>Ga0209986_10002573_pt1 | contig 16495 bp, 12 predicted proteins | sample BlataG_FD_183168 | JGI IMG/M metagenome (GOLD analysis project Ga0209986, IMG submission 183168) | Deep subsurface microbial communities from Black Sea to uncover new lineages of life (NeLLi) - Black_00105 metaG (SPAdes) (version 2) | ecosystem: Environmental > Aquatic > Marine > Oceanic >...
GAAACAGGAGTGGATGAGGCATTAAGATTGCTTTTTGAAAATGGAGAACCTATAACTCTTGAGGCTGTAAAAGAGCTGCAGGAATCCAATAATGAGCGAACCCCTCACCGGGAAGTTAATGTCGATGAGGTTGATCTCGGCAAGTATGATCAACTTTTAAACAACACAAAGGTAACTTATGGGAAACAGTACTAATAAAAATAAGTTAGAGACCTGTCTTAAGAATCTCCGTCTCTCCGGGGTGCGGGCCTATTATGAAGAGCTCACCCGGATGGCTGAACAAGAAACAATGCGCTATGATGAGTATCTGTTGGAACTTCTTTTAAGAGAATGTGAGGTCAGATATAATAACCGGATTGCACGGCTACTCAGAGAATCAAGATTACCGTTAGAGAAAAACTTTGATAACTTTGACATAAAAAGGCTTCCTCTTAAACTGCAGCATCAGGTAAAAGCGCTTCTGGATGGGACATTCGTAGACCGGAAAGAAAACATCCTGGCCTTTGGTAATCCCGGGAGCGGAAAGACACACCTGCTGTCTGCCCTGGGACTGGAACTTGTACACAAAAATAGAAGAGTTCTCTATACAACCTGCTCTCTTCTGGTCCAGGAGTTATTGATAGCAAAAAAGGAGTTGGAGCTTAAAAAGGTTCTAAGAAAGCTTTCCCACTTCGATGTATTAATCATAGATGACTTTGGTTATGTCCAGCAGGAGCGGGAAGAGATGGAAGTTCTTTTCACTCTTATGAATTTCCGGTATGAGAGAGGAAGTATAATGATTGCATCGAATCTGCCTTTTTCAAAATGGGAAGTGATATTTAAAGACCCAATGACTACAGCAGCAGCCATAGATCGGCTGGTTCACCACAGTGTCATCCTTGAAATGAATATTCCAAGCTATCGTATGGAAGAGGCCAAGAAAGGCGAAAATAGACGAGGGGTTAGACATGCATCGAGTTGAGATCGTCGCTTATACGGCCTCTATAAGCCTCGTTTTTGGAGGTTTAATAATTAAAAACCATATAGGGCATAAAAACCGCATTTTTAATTGTCGTTGGAGTAAAAAAATAGTTGACGTCAGTCAAATGGTGTTCAATTTTACAATATTAGAGCTTCTAGCATTCAGGTCATTAAGTGGAAAAGGAGACTATCTATGGAACAACTCATTGGTTATGACACATAATTTTGCAGTTAAGAATATTATATTATATTTCAACAATTGCACAAATTGTGGGCGGTTGAGATATCCACAGGGGAGGAAAACTTATAACTTGTTTAGTATCAATAAGATATATTTTAGGTGAATACTGTGTCGCATAAGGAATATTATGTCAACTAATATATCAAAAAATATATTAAAAATATCTTGCTTTTATTTTTTCAATCATTTCTTCTAATATCTCTATAATTTCTTCTTTTGTAACTCTTTGTTTTTTGAATTCAATCTTTACTTTACATTCCTTTTTCTTTTCCTCATAGTTATAAACAAACTTTTCTGTTTTTGTTTTAGTTCCTTTTATTTTTTTCGATAAATCTCTTGTATCTTCTCTTTTTAGATCTCTTTGTTTAATCTGAGTAACAAGATTATACATATCATCTCTGTTTTTTTGTTTTGCAATTTCTAAAATAGTACTTCTGCTTCTTATTTCGAACTCATCACATAAATCTCTTATTTCTTTTGGAATTTTGCTAACATTGATAATTTCTGTTATGGTTGATCTTGCTTTACCTATTTTTTCAGCTATCTGTTCATGGTTATATCCATATATATCTGATAATGCTTTTAGCCCATCTGCTTCTTCGAATGCATTAAGGTCTTTTCTTTGCATATTTTCTATTAAAGCTAATTCCATTGCTTCATTATCAGAAACGTTCATCTCTATACATGGAATTTCATTCATACCAACGTTTTTTCCGGCCATGTATCTTCTTTCTCCAGCAATAATTTCATATCTATCGTCTTTTTGTCTTACTAGAATTGGCTCTAAAATCCCTTTTTCTTTAATTGATGCCATTAAATCGCGAAGATCACCCAGTTCACTTCTTGCCTGTTGTGCACTTGGATCTATTATTTTTACAGATATCATTCTAATTCTAGGGCTATATACTCTAGAAGAAATCAAGTCTACGTAATGTTTATCATGACGCATTTTTATATCTTCAGGTAGACCTGATTTTTTACTTTTTTGCACGTCTGATTACCTCCTCAGCGAGCTTTTTATACTGTGTCGAACCTACTGACTTTGGAGCATATGTAAAAATCGATTCCTTATAAGCAGGACTTTCTTCTAATTTTACGCTTTTTGATATTATTGTTTTAAAAACTTTATTACCAAATACTTTTTTTATTCTTTTTTCAACGTCTCTTGATATATTTGTTCTTTTGTCATGTAATGTGATCAGTATACCTAATATTTCAAGTCTTGGATTTACAATTTTTTTAATCTTTTCTATTGTATCAAGAAGATCATCAGTTCCCTCTAAACATAAGTAAGATGATTGTATAGGTATTAATATATGTGTAGCTGCAACTAGTGAATTAATTGTTATTAATCCCAGGGTTGGCGGCGTATCAATGACGATATATTCATATTTTTTTCTTATAGGTTCAATTACATCTTTTAACCTGAAATGACCGTCTATCTCCCCTAGCAATATTGGTTCAAGCTTTGCCATAGATATCTTTGATATAGCAACATCTAAACCAGGAATGGAAGATTTAACAATTACATCTATAATCTTCTCATTTGAGCCCACTAAAACATCATAAAGAGATTTTTTCAATTGGGATACATCACTAACAGTCGAAATTGTACTGTGAGCTTGCGGATCAGTATCAACTAATAGAATATTTTTTCCCATTAATGCAAGGGCGGCTGATAGATTAAAAGAAGTAGTAGTCTTTCCTACTCCGCCCTTTTGATTAGCAATAGCAATAATCAAATATTGTCTCCCTCATAATACATGAAGGTAAAATATATAAAATAAAAATAAATTGCAAGATAAAATTAAAAATATTTAAAAATAATGTCGGCATGCCGACAATTTGCCATAAATGAATGATAATAAACAAATAAAGCATAATTCATGTTAGTAAAAGCTAATTTATTAAACAAAATGAATAAAATGTTCATAAAAAGATATAAGTACTTGATTGTCTATATAAATGATACTAAAAATATATGATTACTCAATATAATTTGTTTGATTATTAAATATATTAAAATAATTAGAAAAAAAATTTAACTAATAATATAAAAAATTAAAAATAAAAACATTAGTTATACTAGAATAGAAAAAAATGGAAATCTATGCTATTTTTTGACATACCATAAATCAAGGGATATTATGTGGATAATAAAAATAATAGGAGTAAGCGAATGGCAGGAAATATAATCGAATTAGCTAAAGAAAGAGTCGTTCTCCTTGACGGAGGAATGGGAACAGAGCTTATAAGACACGGATTTTCCCAGGGAGACTGTCCGGAATTATGGAATATAGATAAGCCGGATATAATAAAAAAAATTCACTTAAGCTATTTTAATGCAGGTTCAGACACAGTTCTGACTAACAGTTTTGGTGGAAATAAAATTAAATTAGCATCTCAAGGATTGGAAGATAAATGTTATGATTTGAATTTTGCTTCAGCAAAACTAGCCGATGAAGCCAAGCCTGAAGGGAAATTTGTAGCTGGAAGCATGGGACCAACAGGTAAATTCCTCAAACCACTCGGGGATTCAACAGAAGAGGAATTTATATCAGCATATGCTGTACAGGCCAAGGCTTTAACAGATGGTGGTGTGGATTTCCTTTTAATTGAAACCCAATATGACCTGGGAGAAGCTATATGTGCTTTAAAAGGAGCTCGGGAATCCTCAAATCTTCCAATATTTGTAACCATGACATTCAATCGAAATCCCAGAGGCTTTTTTACGATTATGGGCAACAGCGTTTCTTTATGTATAGAAGAGCTGGAGGCTCAGAATGTTCCTGCAATTGGGACAAACTGCACTCTTGATAGTTCAGACATGGTCGATCTTGTAAAGATCATGAGAGAAGCCACTCCCCTGCCCTTAATTGCCCAGGCAAATGCTGGACAACCATCTCTTTCTTCCGATGGCGAAGTGACATATTCCCAGAATGCCGAGGATTATGTTAGTTTTATACCTAAGATGATTAATAATGGAGCCAATATCGTTGGCGGTTGCTGCGGGACAAATCCGGACTACATCATGAAAATGGCAGAAATTATAAAAAAGGAGAACGTATAGAAGTAGAAAGTTAGCCATAAATAGACCAGGATATCACTTTAACTTATTGATAACAATAGAGTTAAAAGAATAAGATTGAAATAAATTGTTTCTGGTTGTCAGGAAGGATAAATCTCCTTATAGAAAATCTAAAAAAACCTGTTGAATTCTCTTATTAAATTTAGAAGCCAAACCCGATATTGGCGCCTACTGTATTATATTTAAAAAGAGAATCAAATTCAGTTATAAGAAAAGCTGTTAATCTGAATCCAGGTCCTTTTAAACCCGCGTTAAGTTTAAGCATAACTTCAGTTGCAAAGGATTCGTCTACATCAGTACCAACTAAGAACCATTTTGTGAGACCCGCACCCACAAATAAAGATGAGAATTTAAGATTCACCAGGACAGCTGGTGCCAGCCAAAAATAGTCAAACTCAAAATTGTGGACTATTATATGGCATTCCGGGCTGATCATTATTGGAGCGGCAGGAAGATTAAAATCGATAATAGCTCCTCCTGTCCAATAAAATGGGTCAAAAGAGAGTGAATCATCTGTTAAGACTCCGCCGCTAATATAGAAGCTTACAGGTTTAATCAGAGCTTGTGAATTTTGAGCTGAGAAAAGAAAAATTACTAAGCCACATATAAATAAACATACAATTTTTTTCATATCTTTCCTCCTGCGTTAAATTTAATTAAAATAGAGAAAAAAATCAATCTTATTTCTTTTTCTCTTCTTCTTTTTCCCAGGCTTTTATTCCAGCAGTCATCCATTTAGGTGCTGGAGCGCCTCTCAGGTGAAAATCGAAAAACTCCTGCATACATTGTGTCCAGTGTTTCTGATTCACTCTTTTGCGTAAGCCATGGGCTTCACCGTTGTAATTGAACATGTAAGCTTCTTTGCCAAGCCGTCTGAGGGCCATCATATACTCGATTCCCTGGTACCACGGGACTGCTCCATCTTCATCGTTGTGGATCATCATGAGGGGTGTTTTAACTTTGTCAGCCCAGAAAATTGGTGAATTCTCAATATAGCGCATTGGAACTTCCCAAAGACTGTCTCCCTGGCGGCTCTGCGTTCGTTCATACTGGAACTGGCGGACCATGCCGCTTCCCCAGCGGATTCCTCCATAGGCACTTGTCATATTGGAAACCGGTGCCCCTGCCTCAGCCGCAGCAAATATATTAGTTTGAGTGACCATGTAAGCTATCTGATATCCTCCCCAGGAATGCCCCTGAATGCCAATAGCTTTAGGGTTGATAAAACCTTCCCGGACCAGTATCTGGATACCTGGCAAGACACACTTCAGAGCATCTCTTCCGGGATAACCAGTGCCATATTCTATGTCCGGCATCCACATAACATAGCCGTTGCTGACATAATAAGGGAAATTGACAGAAGTCCCGGGGGATGGATTACGGAAAGAGTGGAACATCTGATGGAGAGTCTCATAAATGTACACCATCAAAGGATATTTCTTATTTGGATCGAAGTTCTCCGGTTTGATCAGTATCCCTTTTAAAGGTTTGCCGTCTGCGCTGTAAAAATTACGCAGCTCTGCCTTTCCCCATAGGAATGGTTCCATCTGCCTGCCTAGATTGGTGATCTGTTGTGGCTTTATAAAATCCATATCGCTCACCCAGAGGTCTGGATATTCATCAAAGCTGGAGCGGCTGTAAAGGAGCCTGTCAGCTTTTTCTGCCTTAGTCGGAGAACCGAACCTTTTATTGTCCATAATGAGCTTCTGAGGAGGTTTTTTGCCGCTAACACGATCCTGGAAATATCCCCCGGCCATAGTCTCTTCATTTGTGGTTCGAAGAAGCATAACCTTTTTTGGATTTATCGTTCTCTCCTCAGGATCCAATCTTACATATCTAAATGAAAGATCATTTTTACGACCAAATCCTTCAGTTATCATCCTTGGCTTTGAGCCGTCTGGCTTAATCTCCCAGATATCGTAGCGGTCATAGACCAATATTGAATCTTCGTTCTCAGTCCATCCTGCAATTCCATAACCATAGGCAGGACTCGGAGTGTCCCAATCCTCTCTGTCAAATCGGACATCTAACGAAGCCGTGATATTTTTTGCGGCTTTAGTAGCGATGTCATAGACAAACCAATTTTTATTTTCAAACCAGCTGATATATTTTCCGTCTGGTGATAGCCTTGCTCCTCTGAAAAGCTGTTTTTTTACTAAAGACCGTTTACCACTTTTTGGATCGATCACATAAATATCGTAGTAAGAACCGTCATAGGAGACCATTTTTGTATAGGGCAGGATGGTTTCAGCAAAAGCAACCTTTCCGTCCCTGGAAAGCTCGATATCAGGTATATCTTCATCTGCCAGCTTAACAAAAGTTTTAGTGTCGAGAAAATAAACCGACTCCCAGGTATTATCCCTAACTCTTTTAGCCATCTTTTTTTGCTGGGGCTGTGGATAAGGGTCATTCCAGTGCCAAAGGTCGAATTTCGCTTCCTCCTTATCTTCCTCTTCGTCTTTTTCTTTTTTTGACTCTGGAATTTCTTTTATCCCGAACATCACAACCCTGCCGTCTTCACTGAAGGAAATGTCGGATTTGTCGCTGACAGCCATTCCCTTCGGGAAATTAGGAGTCGAGGTGTGAGATACCCATAGAGAAGCCTCCGGCTCCCCTACTTTACATCCGTAAAGATTAAATGTTGGCTCGTCGGTTTCATAATCGTCACGATCAGTGAGGAAAGCCAGCCTGGTCTCTTCCTTGTCCATTACCAATTTATTATAGTTGCCTTTTCCGTCTAAAAGAGGCGTGCTGGGGCCTTTTCCGGGCTGATGGCTATAATACCCATCGGTTTCCGGTTTTTCTTTGCTAGAGACCGTATAAAGCAGGTATTTTCCATTCTTTGTAAAGTGATAGGTCATTGCAGACTCAAATGTGGTCTCTTTGCCCTCCTTAAGGGACCGTAAAACCAGTTGGGTTCCGTATTTCTTTTCCTTTTTCTTTTTTTCCTTTTCTTCCTCACCTTTTTTCTCCTCTTTTTTCTTTTCTTCCTTCTTCACTTCAGCTTTTTTCTCTTCCTTTTTCTCTTCTTTTTTTGCTTCTTCATCTTTCTTTTCCGGTTTTGGCGGGGCTTCTTTTAGATAAGCTACCCATTCTCCTGCTTCTTTTGGCTGCTTGAAACTTTTTACCCGCTCAAATACAGTTACAGAACCGTCTGAAAGATCCATGATTCCAAGTTTCTTCTTGGGTTTATCCTCGTCCTTCTTTTTTTCTTTTTTAGCTTTTTTCACTTCCTCCTGCGAAGGGGAAATCAAGAATACAACATGAGTCGTGTCATAGCTGAATTGAGGGCTTGCAGCCTTTTCCGAGTCGGTGCCTTCCCCTGAATATCCTATAGTATGGCGGAATTCTTTACCTGTCTTCAAATTTTTAACAACAATGTCTGCCTCACCATCCTGCGGTGTTTCAAGATAAAAAACCCAGAGTCCCTTTGTTGAAATCCCTGAGCTTGTTATAGACTTCCAGGAATCGTAATCGTCATGAGTTAAAGAGCGCTTGGCAGCATCCTTTGAAGCACTGGATATAACTGGAGCCAGGAAAACCAAAGCTAAAATGAGAAAACACAGTCCAAAAATCCTTAGATATTTAAACATATTATCTCCTCCTTGAAGAATCATTTTTGATTGTCTTCCCAATTTACATTTAAATTATGAATAAAATCTTTACTTTTTACCACTTCAACTCCAATATTTCTTAACTCCTTTATTCCTCTCTTATATACTCCGGAGGTGGCATCCTCAATAAAAATAACTTTATAATCCCTTTCAATTGCTTCGTAGATTGTAGTTCTCGGACAGTTCGGAAAATTACAACCACAAATGATAATGGTGTTCACTCCTAACTCATTTAATCTTTTTTCCAAATTGGTCTTATAGAATGCTCCCCAACGTGGTTTATACATAATCCATTCCATTCTTCCGATTTCCTGAAAATTCCCGCTTTTTAAATATTCGGGCTTTAATTTTATGTTTCTTTTTGGCAGCAAATCTTTAACCAATTGGGAACCTTCAGAATTTGGTTGAACCATCATTTTCCCTTTTTTAATTAATTCCCTCCTGTACAGCTCCGCGTTTGATCCATCTGGCTTATATAATCTTACAGCATGAATTATTGGAAATTTATGTTTTCTATATTTTTCTAAAATCTTTTTTATATTGGGAATTAAAGAAAGTGTTCCTGGGATTTCAGCAACAGCTCCAGGTAGAGTGAAATCATTTTGTACATCTACAGTAAGCAGGGCGCTTTTTAAAATTTCCGGCTTAAGATAATCTGAATTCATGTTTATATCTTTACATTTAATATTGCCAGCTCGTTATATCCGCCCCAGGGGGTGCAGTTTTTTTAATTCGCTCCACAATCCTGGGAATAAACATCTGATGGTATCTCAGCCGCGAGATTGCATTCGGCCTCTTATGATCCCCATTCCAGCAGTGCTCGGCTCTGTCTCCATAATCCACGACACCATCATAATAAGGATCTTTTGTGTTCTTGAGGAATTCTTCCATCAGGTAAACCGCATTGTTCAGATAATAATTATCCATATCCCCGCAGTAGACATGGATCTTTCCTTTAAGTTTTGGGCCTAAAGTTTTCCAATCCCGTTCGAGGATGTAACGAAGGTCATAATTCTCACGCCAGTATTCAGCAACAGAATGGTCGATCTCGCCATTCAGCTTATCCCATATAGGTTTTGGATATCCATCTTTGCCAACCGGGGAATACACGGCCTGCCATATGTCCCATTGGGCGCCTGAGCGGCTTTTTGTTCCAACAGCTAGTTCCCGGTGATTCATCTCTTCAAGTGTAGAACTGATCTCGCCCAGATAATTTCTCTGCCCCGGCCTAAAAGTGCGCTTCCAGCGGCTTGCTAAATAATAAGCATTTTTGTGCTTGTATATGTTAACAATTGTGTAGGCACGGAAATCAATCGGATCAGGGCAGGCTGCAAAACAGCCGTTGTATTCATCAGGATAGAATACCTGTGCTGCAAGAGCCTCCCATCCGCCTGTTGAACCCCCATAAAGAAACCGTGCCCAGCCTTCTCCAATGCCGCGGAATTTCTTCTCGATATATGGAATCAGTTCATAAGTAATTGCATCTCCATAGGGTCCTAGATTAGCGGAGTTTACAGCATAGGAATCATCGTAATAAGGATTTGCGTGCTGAATCTCTATAATTATCATTCTCGGAAAATCCTCGCTTGTCCAGTCTTTGTAAAATTTAAAAGCATATTCCTGAACAGTCTTATTGTATCCCTCCCAGTTAAACCGTGCGCTATATTGAGGTTTAAGGTTTGGATCGGGCGGTGTCTCACGAAACCCGCTGAATGTATAAGGGAAATGACCGTGGTTAATAACAAGCGGGTACCTGGCTTCCGGATGTTTATCAAAACCTTCGGGTAGAAGGATACACGCGCCTAGATACATGGGCCGTCCCCAGAACTCTGTTAACAGTTTGCTTTTGATCTTTACATGTTTGATGTATTTTGTGTCTTTTGGTGCAGGGATAAGCGGGATTTTTTTATCGAGACGAATTTGAATTTTCTCGTCTTTTAAGGGGTCTATCCAGACCTTCTGCGGCTTGCTGTAAAGGTTCCCTGGAGCAAGGTTCCATCTCTGGCCCTCTCCCCTATCCATGGGAAGTTTTACAAAAAATCCGTCAGCACGATTAAAAGTCTCATAGATATGAAGAAGCGCCTGCACATGATATTCTCCAGCTGGGATCTCTTTAATGCTTCTTGTAGGATATCCAAAAACACTACTGTTTATGACAACATCCTCCCCTGGTTGCAGCCTGTTGACATCAATTCCAAAGATTAGCTGCGTATCTGGACCATCACTGACTTGAAACCGGGGCTCTCGGCTTCCATCTGTAGAGACCATTAATAACATGCGCCCATCAAGAGGCTTTTTGCTCAACTCTTGTGAAATAGATATCCCAAATTGAAGCTTACAGACTTTTTCTTCTGTTATATGTCCATTAAGCAAAAAAACTAAAAGGATTATCTGGAATGAAATAATAAATGTCATTCTTTGAAAAATTTTGTGTTTCATTGGACTTTCCTCCTAAAAAAATGATAAAAATTTTATGAATAAGCGGAAATCCGCTTTTTTTTACACGCTTCCCAGCACACATAACCACACTTTAACTTGTGTGTACACTCAGACTATTTAGCACAGAAAAGCATTTGAAAATGGGATAAATAAAACAGCCTCTTCATATCCTTGTAACTTGCAGAAATTATTACACACCTAAAATGTACTGTCAAAAGTAAATAGAAATTGTCAATCTTTAAATGCCAGCAATTTATTGTTAGTATAATATATTCCTTGAATAATTGAATAGAATGAAGATAATAAATTTATCTTATTTTTGGTTTAATAATTTTTTAACCTGGAATATTAACGAAAAATGTTGGCGGTTTTTATAAATAATTCAGGTTACATAAAGAGGTGAAAATGAAACAAACAAAGTGGCTAGTTTTAATCGGAATTTTATTCTTTATATTTCCTGGCTGGACAGCTCAGTCCCAATTCAGTTTTGACCGCTATCACACTCCAGCCGAATTAAATGAAGCTCTTAAAAACTTTGCAGCCTCGAATCCTAAAATCACTTTATTACACAAAATCGCGGTAAGCCCGGGACAGAAAACAGTGAACATGATAGAGATTGGTACTGAAGTCAAGAAAAAGAATAAGACACTGCCTGCCGTATTTGTTGCTGCAAACATGGAAGGTACGGTTCCTCTTTCGAGTGAAGCAGCAATATATTTGATTCAGCTGATCCTGGAAAAACCTGAGCTAATAAAAGATAAGACATGGTATATCCTTCCTCTCGGCAATCCTGATGCTGCAGAAAAATATTTTTCCAAACCCTCCATGGAAGACGCCCGGAATAACCGTCCCTATAATGACGATATGGATGACAGGATTGATGAAGATGGAGTTGAAGATCTGAATGGAGATGGATTTATTACCAAAATGCGGGTTAAGGACCCTCAAGGAGTGTGGATTCCGGTTCCCGGAGATTCGAGGATGTTGAAAAAAGCAGACTGGGCTAAGGGAGAGAAAGGCGTTTATAAGCTTTACACTGAGGGATTGGATAATGACGGCGACGGAGAATACAATGAAGACGGCCCTGGTGGTGTCAACATTGGCATTAATTTCCCCCATCTTTTTCAATTTTTCACAAAAACGGCAGGAACCTGGGCAGGAAGCGAGAGTGAAAGCCGCAACCTGATCAAGTTCATAACAGAACATCGAGAGATAGCCATAACCTTTACTTTTGGAGCCGCCAATTTCTGTCTTACTCCTCCAAAGGGAGGGCGCCAAGCATCTGCAGACCTCTCAAAGATCAAGATTCCAAAGCGATTTGCCGGCTTTCTTAATGCAGACCCGGATAAAACTTACACGATAAAGGAAGTCATGGAAATGGTACAGCCGTTTGTTCCCGAGGGAATGGAAGTGACTGAAGCCATGATATCAAGCTTCTTAGGGCTCGGGGCTGTGGTAAATCCTCTTGCAGAGGACCTGAAATTCTATAAAGAACTCTCAGAGAAATACAAAGAATTCCTGAAAAAAAATAAACTGGATGCTAAACGTCTTGAGACCCCGGGAGCAAAAGATGGTTCCTTTGAACTCTGGTCTTACTACCACCTGGGCGTGCCTTCTTTTGCCATGGATTTTTGGACGCTTCCTGAAGCAAAAGAAGAAAAAAAAGATGAAGCCGTACTAACGCCAGAAAAACTTGAAAAGATGACCGATGAAGAATTTATTGCCCTGGGTGAAGATAAAATAACGGAACTCCTTAAATCCGCAGGAGCTCCTCCGAACTTTAAAGCCAAAATGGTCATTGATTTAGTTAAAGATGGAAAGATGACAACAAAGAAAATGGCTGAGATGATGAAACAGATGCCCAAGCCCAAGAGCAAGGAAGGCGGCGATCCCGAGGAGAAAGCCATGCTCGCTTTCAGCGATAAGGAGCTGGACGGAAAAGGTTTTGTAAAATGGAAACCATATAAACATCCAACCCTGGGAGAGGTTGAAATCGGCGGCGCCGTTCCTTATACATCCAATACACCGCCAGCTAAAATGATGAAAAAGCTTTTGAAAGGCCAGGTTCCCTGGGTTTTCGAGCTCGCAGGGAAAATGGCACGGATCAAGATAAGTAAAACAGAGGTAAAGCCCCTGGGAGGCAGATTGTTCCGCATAAAAGCATGGATTGAAAATACAGGATATCTTCCCTATCCTACAGCTATGGGAGAAAGAAATAGCCGCATCCTTCCTGTTATCGTAACTGTCGAGGGAGCCAACTTTAATATCGTAGAAGGCAAAAAACGGAGTCTGGTTAAATCAATTGGGGGTAATCAAACGCAAATAGTCACCTGGATAATTCAGGCTGAAAAGCCCGTAAAGTTAAATATAAAGGCAACGACCAATATTGCCTGGAATGATTCAAAACAGGTGGAGTTAGGAGGTTCAAGATGAGAAGAACAGCTCTATTTTTTTTAATAATAATTTTTTCTTTATCGACGGTCTATCCAGCATCTTATGAGCAACACAAAGTGACCGTACCTCTCAGTTTTGATTATTACTATACCTATGAAATGGTTGTTGAAGCGGTCAAAGCCCTTAACAAAGGCTTCCCTCACCTGACAAAACTTGACATAGTCGGAAAAAGTGAAGAGGGACGGGAAATCTACGCTTTAACCATCAATAATCCCAAAACAGGCGCTGAGCTTGATAAACCTGCGATTTATATTGACGGAAACATTCATGGAAATGAGATCCAGGCAGGAGAAGTTGCCCTCTATCTGCTCAATTATTTACTGACAAATTATGGGAAAAACGACGAAATAACAGAGCTTGTGGACAAAAAGTGCTTTTATGTGATACCGGTTGTCAACGTAGACGGCAGGGCTCATTTCTTTGAAGATCCCAACACTTCGAGCAGCAACCGGAGCCTGCGAAGACCCAAGGATGATGACAGGGACGGCCTTATAGATGAAGATTTTCCCGATGACATCGATGGAGACGGAAATGTTTGTATGATGCGTAAACGCGATCCTTTCGGCCGTTATAAGACCGATCCTGAAGATCCGAGATTAATGGTCAGTGTTAAACCCGGAGAAAAAGGAGAATGGACCATCCTCGGCCAGGAAGGAATCGATAATGACGGAGATGGAAGGATCAATGAAGATTCTGAAGGTTATGTGGATGGAAACCGGAACTGGGGTTATGACTGGGCGCCCGAGTATGTCCAAGCTGGCGCAGGGGACTATCCCTTCTCAGGAACCGGGATAGAAGCCGTAGGAAAATATATCAGAGAGCGGCCCAATATTTGTATGGCCTGGGCTTTCCACAATTCAGGAGGACTCATTGTACGGGGTCCCAGCACTAAAGCCCAGGGAGAGTATCCTCCACAAGATCTCACCGTGTATGATTATCTTGGAGAACAGTCTGAACGCATTATACCCGGATACCGCTATGTTTTATCCTGGAAAGATATGTATGCAACCTATGGGGACTTTACCGAGTGGATGAGCACGATTAATGGAGTATACAGCTTTGTAGGTGAACTGTTTATGACATCACAAGAGATATTTAAAAGCAGGGACGAGGAAAAAAAGGTTAGACCGCAAGACGAAGAAGATATAATGTTTGGAGAAGATAATGTAACTGCAAGGGAAAGGCTGAAATTTAATGACCATCTTGTTCAAGGAGAACTCTATAAACCCTGGAAGCCTTATAAACACCCAACATACGGCGACATTGAAATTGGAGGCTGGGTCAAGTTCAGCTCCCGCCTTTCGGCTCCCTTTATGTTAAAAGATCTGGTTCACCGTAATGCCTCTGCCATTATTTTTTCTGCAAAGCACACACCTGAAGTGAGCCTGGATGTTTTTGAGACAAAAAAAATTGGAAAGGATCTCTACTTGATCCGAACCAGGCTTGTCAATGTTAAGGCAATCCCGACCATGAGCTACCATGCTCAAAAAGTAAAACTTTATCCACAAGATATGCTGACTGTTTCAGGCAAGAGCATTAAAGTTGTAGCTGGAGGCAAGCTGACGGATATCTACAGGAACCAGGTTACGCATAAAAAATTCCGCCCTGAACTTCATTTTTTATTCATCCCCGGTTTTGGAAAGGTTGAACATCAATTCCTGGTTTCAGGCAAAGGAAAAGTCACGATCAAATATCAATCGAGGCATGCCGGGAAAATTGTAAAAACAATCACCCTGAAATAAAACAAAAGGAATAAACGATCGTTATGCTCTCTTTAAGTAACTCGGCAAAACTTATAATTATTGATTTTTAGTATTTACTAATAAATTATAAGGAGGTGTTTTTAAAATGTTTAAGAGATTCATAGCCTTTTTAACAGTTGTTTTTTTGGTATTTATCATCGGAGGGTGCAGTAAACCCTACGAAGGACCGCCCGCTGACCTTGTCATTAAAAATGCCAAGATTGTTACAATCGACAAGGGCAACCCCGGAGCTCAGGCTGTTGCTGTTATTGGAGAGTTTATAATAGCCGTTACTTCGGACCGAAAAATCGAGCAATATATTGAAGAAGGCACTACAAAGGTAATTGATGCCAAAGGCCGGCTTCTTATACCTGGCTTTAATGATGCACACTGTCATTTTAACGGCATTAATCCTGATTATATTGATCTGCGCTATATTACTGATCCAAATATTATAACCGAGCGCGTAAAGGAAAAAGTTGCGCAAACAAAACCCGGCGAACTTATCAGAGGCGGACGCTGGGAGCATGAAATGTTCACCAATAAGCAGTGGCCAACAAAAGAGCTTATTGACCCGGTTTCACCAAATAACCCGGTAGCTCTGAACCGTGCCGACGGTCATTCGGTCCTGGTAAACAGTTACATAATCAAGAATTCAGGGATTACAAAAGATACTCCTGATCCATTCGGTGGAGAAATACAGAAAGACCCAATAACCGGTGAACCCACAGGTATCTTTAAAGAAAGTGCCAAAGGATTGTTGAAGTATGGAGCTGTCCGGGTAAAGAGAACCCCTGAGGAAGAAAAAGAACAGCTCATGAGAAGCTGGCAGGCAGCATTTGATATGGCATCAAGATTAGGAGTAACAACGGTTCAGCTTCCCCCCGGCAGCTTTGAAATGTATCAGACTTTCAGAGATATGGGAAAGCTTACGTTGCGCGTTTATGTTGGTCAACCACTGCCATCCGACGAACAGAGGCTGCAGCACTATGTTGAACTGTTGAAAAAATATCCTCGAGAAGACAACTGGATTCGATTTGGAATTCTTAAAGGATTTATTGACGGAACTCTTGGCTCAGCGACAATGTTGGTTTTCAAGCCGTTTGAGGATGAGCCCGATAAAACCGGATTACCCCAGATGCCATACGAAGAACTTGAACGCCGTGTTGTTGCCGCAGATAAAATGGGATTTCAGGTAGCCATTCACGCAATTGGCACAAAGGCAAATCACTGGGTCCTGAATGCATTTGAGAAAGCCCGGCAGGTAAATGGGAAACGCGACAGCCGCCACCGCAGCGAACATGCACAGATCCTTACCCTTGATGATATACCACGTTTTGCGGAGCTGGATGTTATTGCATCAATGCAGCCAACACACTGCATAACCGATAAACGCTTCGCAGAAAAGCGTATTGGATATGAGCGCTGCAAGGGTGCATATGCCTGGCGGAGTCTGCTGGATACAGGCGCAATAATAGCTTTTGGCACGGACTATAGTGTTGAACCGCTTGATCCTTTAGAAGGATTATATGCTGGAGTGACAAGAAAGGACCGTGCTGGTGAACCTGGGCCTGGCTGGTTCCCTGATCAGATTCTTACTATGGAAGAAACAATTGAACTCTATACGCTTGGCTCTGCTTATGCCGAATTCATGGAAGACCGCAAAGGCATGATAAAAACAGGTTATCTTGCTGATATAGTGATTTATAACAATGACCTGATGACTATTCCTCATGACCAGATTATGTCATCAAAAGTGGATTACACGATCGTTGGCGGAAAAATTGTCTATAAAAGAAAAGATATAGATTAATTAATTCATCATCAGTTGAATATATTGCTCCCTTTTCTAAAAAAGTTTTATCCTTATTCCCACTCTCAATGAGAACCCGCTTAAATCTAAAGTGGCTTCTTTCGCATTTAGGATTATAGCTCCACTTGGCTTTGATGGAGAAAC
>Ga0209986_10002574_pt1 | contig 16490 bp, 16 predicted proteins | sample BlataG_FD_183168 | JGI IMG/M metagenome (GOLD analysis project Ga0209986, IMG submission 183168) | Deep subsurface microbial communities from Black Sea to uncover new lineages of life (NeLLi) - Black_00105 metaG (SPAdes) (version 2) | ecosystem: Environmental > Aquatic > Marine > Oceanic >...
AATTGCCGATTGCCCGAGCCTGTCATTCCTGCGAAAGCAGGAATCCAGGCCTTTCCAGTCGGCACTATGTCCGATTCTATCGGCAATCTTTAACTGTGATTGGTATAACATCTAATTTGATGGGTGGCAGCCTCAAGCGAGTTCCGCCAAAACCGGGACGAGCTTGGGGGTGGCTCGGAGCCGATTCGACGACATCCGCCTATGGGGCATTAGGAAATGATTATTGATGAATGATAAATGAATAAATAGAGGAAGGTGGATTGCCGCTTATGCGGGAATGACAAAAAATATCAGGGAATACATCAAGACCTACAAGTCCTTGTTAAACAAGAACTTGTAGTCTTTTTTTTGCGCTCAAAACCGCATTTTCAGCAAAAACAACACCGCTCCCTTTCTACTGAAAGATAAAAAATTTTTAAGAAAATTAGTTTTTTTGGTTGACAATTCAATGATAATCGTTAATACTTACACGAAAGTAGATGCACAATAATTCAGAAAAGGAGCTATATTATGAATGAATTCATCGAAAGAAACCGAAAGCTGCTGGAATTTTACTGTCTGGCCGCTCGAATCATCGGCTGGGCACTGCTGTTGACAATTCCGGCAATGATCGCCGTGGCACTGCTCTGGAGCCAACTCGGCGGAGATCAATGGCCTTGGCCCGCCCCTGAAATCTTTCCGTGGCGTCTCCCCTACCCTATGCTCGGACTCGTGGTGTTGGGTATCGGGCAGTTCATACGGCATTTGTTTGAAACCGAAAGCAAACCGGGCTGGATACTTCGCCATGCCGAAAAGATACTGTACCTGTATGCGGCGGTTAATATCCTTTTCGCTGGCTATGCAGTCAGAACAACGTGTATCGCCTGGCGCGAATTCCCGATGAAGGTAGCCATATCCAACGGATTCCTGAACTTGGTTTGGCCCCTTGCGCAGGCGCTGCTGTTGATCGGCTTGGCGCAGATCGTGCGACGAATCATGCCTGTTATCGACGAATCAAAAACGCTGGTCTGAAAGGAGACTGAGAGATGATTAATATTCGACTGGATTATGTGCTTTTAGATAAGCGGATGAAACTAAAGGACCTGGCCGAGGCAACAGGGCTGGCGGTCAATAACCTCTCGATTCTCAAAACCAACAAGGCACGGGCGATTCGCTTTTCCACTTTGAGTCGGCTATGCAAAGCGCTGAACTGCACGCCAGGGGATTTGCTCGAATATGTTCCAGAGGCCGAGGGGAATTAGCAAAACGCAATTCGGCCTTTTTTCTTGTTATCTCAAGCCAACTTTGATAGAATTCAGTATACAGAGGCGTTAAACGCCGCTGATAGTCCAGTAACCAATATATGCCTATACGGAAGGAATGAAAAATGAAAAGGTTCTTTACCCTTGAATACTGGCAGGATGATAACTGGTTTGTCGGAAGATTAAAGGAAATTCCGGGAGTTTTCAGCCAGGGCAAAACCGTAGAAGAGCTAAAGGAAAATATAATTGATGCGTATCGTATGATGGTTGCCGAATCCGAGGTTGAAGCCGAGCACGCTGACGTCAAGTATATAGAATTGGGGGTTGAAGTTTGAAACGAAAGGCCTTGATAAAAGACCTTGTTAAAGGCGGTTGTTATTTGAAAAGACACGGCCGTAAACATGATATTTATGCAAATCCCAGAAACGGCAGGCATGCTCCCATTCCAAGACATCCCGAAATAAAAGACTCGTTGGTTCGGTTAATCAAGAAGCAACTTGGGATATGATTGGCAGCAGCATCCTTGCACGGGCTGACACGTATGGCGATATTCTCGATGGTCAGATTTGATGCGATTAGTTATGCTTGCGGCCTTTTTTTTTGACCGGATTCACATTGACAAAACCTGTATGTTTATGCTATGATTATCGTTGAGGCAAAAGATATGAAGTATTATACCTTTGAGATAGTAATCGAGAAAGAAGATGACGGGCAGGGCTACTATGCCTACAGCCCTACTCTGCCGGGCTGTTTTTCCAATGGGCCAACTATCGAAGATTGCCGTAAAAATATTCGAGAGGCAATTGAGCTTCATATAGAGTCGCTTGCTAAACGTTCTCAAGAAATACCTCAGGCAGAGAAGTTAGTACATGTAGAAGAAATCTCTATCGGTCTGCCCTGATGAGCTCCAAAATTCCAATCGTTACCGCTAAAGAACTCATACGGGCCTTGAAACGTGCTGGTTTTTCTAAAGACCGTCAGAAAGGCAGCCATCTTACGCTTATAAACTCCAAAACCAACAAAACTGTTACTATACCAGTCCACACAGGTGTTGACATTGGGAAAGGTCTGCTCAAAAAGATTATCGCCGATGCTGGCTTGACAACCGAGGAGTTCATAAATCTTCTTTAGCAACTTCCTGCAGCTTGCCTGCTACTGGCTCGCCCCTCAATCCGAATACAATCAGCACTCGCGGCCTTTTTTCTTTTTTCCCCTGCCCTTCTGTGCTAAAATGCCTTCATTGGAAGTTCAAACGTTCTCAAGGATGATATATGGGCCAATCGAACACACAAACCTATCAGAACGAAGTAAAAGCTGCTCACGAGTATAAGGTGGTAGATGCCAATGGCAAGCCGAGTGTAGCGGGTAAAAGATTTCACTTTATCGGGGCGGGTGGTATCGGGATGAGCGGGCTGGCGAAGCTGCTGATTAAACACAAGGCCATTGTTGCCGGCTCGGACCAAACCGCAACCGGCGTAACAGATAAGCTCCGCCAATCGGGGGCTGATATAAAAATCGGCCATAGGGCCGGCAATCTCAATCCAGAAACCGATGCGATTGTTATATCAGCGGCTATAAAGGAAGATAATCCCGAATTGAAACTGGCCCGCAAGAGAGGATGCAAAATTTATAAGTATGCCCAGATGCTTGGGGAGCTAATGAACTGCTATGACGGTATTGCAATAAGCGGCACCCACGGCAAGAGTACGACGAGCGGATGGCTTATCTATTTGCTAAAACAGGCTGGCCTCGACCCAAGCTTTATCATCGGCGCCGATATAACTCAGTTGGGCAGTTCATCCGGCACGGGGGACGGCAGATATTTCGTGGCTGAGGCGTGCGAGTACGACAGGAGCTTTTTGAACCTGAAGCCCAAAATCGCCGCCATACTCAATATCGAGCAGGACCACCTGGACTACTACAAGGATGAGGAAGAGATAGTCGATGCCTTCGGCGAGTTCGGCCTCGGCACAAAAGCGGATGGCGTGTTAATTGCCAATGGCCAGGATGCAAATGTCACGAAAGTTGCAGACAAGTTGCCTGCCGGCCTGCGCTGCGAGACCTTCGGACTCGATAAAGCTTGCAATTTTTGCGCCAAAAATCTTCAGCTAAATGACGGATTGTATTCCTTTGATGTTTATCACAATGGTCAACTGCTGGGGGGGACACGAACCGCTCTGCCGGGAAAGCACAATGTCCTGAATGCTCTGGCGGTTGTGGCTATGGCGCTCAACGCCGGATTGGACGCCAGCCAGGTGCTTGAGCTGCTGCCTGCTTTTACCGGCATTGACCGCCGGCTGACGTTGAGAAGCAAAGTTGGGGACATCACGGTCCTCGATGACTACGCCCACCACCCAACGGAAATCAGGGCGTCGCTACAGGCGATACGAGGAAGGTATCAGCCTAACCGGCTGTGGTGTGTTTTTCAGCCACATCAGTACAGCAGGACAAGATTTTTGCTTGATGATTTTGCGGAAAGCTTTAAGCTTGCCGATATAACAATAGTGCCGGAGATTTATTTCGTCCGGGACTCGCGGTCAGCGAAAAAAGAGATTAACTCGCAGATACTCGTTGAGAGAATGCGGGCGAACGGGACGGAGGCGGTATTTATCGATGGCTTTAGCCGAATTTGTGGTTATCTAAAGAGCGAAGTAAAAGCCGGCGATGTGGTAGTTACTATGGGTGCAGGGGATATTTGGAAGGTGGCGGATGAGTATATTCAGTGGCTTAGACGAAATAGTTGAAAGCAATTATCCCTTGGCCAAGTACACCTGGTACGGTCTGGGTGGCCCGGCTGACTATTTTATCAGGCCGAAGACCATCGAACAACTAAAAGAAGCCGTCCAGCGGTGCAATGAAAACAATATCGGGATTTATGTGATGGGCTTCGGCTCGAACTTGCTAATCAATGACGACGGCTTGCGGGCGGCGGTGATAAAGCTCGAAGGCGAGCAGTTCACACAGACACAATTTGACGGTGAGAAAATCATCGCCTGGGCCGGTGCTGAACTGAACGAGCTGGTTTTGAGCTGTGTACAAAAAGGGCTTTCGGGTCTCGAAGCCCTGACGGGCATACCCGGCTCGGTTGGTGGGGCCGTAAGAATGAACGCAGGCGGCAACTTCGGGGACATCGGCGCCGCAGTGGAGACTGTCACGCTGATGGATAATCGCGGCAGTGTCTTTGAAGAGAGCAAGCCGGAGTTGATGTTCGACTATCGCCGCGCAAACATTACCGCTAAATTCATTCTGAACGCCACGCTGAACCTCAATAGCACTGACCCTGAACAGATAATACGAACGGTAAAGGAGATATGGATTTACAGGAAGAATAATCAACCGTTAAATACAAAAAATGCCGGCTGCATATTCAAAAATCCAAGAGGTGTCTCGGCGGGGGCCCTGGTCGACAGGGCCGGCCTAAAAGGTCTGCAAATCGGCGGAGCCGTGGTTAGTGAGAAACACGCAAATTTCATAATCGCGCAAAAGGGGTGCAGAAGCCGCGACGTCATAAGACTGATAGACGCCGTAAAACAAAGAGTCAAGGAAAATTTCGGCATCGAACTGGAGCTTGAAATCGAAATCTGGAACTAAGGGAATTGGCGATTTCCGATTTCCGATTGACGATTAGAATTCAGGAATCGAAAATTGGAAATAGAAAATAGCAAATTTAAAATAGCTGTCCTTATGGGGGGCGTCGGCGAAGAGCGTGACATCAGTATACGAAGCGGCAGATGCGTTGAGCAGGCGTTAAAAGAAGCCGGCTTGAACGTCGTAGCTGCCGATATTCAGCCGGACAAGATGGATATATTGGAAGAAGGTGACATCGACGTGTTTTTTATTGCACTGCACGGGGAATTCGGAGAAGACGGCCAGCTCCAGCAGATACTCGAAGATAGGTCACTTGTTTATACAGGCAGCGGGCCGGAGGCAAGCAGACTGGCTTTTGACAAGTTAGCCGGCAAGAAACAATTTGCCGAAGCAGGCATTACGACACCAAAGGCAATTAAGTTTGATGTCCAAACAGAATCAAAAGAGCTTGAGAAACAGCTTCTGGAGCTAAGTGACAGGTTTGTTGTCAAGCCTATCAGGCAGGGAAGCACTATTGGCGTCACTGTTGTCGATAGTCCAGAGTCGGCGGCCGCCGCCGCCCGCCGGTGCCGGCAGGAGTTCGGGGATTGTATGATTGAAGAATTCGTCCCGGGAAGGGAAATAACTGTCGGCATACTGGAAAATCGGGCGCTTCCGATTATTGAGATTAAAAGTAAAACCGGCTTTTACGATTATCGCGCAAAATACGTCGACGAGCGAACGGAGTTTCTTTTCGACACGATTGATGACCTGGCGCTGACAGAAAAAATCAGTCGAGCGGCTATAGACTGTTTCAATGCGCTCGGCTGCCGACACTTTGCGAGAGTCGATTTAATCCTGAGCAATAACGGGATACCATACGCATTGGAGGTTAATAATATCCCTGGCTTCACAACCCGCTCAGATTTACCTAAAGCGGCGGCAAAAGCCGGCATTTCAATGAGTGAGCTGTGCGTGAAAATCATCGAAATGGCGTTGGAAGGTAAAAAGCTAAACACTATTCCCTGAGCACTAATGACTGAAATCAGTGGCTAAGAAAAGACAAAAAAAACGCAAAGCGAAAAGAATATCATTTAAGACCGGCATCTCAAAAAAGAAGAAGCGGAAGGTTGCTTACAGGCCGAGTCTGATTGGTATTTTGAAAGTATCAGCCGTAATTTGTGTCCTCGCCGCTCTTGTGGCCGCATTTGTGTTCCTGAAAAGAGCCATACCTTTTTCTCAGAAAACGCTCACACCGAAATTGGTAAATCCGCCGGCCTGGGTTACCGCACAACTCGAAGAAGAAATTTATGCTGCCGCCAAAGCCGATGGCCAAGACCTGAAACTTGACGAAGATGTTGCTCGTTTGGTCCAGAACAACCTTGACCGTAAGGTTGCCTGGTTGGACCAGGTAAGGGTCCGAGTTACTAACGACCAACTGCTCATCGAGGCCCGATGGAGAAAACCTGTCGCACTGGTTAAACGGGGCCTGTACAAATTCTATGTGGACGCCGAGATGGTTGTTCTCGACCACGTGCCGATGCCCGATTTGCCGATAGTGGAGGTAAAAGGGCTGTCGATTTTGCCGGAGTCGCCGCCGCTGGGCGAAGTTTGGCAAAAAGATGATTTGGATGCAGCAGTAGCCATATTGGCCTGCCTCGACCGAAGGGACAAGCTGCTAACAGAGGACAGAGGCCTGCTTTACGAAATCGACAGAATAGATGTGAGTAATTTCAATGGCCGAGAAAACGGTCGAGCTCCGCATATTGTCCTGTACGCAAAAGACACTGAAATCAAGTGGGGAGCTGAGCTCGGAAAGTGGCAGCAGCATATGGAATCTACTGATGTGCAAAAAATTGCTAAGCTATATCACCACTACAAAGAATATGGCACGCTGCTAAGTGGTGTCAGGTACATCAACCTATGCGATCCGCAGAACGACATCCCCCTGCCGGTTGATAAGTATTAGCTGCGGTATTGCTCAATGCGCTTGGCAAATCATCATAACGGTATGGAATTTGAAAATTTGTGCAGATTGATTTGAATCTCTTCAAAGTTGATTCGCTCAGTTTGCTTTGAAAATCCGCATCGCCTTTGCAAGAGAAGATTCTACAGCCGGCAAAACGATGTTCGTAAATTGTGCATTTGCCGTCTGCGTTGTGGGGACATCGGCTGCTCGTCATCGGTTTAATATTTTCGGCGCCCAACTTTGCCGCCAAATACATCAATTCCGGCGTGGTCACAAACAAACGGTGCTCGAATTCGGCGAAATCGCAACATTGGCCGCAGACCTTGCACACTCCTGCCAAACGGGCAAATTTACGGATTTGCAAATCCAGCCGGCTGTAAATTTCACCTACTCGTTCCAGGAGCTGATTGTTTGCCTTGCCTTCTGCCACCATTTTTATTCCTTCTTTGCCACCAAGGCACCAACGGTTAATGTCGAATTTAGGATTTCGTATTTATCCTTTGTGTCTTCGTGTCTTTGTGGCTATTTTTTCATCTCTGTGTTCTCTGTGTCCTTGTATGTTGACATCTACCATGGATAAGGGTTCCATAGCTAAAGCAGCTTTGGGCGAGTCGAGCGTAGCGAGACGAGCCGAAAGCTGCCGGCGACGAGAGATCGAGCGTGCCCAGACCCACGAGGTCGTCACAGAGCATGATCCTCGTCGCCGCTGTGGGACCAGCCCGAACAGCCGAAAGAGCCGTCGGCGACCCACACGTTCGGCGAGCTCGCATTTGCAAGACTGGGAGTGTACCATGGAAGAACAAATCTTCATAGGCATCGACGTTGCCAAAGACACATTCTGTGTTTGCTCGTCGCCTGCCGCCGTCAATCTGTCGTTGGCCAACTCCAGCAGCGGAATAAAGCAACTGGTAAAGGCACTCAAACCAAATAATGTTGAACTGATCGTACTTGAAGCAACCGGCGGTTATGAACGTCCCATCGTTGCCGGACTGCTCGAAGCCGACTTCAAAGTCGTAGTCGCTTCGCCACGTCAGGTTCGTCAATTCGCACGAGGCATCGGAGAACTGGCCAAGACAGACCCCATCGATGCGCGAGTGCTGGCACGCTTCGCTCAAATCGTCCAGCCAAAACCAAGGCCTCAGTTCAGCCGTAAAACCGAAGAATTGGCCGACCTGGTTACCAGACGCAATCAACTGACTGCCCTGAGAACAAAAGAAATCAATCGTGAGCAAACCGTCCGTCATCCCAGAGTGCATAAAAGCGTCCGCAAGATGATCAAAACCCTCAACTACCAGATCGCCGAAATTGACCAATTGATCACCGAGCATATCACCTCCGACGAGGAACTGTCCAACAAAGATAAAATCCTCCGAAGTACACCCGGAGTAGGACCCCAAACCAGCGCGATACTCTTGTCGCAACTTCCGGAACTGGGACTGCTCAACCGACAGCAAATCGCCGCGCTGGTCGGAGTCGCTCCTTATGACTTCCGCTCCGGCCGATTCACAGGCCAATCCCGCATCTGGGGAGGCCGAAAAGAAATACGCAACATGCTCTACATGGCCGCTCTGACTGCTATGAGATGTAATCCAGTTATCAAACATTTTTCTGAGCGTCTTATTTCACAGGGCAAAAAATTCAAAGTAGTTATTACTGCCTGTATGCGAAAGCTTTTAATCATTCTTAATACTATGGTTCATAATGAGACCTTATGGCAAAGCGAAAAAAAACCAAAAAACAATTGATTTCAAACACAGCCGCTCTGTGGCTATTTTTTTCTTCCTGATTCTTTCTATTTCTTCGAAGCTGTAATGCCTTCCCCGATTTACGCCGGGGCATTTTTGAGCTGCTTTGTTCCAGGTGTTGGTGCTCGCTAAATTTTCAGACCAGAACGGCCAGACTCTGCACTGGCTCGGCCGAACAGGGTAAATCATGCATTTTTTTGGGCCGGCTTCATTTTGCAGGAATATGCAATCTTTTGTACCGGCCTGTTCAATAATCGTTGTCCGCAGCCCTATACGCTTGAGATACTTCTCTCGTAACTGCTCAACTGATATTTTCAGGAAATCCGCGACGAGCTTCATCTCCGGCTTAGTAACCCAGATGAAACCGGTGCCCGGCCCGGAGCAGCACCTGCCGCACCGCATACACTCAAAATGCAGACCATCAACATACCACTGAGATTTATTTTTAACCACAGATTTTACAGATTAGCACGGATTTAAAAAAGCAAAAAATTTTATAGCCACAGAGGTCACAGAGAACGCAACTTATATTTCTAATTTTTAAACCACCGATTTCACAGATTAACACTGGTTGTCATTTTCTCTTTTTTATGTCATTCCCGCACCTGCTTTCGCAGGTGTAAACTTGTCCCCGCGGAAGCGGGGAGCGGGAATCCATTTTCTTGTCATTGCGAGCAAAGTCCTGAGCTTGCCGAAGGGCGCAGCGAAGCAGTGTCATATTCAGTCGTGGGTTTCAATTGGGGTTATTCCCACCGAAACAATCTTTGAATTTCCCAACTCCGAGGCTCACAGCATGGCAAGCAAAAAAAACCTTCATTTCGTACTGTTCTACCTTTTCCTTTTCGGTCATTTTTAGAGTATCCAGAGCTTCCCGGACTTCCCAAAACCGGTTTTTTAAGTCGTCACAACTAAACATCCCACTTACGCGATTTATAGCATTGGGTGATGGTAGCCGTAATTTGAGCCAATTTTTTGCGTACTTTTCCCGTATTCCTGCCTTCGTCATTACTCTTTCTGCAGTATTTCCCAGTACAACCAGTACTTTCATATCAGGTTTCCAGCCATCGAAGATTTCCTTCCAAAACTCTGCTGCTTTGGCCTCCATCTGCTCATCTGGTCTTAAATTTTTGCGGTTATCGCCGCTTTTTCGCGTCCATGGTACCGCGTTACTTAATGCGACATCCTTAATCCTTAATTTGAGGTTAGCTCCTACAAAGATCGCTTGCAACGCAAGCTTAATTGTTCCATTATCCCACGGCCCAACACCTATATCTCCTTCTTTATATTGCAACTCTTTTTCCCCGAGACGAGCCATTCTTTCCACCGATGAAAGTTTTTTTAATTTGCCACCATAAGATTCGTCATCAGTAGATTTAATAACCTGCGATTCGGCAAGAACCAAAATCCCATTCCATTTTTCTGGTACGTAAGGCAAATACGGTTCAGGAAATATTACGTTCTCAGGAGCATCCGACGTATATTTCCGACATACTTCCAACAAGGCTTTTTCTTGGTCTTCATTCCGCATCTCATAATCCTCCAATTTGAATGTTCTTATTGTAATAGAAGTTTAATATAGGTTTACGCTTCTGATAGACGCATCGTCGAATCTGTCCAAGGCATATTTATTTATCTCAAGTTGTATCATTCCGTCCTTACATTTGTAGTAAAAGTAGTAATTGTCTCCGACAAGTTGTTTTTTATTTGGTTTTCCGAAAACGTTGTAGAATAGAGCTGCGCTGCGAATTAAGCGCTCTTCTAATCTTGTATCTAATTTAGGCTCTGCCCTGCGCAGCTTTTCCTTTGCGGTTTTGGATTTTGCCTCCGCCTCGCGCATTCTCTGCTGCGCCGTTTCGTATTCGGCTTTTAAGTTAGCAACTGTCTCATCACGTGCCTTACAAAGTGTCTGTTTCTCAGTTTTTAAATCACTGTCTATCTTAGCTTCTAACTCATCTTTTTTATTATGAGCCTTTTCACCAATAGCATCTATCATAGGTTTATATTTAGCGTCTAACCCACTCATCCCTCCCGACCTAACAGCTTTCTGCTTAGCTTCCCATTCAGTGATTATCTCGTTTCGTTTAGCTTTCCACTCAGCGTCTATTTTATGATGTTCCTGTCGGAGCTTTGACTTAGCCGCATTCTCACTTGCCTCGACATTATTAAAATACTTATTCCATACACGGTTTTTTCCTTCAACAAATTTTCCTGTTGCGTCCATTTTAGATAGAGCATCAACTTCTAACATAGCCGCGTTTAACTCATCTTTTGCCTCCTGAATCTCTTGTTCAACAGCTTCCCGCTTAGCCTTTGGCAGAGGTTCTGACTGCTGTTGTGGCAATAGTCCGAAGTTCCAATCATTGACCATTTGCCTCACTTCAGCTATCATTTTGTCTTCCAACGGTTTCCTAGAACATCCTATTAATAGGGTGGACAACATTGTGAGAGCGATAACTAAGGAACAGGTGTTTAATGCCTTCATTTGCTGCCTCCTTCAAAAAAATGAGTCAAATAGTTTCTGTTCTCGCAACCTGTAATCATACCACTTATTGGAACTAAAATCAAACCTTCTCACCCTCTCATAGTCCCACCATCTGAGTGTTAACCCCTGTGTCTGCTTACCATTTCAGGACCGCTCCGGTGTCGGCGCTTGTGGCCATTGATGCGTATTTTGCCAGATAGCCTTTTGTTATACGCGGCTTGGGCGGTTTCCAGGCCTTTTTGCGTTGGGCCAGTTCTTCGTTCGACAACTTGACACTTATTTTGTTGTTCGGAATATCAATCTCTATCAAGTCGCTGTTTTTCAATAACCCGATGGGGCCGCCTACGGCTGCTTCCGGACTGATATGGCCGATGCAGGCTCCTCTTGTTCCGCCTGAAAACCGCCCATCGGTAATCAGCGCTGTGGATTCGCCGAGTCCGGCTCCCACAATATAGCTTGTCGGGCTTAGCATCTCCTGCATACCCGGTCCACCCTTAGGCCCTTCGTAACGAATCACCACGACATCACCCTGCTTTACTTTGCCGGCCAGAATACCATCACAGGCATCTTCCTGGCTTTCGAAAATAATCGCCGGGCCGCTATGGGTGAGCATCTTCTCAGCCACGCCAGCCGTCTTGACCACACAGCCGTTGGGGGCAAGATTGCCTTTGAGAATAACCAGCCCGCCGGTCTTGGAATAGGCGTTGTCGAGGTTATGGATAACTTCGGGATTCTTGATTTCAGCATCGGCGATATTTTCACCGAGCGTCTTTCCGGTTACCGTCAGACAATCGGTGTTAAGAAGGTTTGGGATCTTGTTGATTTCTTTTAGTATTGCGCTTATACCGCCGGCAGCGTCAACATCCTCCATATGAAATTTACTCGAAGGCGATACCTTGCAGATATTGGGGCATTTAACGCTAATAGCATTTATCTGCTCAAGGTCGTACTTGATACCAGCCTCGCTGGCAACCGCCAATGTATGCAGGACGGTATTTGTCGAGCCGCCCATCGCCATATCCAGAACAAGGGCGTTGTCCAGCGATTTTTCATTGATTATATCCAACGGCTTAATGTCCTTTTCAATCAGAGACAGAATCTGCTCGCCTGCTGTTTTATAGAGTTCTTCCCTTTGCGGATTGATTGCCAGGATTGTTCCATTGCCGGGCAGGGCCAGCCCAATCGCCTCGCACAGGCAATTCATAGAATTGGCAGTGAACATTCCTGAACAGCTTCCCTGGCCCGGACAGGCGGTACACTCGAGCTCTTTCAACTGTGCTTCATCAATTTTGCCGGCATTGAATTCGGCGACGCCCTCAAATATGCTGATAAGGTCAACCGTTTTTCCGTCGCTGGTTTTTCCGGCGGCCATAGGCCCGCCGGATACGAAAATCGTTGGGATATTTAATCTGACCGCCGCCATCAGCATCCCAGGTATGATTTTATCGCAGTTGGGAATACAAATCAGACCATCGAAACAGTGCGCGCACGCCATAGTTTCGACTGAGTCGGCGATAATTTCCCGCGAGGCAAGTGAGTACTTCATACCCGTATGGCCCATAGCAATCCCGTCACAAACCGCTATCGTATTAAATTCAAAAGCAGTCCCTCCTGCCTTGCGAACCGCATCCTTAACAACCTGGCCCACTTTGTTCAGATGAACGTGACCCGGTACTATGTCGCAGTAACTGTTGGCAACACCGATGAATGGCTTGTTAATATCGCCGTCTCCAAGACCGCAGGCGTGAAGCAGGCCCCTGTGCGGTGCCCGCTGAAAACCTTTTTTGACTGTGTCACTCCTCATATATTTCCTTTCTGTTTGGGTCCTCGTATAAATGGTTCGCAAAGTAATAACAAAGGCACAAAACCTCATTTTAGCAGCTAATTAAGAACAAATAAAGAAAATTTGGTTGTTTTTGAAAAGCATGCAGGGTGCGATGTTTCGCACCACTGAATATTGCGTTGCACTTCAGCACCTATGTAGAGTGTGCACCGCACACCATTTTTCTGTCATTCTAAACGGAGTAAAGCGAAGTGAAGAATCTCGTTTTGTATTTTTGAATTTTGAGAATTTGGATTTGTTTCGAATTTCGATACGAGAAGGACTGTTTAAGTAAAAAAAAGAGAACAACTTGGAGCAGTATAGCCACAACCAAAATTATAGCCACGAAGACACAAAAACACAAAGTTTTTTGACACAGATACCTGCTTTCGCTGGCACAAGTTTACACCGATTTATATTTATTATATCTCTGAGCTCTCTGCCTGCACCTGTGAACGCCAAGGTAACGCAGGCACAGGTGTGAACTCTGTGGCTAATACAAATTTCTATTGTATCGGTAATGGAAATTCTGGAGGAAATCCGAACCGAAAACACGACAACTTGAAATGTTGCGGATAAATTATTCTACTATAACTATTGTATCTACCGTGAGTTATGGTGAATATAAGTTTTTCTTCTTGACTCCTGTGAGAATATGTCGATAATTACGTGTCCTTTGACAAAATTGTTTTTATGAAAGGATTATTATGGACGCTGATGTTACCGCTATTTTAGCTGCGATTGATGTCGTAAGCAAAAAAGTTGATAGTGCCGTTGGTAGTGCCAAAGATGAGCTTAAAGAAGATATCCAAAATCTTAAAGAAGATATCCAAAATGTGCAGAAAACTGTTGATAAGCATACTTCTTCGCTCCAGCACATTGTTCGTGTTGTTGCAGGGCCAATGCCTGTCGCTATTAACAATATCGAGGAAAAACTCGGAACAGCAAAGACGGATTTTCCCTTAAGATCGGTACCGGCTGAAATTGCCGGTTAATATAGCTGATTCAAAAAAACAAAGGCGCAAGGTCAATCGTTCTTGCGCCTTATTTTTTTGCTTTTCCATCATTGCCAAGGAGTTCCTTCATTTGCACTCGGGATAAAGTTCTGGAGAGAATCCGAAGCGATTCAACGTGAAAAGAGCGAGGAAAGGAGAAAATCCGCTTTTTCACTCAAAACTAAAAAACCATGTCCTGAGCACAGTCGAAGGATCAACACTCAAGGCTATTTTGCCCTAAGTTTCCTTTGTAAAGCCTGTCCTGAGCTAAGCCTGCCCTGAGTGCAACCGAAGGGTCGAAGGGCCAAACATCCCAGGCCGAGCAGTAAGAGCGTGGCCGGTTATTCGTCTACAATGCTTGATTGCAGCCAGTTTTGTGCAAATATGGCAAAATCGCCAGCGTTAACCACGCCATCTTTGTTAATATCCGCCGGGTTTATGGGCTTATGTCTTCCACGAATCAGGATACAATCGGCTCCCTCAATAGGCGTCTCAAACGGCATTGGGTCAAATAAAACGCCGGTAAGCGTAAGTACCCGCACATCACCATCGTTGACGTCACCAATGGCCTCTACAATTCTTTGAGTCTTGAATTTCAGCGTAAGGTCAAGGAATCCATCGGGGCCTTCTGTGATACAGTTGCAGTCGTTAGTATCCGATACCGGCGTAGCTACATCCTCGAAGCCGCTGCGGATTGGCTCAACACCAGTTAACCGGACAGATGTTGGGTCAATTTTGATTACATTAACGTCCTCCGTCCCTAAGATAGCTATCGGCAGAACACCGGAGCTTTTGACATTAACAGGATTCGGACAACTGCCGGGTTTTATGTCAACAGCAACAACAGTAACTGGCTTAGGCTCAATCTTAAGTGTGCTCTCGGCAACATCACTTTGCTGCTCACTGTCGGTTACTTTCAGATGGATAGTATATGTATAATTGATAAGAAGACCGAGCGATTGCAGATACGCATAGTTTACATCAAAAATCGCCTGTCCCTCGGCGTCCGTCTCAAAACTTCCATCATCATCGTCCAGGTCCCACATATACGAGACAATATCATCGTCAGGGTCTGTTGAGCCGCTGGCGTCCAGAGTCAGCGTATCACCCACATAAATACTATATGGCCCATCCGCATTAGCAACCGGCGGCGTGGCCGGTTCGGGAACGAACAACAGATACTGCGCCCCAGCCAAACCGCCACTGCCCGATCGAACAAACTCTTCTATAAATGACCCAGATACGCCATCGTAACGGACCACATTGTGGGAGTAGAATCCGCTGACGTATAGGTCTCCGTCCGGGCCGAACGCGATTCCGGTCGGATTTTCCAAAGGCGGCCCCCCAGCAAAAGTATCGACATAAGCTCCCGTGTTTGCATCGTAACGCACAACTGTGTCATGTTGAAACTTCGCAACATAAAGGTAGCCATCCGGTCTGAAGACCAGATCATGCGGACTGCTATGGATACCTATGAAAGTATCAATGTAGTCACCTGTTACCCCATCGTAGCGTAGAATCTTATAGCCGTTCACTATGCCAACATACAGATTTCCGTCCGGACCGAATGTAAGCGCATTAGGGTACCACAGGCCGCCAGCGTGTTCAGGAATGAACATATCGATGAACTCACCTGTCACTCCGTTGTACCGACCAACACTATGTTCATTTATGTTTGAAACGTACAAGTTTCCATCTGGACCGAATGTCATTTGGCCTGGTGTATCCATGCCTCCTCCAGAAGCAAAAACGCGGATGAAGTCCCCTGTTGCTGAGTCAAACTGAAGAATCTCGTTAGTGCCCCAACTGCTCACCAAAAGCGACCCGTCTTGCCCCATCGCAAGTCCAGCTGGCCGCGAAAGCCCCCCACCGGAAGCAAAAATATCGACAAATTCTCCCGTGCCGCCATCATAACGCAGCACGCTGTCAGTATACCAACTGCATACTAAGAGGTACTGGGACGATTGGGCCGCTTTTGCTCGATTGGAAAAGACCGGCATTACCATGCCAAACAGCGCAACTACCAACACAAGAATTGATTTATTTTTCATTTCTTTCTCCTTCCAAAAATTGTTAATATTTTGCGGCGCACTAAAAAGGGCACCGCTACATCGTGCTTATCTTTTAATGTCCCATAATAATGCCAAATAAAGGACAAAACAAGCAAAAAACAAAATATTTACCGCAAAGAACGCAGAGACCGCTGAGTTTTTAATTTTTAACCTTTTTGACGCTGATTCCGCTGTTTTTTTCAGTTCTCTGGCCGTGTTAATCTGTGTTTATCCGTGTCTAATCTTTTGTTTGGATTTTACCCTCCTTCGCAAAAAACCCCGACCGTTCTGTCTCCTGTCTTCTGTCTCCTGTCTTCTGTCTCCTGTCTTCTGTCTCCTGTCTTCTGACTCCTGTCTTCTGACTCCTGAATTCTCTTTTATCTCAGTGTTAATCTGTGTCCATCTGTGGCTCATTATAATTCCAGCCGGAAATTTCGGTCGAAACGTCAAAAATCCGGCACAAAAATGTTATTCAATTGTCAAAGGCCGATTTTGCCACCAAGGCACAAAGTCACGAAGTTAAAAATGTATCACAATCCTTAGTGTCTTGGTGTCTTCGTGGCTAAAGTTCTCAGCGTCCAATAATAACATAAAATGGACAACGAGACAAGCAAAATC
>Ga0209986_10002575_pt1 | contig 16479 bp, 11 predicted proteins | sample BlataG_FD_183168 | JGI IMG/M metagenome (GOLD analysis project Ga0209986, IMG submission 183168) | Deep subsurface microbial communities from Black Sea to uncover new lineages of life (NeLLi) - Black_00105 metaG (SPAdes) (version 2) | ecosystem: Environmental > Aquatic > Marine > Oceanic >...
CGTGAACAGCGGACCGCCGCCAACCACTCTCCTGTCAAGTTTCTTACATCGGTCGACAACTTCACGCGTTGACCTCTGCTGGACAATCATGGCACTAACAAAAACGTAGTCAGCCCATTCAATGTCTTTGTCGTTCAATCTAGTTGTATTCATGTCCACAGCTTTCTTTTCCCAATCGGTTGGTAGCATGGCGGCAACAGTCAGTATTCCTAAAGGGGTATTCAATGCCTTCTTTTGGATGAATTTCAAAGCATGTTTAAAGCTCCAGAAAGTATCTGGATACTGTGGATAAACTAAAAGTACTTTCAATTTAATTCCTCCTTTCAAAAACACTTAAAGTCGGCCTAACTCCACATCACTGTGTGACCAGGTTAAGCTCAAAACTATGCGTATAAGGGCGCTCATTGGTCCAGTCTGGGAGATATATAGGCTGGAATTTCCCGCTTCTATATCTCCTCAACTTCGAACTAGCTATCTACCAGTTCTGACATTGCTGTAGCATTCGCTACAATACACCGGCCTACCTTGTCGGGGCTCAAATGGCACTTCGCTATCTTTGCCACATTGGGCGCATGTTGCCGGAAACATTTGGCGGCCGGTACTGCGGCTGTAGCTACGATTTCCGTATCGCTCTGACTTCCTGGCTTCACGGCACGAGGGACAGCGTTTGGGGTCGTTTGTATAGTCCTTAGATTGGAAAAACTCCTGCTGCTCAGCAGTGAAAGTGAAGATAGCCCCACAATCGGAACATTGGATCGACTTGTCCTGAAAATTAATTGGATGCTCTCTTTTCTTCTATTAGTTGGTAGGAGTTCCGGCCATCCAATACCCGAAGAAATCTAGAGGACCTACATTGCAGTAAGTTTGCGGTAATTCCCGGTAGTACGTAATAACCTAAACTAGAACCGATAATATGCTAATATTATAGAGCACCTTTTGTCAAGTTTGTATGCTGGCTGGCTTTCTCATTCCGGTAACTCCTCACGGTAGGTGATTACCACTAAACATCCCACCAGTGTTACCTATGTATCTCGGCCTCCGCACCGGATAATCTGGGGAAATAATACCTGATTTGTAGTAAGCCTGGTCCTTCACAAGGTGAAGGATGGTGTCCCTGGAATTATGTGGTCAGTAATCACGGTCGAGGGGCTGCACTTCCTCCTCAAAATAACGGTGAAAGCAACGAGGTAGGTCATGGTAATCAAGGTCGGATATAGCATCTGAGAAATCCTTTGAGTTTAGAGTGTTCCAAAATAGGACCGCTTTACCTCGCAAGCTCCCGCTTTTTGCGTCATGTTTAAGCGCTGCTAAGGCCTTGCCTGTATAGGTGCCATCTAGTTTGATTCCTTCACACTCTCTCATCAGGGATACTGCCTCCATCCCCTCATCTGTAAAGAGCGCGTATCGTTTGCTGAAATAATCGTGTCTAATATCAACATCTGTTTCAGAGAACTCAAATTTGGGGAAAGAAGCATCCAGAGAATGAAGTAAGCAGTTAGTCTTGCTGATGAGTTTAATCATTGCGCTGGTATTGACCATTTTTTTACTGCACACCCCTACCGAGACTACTCGGCCACCGAGATTTGCTGCCCTGAGTCCGAGAGTCAATCCGGCGGCTGTGCCCATCGTACCGCTAGCGACGTAAATATACTCCGGCTCCGGCATTTCTCCCCTCGTGACTTGTCTTCTTAATTCAAGCGCTGCATTAACAAAACCAATAACGCCGAGGGGCGAAGAACCGCCGGGGGGGATAAAGTGGGGAAGGTGGCCTTTTTTCAGCCTGTGCCGCAAAAGCTGATAGGTGGTTGCAGCGTAAACCAACGGCATATTTCTTACAGATTCCAACCCGGCCCCACACAAGTGTAGTTCCGCACCACAGTAGTGGCTCATGAGTAAATTGCGGCGAACATACCGGGCATTGGGCTGGGGCATTAACATCGAGATACTATTCAGACCAACCTGTCGTGCATATATGGCAGTGGCCAAAGCATGGTTCGACCCGGCACCACCAAAGGTCATGACCTCCTTCGCCTTAGAGCGCAGAGCGTTGCCCAGAATGAACTCTAACTTTCGAGGCTTGTTACCGCCGTAGACTTTGCCGCTCAAGTCATCGCGTTTTATGTAGAGCTGGCTGACGCCTAACTCAGCTCCTAATCGTTCGAGCTTTTGCACAGGGGTAGGAAATTCGCCTAGTGGTACATAGGCAAGCTTCTCCCCCAATAGCGGGTACTGTTCAAATAGCGGAATCACTTCTATTCTTTCCTTACGTTAATAGTTGCGCAACTCAACTCTCAGGAGTCCTGCTTTTCTAACGGCCATGATGCCATGTTATCATAGGCGGCTCTTGCTATCAATTTGGTGGTAATGAGGATATCAAGTCCTTGACAACAGGCCGGTATTCTGGGGACATAATACCTGATTTGTAGTAGGCCTAAAATTGGTATGGTGTCCCTGGAATTCCCCAGCAACTATTCCTCAGTGAAATAATCCAAATCTATTTTCTTGACTTCGTAATTAACAGATGGGGTCACACCGATATTGTGATCGATCATATATTGTACTAGGGTATCGCCGTCAAGCAGAATAATCTTGTTATCCACCCGAGATGCGAAATCGGCAGCTTCTTTTGAGAAGTTTGAAGTGGCTATGAAGATGCCTCTCCTTGCATGTTGCCCTTGTAAAGCGCCGGCAAATTTTTGAATTTCTGGTCGTCCAACAGTGCCCTCCCATTTCTTAGCCTGTACGTAAATAACATCCAAGCCCAATCGATCTTCATTGATAATGCCGTCAATCCCTTCATCGCCACTTCTGCCTATTGCTTTGGTAGCTTCTTTGCGACTTCCACCGTATCCCATCGCAACCAAGAGATCTATGACGATATTCTCAAACTGTGTGGGGGAACTTGCTTTAAGTTGCTGAAGAAGCTCACTAGCAAGATTATTTTTCAGAACTTGATAAGCGTTAGCCAGCGCTTCTTCAGGTGTCGTTTCTGGCTCCTCCTCACCCGCTTCCGTTGGTTTTTCCCGCCTAACGGCTCGGAATTCCCTGAACTCCTCAAACTGGTTAAGGAATTTCACATCAATCTTCACCGGTTTCTGCTCTAATACCTGCAATCCTCTATCAGTTATGCGGAAGAACCCTCGTCGTGTGGACTCAATCAAACCTGCTTTCTTAAGATGTGTGCGAGCCCACCCGACCCGATTGTCAAAGATTGCCTGCTTCCCACTTGGCAAAAGTTCATGTTGCTCTTCTTGAGTGAGGTTGAACTGGTTAGTTAATGAATCAATAACTTGCCGCAGCGAATGCTCCTGCTTATCTTCTAAGAGTTGAAGTAAAGGAAGCATTATTTGTTGAAAAACTGGAATAGTCATGAGCCTTCGCCTCCTTGTCCCGGTACTACATCTTTATTATACCTGATGTGGCCAACCCTGTACATATTACGAACGTCTTGTGTTCGGGAGCCCGGTATTCTGGAGACACAATAACTAATTTGTGGTAGGCCTAGTTGGTATAGTATCCTTGGAATTGTATAATATCCTAGATGAGTTATCTTTTCCAAAGGGCTAAGTCAATGATCAGGGGGGAGGAGTAGATTTGACTGACCAACCAAGCTCGTGGTTTGTAAATCGAGGCCTATTTTCTGACCACTTTCTCCAGGCACGTCTACCTGAATGGAAGGAATGGAAAGTCATCGCGGAGTTAGCCCCTTTCCGCGAGAGTCTTCAATCGCTGTATGACTCTAAAAAATCGATCTTGCCTCACCTTAATGAGGCACAAACGGAAGTGGAGTTTGTGCAACCGGTTTTAGACCTGCTTGGGTATGCCGACAGCTACATGGTCCAAGCTCCCACTAAAGTGGGACAGCACACAAATCGACCTGATTATGCCCTGTTTCCGGATGTAAAGACCAAGAATAAGGCCTATCAGAAACTAGATCAAAACGATTACGTCCTCTGTATCGGGATTGCCGATGCCAAATACTGGGAGCGTGAGCTTGACTTGACTAAGTCAAGCGACCGTGATACGTTCACAAACCAGAATCCATCATTTCAGATAGCTGCGTATTTGACCGGCACAAAGCAAAACTGGGGAATCCTCACTAACGGCAGACTATGGAGGTTATACAGCAGCAAGTCTCATTTACCACTGGGCAATTACTACCAAGTTGACCTCATCCAGCTTCTGGAAGAAGCTCCAGTGGAAATCTTTAAGTACTTCTATGTTCTCTTCTGTAAGCGGGCCTTGCTTCAGGTTGAAGGTAAGTCGCTTTTAGACCATATTCTTGAAGGTAGTGAGGAATATGCAGTTGAACTTGAAGCTGATATTAAAGAACGTGCTTACGATGTGGTTGAATTCTTGTGCAGGGGTTTTGCCGCCGACTTTGCGCATGGACGACCGACTGATGCAGTTCTAAAGGATATCTATGATAATTCGCTGACCCTTCTCTACCGGCTCCTCTTCGTATTCTACGCTGAGGCTAGGGAATTGCTACCCTTAACCACCAATGTAAGTTATCGCGAGAATCACAGCTTAAGAAAGCTGACCCATGACATTGACGAGATATTCAAGAAGGGATATGAACTCAGCACCAGCTCAGCACAGTACTATCATTACATTAACAACCTCTTCCGTTTGATAAATAATGGTGACGCTAAATTGGGCGTACCGGAGTATAATGGCGGGCTTTTTGACCCCATAGAGCATCCGTTTCTTGAGAATCAAGTGATTTCTGATGCCTATCTGGTTCAAGCAATTCACCAGCTAGCTCGAATTACCGACAAAAAATTAAAACGTCAGGTCGCAGTCGATTACAACACCCTGAGTGAGAGACATTTGGGTAGTATTTATGAAGGTCTGCTTGAGTTCAAGCCGATGATAGCACCACACGATTTAGTGATTATCAAGGACAAGGGCAGCATAAAATATGCGCCAGCTAATAAGCATCCTGATAAGAAAGTTGCCTACACAAAGGACGAGTTTTATTTTGCCAATGACAAAGGCGAGCGAAAAGCGAGTGGTTCTTACTATACACCCGAGTACATAGTCAATTACATTGTGGAGAATACGCTTGACCCACTGGTAAGAGAGGCACACGAGAAAGTAAAAGCTCTAAAGCCCGAAGTCGATAAGGCCATTGAGAAATGGCAAAAACTGAAAGAAGAGAAGCGAGGCTTGGAGCCAGTAGAAAAATATGGCCGCAAGATAGCCGAAGAGAGTGAAAGACTTCTTGAACCATACTTTTCACTTAAAGTGCTCGACCCGGCTATGGGTAGTGGACACTTCCTTGCACGGGCGACGGACTTTCTAGCCGAAGCAATTGCTACTGACCCAGACATTAAATCGCCTTTAGAACTCACCGAAGAATCCGAGTTAACTTATTACCGCCGTCGTGTTGTAGAGAGCTGTATCTATGGAGTTGACCTGAACCCGCTGGCTGTCGAGCTTGCCAAGCTTACGCTGTGGCTAACCACTATGGCTAAATCGAAACCGCTCTCTTTCCTTAACCATCACCTAAGGGTAGGCAATAGCCTGATTGGTGCCAGAGTAGATGACCTCGATGAGATACCTAAGGTCAAACGCAAGAAGAAAGCCATTGACCTTAGTCGGGCACCTGTACAACTGGGACTCTTCCAGCAAGCCTTTAACCAAAAGCTCTATGACCTGCTGCAGAACCGGGCACTTATCACTCAGCTACCTACCGAAACACTAGAAGATGTCCACAATAAACAGAAGTGGGAGAAGGACTTCGAGCATAATATGGAGCGTTTCCGAATGCTCGCAGATACCTGGGTGAGCACGTTTTTTGGTAACGATGTTCGTTGGGACGAATACAACAGTCTTGTAGAGAATATCCAAACCCCCAACCCGGAATGGAGAAAACTGGTGGGTAGGAAATATGTCCAAAATGCTTTAGATTTGAGAGAAAACCGCCACTTCTTCCACTGGGAACTGGAGTTTCCTGAGGTCTTTTACGATGAGCATGGCAACCGTAAAGATCGGGCTGGTTTTGATGCTGTAGTGGGGAATCCGCCGTATAGAAAAACCCCAGAGTTCGATATCTACCCTTATATCAAGTACAATTTCACACTTCCCACGAAATCGGATCCAGCAGAGCTGTTCATTGAGCGAGTACTTAGATTATCAAGGCCAGAGGGTAGGTCTTCTCTAATCGTTCCTAAACCGCTAACTTACACTATTTCGTGGAAGGCGACCCGCTCACTATTGAAAAATTATTGCATTGAGCGACTAGCAGACTGTCATGAGGCTTTCGCTGATGTGCTCTTGGAACAGGTGGTGTATGTTGTTGCTAATACTTCTGCTCAGAAGTCAAAGGTGACACCGGCACATAGAGTAGACAGCAAATTTGAAGAAGGAGTGTCATTCTCAGCTCAATACATTACCGAAGATTTCTTACCAATGTATCTCACCCCCCAAACTAATATCTTGTATGACCACGTGTGGGCTGTGAGCGCACGCCTTGATTCAGTCGCTAAGCTATGGGAAGGCCCTGGATATAACCAGTATCTCAGTGATGACCCGGCTGGCCTGCCATGTTTCAAGGGGGATCACGTTGCAAGATATGAAATCTTGAACCTTGAATACCTTCCACAAAAAATGGCACCGGCTGATATAGAGATGTATAGGAAAGAAAAAGGTATTCTCCAGCGAATAGTCGCCCATGTCACAAGACCATTCCCCCAGATAATTATTATGGCCGGTATTGACGATACCGGGTCTCTAACAGTAAACACCCTGACAGATCTGGTAGGGCAGCAAGTCAGCACAGCCTTCCTTGTAGCAATAATAAACTCTCGATTTATAAGTTGGTATGTCTACGACTTCATATTTAACCGGGCTGTACGCTCAATGGATCTTTATCCAGCTTATGTTGGGCGTATACCCATCCGCCGCATCAACTTCACTACGCCAGAGGAAGAACGCAAGCAACTAGTGGAACAGGCCAAGAAGCTGTATCAAGAGTACTTGGACAGCTGGAGCCGGGATAAAATCATTGCGTTCGTAGCTGAGCGCTTACCCATAAAAGAAGATGGTACGCCTGATATGGAGCATAAACAATCAGGTGTGATTCATGATCTTTTGGCTTTTCTTGCTGAGGAAATGACACGGCTCAATAAGGAAAAACAGTCCAGCATTAAGGCATTCTTATCTTGGCTGGAGAAGGAAATACTGAACACTTCTGTTGAAGACCAGAAGAACAAGACGAGGATAAAGGACTTTCACAACAATACCTTTGAAGACTTGCTGGATGTGCTCAAAAAGAATAAGGTTGTTAAGGACCCATGCCCATCTGAGGTCCGGGATACTATTGTCAGCGAATTTTCGTCTGCCTCAAAAGCTCTGACTCCACTCAAGGCTCGCATTAAAGCAACCGATGAACTTATTGACCAGATAGTTTACAGACTCTACGGGCTTTCCGATGCCGAGATAGCCATCGTGGAAGGCCACCCAAGTCATAGCAAGCCAGCTTAGGGTTGTTCCACTCCCAAGTGCTGGCTTGACAGATTGTACATTCCGGCAAAAAGTTTAGGCAGGCGCGATGTACTCAGGCTTCGAGCAGATGCTCCGCAATCCCAGAGATTGCCACGCCCCGACAAGTCGGGGCTCGCAATGGCACGGGAGGGTATTGCTCCTGTTAAAAATACCGGCAAAGGGGGGCGGCACGAAGTGGATTATGACTAATGCGCAAAGAAACTTCTTAGCTTTTTCTTAAGGGGAGGAAGACCTTATATCCCACGAAGATAAGCACAGCCAGGGCGACAGCAATGCCAATAAATCTAAGTTTGGTGTCCAGGTCATAAGGTACAATTGCGAATATCATCGTCCCCATGCCACCTAAAATCAAGCCGGCCCCGAAGATAGCCAGTCTGTGTCGAATGAAGGTGCCCACGACAGCAAACGCCATCCCCAGAGGTAAGACAACGAAGAATACGTTCCTGACATGTACCTGTGAATCCAGCCAGGATGAAGGATCAGGATAGAAGGCATCGACGCCCGCGATGACAAGCGCAATAATCAAAGCCGCTATAGCCATAACGTAGATGACTCTAAGAAAACGCATCTATTCACTCCTTTGAGGTTGCCAGTGTCCGTCTATTCTTATCCCTCTCATTCAATTATATCCCTAACTATCCCGAAATGGAAGCCGTGAGCAGATGCTCCTGTTAAAAATACCGGCAAAGCGACGCAATCAAAACGATGGTTAAGAAAGCTACAAGACAGAAACTACGCTTCCACATCTAACCCTCATCTAGTGGTCACGGAATACCTTGGCAGATGTAGACTCCTCCCGTCCTTGAAGAGCCGGGGAAAAAGGGTGACCTTCTCGTTCAAAATCAGGGAGATACTCTTCTGCTGACCCCATCTCCTGCACCCAGCCGTTTTCTATTCCCAGGTCAGCTAGCAACTGCAGGACTGCTTCATGCTCAGCAACTGTAAGCTTGCGAGAAAGCAGCGGTATCCGCGGCGCCCGGTGCACCGGCATGTATTGAGACATTATGCTGACCGTCACCGTGGGAGAAAGCTCCCGAATCAGCCAGGTCAGCGATTCCTCGCTGCCGGCCAGCCCGTTGGGCAGAATAAGATGGCGCACTATCAGTCCTTTTTGTGCCAGGCCGGATTCATCTACCACCAGGTCTCCAACCTGTCTATACATCTCTTCGATAGCCTGACGGGCCCGTGCTACATAATCGGGGGCATGCGAGAACTTCTTAGCCCACCTATCGGAGGCATATCTCAAATCAGGCAGGTAAATACTTATGACACCGTCAAGCTCTTTGAGAGAAGCGACTGAATCATAGCCACTGCTGTTGTAAACCAGCGGCACCCGAAGCCCCATGGGCACCGCTTCCACAATTGCCCGAAGGAGCTGGGGAACGAAATGGGATGGCGAAACGAAGTTGATATTGTGGCAGCCCAGTTCGTCCTGAAGGTAGAGCATCCTTTCAGCCAGGGCGCGGCAGTCCATCTCCTTTGATTTTTGCTTTTTCCAGTTCTGGCTTATCTGGTGGTTCTGGCAATAAACGCATCTCATATTGCAATTGCCAAGGAAAACCGTCCCCGAACCTCGGGTTCCGGAAATAGCCGGCTCCTCACCGTGATGAGCGCAGACCGCCGAGACTATGGGGAGACGCCCGGAATGGCAATAGCCCGGTTCGCCTTGTAATCTGTTGACCCGGCACTCCCGGGGGCAGATATCGCAGGAGGCTAATCGAGCCTCAATTGCCCGGGCACGGCGCTCCAGTTCGCCGGAGCGGTATAGCGCAACGTATCCTGATTCCATAAATGCTAGGGGCATCGTGAGTGAACATGGCACAACTCACTGACTTACACTTTAGACGGCTGACATGGTGCTGTCAACTTTCCGCTCACCAAAAGTGGCATTCCTGGAAAATAATACCTAATTTGTAGTAGGCTTGATTGGTATGGTGGACCCGGAAACCCTGTGCTTTCTCCTGCGGAAGACCAGGTATATTATGCCAGCCACGATAACTGCCAGTATTAAGAGAAGCCATCCTACCAGGGGGAAGGTCCACACTTTGGTGATGCGCCCGGCAACACCTGCATAATAATCGGGTATCTGCGATATCCCACCCTCTCCTGATAGCTGGGCTGCGTAAATCACCACCGCTTCCCACACTTTGAGCTCTCTTCCATCGGCATGATGTATTATCAGTTCGTCTATTCTGTCCAGCGGCACCGGCTCTCCATCGGCGTTTTTAGGGACTATCTCCAACTGAGGTAGCATGTCCGTTACCAGGGGAAGGAAGAGCAGGAGGTAGGCGTCGGTGACCAGGTGGTACAACTGTTCGTCCCCACGCTTTAAGGGGATGTACTCTTCACTGTTTGCAGATTGAATCCCGTCCCCTGTATAAAGCTCGGCACCGGTAATCGCACGGGTCGTGGGAATAGGCAGGTTTACAAAAGGTATGGTCAAGAGCACTGCATTGGCGGGGTTGTAGCTGTACCGCAGGCCAGAGACATGTAGAAAATAAGAATCTCCCATAAATTCCTGCAACAATATAGTTATTTCCAGCACACGGAGCACTTCTTCTCCGGTAAGATAGAGAGATACGATGGGACAACCTGGGTAGCCGTCGCCTCCGTGTCCCATGCCTGTAGCTTCAACAATCTCGTAGAAGGAAACGTTTCCTGCGGAGTGTTCCGTGGTGCCGGGAAAGATGCTTTGCCGGATTAAGCCATTAGCCTGACTTGCTACGTCGACCCTCTTGCCGATGACCTCCTGGGCAACCATGCGCATGGCGTCGGTAACGAAGTTGCCGAGCGGAGTTTCACTCAAGGGTAGATGGTTGGACAGGATAAAGTCAGACCTGGCTACCGTACTCATGACATCGTCGAATTTGCCGCCGGTCATTTCATCGATGTACGCATTCAAGATGAGGGTATATTCCTGGACCAGGGCATCGATTTCCGGATGGCAGGCAAAGCTGCTGTCAATGGGGATAAGAAAGGGGCGGTTATTTTCTTCGTTGCGCACCCGTACCTTGCCAGTGTTGGGGTTGTACGCCAGTTCCAGTTGCCCCAGGTACCTTCCCAGGTGACCAGCCTGGACAATGATGGTGGCACCCTGTAAGACCGGCTTATACAGGGCGGTCTCACTGTGGCCGCCTACGATTACGTCGATACCCGGGACCTCTCGTGCCAGTTCCCGGTCCTCATCCACGCCAGAGTGAGTTATGCCCACGATGACATTTGCACCCTGTTCTTTCAGCTCATCTACCGCCTGGCGGGCCGCCTCGTGCTGGTCCAGGAACTGCATGTCCCCGCTATCACCCATTACCAGGATGGCATCTTTACCTATCAGGCCGAAGACTCCTACTTTCAGGCCGTTTTCCAGCTCAAACATGCCGGTGTTCCTGTAGAGACCCCGGGCAGCCAGCGGATGGTCCGGTGGCGCCTCCGTGTTGGAGGCCAGTACCAGTGTTTTCTGGTGGGCTTCGGGGTATCCGGCCTGTAAAAGATATTGCGCCAGGACGTCGGGGCCGTAGTCGTACTCATGGTTGCCGATGGCTACGGCGTCGTATCCCATTTTCTGCATTATGGTAAGCTCTGCGGCGTAACCACTGAGGGCCAGCCAGGCGAAGGCAGAGCCTCCCAGGAAATCACCGGCGTCAAAAAGAAGGACCGGCTCACCTTCACTCATTTTGTTCTCTCGGATTTCGCCCACGGCAGTAGCCAGACGAGCGAACCCTCCTATGGTAGGGTCTTCTTCTTCGGGGTGGCGGTCTACTGCCGGCGAATGGGGTATGAGCGCGGACTGCATATCGTTGGTATGGAGTATACAGAAATACAGCTCTTCGGGTTCACCTGCGTAACTTTTCAAATTTCCCGCAGTGCCTATGAGTAAGACCACTACAAGGATGGCTGTCACAATAAGCAACAACCCTTTGTTGGCTCCGGACAGGCTGTTTCTGTTACGCATTAACCATCCCCCTTAAAATATTACAAACCCGGTCGACAACCGGCGCCTCGAAAAAGAAACTGCTGCTGAAATCATACACTATGCTGTTTGCTGGAGACAATTCATTTTCTCTGTTATCTAGTTCCTCAGGACTTTACTAGGTGGGGCTGCTTTGTTACAGTGAACGGTTGGCTATTCTGGGGGCATAATACCTGATTTGTACTAGGCCTGATTGGCATGGCGTCCCTGGAATTTGCCTTCCTTCAACTCTCAAGTTGTCGTTCGAATATTACTTCACAGAAACTAGCTTTTGCCCAAAGGCCGCCAGCTCCTGGCGCTATTGTTGAGGTTGCCACCGAAGTATTTATGGCGATAATCGCCAGGGAAAGAGAGAGTCGCCCGCTGGTCATAATGGCTGAGGGAGGCGTAATTAAGACCAACTACCGCTATCTGGCAGCTTGCCGGGGATTCATCTTCTATACAAAGTCCGCCGATTCGCTGATGCTGCCGGGTTATGTCGATATCATCATCGTCCGGAAGATCTGGACGCCCCGCTAGTTTTCACGGGTAGAAGAGATTGCTGTTAAACTCAGGCAGCAAAAGTCCATTCCATTGCATTTGGGGCAATGGGTTCCTTGCTACCTGGTGGGCTCACGCTTAGGCTTTACCAATAATAGTAATAATGAAGAGATTATTGCTAGTGCAAGGCCGTAGATAAATGTTGCCTCAGGGCTTATCTTATCCCATAGCATACCAGCAATATAGCCGCCGGGCAAAGCCACCAAGCCTATGGCGGTATGAAACGTACCCAAAGTTGTAGCCTTTAAATGCTCTGGCGCGAAATCAACTACATACGCCCTTTGAACACTGTCAAACATGGCAAAGGATACGCCATAGAGTGCAAAAAACGGTAAGACACTGTAGAGGCTCGAAGTGTATATCAGACCCAAAGAGACAATGGCAAACATCAGGTAACTTGCAATTAAAACTGGCTTTCTGCCAATTCTATCTGATAGCATCCCTGCCGGTATTGCGGCAATGACATAGACAACATAGAACAACACGTATAGAAGAATTGCTGTCTGGTCGGCCAACCCTATGTCCTTAGCTCGCAGTAGAAGGAAGGCATATCCAAAATGGCCCAGGTAGAAGACCGAAGCCGCAACAATCAATAGCCTTAAATTAGTAGGTAATGCTTTGAAACTCACTCTCATAGACGTTTCTTCAATCCGTTGTTTTTCTGTGACCTTCGGTTCCTTAATAAACAAGACGAATAATACTGCTGCCATTCCCGGGATGCCCGCAAGGAGAAAAATCTGCGTATAATTTGAATTTGTGACCGATAACAGGATAAATGCCAGCAGTGCTCCTAAAACTGAACCAAGCCCATCCATGGCCCTGTGAAATCCGTAGGCTTTTCCCCTAACACCTTGGTCAACAGATTCAGCCACCATAGCATCTCTGGGAGCACTTCTTACACCTTTCCCGATTCTTTCTAGCACTCTTATGGCAAGAACAAGAGGCCAGACTTTAGCCAGGGCAAATAATGGTTTTGTTATTGCGGAAAAAGAATAACCGATAAGAACAAAGGGCTTTCTCCTTTTTACTCTGTCAGACCAATACCCAGAGAATACTTTTATAAGTGAAGCAGTTGTTTCTGCAGCGCCCTCGCAAATACCCACTACAGAGGCTCCAGCACCCAAGACGCTAACCAGGTATAAAGGAATTAATGGAAAGACCATCTGACTGCCGAGGTCGGTGAACAGACTAACTAGGCCCAATAGGAATAAATTTCTCGTAATGCCCCTGAAAATGCCACTCTTCCTGTTGCGATTCATCTTCTCCTTCCTTTGAACGTCTCAGGGATAAATCAAGCTATTATTCGCCCTCGTCTAGCACCTCATCTACAAGTTCACTGATTTTATCCCTTGCTTGCTTAAGCACCTCTAAACCGCTCTCAGTTATGGTGTAGTACTTTCGCACTTTTCCTCCGACTAACTTTGAATCCTGTTCGAGATAGCCTTCTTTTACCAAACGATGCAGAGTTGGGTAGAGGGTACCCGGGCTAAGGTAGTAACCATGACGACTCAGTTCCTCAACTATTCCGACGCCAAAGATTGGTTCTTTAGAAGCATGATATAGAATGTGAATTTTTATGAATCCAAGAAAGAACTCCCGCTCTATCATGATAACACCTACCGATATTGCGATACGATATTATATCCTGTAATTCTAACCTTCGTCAACATACTAGCGCAAGGTTTGACTGTCTCTCTGCGTGGGCGGTTCCGAAGGTAAGGCTACTATTGCCAGCGGAACAGGCGCACTGCTATCACCAGGCTACCAATGAACCAGCCGCCGACGATGAGAAGGTCATGCCACACATCACTGATACCGGCGCCCATTATCATAATCCCGCGGAAGGCGTCATTGAGGTTTGTTGAAGGCAGTGCGTTGGAAACAGCCCTCAAAAAGTCGGGCATAACCTCGGTCGGAAAGAAGGTAGCCCCCAGGAACATGAACATGAAGAAGACTATCATGGACACCATGTTAGCACTTCGGGCAGTGCGGATGATGGCGGTAAACGCAAACCCACGGTAAGAAAGCACAATGCCCCTGCCGTCAATGCCAGCCAGAGCCAGAAGAAGTTTCCGGAAATCTCGATCCTTTCTTCGTTTCTGGGAAATAGTGTCAACTCTATTTTTCTCCGGCCTCCACATTTATTTGTAGGTGTGGGGCTTGTCCCTGTCCACAATCTTCCCAACGGGATTGCTTCGACTGACTTCGTCAGCCTCGCAACGACACACCACACGTTATTGCGTGTAATCCCGTGGAAAAGCTCAAGTCAGTAGCGTTTAGCACGCCTTACAGGCCCTACATTGCCACGATAATCGGGAGCGGTGACGTTGAATACCACGCTGAGCTTGGGGTCTACCATTCGTGAACTGATTCGTGTTTCAATCTCCTCTAAAGAGAGACATGTGGTGACCACCATGGGCAACCGGGCATTATAACGGTAGTTAATCAATTGATAGAGCTTCTCCTGGGCCCAGGGCGTGGCCGATTGCTCTCCGAAGTCGTCGAGTATCAGCAACGGAACTTCCTTAAGCTTCTCCGAAAATTCGTCATAGGATATTCTGCTATCCGGACTGAATGTGGAGCGTAAATGGTCAAGAAGGTCGGGAACAACCACAAAGTAGACAGGTTTTCCCTGCGTCCGCCGAGAATTAGCGATAGCTGCCGCCAGATGAGTCTTCCCGCAGCCATTAATACCTTGGAATATCAGCCAACCCTCTGGTGAGCGAGCGAATTCTACTGCTAAGTTGAAAGCCTGGCGCAAATTTTGCCGCTGTTCCGGGGGCAATTCCAGTCTCTTGTGGTCAAAATTATCAAAGGTCATATTTCGTAATAGCTCTAACTCTAAGCCACTTTGGGATTCCAGGAGGGATTTTTGCTCAATCGTCCATACCTGGCAGAATTCATTGTCAGCAAGGTGGCCACGTAAGCGTTCATCTATTTTTCCCAGCTGTACATCGCTGGTGATTACCGTGGCCAATCTGGCATTGAAGCGATGCTGAAGGAGTTGCTCTAGCTTCTCTTTAGCCCAGGCAGTAGCGCTCCCCAGAGTAAGGTCATCAAGCACTAATAGAGGCACATTCTTTACTTGCTCAAACAGCTCGTCATAAGTGGTGTCGCTTGTGGGGCTGAAAGTGGAGCGGAGGTGGTCCAGGAGGTCGGCAGTACCGATGTAAAATACAGGCTCCCCTAAGCTGAGACGGTGGTTGGCGATAGCACAAGCTAAGTGTGTCTTACCAGAGCCGCTGGGACCTGAAAATACCAGCCAACCCTGGGGACTATCGGCAAAGACTTTGGCAGCCTGGTAAACCTGAGCAAAATGCTCTCGGGAAATGGCACTCGCCGCCTTTCCTTCGGGAGATAAATTGTCAAAGGTAAGCTGCGACAGGTAACCCAAATTGCTGTATTTCTCAAGATATTCCGTTTTTTTCTTTCTCAGTTCCCCTTTACTGCATCGACAGGGTACCACCCGGCTGAAATCAACTTTCCCTGAATCTAGCGCGGGGTGAACAAAGCCCGCCCCTTTGCAAATAGGGCAGATTTCACCTGTGTCTTCTTCCGATGGAAGGGAAACGTTATCTTTTGACGAGGTGTCCGTATTTGCCCTTGATATATTTGTCTGGGCCATCCTTTTTAATGTCTCTCCTATGCTCTCCACTGTCCTTACCTTCGCTAGCCCATCTTTCCAGGATGCGGGCGATGTATTTCCAACTGCGTTTATTCAGTGTAACCGCTTCCTTAAAGGCTTCTTCAATCCACTGGGGTGGATAAAGCTTCTCTGCCTCCTTAAGTTCTTCAGCAATCATGGGGGTTATCATGCCGATATTCTGCTCGTAGATAGCAAAGATGTTGACAACAGGCTGCCGAGGGCCCCGATACATCGGGGCGGTCAGATAGTAAACATCCTCGAGCACTCCATTTATATTTAAGGTCGAGTGTAATAGAGCACCGTGCTCTACAGCCGAGTCCAAAGCCTGGCGAAGTGTCTCCTCGCCTAACTCGGCTGACAGCCGGCAGATTTCAGACTTCAGTTCTTTATAAGTAACGCTGACAATATCGGGGTGAGGACGCTCTTGTTTTCGCAGGATAAGATAAGCCACATACAACACTACTTTAAGTTCAGCCAGGTCCTGTATTTTGGGCATCACCAAGGTAAAGAAAGAGTCAGGCACGGGGATAAAATCTGTTTCCCTTTGAGAGTTTGATAATTGCCGGTCAGGCATTATTTTATCCTTAACTAACCCCAGATAAATTCCATTTTATTAAACAGGTCCCCGCGAAAATCGCAAGATTTTCGCGGGTGGTTTAAGAGGCAGAAATCAGCTCTGCCTCTATATTATCAAATTTGACAACCCTTTCCAGGAAGCGCAGCTTTCTTTGTCCTAAAGGACCGTTGCGGTGTTTGGCTATGATAATATCGGCGATGCCACGGGGATAAGGTTCCGTTTCAATATCATGCACCT
>Ga0209986_10002576_pt1 | contig 16469 bp, 15 predicted proteins | sample BlataG_FD_183168 | JGI IMG/M metagenome (GOLD analysis project Ga0209986, IMG submission 183168) | Deep subsurface microbial communities from Black Sea to uncover new lineages of life (NeLLi) - Black_00105 metaG (SPAdes) (version 2) | ecosystem: Environmental > Aquatic > Marine > Oceanic >...
CGGAGATAATTTTAATAGTGGAAGACAAATCTTTTATCCTGGGTATTGTGATAATGAAAGATCACAATGTGGATATACAAATGGTGATGGTGGTATATGTGGTGGTAAATTAAAAAAAAAAAAAATGAAAAAATTAAGAGGGGGTGGAAATAATAAATCGTATGTATTGAAACCTTGCGAAAATTTTGCTGCACAAATGATTGAATCTACAGGAAGAATAATTGTCCCAGCTGGAATAAATTTAGTTAAATGTAATACGATTGAAAATTATAGAGTACCTGGATTTGATTTTAAAGGAGGTAAAACAAAAAAAAAAAAAAGTAATAAGGGAGGAAATTATCAATCATCTATCTTAACCCCATGTCAAAATTTTCATACTGATTTAAATGAATTAAATGATAAAATTCCAACACCAGGTGGATTAGATACAGTAAGTTGTAAAACATATCAAAATTATGTCGGTGGCAGAAAAAAATTAAATAAAAAAAAAAGTAAAAAAAATTCATCCAAAAAGGGTGGAAATAATATGGAAACTGGCAATACAATAAATTATAAAGGATATTGTCATAATGAAAGATCACAATGTGGTTGGACTAATATGGGTGATATATGCGGTGGAAATAAAAAAAAATTAAACAAAAAAAAAAAAATAATAGGAGGTACTAAATTAGAGTCTGGAAATACTATTAGATATCCTGGTTATTGTCATAATGAACCTTCGCAATGTGGTTGGACAAACATGGGCGAAATATGTGGAGGTGTTACAAAAAAAAGAAAAAATAAGAAAAAAAGATTTAAATAAAAATTGATTTACATAAAATTATTTCAATAAGGATATAAATGATGGAATCATATTTTATTAAAAATAACTATAATTATATTTCCGATAAATTAATTAAAATTATGGAAAAAATATGGGAAAATAAATCAAATGAAACTAAATATTTATTATTTATTAGAGGACCAGATTCAGATCAAGCTGATTTATTATGTACTCCATTTTCTGAATTAAAAACTTGTCAAGACTTAATTAAAAATTATTTTGGTGATGAAAAAGTATCACCTATTGAAATTCTACAGTGGCATATTTTTCTAATAGTATTAGATAATGTATCAATAATCAATTTTGGTAATTTAGATAGTTTAGGGAATGAATCTAAATGTTTTTCTAATAAAATCGAATAATTTAGAATAAATTTAATCAAATATTCATAATAAATAAAATCATAATCGCTAATTTTTAGTATTGTGTTTAAATTGATACAAATACAAAAATATATCTTTATATTAATGTTTAATTTTTGATTATTCATAAAATAAACATTATTGTAAGATATTTATAATACTTTTTAAATAAAGGTTTTTTTTTTTTTTTAATTAATATTTTCATTAAATATAAAAATTTGAAAAGGAATATAAAGATTGATTTCAAACAAATATAGAACAAAAAATGATGACCACAAAATCAGTTAAAATCAAAAAGAAATCAGTGAATAAACCACAACTTGATGATGATAAATTGGCAGAAAAATATAGAAAACATGAGCATGGAGAACATATTTTAGAATTGCCTGATACATATATTGGAAGTGTTGAGCAAACACAAGAAGAATTTTGGGTATTGAATGATGAAAAAAAAATGGTAAAAGAAATGATTGAATTTATTCCTGGTTTATATAAAATATTTGATGAGATAGCTGTAAATGCTATTGATCAGTGGCAAAGATTGAAAGTAAAAGGTGAAGAATACTTTAAAAAAAATGGAAAAAATAATAATATAAATTTTGTTCGAAATATTAAAATTTGGGTAGATAAAGATAAAAATGAAATAAGAGTTTATAATGATGGTGATGGAATTGATATTGCTATTCATCCAGAACATGATATTTTTATTCCATCATTAATTTTTGGTGAACTATTAACTTCAACAAATTATGATAAAGAAGAAAAAAAAATAACTGGGGGGAAAAATGGTTATGGTGCTAAATTAACAAATATTTTTTCAAAAAAATTTAAAATAGAAACAACTGATTCAAAACGCAATAAGAAATTTATTCAAATCTATGAAAATAATATGAAGAAAAAATCAAAACCCGAAGTAAGTGATTTTAAAGGTAAACCATATACTGAAATCACATTTAGTCCTGATCTGGAGAGATTTGGAATAACAAAATTGGGAGAAGGTTTAATCAAATTAATCGAGAAAAGAGCTTATGACATTGCTGCATGTACAGATAAACATCTAAATGTTTATTACAATGATACAAAATTGGAATACAAAAATTTTGAACAATATGTAAATTTGTATATTGGTAATAAAAATGAACAAGCTCGTGCTTTTGAAATAGTAAATGAGCGTTGGGAAATAGCTGCAACTGTGAGTAGTGATAATAATTTTGAGCAAGTTTCATTCGTAAATGGTGTTTGTACTATTAAAGGTGGAAAGCATGTGGAGCACGTTTCGAATATCCTTGTCAAGAAATTGACAGAATATATTAGTAAAAAGAAGAAAGTAAATATATCAAAAGGTTCATATATTAAAGATAATTTGATGGTTTTTATAAGAAGTACTATTGAAAACCCAAGTTTTGATAGTCAATTGAAAGAAACATTGACAACGAATAGAAATAAATTTGGTTCTAAATGTGATGCAATTAGTGATAAATTTATAGAGAAATTAGCTAAATCAGGTATCATGGAGAGAAGCATTGCTTATTATGAATTTAAAGAAAATAAAAATATGAAGAAAAATGATGGCACAAAGAAATCAAATCTGAGAGGTATAGAAAAATTAGATGATGCTAATTGGGCTGGGACAAATAAATCAAAGGAATGTACATTAATTTTAACAGAGGGAGATTCTGCTAAATCTATGGCTATTGCAGGTTTGTCCGAAGTTGGTAGAGATAGATATGGTGTATACCCATTGAGGGGAAAACTACTCAATGTAAGAGATAAAACAAAATCAATTTCTGGTATGCAACAAATTGCGGATAATGATGAAATTAATCACTTGAAATTGATTCTGGGATTAGGATTTGATAAAGAATATAAAAACCTTGATGAATTAAGATATGGTAAAATTATGGTAATGACCGATCAAGATGTGGATGGTGCTCATATAAAAGGGTTAATATTTAATGTTTTTGATAGTCTCTGGCCATCTTTGATTCAGAAGGAAGGGTTTATAACATCTATGATTACGCCGATCATAAAAGTAACAAAGAAAAACGATAAAATTCCATTTTATACATTATCAGATTATGAACATTGGAAAATGAAAAATAATAATGGTAAAGGATGGAAAACTAAATATTATAAAGGATTAGGAACAAGTACAAGTTCGGAAGCAAAAGAATATTTTAGAAATTTAAAGATTCAAGAATTTTCATGGAATGATGATTCTGGAAATTCATTGGATTTAGCATTTAATAAAGAAAGGGCTGATGATCGAAAGGGATGGTTATCGGATTATAATTGTGATAATATCTTAGATTGTGATGAAGAAATTGTTTACTTCAATGATTTTATTAATAAAGAATTTATCCATTTCTCGAATTATGATTTGGAAAGAAGTATACCCAATATTGGTGATGGACTAAAGACATCTCAAAGAAAAATCCTTTTCAGCTGTTTTAAGAGAAATTTAAAGGATGAGATCAGAGTTGCACAATTAGCTGGTTATGTTAGTGAAAATGCTGCTTATCATCATGGTGAGGCAAGTTTACAGGGTGCGATTATTAACATGGCACAAGATTACATATCGTCAAATAATATTAATCTTTTAAGACCAAGTGGACAATTTGGTACTCGTTTGCAAGGTGGTAAAGATAGTGCGAGTCCAAGATATATTCATACTTGTTTAGAAAAGATAACTAGATCTCTATTCAAAGAATCGGATTTACCGGTTTTAGATTATTTAGATGATGATGGTTTGATGGTGGAACCAAAATATTATCTCCCGATTTTACCAACTATTTTGATAAACGGATCTAAGGGAATTGGAACAGGTTATAGTAGTGATGTACCAATGTTTAATCCGAAAGATATCATTAAATCAATTAGAAATCTAATAAAAACAGATACTATTATGATTGATTTGAAACCTTGGTATTATGGTTTTAATGGTGAAATTTTGAAAGTAAATGAAAATCAATATATAAGTAAGGGGAGATATAAAATAATAAATTATAAGACTATAGAAATAGATGAATTACCTATTGGAACATGGACTGAAGACTATAAGAAATTTCTGGAAACTTTACTAATAGATTATGATAAAACAAAAAATAAAAAGAAGAAGACAATAATGAAAGAAAAGAAAAGACTTTGTACTATTAAAAATTTTGAAAATCATAGTACAGAAAATAGAGCAAAATTTATTATAGAATTTAAGCCTGAAATCCTAAAAAAATTAAAATTTAATAAAGAAAACGATAAATATTTCACAAAATTAGAAAAGGAATTGAAACTGATTTCTAAAATATCAACATCTAACATGTGTCTTTTTAATTCAAAATGTAAAATTCAAAAATATAAAACAATAGAAGAAATTATAAGAGAATTTTATTCTATAAGATTATCATTTTATACAAAACGTAAGAATTATCAATTGGAAAAACTAAAACATGATTTGGAAGTCTTGAAACAAAAAATGAAATTTATTTTGGGAATAATTAATGAAGAAATTATTATTAACAAAAGAAGTAAAAAAGATATTTTTGAACAATTAGAAATGAAAGGATTCAAGAAAATGGATAGTAATAATAAATTTAACGAGGATGAAGGAAATTACAATTATTTAATTAATATGCCTATTTATTCCTTAACATTAGAAAAGAAAGAAGATTTAGAATATGAATATAATATGAAAGATAAAGAATATAATGATCTTCTTAAAAAATCAGAAAAAGATATATGGTTAGATGAAATAGATGAATTTGAACAAATATATGATAAATTCGTTTTGGAAAAAAATAAAAGATTTAATGACGAAAAGTCAGGGAAAATCAAAAAAGGGAAAAAAATTAGAAAATTAGCAATTAAAAAGAAAGCAAAGTAATTTAAAATATTATTTACGAGATATACGATATGTACATTTTTTTTTTTTTTTTTTGGAAGGATTCTTTCGAATATTTTTTTTTTTAGATTTTCTTTTCATATTATTTTTTCGTTTCGTTTTTCTTTTAAAATTGGATCCACCAATTTGTGTTGATAGATGATGATCCAAAAAATTTTGCATATCGTTTAAACTTCTATCACCTAGATAATCAATAGAATCTCCATTTTTATATAGACGTATAGTTGGATAGCCGACAATATTAGAATTATATATTAAATTTGGATGAAATTTCTCTTCTATAGAAGCAAAATTAATTTTATTATTATTTTTATTTTTAATTGTTAATTGTTTCCATGAAGGTTTCATAGCTTGACAATGATAACACCAATCTGCATAATATTTGACAAACCATATTCCTTTATTTCTGTATTTATTGAATTGTTTAATTTGTTTCTGAGAAGTATCATTTTCGGAATGAATTTCAAAATTGAATTTTTGTGTCATTTTGTTTAATATATATATGATATGAGAAAAATAAAATCCATTTAAATTATATTAATGACAAAAGTTAAAAAAATATTAATAATGATTGTATTAATATTCATTCTATTATTCAGTTTATTTAAATTATTTTTCATAAAAAAAGAGCCATTTAGTTCCTATTATTGTTTAAATAAACTAATTAATCCAGGTAATAATGTATTTGGATTTTATGATTATATATCTCTTCCTGTTAGATCTGAATTTAATCCAATAAAATTTAACAACACGAAAAACTATTTGGATTTTCAAAAATTTCAAAAAGAAAAAGGATTAAATTGTAATATTCTAGATTTGAAAGATGAAGATCTAAATAGTGCTTTAAATAATTTACATTTGAATCCTGATTATGAGGATATTATTAATTTAAAAAAATTACCAAATAATTTATATAGAAGAAGATTTAGAGACGAAAATGATATTAGTCTTGAAAGTGGAAATACTATGTCATTATTACCATCAAAATTATTGATTAATAATTAATTTCAATAGGTTTAGGAATGTGAGATGGAAGAACTCTTTCCCATTCGGTACATATTTTATTATCAACTATTTTATCGACATCATCCTCAACATAATTATTTTCATAGTTTGGATTTTGATGATTATAGGATTCAATTTCATTTTCATTTAAATTTTTTTTTTGATTTTTTATTATTTTTGAATTTAGATGTTTAAAATTTTTTGTTTTTCTGTTATTTTTTGAAGATTGTGTTTTAAAATTTATATTTGATCGATAAATATTATTAGGTATAATACCACATGATTTTCGTGGATTATGATAAAAAAAATGTTCTTTAATTTTTTTTTTATCTATAAATTTATTATTAACAAATATTAAAAAATAGGAAACAATAAATAATAAAAAAATTATTAAAAAGGATAGAGTAAAAATATTTGATAGTTTCATTGACTAATTAAATAAATATATAATTATAAAAGATAAAATTTTATTATTAATTATAAAATTTAAAAATTATGATTAAAATGATACAATTATAAATTATTTTTTATTATTTTTTTTCCCACCATTAAATGCATATGGTGGTCCAGTTGGTGGATTATTTGATAAAGGATAAATATTTTGTTTGGGTCCATCAAGTGGTAAAAATGCACAAGGACATTTATATTGACTTACATTGACATTTGGTATACAAGTTGAATTACTATTTGCATTACATTTTGTTGAAATTTGATTTGCATTTACAGTACAATTATTTCCTCCCATTTTAATATTTTTTTTTTTGTTTTTTTTGTTAGTTTTTCCACCCTTTCCATAAGAAAATGGTGTTTCGTGAACAAATTGCCAGTATGGTTTACAACATTTTCCTCCTGCACCTAATCTAGAATATGCAGATGTATCATTTTGTAGCGATAAGTATGGTCCATAAGTAGTTGAGAATCCACCTTTATTTTTTTTAGAATTTTTTGATTTTTTTTTTTTTTGGATAGATTTATATTTTTTTTTTGATCCTTTTCCATACATAAATGGTTTTTCGTGGACGTATTGCCAATAGGGGTCACAACATTTTCCACCAGCACCAAATCTTGAATAAGCATTAATATCGTTTTGAAGTGAAAGATATGGTCCATATGATGGATAACCACCAAATTTATTTTTTATTTTTTTGGATGTTATTGTTTTTTTTTTTTTTTTTTTTGTTTTTTTTTTTTTTTTTTTTTTTTTTTTGGTCTTTAATATTTTTTTTTTTTTGGATTTAAAAGGTTTACCTCCATTTTGATTAATATCTTTTACGAATTCGAGTGCACATGATGAACTTGTGGAATCTTGATTTATATTAGTATAGAATTCCTTTTGTGCGGCATTAAATCCTGATTTAATGGCACTTCCAATACCGGTTTGTATTGCTTTTTGGGCAGCATCAGCAATAGCTATTATATTTTTCATAATTTATATATATTAATTTAGATTTTTTATATTTACCAGATTAAAAATTTAGTTTTTAAAAGATTAAATTGGACGAATCAAAAGATCACTATAATTATTTTTTTTTTTTTGATAATATAATGGTTTATTTATTTCTACAAAATAAGGATTAGTTGGTTTATAATTATTAATTTTATATTCGTTAAAGATTTCGTTAGATCTTATAATATTAATATTTTTGAGATTAGATTTTTTTATTTGATAATTATTTTTTTTTTTTTTTAAGCTATTTTGATAATTTTGTTCATTGAATGTACGAATTAAATGATTTTTTTTTTTTTCTTGTAATTCCAATTCTACTTTTTGAATTTCTTTAATGAAATTTTTAAGTTGTTTCTTTTTGTCTTTCTTTATTTTATGTCTATTTTTATATCTAAAATAAAGAAAAATTGAAACTATAATTAATAACCCAATAGCAAATTCATTAATTAACGATTTATTTTTATTATTATTATAGCTAATGAAATTCATTTTTTTTTTAGTATAGGAAATCATTGATTTTGATACTAATTGGGGTTTCATAATTTACTATTAAATAATATTTTAATTCTTTAAATTTCTAAATAATATAAAGATATTTTCATACTAATTTGTATGAATTTTATTTTTGTCAGGTCCAAAGATAAACAACAAATAATTGAAATAGGATCATTAAAAAATAATAATCTTCAAAGTAAATTTGAGGTTGGTAATGATAAAAAAATTTGTTTAATGGATGATGATAACAATAATAATACAACTAAAAAAATTTTTACTATATATTTGAAAAATAATATTTATTTTGATAAAAATTGTATTGATTATCTTTTTGAAGAAGATTATAAAAAATCAAATAAATTTTATGAATATTCATCATTATCAATTGATAAACATAATAATTCTAATGATATAATGATATTATTGAATCTAAATATATTATATGAATATATTAGAAAAAATAAAAAAATAGAGAGTAAAGAAAAGCTAATAGATTTATTGATCAATAATGATAAAATAATTAATCTTAGGTATGGTTTTCAAATAGATGATTATATTAATAAAGATTTGAATGTGATAGGGTTGGATAAAAAAATAAAGAATTTGAATTTATTAAAATGTCAAAAAATGATGATAAATTTCATAACAGATTTAGAAAATGGAAATATCAATATTAATTTGGATATAAGAAATATTTTAGATATTGGGAAAGGAATATTTCTCGATATTAAAAATTCTAAGTTTTTTTTGAATGAAAATATTAGTGAAACATTAGAAAATATAAATTGGGGAATTTGTTTAACAAGAAATATAAATTTAATTTTATCTGGATTTTTACTATTTAATCATTTGATTTGCAATTTGGATGAACAAAATTCTACTTTAATAGTGATCCCATTCAAGGAATTAAATTTTATTAAAAGAAAAATGATAACATATGAAAAGCGATTTCATATAATTCATAAGAATAATTATAATAGGTTAACATTAGATGATTTAAAAAGTATTGAATTCGTAATAATTAGTTATGAATTATTAAATCATATTTCATTGCGAAAGAAAGGAGAAATAATTTTTGAATATTTATGGCGGAGAACATTGTTTTGTAATTTTGATTATGAGAATAATAACAAATTAAATGATGAAATTATGAATAAATTATCATCAAATTATTATTATTATTTAATTGAATCTTCAATCAAGATAGATATTAGCGTGAATAATTTGATAATTAGAATATTTGATAGATTATTAAAAATAAAAAATAAAGAATATGAAATTAGAGAAAAAAAATTTAAAAAATTATTAAATTTGGTAGTTAGATATATTAATACAGAAAATGAAAATAATTTAATAGAGTCATTTAACAATATTAATGAAAAAATAGTTTATTTAGATTTAGAGAATAATGAAAAAAATATTAATTTTTTTAATAAAAGTTTTAAAGATATAGAAAAATTGAATGATAGTTTATATCAAAGATATAAAAATAATTTTATTGTAAACTTGGAAACATTTGATAAATTTAAATCAAAACGAATAAATGAAATAAATAAAAATATTAGTAAATTAGTAAAAAATAGAAATATTACTTTAAATATAAATAATAAAAAAAATGATTATCAAATAATAACTGATATAAATAAAATTAATGAATGGAATAATGCATTGGAAAAGCAACAAAATCTTAAAAAATTTTTTAAGGGAATAGAGATGAAGAAAAAAAAATGTCCAATTTGTATAGAAAATATAGGGAATGATAAGTTAATAATGACAAATTGTGGTCATTTTTTTTGTTTTGAATGTTTTCATCATTGGAAATGTAACAATGATAAATGTCCTATATGTAGAGAAGAAATGAATGCTAAATTGATTTATGATGTTAAAGATATAGATCAAATATCATACCAAAATTTAAGTGAAATTTATAGTTTGAAATACTTAATAAGAAATATAGGTGTTAAATATGCATATACATTAAAATATATAATGAAATATTTAAAGAAAAATAAGAAAATGATAATTGTTTCTAATTTTCATAAATGTTTAAAAAGTCTATCTGATATATTGGATAAATTTAAAATAGAAAATGAAATTTATAGGAAAGAAGGTCTATTTAATTGGTATAACTTATTTGAGACCAAACAAAAGAAAATAGTTTTTTTGGAATATTCTTTATTTAATGAAATTAAATATATAAAAGAAAGGGATATAATTATTTATTTAGATCCAATAAAAACAATATCTGTGAAAGAAACCATTGAAAATAATTATAATCTATTTGATCAAAAAAAAAAATGTAAAATTATTAAATTTATAGTAAGAGATACAATTGAAGAAAAATATAATACGATTAAAATATTTTAATAGGAAATTATTATATTATTTTTTTTCTACATAATGTTTAAATGTTAATTATTGTTGCTTTTGTTATTTCAACTGTTGTTGCAATTATGATTCCTATGGTCTATTGGTTAATTAAAGTAAAATTTAATGTATTCATTCCTATAGATGATATTATTTTTGTGCCAGGAATGGCATCAATTATTTTATATTTTTGTGGTGTTTTATTTTCTATATTATCTGAAAAAGAATCCTGTAATAATTATGATGTAAAGAAAGCATTCAATAATGCAATTAAATTACCAATATCAATTATAGTAGTTTATTTAATAATGGTCATTGGATTACCACAATTATTAACTCCATTTATAAATATTACTGGACCTTATAGTAATGAAAGATGGGTTGAATATTTGGCACAGGGAATAATTCTAGCTGCTGCTACATGGCCAGCAGTAGCAGCAATTTGGATTCAGGCTAAAAAAGGTGGATGTGAAATAAATGCAACGAAATTAGATAATATAATGGAGGATGTGGATAAGGATTTAAATGGACCACCACCTAATCCAAATAAGAAACCAGATACAGTTCCAATATCTAATTAAGAAGAATTTGTAGAGAAATTCAATTTTGTAAAATAAAATTAAATATAAATATTATTATAAAAATATTTAAATAAAAATTTTTATATAGATTCAGTATATATATATGGCAGAACTTGATTATTCAAATTATGCAGATAAATTAAAAAACTTTCTTAGTGAAAAAAAAAAAAATGATATAAGACTAAAAAGACTTAAATCAAGAGAAAAAGATGTATCAAAATTTAAAAATATGTTTTCGATTGATAATAATGGTAATTTTATAAAAAAAGATAATTATATTTTGGAGAAACCAACATATTTAAATATAGTTGATGAAATAGAAAAATTAAATAAGGAAAAATCACAATTAAAAAATTATTTAGATGTAAAAAAATTTAAAATACTAAATAATGAGAGTGATAATGAAACAAAAAAATTTCATGAAATGAACAATAAGTATATAAAAATAATTGATAGGTTATCATTTTTAAATGAACAACTTAATAAAATCAATGAATTGGAAAAAAAAACAAAAATTATTAATGATTTAGAAATTTTAATTGATGAAAAAAAAGAAGAATTAAGAAAGAAATATAATTTACTAAAATTAATCAAAACTGATGATAAACGTAAACAATTAATACCAAATTATATAACTCTCAAAATAGAAATAGATTCATTAAATAAGGATTTGAATGAATTAAAATTTGATCGTGAAATCGATTTTTTTCCAAACAAAAAAGAGTATAAAAAAACGGAAAATGGTACTATCAGATTAGTAATAAATCCTAAATCGTTAGAAAATACGATTATGATTAAAAAACCAAAATTACATAATATCCAAAAAAAAAAAATAGTAAAGAAAAAGATTGTATTAAAAAAAGATGATATTGATAAACATGATGATAGGGCTTATGCCCTATCTGAGTTTTCCAACTTTGCCAAAGGCAAATCGGAACGCTCCGAAACTATAATTGCAAAAAAAAAAAAAAAAGAAGATGAAGAAATATTTTTTAATTCAAGATCCAAAGCACCATATTATGAATTAAGCAATTTTTATGGTGGTGTTGAGTTTGAATATATTAAGTTAAGATTTGAGCAACAGGAAATGAAAGATTTATTAGATAGATTGTCTGAAATTGATGAAATTACAGAATTTCAAAATACATTAAAAAGATATGGTAACAATTCTAAATGGTTAAAAAATGGAAAACCAATAAAAGGTATTTTGGCAAAATTAATAGGAAATATAGTAAAAGATGGAATGAAAAAAAGAAAAGCTATAGTAATGGAAGATGCAGGATTGAAAGGGAAAGAATTAAAATTAAATAAATTACCAAGTATTGAAGAGAGAAAAAGACAAATGAAAGAGTTATTATTGAAAAAATTTTCAAAAAATCCATACAAAAAAATATTATTAGATACCGGAAATAAATTATTACATGAAAGATCTTTGAGAGGTTTGGATGGTGGTATATGGACATTTAATAGTAAAAGAAATGATGATGAAACTGATTTGTTGGGGAAATTATTAATGGAGGTTAGAGAGGAAATCAAAACGAAAGAAGGGGGATCATTAAAAAAAATAGACGAAATAAAAGATGAAAATTTAGATAAAAAGAGTAATTATCTAGTATCTATATTAAAAAATAATGGTGACATATCAAAACTTAAAAGAACAATAAAAAAAAAGATAAAATGGAATAATATTGATTCACTTGGTAATGATTTAAAAGATATAGATTTTTCGCTATCAGATAAATTAGATAATATTGATTTGGATAATATGAGAATTGATGTTTTTGATGAAGATTCGGGAAAAATATTGAATAAGAATGCAGATCTAGTAGGTATGAATAATATAGATGTTGAAAATAATATGATTTTGAATGATGATAAAGAAAATTTAAATAATCTAGATATAAAAGAAATAAATTTGAAAATAGTTGAAAACAATAATAAGAATATTAATGAAATAGATTCTATAGATGAATTAATGGTTAATATTAATGATAAAGAAAGAAATAAAAAAAAGAATGTATATTTTTCAGACTTAGAAATAGGAAATGAACAATTAAATAAAGAAGATGAGAATTTAATAGATTTCAGTGGATTGGCAGTAAATAATGGAATGGAAAATGATGTAAATAACGAGAGTAATATAAATAGTGATATAAAAATAATAAAGATAAGTTGAAAAGTTGATGATGTTATGTGCTATATAGTAAATGATTATAAAATATGAAAAAATATTAATAATTTAAATTTTTAAAAAGTAAAGTATGGTTGATAAGATAAGATTGAATTGTTTTTGAAAAAAAAATTTAAATCTAGAAATAAATTCTTATTTAATGATAAAGATGAAAGAAATAAAATTATTCAACAAATTGAATCCAATTGCATTTTTTGTATCATTTTGTGTTGGTTTATTTATATGTTATGTAACTGCACCCAAACCGGTGGTATTAATAAAATATCCAAATCCGGAAACAGCAAGTTTTTTAACGTTCATTGACAATGCAACAAATTGTTACAAATACAAAATAAATATTGTGAAATGTCCAAAAGATAAAAGTCTAATAAAAGAAATTCCATTTAGTCAAAAATAAATAAAAAAAAAAATATTGGTAATATATAATATAAATAATGCCACTTTCATTTAAAGAATTAATGAGTGATAAATATGGTTCAATTTTCATATCTGTAATATTGGGTTTGGGTTTATCTGCGATATTTAGAAAGGCATGTAAAGATGGGAAATGTATTGTATTACGAGGACCTAAACCGGAAGAATTAACAAATAATACATATAGTTGGTACAATAATTGTTTCCAATATCAAATTGTTCCTACAAAATGTGGCGATAAAGATAAATTAATAAAAGAGACAAATTAATAAAAGATTGGCGTTTATTTCTTTATAAATATATGTAATAGAAATATATAAAACAATGAGTCAAAGTGGTTCCACATCAATAAAAAGCTTACATGAAAAATCACCTCAAGAGTCGCAACAGTCAGATGGGGGAAATAACAAAGTAGTGCAAGAAATTTTAAACGAAATTGATCAAAGTGAGACAACAAATATGCAACAGCAAAATCAAAAACAACAAAACTATACGATGGATGAAAATGTAAATCAAAATGGGTTTGCGCCACAAAGTAATGAAGAGGCAATGAGAATGCAACAAGAAATGATGCAACAACAAATGATGCAACAACAAATGATGCAAGTACCAAATTTGGGAAAAATAGGAGATGTTGATACATTACAAAAGAAGGATGAACCAAAAAGTTTGACAAATAAAATATTGGAGCAGGCGAAGGGTCCAATAGTAGTCGCTGCCATTTTCTTCCTTTTGAGTGTAGTACCAACTAAACAATTATTGATGAAAGTACCAAAAGCAATAGGAGAGACAGGTAATATAACATTAATTGGTACAGCATTATTATCACTTGTTGCAGGAATATTATTTTTCGTGATAAATATGGGATTAACAAAAATGTAATAAAAAAATGAATGATTATTAATTAAATTATTTTAATAATAAAAATATTTATATGATTAAAATGATTTATAATTCGGGATTAAAGTGAAAATTAAATTTTTAGATAATATAAAAGAAAAATATATTTCTTTGGATATATTATATGAAAAATAAAATAAATATAGAAGAGATAAATTATTATGGAAGTATTTTACTTGGAATATTATTTATTATATTGAATGTTTATAAGTCAAAAATATATTTGATTTTATGTTTTTTTATTATTTTTGGATTATTCTATTTTTTTCAAACCAAGAAGAGTGAAAATTTAAAGATAACCGAATCAATTCTTTTTAGTGTAATCATTTGTTTAATGATATATTATTTATTAAAATCAAGAGAAAATCTAAATGAAGGATTTAGTGATGATGTTGATAAAAAAGGAATGATAAAAGCACTCAAACCAGATGATATAAAAAAATTAAATAATAAATTAGATTCTGTTAAAAATAAAAAAGATAAAATTGAAAATGATGATGATGATGATGATGATAATGATGATGATGATGATGATGATAATGATGATGATGATGATGATATGGATAATTATTTGGATGCAGGATCAACATTTATAAAAGCATATAAAAATCTTTCTCCAAATGCGATAGAAGGCATGACGAATGATACAAAAGAATTAATTGAGACGCAAAAAAATTTAATGGAGACTTTAAAAACATTAGGACCAGTAGTTAAAGAGGGGCACAAAGTTTTAAAGACTTTTGAAAATTATTTTGATAAATAGAATAGGGAATTATTTTATTTTTATTTTTTTTTTTCGTCTTTTTTTTAGAAAAAAAAGATTATTAATAAATAACTATGAATATACAATTAAAGAAATTTGATATGAGATCCATAGCAGATGATAAAGTAATAGTTTTAGTCGGCAAACGTGATACTGGAAAAAGTTTTTTAGTAAAAGATTTGTTATTTTACAAAAAACATATACCATTAGGAACAGTTATTTCTGGAACCGAGGCAAGTAATGGATTTTATAGCAAAATAGTTCCTCCTATATTTATACATGACGAATATAATGAAGAAATTATAAAAAATGCATTAAAAAGACAAAAGTTGGTAGTAGATAAATGTAATCAGGATAAGAGTGAATATGGTTATACAAATATAAATCCTAATGCATTTTTAATTTTAGATGATTGTTTATATGATAATAGCTGGATAAAAAGTAAATATATAAGAAATTTATTTATGAATGGGAGACATTTTAAAATAATGTTTATTATTACTATGCAATATGCTTTGGGTGTTCCACCAAATCTGCGAACAAATATAGATTATGTTTTTTTACTTAGAGAAAATATTGTACAAAATCGAAAAAGACTTTATGATTGTTATGCTGGTATGTTTCCATCATTTGATATGTTTTGTCAAGTAATGGATCAATGTACGGAAAATTATGAATGTTTAGTAATAAATAATAATGCGAAAAGTAATAAAATAGAAGATCAAGTATTTTGGTATAAAGCAGATCCTCATGATGATTATAGAATAGGATCCAGAGAATTTTGGGAGCATCATGCAAATAATTATAAACCAAATCATAATATGAATAATGATGATGATTTTACATATAGTCGTAAGAAGAGTCAACCATTAATAAATGTAAAAAAAATATGATTAAAATATTTAAAGAATATACTTAGTAATAATTAATTGATGAAAGAGGAAACAATGGATATTAATTATTTTTTAGAAAAAAATTGTGGTATAAAAAATGATAACATGAATAATGATTTTATAAGTAAAAATAAGAATAGAGAATTTGTAGAAAAAAAAATAATCTTGGATGAAAAATGTTTAGAAAAGAATAAAAGAATGATGGAAATATATAATAATTTCAAAGAGGAAAAATATATAGCGATTAATGATAAAAACAAATTTAATTATTATTCAAAAAAATTTTCATTAGATTTAACGAATAGTAATGATATTCTAAAAAAAAAAAAAAAA
>Ga0209986_10002577_pt1 | contig 16460 bp, 12 predicted proteins | sample BlataG_FD_183168 | JGI IMG/M metagenome (GOLD analysis project Ga0209986, IMG submission 183168) | Deep subsurface microbial communities from Black Sea to uncover new lineages of life (NeLLi) - Black_00105 metaG (SPAdes) (version 2) | ecosystem: Environmental > Aquatic > Marine > Oceanic >...
CGCCCACAGCGGATAGAGACCGACCTGTCTCACGACGGTCTGAACCCAGCTCACGTACCGCTTTAATGGGCGAACAGCCCAACCCTTGGGACCTTATCCAGCCCCAGGATGCGATGAGCCGACATCGAGGTGCCGAGCCGCGCCGTCGATATGAACTCTTGGGCGCGACCAGCCTGTTATCCCCGGGGTAGCTTTTATCCGTTAAGCCACGGCCCTTCCACACGGTACCGTGGGATCACTAAGCCCGACTTTCGTCTCTGCTCGACTTGTAGGTCTTGCAGTCAAGCTCCCTTGTGCCTTTACACTCTGCGGCTGGTTTCCATTCAGCCTGAGGGAACCTTTGGGCGCCTCCGTTACCTTTTGGGAGGCGACCGCCCCAGTCAAACTGCCCACCTGGCACTGTCCCCCTGCCGGATTACGGTCAGGGGTTAGGGCCAAGACTTAACCAGGGTGGTATTTCACTGACGGCTCCACCGAGGCTAGCGCCCCAGCTTCTCAGCCTCCCACCTATTCTACACAAGCTAAGCCCTAACTCAATACCAAGCTACAGTAAAGCTCCACGGGGTCTTTTTGTCCTGCTGCGGGTAAGGCGCATCTTCACGCCTACTTCAATTTCGCCGGGTCCCTCGTTGAGACAGTGCCCCACTCGTTACGCCATTCGTGCAGGTCGGAACTTACCCGACAAGGAATTTCGCTACCTTAGGACCGTTATAGTTACGGCCGCCGTTCACCGGGGCTTCAGTTCAGAGCTTCGATCTACCCGAAGGTAGACCTAACCCTTCCCTTTAACCTTCCGGCACTGGGCAGGCGTCAGCCCCTATACTTCAGCTTACGCTTTAGCAGAGACCTGTGGTTTTGGTAACCAGTCGGCAGGGCCTAATCTCTGCGACCCTCAAAGGCTCCGCAAGTTATTGCTTCACCCCAGAGGGCACTCCTTCTCCCGAAGTTACGGAGTTAGTTTGCCTAGTTCCTTAACGAGGGTTCTCCCGATCGCCTTGGTATACTCTACCCACCTACCTGTGTCGGTTTGCGGTACGGACACCCGGGACTCAACGCTTAGAGGCTTTTCTTGGCAGTTTGGCTCAACCACTTCTGGCTCTATGGCACCGCCATCACTCCTCAGGATCAGGCCCCGGATTTGCCTGGAGCCGTCATCTCCCTACGAGCTTAGCACCTGAATCCAATAACAGGCTGGCCTACCTTCCTGCGTCCCCCCTTCACTCCTCCCAGGTGGTACGGGAATATTAACCCGTTGTCCATCGCCTACGCCTCTCGGCCTCGGCTTAGGCCCGACTAACCCGACGCGGATTAACCTTCCGTCGGAACCCTTAGGTTTACGGCGAATGTGTTTCTCACACGTTTCTCGCTACTCATGCCGGCATTCTCACTTCTGCACGCTCCACTGCTCCTCGCGGTACAGCTTCCACGCCTGCAGAACGCTCCCCTACCAACTGGCTTCCAGCAAATAGCTTATGGCTTACACTTGCTGGGCGCAGGAGCTTAGCTCAACCGCAACCCGCTGTACGCCATGTGCTATAAGCTATCCACCAATCCCGCGGCTTCGGTGCTAGGCTTGAGCCCCGTTACATTTTCGGCGCAGGATCACTTGACCAGTGAGCTATTACGCACTCTTTAAAGGATGGCTGCTTCTAGGCCAACCTCCTGGCTGTCTCAGTAATCCCACATCCTTTCCCACTTAGCCTAGACTTGGGGACCTTAGCCGACGGTCTGGGCTCTTTCCCTCTCGACGATGAAACTCATCTCCCACCGTCCGACTCCCAAGCTTGTAATGACGGCATTCGGAGTTTGGTTCGGTTTGGTAAGCTATACGCCCCCTAGCCGATCCAGTGCTCTACCTCCGCCACTCAACGCTTGAGGCTAGCCCTAAAGCTATTTCGGGGAGAACAAGCTATCTCCAAGTTCGATTGGCATTTCACCGCTACCCACAGCTCATCCCACCCTTTTGCAACAGAGAAAGGTTCGGGCCTCCACGAAGCTTTACCTCCGCTTCACCCTGGCCATGGGTAGATCACCTTGGTTTCGTGTCTAATCCCTGCGACTGTCGCCCTATTCAGACTCGCTTTCGCTACGGCTCCGGGTGTAACTCCCTTAACCTGGCCACAGAAATTAACTCGCCGGCTCATTCTCCAAAAGGCACGCCGTCAGGCATTCCAGGGAGCGCATAGCGCTTCAACCTGGCATAGCCCTCCGACCGCTTGTAGGCATACGGTTTCAGGTTCTATTTCACTCCCCTAACAGGGGTTCTTTTCACCTTTCCCTCACGGTACTTGTCCACTATCGGTCGCCAAGAGTGTTTAGCCTTGGGAGGTGGGCCTCCCTGCTTCCCACAGGATTAGCGTGCCCCGTGGTACTCAAGGTCAACGGCGGGAGGTTCAGAAGCAGCCACGATTGGCCCTTCCTATCGAGCAACCTCGTCCAGATCTCTCTGTCTACAGGGCTATCACCTTCTGTGGCAGACCTTTCCAGCATCTTTCGACTGGAGACTGGATTTGTAACTCCCTGAGGCCCCTGCAGCGGCCTCTGCCGTGCCTTACAACCCCCGCCCCACTTCAAAGAGCTGCAGCCCTCCATGAGGCGGGTTTGGGCTCTTCCCCGTTCGCTCGCCACTACTAGGGGAATCTCATGTTGATTTCTTTTCCTGAGGGTACTAAGATGTTTCAGTTCCCCTCGTTCCCTCCGCCCAGCCTATTTTATTCAGCTGGGGGTACCCGGGCATTCCCCCGGGTGGGTTTCCCCATTCGGGTATCCTCGGATATAGTGCCTGCACACGGCTCCCCGAGGCTTATCGCAGTGTACCACGCCCTTCTTCGGCTCTTGGCGCCAAGGCATCCACCGTACGCCCTTAGTAGCTTAATTCATGTGATACGGCAGAATCGAAGTCCTCACATTCTGTTCAGTTTTTAAGGTGCTAAGTGGCAATCGCATGTAGCTTATCGCCACCCCAGCCTTTGGCGGCTGGCCTCTGACAACCGATCTTCTAGTTGCCACAGGCCAATCGCCAAATCTTGACACAAAAACAGCCTGGCATACCCTGCCAGGCTGTTAAAAAGCCTCACTGATATGACCCTCAATAAGCTCTATTCAATTCCAATTCTGAATCTAGACTCATAACACCCTTATTGCCTCTTTACTAATTAAAGTATACCACAATCTTGATATTTTGTCAAGCACCTCCTGGAGGTGGAGATGAGGGGATTTGAACCCCTGACCTCCTCCGTGCAAGGGAGGCGCTCTCCCGCTGAGCTACATCCCCAGGCTGGCTGATAGCTCATAGCATATGGCTGATGGCTTTATTCTTTTCTTCCCAACTATCAGCTATATGCTATCTGCCATATGCCAACAGTGGGCCTTCCTGGACTTGAACCAGGGACCTTTCCCTTATCAGAGGAATGCTCTAGCCGACTGAGCTAAAGGCCCATTAGCTGATAACCAATGGCTTATGACATTCTGCCATAAGCCATCTATTGACCACCTTAACAACTGAGAAGTGGTAAGAAGGGGCGAGAATTTGGGGAGAGCACAGGTCCGAAAACCTGTGATTGACCTAGGATCTGCCCTGAAGGGAAATCCAAACTCCGAAACTTGGATTTTGTCATTTGGGTTTGGAATTTTCCCGAAGGGTTTTCTCCCTAGAAAGGAGGTGATCCAGCCGCAGCTTCCGCTACGGCTACCTTGTTACGACTTCGTCCCAGTCACCAGCCCCACCCTCGACGGCTGCCCCCTTTCGGTTGGCCCACCGGCTTCAGGTGTTGCCGACTCCCATGACGTGACGGGCGGTGTGTACAAGGCCCGGGAACGTATTCACCGCACTATGGCTGACGCGCGGTTACTAGCAACTCCACCTTCATGCAGTCGAGTTGCAGACTGCAATCCGAACTGAGACCGGCTTTGGAGGATTGGCTCCGCCTCGCGGCTTGGCTACCCATTGTGCCGGCCATTGTAGCGTGTGTGTCGCCCAGGACATAAGGGCCATGCTGACTTGACGTCATCCCCACCTTCCTCCGGCTTATCACCGGCAGTCCCGTATGACACATGTAACATACGGCAGGGGTTGCGCTCGTTACGGGACTTAACCCAACACCTCACGGCACGAGCTGACGACAGCCATGCAGCACCTGTGCTGGCTCCCTTGCGGGTCCTCGCCCTTTCGGGTCCGTACCACCAGCATGTCAAGCCCTGGTAAGGTTCTTCGTGTAGCATCGAATTAAACCACACGCTCCGCTGCTTGTGCGGGCCCCCGTCAATTCCTTTGAGTTTTAACCTTGCGGTCGTAGTCCCCAGGCGGGATACTTATCGCGTTAGCTTCGGCACGGATGGGGTCAATGCCACCCACACCTAGTATCCATCGTTTACAGCTAGGACTACCGGGGTATCTAATCCCGTTTGCTCCCCTAGCTTTCGCGTCTTAGTGTCAGAAGCAGGCCAGGAGGCCGCCTTCGCCACTGGTGTTCCTCCCGATATCTACGCATTTCACCACTACACCGGGAATTCCACCTCCCTCTCCTGCCCTCAAGTGCTCCAGTATTGAACGACTCCTCCCAGTTAAGCCGGGAGATTTCACGCCCAACTTAAAGCACCACCTGCACGCGCTTTACGCCCAGTGAATCCGGATAACACTTGTCCCCTACGTTTTACCGCGGCTGCTGGCACGTAGTTAGCCGGGACTTATTCCTGGGGTACCGTCCTTCCTCTTCCCCCAGAAAAGGGCTTTACAACCCGAAGGCCTTCATCGCCCACGCGGCGTTGCTGCGTCAGGCTTTCGCCCATTGCGCAATATCCCTCACTGCTGCCTCCCGTAGGAGTCGGGCCCGTGTCTCAGTGCCCATGTGGCTGATCGTCCTCTCAGACCAGCTACCCGTCATTGCCTTGGTGAGCCATTACCCCACCAACTAGCTGATAAGCCGCAGGCCCCTCCCAAAGCGCCGGAGCTTTAATCGTGAGGCCTCTAACCCTCACGACTACATGGGGTATTAGCCGCCGTTTCCAGCGGTTATCCCCCTCTTCGGGGCAGGTCACCTACGTGTTACTCACCCGTTCGCCACTATCCTGGTTGCCAGTTGCCAGTTACTGGTCGCTAGCAAGCTAGTTTCCAGTCGCCAGCTTCCAGCTTCCAGGACCGTTCGACTTGCATGTGTTAGGCACGCCGCCAGCGTTCATCCTGAGCCAGGATCAAACCCTCCATAAAAGAGTTGACTTTTGGAACCCAAAATTTCCGCATAGCCTTCTTACCACTCTTCAGTTGTTAAGGTGCTTCCGTCCAGGTAATTTAGATTATAACACAGCTCTGATAATTTGTCAAATCCACATCTTGGACAAAAAAAGCCGATGTCTTAACACCGGCGGAGACAAAAGGTCTATCACTTCTTGCGATTTCCCCTAAGCTTTAGACTCTTTGCCTCCTTTCTCAATTGTTAGATCTTTTCGCCATGTAGCGAACGAGATCGGCTTTCTAACTCCATGTATATTATACCAGAAATAAGGGGATTTGTCAAGAGGGAATTTTGGGTTTGACATCAGTCCTTTTCAGTGCTAAAATAGTATTAGAAGAGGGGTGAGTTCACAGCAGTCGTAGCTTGGAGGTGCGTAACAAGCCTGCTATAACCGAAGAACGCTTGGGGGAGCTTGGTGAGCCAGGCTGAGAAGAGGCCCAGGCTGGCAGATAGCAGATGGCAGATAGGATTAACTGTCTACAAGCCATCAGCTATCAGCCGTCGGCCATTAGCCAATGCCTCGACCCCTTGAACCTGACCTGGATAATGCCAGCGGAGGGAAGCGCTTTGGTTTTCACGAGGCCGCCAACCCTGTCCAGGCTAGGCGGCCTTGTTTCTTGTGTGTTGACTGGGGGAGGATAAATGAAGGCAATCGTCATCGCCAACGGCCAAATTCACGATAGCGATTTCTATCGAAGCCTGGTCGCTCCAACGGATCTGGTTATCTGTGCCGACGGTGGAGCCAATAACGCCCTCGCTTTGGGCTTGCAGCCCAAGGTGGTCGTCGGCGACCTGGACTCCCTCGACCAGAGCCTGCGCTCTCGATTGGAAAAGATGCATTGCCAGTTCATCGTCCACCCAGCTCGCAAGGACGAGACGGACCTGGAGTTGGCCATAAAATACGCCGCAGAGCAAGGAGCCCAAGAGATGGTCATCTTGGGGGCCCTGGGCGACCGGCTCGATCATAGTCTGGCTAATGTCCTGCTTTTGGCTTTGCCGGAATTACGCCCTGTTAAGGTCAAGATTCTCAATGGCAGGCAAGAGGTCTTTCTCGTCAGGGATGGGGCCCTCATCGAAGGCCAAGTGGGCGATACCCTCTCCCTCCTGCCGCTGACAGAGGAGGTAACAGGCATCTACACCGAGGGTCTGGAGTATCCCCTGGAAAACGGCACTTTGTACCTGGGGGCAACCCTAGGGGTTAGCAACGCCCTCACGGCTCCGCAAGCACGGGTTCGGATTGGTCATGGGCTGTTGCTGGCCGTGATCATACACAACGACGAGTAGCGAAAGGAGGTTCCCATGAAAAAGACGACGCTTTTGTTCCTGGCATTGGTGCTGCTGGTGGCGGCCGGCTGTGGGCCGACGCTGACGCCCGCCCCCACCCCAACCCCCAGCGGCCCGCGTACCCTGACGGTGATGACCCACGACAGTTTCGACGCCAGCCAGGAGGTCATTGCCCAGTTCGAGGCAGAGACAGGGGCCATGGTCAAGTTCCTCAAATCGGGCGACACCGGCGCGGCCCTGAACCAGGCCATCCTTAGCAAAGACGCCCCCCTGGCCGATGTGTTCTACGGGGTGGACAACACTTTCTTCAGCCGGGCCATCAAAGCTGACATCTTTGAGCCCTACGCCTCACCCGTGCTGGCCGACATCCCCGACGAGCTGGAACTCGACCCCGAACACCGGCTCAACCCGGTGGACTTTGGCGACGTGTGCCTGAACTACGACAAGGCCTGGTTCCAGGAGAAGGGCCTCACCCCACCGGCCACACTGGAAGACCTGATCAAACCGGAGATGAAGGGGCTGCTGGTGGTGGAGAACCCGGCCACCTCGTCGCCGGGGCTGGCCTTCCTGATGGCCACCGTGGGCCACTTTGGCGAGGACGGCTACCGCGACTTCTGGGCCGAATTGCGCGACAACGACGTGCTGGTCACAGCCGGCTGGGAGGACGCCTACTGGGGTCAGTTCAGCGCGGCCAGCGATGGCGACCGGCCCATCGTGGTCAGCTACGCCACCAGCCCGGCCGCCGAGGTCTACTTCAGCGAGGGCAAGTATGCTGAGTCACCCACCGGCAACGTGCTGGGTGACGGGGCCTGCTTCCGCCAGATCGAGTTCGTGGGCATCCTGAGAGGCACCGCCAACCGCGACCTGGCCGAAAAGTGGGTGGACTTTATGCTCAGCCCGACCTTCCAGGCCGACATCCCACTGCACATGTGGGTCTTCCCCGCCAACCCCAAGGCCGAATTGCCGGAAGTCTTCCAGTTCGCTGAGGTACCGCCCAAACCAGCCCGGGTCAGCCCGGAGGCCATTGACCAGAACCGGGAGAAGTGGATCGAAGCCTGGACAGAGACGGTGCTGCGCTGAGGACTCGATGACAAGGAGACAAGGAGACAAGGAGACGAAGGGATGGATGGACAAGGACACACGGAGAAGTCACCGTGTCTCCTTGTCTCCCCTTCTCCGTGTCCCCTTGTATCTGATCCCCCTGGCTTTCCTGGCCCTGTTCTATTTCTACCCCCTCTTTTCCATCTTCCGGCTGAGCCTGGCCCCGGAGGGACAGCCAGCTCTGACCGCGCTGCGGGGGCTGGCCAACACGCCGTACTACGCCCGGACGCTGTGGTTCACCACCTGGCAGGCGGCTATTTCGACCCTGCTGACGCTGCTGGCGGCCCTGCCGGCGGCCTACGTTTTCGCCCGCTATCAGTTCCGGGGCAAGTCGCTATTGCAGGCGTTGACCACCATCCCCTTCGTGTTGCCGACCATCGTGGTGGCGACGGCTTTCACCTCGCTGCTGGGACCCAAGGGCTGGGTCAACCAGGCGCTCATGGTAACCCTGGGCCTCGACCGACCGCCCATCAACCTGGTGCACACCCTGGCCATCATCCTGCTGGCCCACGTGTTCTACAATTACACCATCATCCTGCGGATGGTGGGCGGCTTCTGGGCCAACCTGGACCCCCAACTGGAGGCAGCAGCGCGGATGCTGGGCGCTTCGCCCTGGCGGGCCTTCTGGGAGGTGACCTTGCCGCTGCTGCGCCCGGCGCTGACCGCCGCTTCGTTGTTGGTCTTCCTGTTCGATTTCACCAGTTTCGGGGTAATCCTGATCCTGGGCGGGCCCCGCTACGCCACGCTGGAGGTGGAAATCTACCGCCAGGCGGTCCATCTGTTCAACCTGCCGGTGGCGGCGGCCCTGTCGCTGCTCCAGATCGGCTGCACTTTTGGATTGATGGTGACCTACACCCGCCTGCAGCAGCGTATCACCGTGCCGCTGCAACTACGCCCCCGCCAGATCACCGCCCGTCGACCCCGCACCCGGAGCGAGCGCTGGCTGGTGGGGGTCAACGTGGCGGTCATGATCCTGCTGCTGGTGGTGCCACTGCTCTCCCTGGCCGAACGCTCCCTCTCGGCCGGGCAGCCGGGTTACAGCCTGGCCTACTACCGGGCGCTGAGCGTCAACCTGCAGAGTTCCATTTTCTTCGTGCCGCCGCTCCTGGCGGTACGCAATTCGCTGCTCTTCGCCGGGGCGACGGTGGGGCTGGCCCTGACGTTGGGGCTGATCAGTGCCTCGCTGCTGGCCCGCCAGCGGGGTCGGCTGGGCCGGCTGCTCGACCCTGTGTTCATGCTGCCGCTGGGCACTTCGGCTGTCACGCTGGGCTTTGGCTACATCATCGCCCTGGCCCGACCGCCGCTGAACCTGCGCGCCTCGCCGGTGCTGGTCCCACTGGCCCACACCCTGGTGGCCCTCCCTTTCGTGGTGCGCTCGCTGTTGCCCATTATCCGAGGCATCCACCCTCACCTGCGGGAGGCAGCACGGGTACTGGGCGCCTCGTCCTGGCGGGTGTGGCGGGAGGTGGATCTGCCCATCGTGGGGCGCGCGCTGCTGGTGGGGGCGGTGTTCGCCTTCACCGTCAGTCTGGGTGAGTTCGGAGCAACGGTGTTCGTGGCCCGGCCACAGATGCCCACGATGCCGGTGGTTATCTATCGCTTCCTGGGCCAGCCAGGGGTGGTCAACTACGGCCAGGCCCTGGCTATGAGCACGGTGTTGATGCTAGTCTGCGCGGCCGGGTTCCTGGCCATTGAGCGGTTCAGGTATGGGGAAGTCGGCGAGTTCTGACCTTGACCACCGATGGATTATGTGTTATCATTATGGCAAGTAATCATGATGGAGGATTGCCATGACCCGAACGCAGGTGCAATTGACAGAAGAACAAGCGCGAGCTTTGAGAAATCTAGCGTCCGCTCATCAGGTGTCTGTCGCTGAATTGATTCGCCAGAGCGTGGGGGCCTTGCTCCGGTCAACGGCGGAAATTGACATTGAGGAACGTCGGAGACGGGCCATCGCCGCCGCAGGCCCATTCCACTCAGGAGAGTCGGAGATCTCCACGAAGCACGATGCGTATCTGGTATTTGAGGCGTATGACAGCGAATTTGGCGGATGAAACGAATCTCTGGCTTGTTGAATGAATTCGATTCGATAAATCCCTGAATTCGTTGTCATATTCCCGTTCCCCTCTAAACATTCCCTGCCTATGAGTTTACGATGCCATTACTCGAAGTCCATCACCTCACCAAATCATACGTCGAGGGGCGTTTCCCGGACGACATCAGTTTCAGTGTGGATGAAGGGGAGATCCTCTGCCTGCTGGGCCCCTCCGGCTGTGGCAAGACCACGCTGCTGCGCATCATCGCCGGGCTGGAGATCCCCGACAGCGGGAAGGTGCTGTTTGAGGGCAGAGACATCCGTGACGTGCCTGTGCACCAACGCAACTTCGGCCTGATGTTCCAGGATCAGGCCCTCTTTCCCCACAAGAACGTGTTCGAGAACATAGCCTTTGGCCTGCGGATGCAACGCCTGCCGGAGGAAGAAATCCGAGAGCGGGTGGTCGAGGTGCTGGACCTGGTGGGGATGATCGGTTTCGAGGAACGGGACGTGAACCAGCTTTCGGGCGGCGAGCAGCAGCGGGTGGCCCTGGCCCGCAGCTTGGCTCCTCGTCCGCGCCTGCTCATGCTGGACGAGCCCCTGGGCTCCCTCGACCGTACCCTGCGCCAGCGGCTGATGAACGAGCTGCGAACCATCCTCAAGGGCCTGGGCGTCACCGCCATCTACGTCACCCACGACCAGCAGGAGGCCTTTGCCGTGGCCGACCGGGTGGTCATCATGGATCGGGGGCGTAAGGTGCAGGAGGGAAGGCCGGAGGAGGTCTACCAGCGACCGGCGACGGAGTTCGTGGCCCGTTTCCTGGGGCTGGAGAACCTGCTGCCCGGCCGGGTGGTAGAGGCAGGCCCGCCGCTGGCAGTGGAGACGGCTTTGGGCCGGCTGACGGCGACGGATTCGCCCGCCCTGCCCGTCGGTCAGGCGGTGACACTGCTCGTCCGGCCAGAAGGGACGCGCTGCCTGGAAACTGGCTCCCCGGCTGAAAACCCCGTCGTCGGGCAGGTGCAGACCCGTTCCTTCCGGGGCGGGCACTACCAGATCACCGTGGCGGCGGGAGGCACATCGCTACGCTTTGAGCTGGACGTACTCGACGGGCCGGTGCCAGAGCCGGGCGAGCAAGTGACGTTGATCCCTCATCACGTACAGGTGCTGCCGGCGGCATGAGGGCGGCGTGCACGGTGCTGTCCCGGAGTGACCATGTTGACAATTTGCGCTTTTTGAGGTAGTATTTGCGTAGTCGGGGCATTTTTCATCTGCAGAAGTGCCTAAGGATACCACATTATCGAAAGGAGAAGGAAAATGTATCAGAAGACTGTCATCGTTGGACACCTGGGCGCGGATCCCGAGATGCGTTACACGCCTAGCGGGGTGCCTGTCACCAGCTTCCGCGTGGCCACTAACCGGGTGTGGACCAACCAGGAGGGTGAGCGCCAAGAGAAGACCACGTGGTTTAGGGTCACCGCTTGGCGCCGTCTGGCTGAGACCTGCAACGAGTACCTGAGCAAAGGGCGTCTGGTGTTAGTCGAGGGCGACGTTGATGCCTCGGCCTGGACCGCCAGCGACGGGGAGTCTCGGGCTACCTTGGAACTCACAGCTCGTACAGTGAAGTTCCTGGGCGGTCGAGGCGAGAGGGCTGAGGAGGGCCCAGAGGAGGCGATAGAAGAGGGGGAGATTCCCTTCTAACGATTGCCTCCCGTCTAGCGCGGCTGCCCTATGCCGTCTGCACGCCTGGTGCAGACGGCATTTTTGTGCTGTTGACAAGCATGGTGTTTTGGAGTAGTATTTCATTGTACTGCTGAAAGGGGGATAATAGTGAATTCGCGGAACAAAGCTCTCATCATGGGTGGGCTAGTGGGAAGCGCCCTGGGGGTTCTTGCCGCTTGGCTCTACATGCGGGCTGCCAGAGAAGAGGAGGCGGTGCCGCCCCAGGCCGTCCCATCGGGCAAGATGCTTAAGCTTGGCCTGTCCATCATGGAGGTCTTGGGTCAGGTAGCTACCTTGGGCGAGCGAGAAAGGGAAGGCAGAAAGCGGGGCTGGCTTCGCAAAAGCTAGGGCATTTTGACAGCCACATCGTTCAGATATATAATGCTCCGGGAATGCTATCGAGCGTCCTACTGCGAGGCCGTCTAATTCTCAAGGGCCCTTGTCTGGATTGCTCTTTTTTTTGGAACCTTCTCATTTGCAGTCTTCATCCCAAGAGCGAGGAGGCGAAAGCGTGTATGAGATATTAGCCAGGGAGGACTTAGCGCCGGTCACCAAGCTGATGGTGATCGCTGCGCCCGACGTGGCGCGCAAGGCCAAGGCAGGCCAGTTCGTCATCGTCCGTGTCGCGGAGGAAGGTGAGCGCGTCCCCTTGACCATCGCCGATTACGATCGGAACGAGGGCACGATCACCATAATCTTTCAAGAGGTCGGCAAGACCACTATGCATATGGGCGCTATGGAGGTCGGCGATGGGCTGGCCAGTTTCACCGGCCCCCTGGGCAATCCCACCGAGATCGAGCACCACGGCACTGTGATCTGTGCGGCCGGCGGTGTGGGCATTGCCCCCATGTTTCCCATCGCCCGTGCCTTGCGAGAGGCCGGGAATTACGTCATCTCTATCATTGGCGCTCGCAACAAGGAGCTCATCTTTTGGGAAGACAAGATGCGGTCCGTCTCCGATGAGCTCATCGTCTGCACCGACGATGGTTCCTACGGACGCAAGGCATTTGTCATGGATCCCCTCAAAGAACTGCTGGAGACCCGCGACGGCATCGGCCACATCTGGGTCATCGGGCCGGCCATCATGATGAAGTTCACCGCGCTCGCCACGCGACCTTTCAACGTGCCGACCACTGTCAGTCTCAACTCTATCATGGTTGATGGCACGGGGATGTGCGGCTCCTGTCGCGTCGAGGTGGGCGGCCAGACGCGCTTCGCCTGCGTTCACGGGCCCGAGTTCGACGGCCACGAGGTGGACTGGGATCTGCTGCTGGCCCGCCAGCGCATCTACCTCGACGAGGAGAAGCAGGCGCTGGAGAGATGGCAAGCGGCAACGGGCGAGTGACGAATTACTCGTTACTCATTACTCGTTACTCCATTCAAAGGACAAGTAGATGGCAAAAGTGATACCCAACCGAGTGGAGATGCCTCGGCAGGACCCCGAGGTGCGTCGCCGTAACTTCAACGAGGTGGCCTTGGGCTTCGACATGGAACTGGCCAGGGCTGAGGCGGAGCGATGCCTGCAATGCAAGAAGCCTTTGTGCATTGACGGCTGCCCCGTCGAGGTAAGGATCCCGGAGTTCATCCTCAAGATACAAGAAGGGGACATGCCCGGCGCGGTAGAGATCCTCAAGGGCGATAACAACCTGCCGGCCATCTGTGGGCGGGTCTGTCCCCAGGAGACCCAGTGCGAGGAGGTCTGCGTCCTGAGCAAGAAGTACGAGCCGGTGGCCATTGGGCGCCTGGAGCGCTTCGTCGCCGACTGGGACCTGGCCAGGGGGATGGCGATACCCGAGCTCCCCCCACCGACGGGCAAGAAGGTGGCCGTCATCGGGGCGGGGCCGGCTGGCCTGACCTGCGCTGCCGATTTGGCTCGCTACGGCCACGCCGTGACCATCTTCGAGTCGTTGCACAAGGCGGGCGGCGTGCTCATTTATGGCATCCCCGAATTCCGCTTGCCCAAAGCCGTCGTCAAGGCCGAGGTGGACTATGTGCGCCAGTTGGGGGTGGACATTCGCCTCGACTCCGTCATCGGCAAGCTCTTCACCATTGACGAGCTCCTGGGGGAACAGGGCTACGACGCCATGTTTTTGGGCACAGGGGCTGGTCTCCCTCGGTTTATGGGCATCCCTGGCGAGAACTACAACGGCGTCTATTCGGCCAACGAGTTCTTGACCCGCACCAACCTGATGAAAGCCTACCTCTTTCCTGAGTACGACACGCCCATCAAGGTCAAGGGTCGAGTGGCCGTGGTGGGTGGCGGTAACGTGGCCATGGACTCTGCCCGCTGCGCCTTGCGTCTGGGTAACGAGGAGGTAACGATTGTCTATCGCCGCTCGAGGGTTGAGATGCCCGCCCGGGTGGAGGAGGCGGAGAACGCTGAGGAGGAGGGCATCATCTTCGAGCTGCTCACCAACCCTGTGGAGATCTACGGCGATGAAAACGGCTGGGTGCGCGGCATGAGGTGCATCCGCATGGAGCTAGGCGAGCCTGACGACAGTGGGCGTCGACGGCCGATCCCCATCCCAGGCTCAGAGTTCGACACGGAGGTGGACATAGTGGTCATGGCCATCGGCACCAGTCCGAATCCCCTGGTCTTCACCGACGCCGGGGGTTTGGAGCGGACCAGGTGGGGGACTGTAGTGGCCGATGAGGAGACGGGCCGGACGACCAAGGCCGGGGTTTGGGCCGGCGGCGACGTCGTCACCGGCGCCGCCACCGTCATCAGCGCCATGGGCGCCGGCAAGCGCGCCGCAGCAGACATTGACCGCTTCTTGAGGGGCGAGATAACTGTCGAGGGTTGGGATTAGAGTTGAGAGCTGATCAATTCACAGAAGAAGCGGGAGGCGCTTTAGACCTCCCGCTTTGTTTTTGGACACCTTTTCAGTGAGGCCAAGATCGGACTTGAAAGGATCAGGAATGTCAAGCGGCCTAGCAGTTGCGAGCTGAGCGGAACCCCCAAGGTGCGGCGAGCCGGTAGGCTCGCCAGCGCCGCTGGGAGCGGAGGGCAGCGAAGTCCGAGCGAAGCGAGAATTTCCGCTCCGGCGAGCTTAGGCACCATTACTCCGTCAACTCGCTGGGCCTACCGCAGAATTGGACGGCTTCAGGCACTTTGACGTCTAGGTAGTCCCCTATCCTGTCTCCGACCACCCACACGAACCGATACTCCACCTGGTGCGAATAGGACCTCTCCTTCAAGAAGAACGGAAAATGCCTCATTCGGGAAATGATGAAGTCGTTGAGGAGGTCCCGGCGAATCTGATCAGGGTTATCCGGGTCTCGAAAACGCTTGATGTCGATGAAGCCTAGATCTCGTTCGATTATCTTCTTCCCTTGGTAGAGGCAGGGCCCTTCAAATCCTGCGACGAAGCTTGGGATATGATGTGAAACCGCCATGCCAAACTTGGTCGAGTCGTTGATCCGAATGTATGAGTCGCAGCCGAAAGCCTCCATGAGCTCTTGATCGCAGAGCATTGATGAGCTAAGGACATAGGCATGAGTTCCATGAGTTGCCCACGCCTCAATCGTTTGTCCGCCCCCTTGATTCGTCCGGTGCACGAAGTAGGTCTTGCCTTCTCGAACATCCAACCTCTGCTCATCCTCGTGCTGGCCAAATGTCTCAAATGAGCTCAACCTCAATGAGCCATCCCCGAAAAACGCATCAACATAGCTTGAAGGCAAGTACCTAAAGAGAGTTGGGGTGCAAATGTTCCAGTCGATGCCTACCGCTTTCTCGCGCAATTGCTCGCCATCCATTTCCAAGCTCGTGATTTGCCACTCTTCGAATCTTGCAACAAACCTGTGTTTGACGGCGGAATCGACACTTGGGGGAAGAATGAATACCTTCCGTGAGACTGGATCGCTGCCATCAGCCTTTCCCAGAAGAACGGGGGTCTCCCGCGTGCCAGGATTAATGTTTACAGAGATCTGGAACGCGGGCGGGTTGACCATAATGCTGAATATGGCGCGGGACTTCGAGAGCGCGCTAGGTCTTAGGAGGGTGGTGAACTCTCCTGTTCCGAGATTCCTGTCATCCGGTATGTAAACCTCGCCATACTCTATCTCCGGGCTTGCTTCAGGTCGACGGTGTCTGATTGACGGCACAGTCTCCTCCACCTCGAGTTAGCGGTATTCGGCAACCGCCACGACATAGCTCTGCATTAGAGAATCAATGCACGACAATGAGCCAGTGGGCATCGTGTGGCTGTGTCGTAGTTTTGCCTCTTCACAACATGAGAACGCCGCCCAACTATAGTTGTGCCATATGGCAGGTATCTGTAGAATACGGCAGTGAGATCCCATTTTCAACAGGAGGTCTGCCAAATGATACGACAACCAGGACGTGAACAACTTAATCGCTTAACCGTCAAAACCCTCGATCAGGTCTTCATCATGCGGGCCAAGGAAGGGCTGGGCTGCTCTCAGTTCGAAGCCGAGGCCCTCACCGATCTGGTCAAGGAAGTCTACTTTGCTTGGCTTTCTCAGCTAGAGGCTAGGCAGTTGGTCATGACAGCAGTCTCCGCCGATGCGCCGGGACACAAGCCGCTCACACCCTTGTTGCTCGATATTATACAGCAGAAACCCCTGCAGGTCAACCACCAGTACGATGCCCAGTCCGAAAAGCAGAAGCGAGAGGCTTTCTAGACCTCCCGCTCTTGCTTTTAGCCCCTTTTCAGCGAGACCAGAATTGGGCCTGAAAGGATCGGGAATGTTAAGGGGCCTAACGGCTCGCGCATAAGCGGCCTTGCGGCTGGCGCAGTGTGACCAAGCTGCTCTTGAACCGCTACAAACGCAATGCACCCTCAAAACGAGACTCGATAGCAAGGTCGGCTTCATGCGCTTGTTAGGCCGCAGCTTCTATGTCTTTCGCTTCCTCAAGCAGTTCGTCTCACACAAGCTACATAGAGTAGGCTACCACATGCCGGGCAGCAAGCGGTAACGTACTCGCTGGGCATAGTCTTTATAGCCGGGGAGTTCGTCCTGCAGTGTTCGATCTTCCAGCGCCGTCCGCGCGACAAGAAGGCACGCTATGAGTCCTGCTGGGATGATCGCCCACAGCGAGCCGAGGGCCAGCGACATTCCAAGAAAGC
>Ga0209986_10002578_pt1 | contig 16457 bp, 15 predicted proteins | sample BlataG_FD_183168 | JGI IMG/M metagenome (GOLD analysis project Ga0209986, IMG submission 183168) | Deep subsurface microbial communities from Black Sea to uncover new lineages of life (NeLLi) - Black_00105 metaG (SPAdes) (version 2) | ecosystem: Environmental > Aquatic > Marine > Oceanic >...
GGATAAGAAAAACTCCCCAGTTTTTCCGCAATTACTTCTGGTGGGAGGGCGCCTGGGAAAAAATAGTTTTTGGCTCAGATGTCCATTTTAGCCAGATTGAGAAGGTAATAGCTAATTACCGAGGAGTGCTGGAAGCTTTAAGGCTAGACAAAACCACTCAAAATAAGATATTTGGCCAAACAGCCATGCAAATATTAAATATGAAAATAAACTAAGAATACCTTATGAAGAGGTTTTGAAAAGGAGAGAAGGGTGAGGGTCATCATCCTCAAGGATTATGAGAAGATGAACAGAGTTTTATGTATCTTTGAAGATAGCAAGGTGGAGAATTTTTATCCTCTTACCCTAACCAGGCCGGTGTATGAGCTAAGATGTGGGATTAGCACATTGTGGGAGAAGATTAATCAGATCTCGGAGGAAAATCCGCATCTTCTCTGTAGGCAGTACCTCTCTCTGGTCACCTCGCAGAGGATAAAGAAGGCCAGAGTCAATCAACTGCAGGATCTAAAGGATGAGGATATACTCTTTGTTAACGGAAGGTTGCTTCTCCTTGACGAAGAAATAGCTTGGGAGGGAGATGAGAAGATAGGTATTCAGGGACAAGACATTGTCTATGCCCGGTTGAATAAAGATACTCTGGAAAAACTTTTCTTTGGTTCACTGGAGAAAATTGAGGACACTCTGACCAAGGCAAAACAGATGGTTAATGTAGAAGAGGTTGAGGTTAATCTGCTAGAATATCCCTGGGATCTGATAAGACTTAATGGTGAGGCGATAAAGGCCGATTTTAGGCTAATCGGGAAAAGAGGAATTGAGGGAAAGGTGGCCGAGGGTGCTTGTCTGATTAACCCGGACCAGATCCACCTGGCAAAAGGAGCAGAAGTTCAGTCAGGGGTGGTCCTAAATGCTGAAGAAGGACCCATTTATATTGGGGAAGAAGTAAAGATTCGCCCTCCCACCGTTATCGATGGACCCTCCTATATCGGAAAAGGAACCATTGTCGATGGAGCAAAAATAAGAGGGGGATGTAGCGTCGGACCTGTGTGTAGGATTGCCGGGGAGATTGAAAAGTCAATCTTTTATGCCTATGACAATAAACACCATGATGGTTTTATAGGACATTCCTATGTGGGGGAGTGGGTAAACCTGGCTGCCTTGACCACCACGAGTGACCTTAAGAATACTTATGGCAAAATAAGGGTGCATTTTAAAGGTGAGGCGATCGATACCGGGGAGATTAAGGTAGGCTCATTCATTGGAGATCACACCAAGACAGGTATAGGAACCCTCCTTGAGGCAGGTTGTGTGATTGGGGTGGCCTGTAATGTCTTTGGAGGAGGTATCACTCCTAAGTTCATTCCCTCCTTTAGCTGGGGAGGCGAGGCCGAACTTGTGGAAAACCGGCTCGATAAAGTAATTGAAGTGGCCAGGCTAGTAATGAAGCGTCGGGGTGTAAGGCAAACAGAAGAAGATAGAGATCTACTAAAGAAGGTATACGAGCTTACGGCCAAGGAACGCAGAAAGGAAAAGCTAAAATGACTGGGTATGAAAGAATGATGGCAGCCTTGAAGATACAAGCCTCACAACTACATTGCTAAGTTCGGAGAATAAAGCTCGTAGGAGGAATCAATGAAAAAGAGTATTAGTTATAGGTAGATAAACAAAAGTCTGCAAACTAAATTTTTAGGTTTATTTAAGCATAGGCTGTAACGATAACTACATAACATTGAAAGGGGGTAAAAGACAATGACCAAATTAACGCTTAAAGTTAATGTTGATTTTGAAGAGTTGAAAAAAGTTGTATCCGAGCTTTCCGAAGATGAAAAAGAAGAGCTTTTCTTTGAGCTCAATCCTGCCTGGGCTAAAGCTCTGCAAAAGATGGAAAAGGAAACTATGGAAAGAATCCGCAGGGGAGAAGGTGTAGCTTGGGAAAAACTGAGAGATGAAATATAGAGTAATCTGGGATAGAAAGCCCGCAAGGCAAATCAAAAGGTTTGACTTCCAAATAAGAAAAATAGTTAAGGAACAGGTAGATAAGCTTACAAAGAATCCTCATCAATATCCTTTTCTCTCTGGGTCCTTATCTTCTTTAAGAAAAATGGACATATCTACCCCTAGTGGACAATACAGAGTAGCATTTAGCACAGATGAGAGAGAACAGGTAGTAGGAATCATTTTTGTAGGACCCCGGGAAAACTTTTATAAAGAACTTCAAAGATATTTAAGTTAAAAAGTAGAGGGGCAAACCACTTTCACTAAAACACTTGAGAATAAAGGGTTTAGAGCAAAGTTACTAAAAAACTTTTGACATTACTGGTATGGACGCTCGGAAGTTTACATGACAACTAACTTTTGCAGAAAAAACTATACAGTTAATTTCCTGCAAAAAGTTGGTTGACAAAAAAATATCTGCTGCTAATAATTAGTAATGAAGTTAGATCTTTCTTTTGAACAAAAAGGGAAAGATAGAAATAAAGGGCCGAAAAGGAGGTGATGAAGGGTAGGTGAGCCGATCTATCTTGGGAAAAAGGAAGTTTTCTAAAAAGAGAGAAAGCGTTGGAAAATCAATTTCTCTTTTTAGGAGCTTCGGCAGAAGAATGAATCATGGCATTAAGGAGGTAAAGATGCAAGGTAAAATACGTTTGATAGGAAAAGTGATGTTAGTCCTGTTAGGTGTGTGTTTTTTACTCTCCATAGGAGTCGGCAGTTTCGCTAAAGAAACTAAAGGGTTGGTTATTTATCTATCGCCCAATCAGTTTGATGAGTTTCAGACTACTGCATCTATGTTTATTCGAAAATATGTTGAAGATGCTGGTTATGAATATAAAGAGATGGTAGCAGGAAATGAGGATGTAGTCCTTCAATTGAGCCAGTTGGAAAATGCCATTGTCCTGAATCCAGTAGGGATCATTATCGCTGCTTGTGATGCTTCTGCGATTGTTGTTGGTATTGAAAAGGCAAGAGGAAAAGGTATCCCCGTTATTGTTTTTGACAGAACGATAAAAGAAACCGAAGTTGATTTCAGTTCTGTGGCTGGGTGCAAGAGAATCGGTATTCTAGCAGCTGGAGAGATAGCCCGTCTTCTTAAGGAGAAATATGGGGAAGTAAAGGGAACAGTCCTTAGTATCATGGGTGATCCAGGTGATATGTATACTGTGCTTATAGAGGAAGGCTTTCAGGAAACCATGGCAAAATATCCCAATGTTAAAATTACAACAAAAATTGCATATGGCTGGGAAGCTTCTAAAGCTGCTGATATTGCCGATGACTGGCTTGTTGCACACCCTGATACTGACCTACTATTCCCACACGCAGAGCATATGGCAGCAGCAATCACTTCTGTATTGGAAACAAGGGGTTACAAAAAGGGTCAAATAATTACGGTTTCTACGGCCGGTATGCCAATGGGACTTGATCTTGTTAGAGAAGGTTGGCTTCAGGCTACGGTTGAACAGCCCCTTACAGCGCAGGCTAAAGGTGTAGCGATGTTTTTAGATGATGTTATAAGTAAAAAGAAAATCGAAACTGGCAAATATACTGTAATGGGATTTGAGTCAGATCTGGTTATGCAACCTTATGGACCGGAGCTAAGAATCCCTGGTAGTGTGATCACGTTAGAAAATGTCGATGATCCAAAATTTTGGGGTAACCAGGTAGGTAAATAGAAGTACTAATCGCAGACAAAAAGTAATGTTCTAGCGAACTTTGTGGGGACTGTAACGATATTTTATTGTGCGGTCCCCACTCTTTTTGAAAGTTTCTCCAAAAGTTCATCAAACATTCATTAAAAAAAGGTATAACAGCATGCAAGCGTAAGAGAGAAAAGTATGCCACGTTTCGATAAGAAAGATATAATGCGATGGGCATTGGACAACATAGTATGGTTTATTCTATTTTTGGTCATTCTAGTATTTTCAGTTGGTATAAAGGGATTTGCTCAGTGGGGCATTTACAGAAATATTTTCTATCATGCTGTATTTGTTGGCATACTGGCAATTGGTGAAGCACTGTGCATCATGAGTAAGGAAATGGACCTTTCCGTAGAATCTGTCCTTGGTCTTGCGGCAGTTGTCACAGCATATTTAACTGGGGCAAGTGCTGATGCTTCCGGTCTTCTTCTTAACGGTTTCTTAACCCTAGGAATTGTACTATTTATGGGAGCAGCTATTGGTCTTTTTAATGGATTTTTCATTGTCAAACTCAAAATCAGTTCTTTCATCATAACCCTAGCTAGTTATTTGATATTCCGCGCTGTAGGGCTGGTTGTCACAAAAGGACATGGAGTTATAAGGCTTCGACCAGAGGTAGTAGCTGTGGCCCGAATTAATTTTGGGCCAATTCCTCTTTTGGTTGTAATAATGATCGCAGTATATGCATTATTCCATGTAGTTCTAACAAGAACACAGTTTGGTAGACATGTTTATCTTGTAGGAGACAGTCGGGAGGCAAGTTATAATGCAGGAATACGCGTTGACAAGGTTTTATTTGGTGCCTTTATTTTGAGCGGCGTGCTTTCTGCACTTGCTGGATGGCTTTTGGCGGCAAGAACAAATGGATCATCGCCAGGCATAGGAATGGGAATGTTATTTGAAGCGTTTGCAGCAGTGGTAATTGGAGGGGTAAGTCTACGAGGTGGAGTGGGAAAGCTGACCGGAGTCTTCGCTGGAGCAATTCTTCTTAGCGCTGTCTCTACGGCCGTTTCTATACTCGGTATGCCCCCCTTTTATATGAATATTATAAGAGGTGGGTTTATTATCATAGCTGTATTAATCGATGCTCTCATCAGTCGCATCCGACCTCTATTAGTGTAGCAAGGAGAAAAATAAATTTTTTTTTAAATTATATGATGCAGTAAAAAAATCATATATATTTAAATTGCAACAGGAGAGGAATTGTTTGCAAATTTATTTAAAATTAAGAGAATGTGAAACTTTAAATTAAGTAATATAAGGGCGGGATAACAATGGCCTTTAAAGAAAAGAAAGATTTTCCACAGTGGCCAATTTGGAATAAGGAAGATATTAGAGCAGTTGAAGCCGTTATAAAGTCTAATAATTGGTGGTGTGGATCTCCTGCAGAACAAGAAGGTAAAAATGTTTGGGCATTTCAAAGCGAGTTTGCTGAGTTCCAACAAGCAAAATATTGCATTGCAGTATCTAATGGTACTGTGGCGATCGAGGTAGCCCTGCTTGCCTTAGGGGTAGGAATGGGGGACGAAGTGATTGTACCGGATTATACTTTTGTTGCTTCTGCGAGTGCAGTCGTTGCAACAAACGCAGTTCCTATTTTCTGTGACATTGATCCCAACACCCTCGTTATGGATATTAATAAAGTTGAATCTTTAATTACTCCACGTACTAAGGCCATTATAGCTGTGCATTTTGGTGGTAATCCAGTTGAGATGGATCGTCTTTGTGAAATAGCTGAGAAGTATAATATTAAAATCGTTGAAGATTGCGCACATGCTCATGGAGCACGATATAAGGGTAAACGCGTAGGTAATTGGGGAGAAGCGGGAACCTTCAGCTTTCAAGCATCTAAAGTTTTAACGTCAGGAGAAGGAGGTGCTATCATTTGTAACGACGATTTTTTAGCTGAAGAAATCTACAGTATTTCGGACTGCGGTAGAAAAATAAGAGATTACTTTTACGCCCATTATAGATATGGAACCAACTATCGCATGTCGGAGTTCCTGGCTGCCATTTTACGAACGCAATTGAAAAAATTTCCAGCTCAACATAAATTACGCAACGAAAATGCCAAATATCTGAATGAGAAATTAGGTTCGATTGATGGAATCTCCATAATGGAGCCCACCCCAGGCTCAGAGGAATTGGGTTATTATTATTACCCTATTGTTTTTGACCCCTCACATTTTGGTAACATCACTAAAGCAGACTTTTATAAGAAGTTAAATGAAGCCGGTATTCCAACTGAAGATTGTTACCCACCACTTCATACACTGACCTGCTTTAAGGAAGTAAAGTTAAGGAAGAGTATAAATTATTCGAACGCAAACTGGGGAGGGAAAAAGTCAGATGATAAGAATTTTCCGGTAGTAACAAACATATACTCCCGATCAGTGCAATTGCCACAATATTTGCTTTTGGCAGAAAAGGGACAACTTGATTATGTTGTGGAGTTCATTAGAAGTTTGAAATGATTTCTTTGACAGTTTTCCAATGTTTTCTTTTTAAAACGTTGTTTCGTATTGCAAAAATGACAGACACAAAACTTACGGATTCGAGGCCTAATAATCTTAATTTTTACTTCACGTGGATCTTTTGCCATATGGTAGCTTCCCCTTTTTGGAAGAATCCTACCACTTATTTTCAAAGATCAAAACAAAAAAAGATGATAAATCCTACCTACATATATTTTGCCTCAAACTTGAGCAAGACCCCTTTCTCTTGTAAATTTTGTAAAATATAATTTTTAACAAATAAAGTTTTAAAGAATCTATTTCATTTATAATAGGATGATAAGTATGTATGAAAAATTTACGTCTCTAGAACGTGTTTGCATTGTATTAACAGGCGGGATACCTGATCGTATACCGATATGCCTGCTCAATTTTCAAAATGCCGCCCGTTTTACAGGTTTGTCTGTACGAGAATATTGCCTTAGTGGGAAACAGATGGCTGAGGCACAGTTGGCCTACTGGGATGAATTTCATCACGACATTATTGATATTGAAAATGGAGTCGCAGCTATGGCAGAGGCAGTTGGTTGTAAGGTTGAATATCCTGAAAATGAACCACCTTGGGTAGCAAAGCCAGCTATTGAGAGTCTGGAAGATATAAACAAACTCCCCGATGTGGATCCAATCAATTCGCCAAGTTTAGCTGAACTAATAAAAGCCACTAAGATAGTTTCTGAAAAGCTGGGTGATACTTTCTGTATTCGGGCTGAATCAGATCAGGGACCCTTCAGTTTAGCTGCTGAAATTATTGGAGAAGAGAAATTTTTGATGGCAATCCTCGATCCAAATCAGAGGGAGAAAATAAAAAAACTGCTATCTTATGCGGAAGAACAAATAATTAAGTTTGCCCGTGCTCAGATTAATGCTGGGTCACACTACACTTTAATTGGTGACAGTATTGCCGGTCCCGACGTATGTTCGCCAAAAGTGTACCGTGAATATGCATTTCCATATGAAAAATCTCTTGTTGAGCGTTTACGAAAAGAAGGGTTAGAGATCGGTATCCATATCTGTGGAGATACAACCGCGATTATCGAAGATATGGTTGAGACCGGTGCTCTATATTTTGAGCTTGATTATAAGGTTGATCGGGGAAGAGTTCGTCAGGCAACCAATGGCAAGATTACGATTATTGGAACACTTGACCCGGCCAATCTACTTCGAAGAAGTAATCCAGAAGAAATAGCAAGTAAAGTAAGAGAAGATATCATGGTACTAGGACAAAATGGACGTTATATATTGAGTCCTGGGTGCACTCTTCCTTACGATACCCCTTTTGAAAATGTAAAGTCGTTGATTGAAGCGGGCCGCCAATTCGGTTGGTATGATGAGCATGGTAGATTATCGATTATCTCTCATAAATTATGAGCTTTTTTCCTTCGTAATAAATTTATTCAATGTAGCTATTGTTTGTGTTAAATAGTAGAAATACGTCATACCGTAAAAAGTTCTGTTCTCGATTATTTTTCTTGAATAACTCCTGGTGTGTGCAGATTTGTTAGAGGTGCAAGATATTCAGCAATGGATAAATGTTATTATTTTGAAGAACCGAATGACAAGACTGTATTTTAGTTGACATTCTTATACGGCCTTTTATGCTTCATAGTTGAAAATATCGAATTTTAAGTGAGATATTTTGTTAATTTCTTTATAGGAGGGAGTAAGGTGTCTAAACCCGTGCAAATATGTGCCAATGAATTACAACAAGGAATATTTAGTTCTTATGGACGTATTTTAGAACCAGAAAAAAGCGAAACTCCGGAAGTATCGGATCCAGGAAATTTTGATTTCTATGTAACTTTTAAAGAATCTTCACAGGGGTGGCAAATTGGTTATCTAATAAATGAAGGGAAAATAGTCAATCAATTGGAACGTCATCCTAACACAGCAGAAGTATTTTCTCCATTACAAGGGAGTGCAGTTTTGGTTGTATCCAAAAATCCTGAGGACAAAAATTCAATTACTGCATTTAAGTTAGATAAACCCATTGTTCTTCATCGTGGGGTATGGCATGGGGTTATTTCCTTGTCTGAAAAAGCAGAAATTCTAATTGTGGAGAGTCCTGATGTTATAGATGAATTTTACCACCCACCTCATCCAATCACATCGGAATAACATATGAAGTGAACTGAAGTATTATTTAGAGCACAAAATGTTGAATGAAAGGTAGAAAGTTATAAAAGAATCAATTTAGTGAACGGACCGAAAGATCTCACGAAACTCGTTGACAGACGATTTTATTATGATATAATTCAAGGCGTGTTTAAAAATACAAAACATAATTTCATATAATGAAACTAATATTTAAAATTATAATTAGTATGATTTAGAAATATTTTAGTTAGGTAAATTTGAATAATTTCTATGCTCGCATAATTGTGAACGTAAAAAATAAAAATGATAAGAGAGGTTTTTATGAAAGCAGTAGTATGGAACGGACCGAAAGATCTCACAATCAAGGATTTACCCTGTCCCACACCGGGTAAAAGTGAAGTGTTGATAAAGACGAAGGTTGTAGGAATATGCGGGAGTGATCTAGAGATCTACGATGGGAGATTCAAACAGAGCAAACCACCAATGATAATAGGGCATGAAGGTGGAGGGATTGTACATGCAGTGGGTAATGGGGTATCCAGACTAAAAGAAGGAGACAGGGTAATAGTGGAATGTCTGTTGTATTGTGGTGATTGTGACTATTGTAAGGAAGGCCGGTATTGCTTGTGTGATAATGGTGGGGTTCTGGGGATGATAGGAGCGGAGGGGGAGTATGCGGAGTTTTTTGTAGCACCTGAGAAGAACTGTCATCATTTGCCGGAGGAGATAACGTGGCCTGAGGCAGGTTTAATAGATACTCTTGCGGGGCCGTTACATGCGATTAAAGGGATAAACGTGCCGTTGAATAGTACAGTGGCGGTATTTGGACCTGGACCTGCAGGACTGTTCTTCTGCAGGTTGATGAAGATGCGTGGAGCATTGAAGGTGTATCTTGTTGGGACCCGTGATAATCGATTGGAGCTAGGGAAACAATATGGAGCTGATGTAACAATAAATGTAAGGAGAGAAAGTGCGCCAGAAGCAATTAGAAAGGATACCAAAGGAAAGGGAGTTGATATAGTTATAGAGGCTGCTGGTTCTGAGAAAGCGTTAAATGAGGGGATGAGTACTTTAAGGAAGGGAGGAGTATTATTGCTCTACGGTGTGTTTGGAGGAGGACCGGTCTCTGTTGATATACAGCCAATTCAGCTGTATGAGTTTACGGTTATAGGGAGTTGCGGTCTAGATTATCTTTCTGCAATTGAACTTATAAAGAGTGGAGCCATAAAAGTAAAGGATCTGATTTCACACACTTTTAAGCTTGAAGAAATCCCACAAGCATTTTCAAGTGGCTTTATTGAAGAAAGACGTAATAATTATGTAAAGGGTGTGGTGTTATTTTAAATGAACTAGTAATTTATTAGGAACAAGGAGGGAGCATGGAGGACTTTGAAGCACGTTTGAAGGAATTAGGATTATCATTACCTGAAATTCCACCTGCCGCTGGTGCCTATATCCCTGCTGTTCAATCTGGAAACCTGATTTTTTGTTCAGGACAGGGGCCCTATAAGAATGGCGCCTTTGCCTATATAGGAAAGGTTGGAGATAATTTATCCTTAGAGGATGGTTATCAGGCTGCACGTATAGCTGTTCTGAATTGCCTTGCAGAAATTTGTTCACTTATAGGTTCTTTGAATAAGATTAAACGAGTAGTTCAGATCCGTGGATTTGTCAATAGTGCACCTGAGTTCCATGAGCAACCAAAGGTAGTGAATGGCGCTTCTGAACTTGTTCTTGATATATTCGGAGATGCTGGAAAGCATGCACGATGTGCTTTGGGAACTTCTAATTTACCAATGAATATTCCAGTTGAAATAGAAATGGTCGTTGAAATAGAAACCAAATAACAGATACCACTCGTATAGGAGCATAGTATGAACAAAATCACTACAATAAAGGAATTACGAAAAAAGATCAATTCATTTCCCCGAGTGAGAATTGCTGTTTTACCTACGCCACTTCAGGAGGTACCAAGATTTTCTGAGGCGCTTGGGGGGCCCCGTATTCTTATCAAACGTGATGATCTTACGGGTCTTGCATTCGGTGGAAATAAGACCCGGATGTTTGAATTTCTTCTTGCTAAGGCGAAGGAAGAAGGCGCTGATACAATTGTGGGAGGAGCAGGTGTTCAATCAAACTATTCGCGACAGCTTGCTGCAGCATGCAACAGACTGGGCCTTGAAGCTCATCTTGTTTTGAGAAGAATAAGAGGAAAAAAAGACGACAACATTCAAGGAAATCTTCTCCTCGACCTTTTAGCTGGCGCATCCGTTCATATAATTAGCGCTAATGAAGAAGAACAACGTAAAGCAATATATGATCTTGCAGTGAAACTAAAAAAGATGGGAAAGCGTCCTTTTGTGGTGAGAATGGCCAATGACAGCGACCTTACGCCAGATGTAATTGCATATGTGGAGTGTTTTTGTGAAATTGTAGAGCAATGTGATGAAGTGGGGATTAATCCTAGTCGCCTTTACCTGGCATCATATGATAGTACCCAGGCGGGACTTGAGCTTGGCAGAGCAGCTTTGGGGAGTGATGTCCGGATTATGGGGTTTGCTCCTGCTGTATGGAAGGCAAAAGCTGTTGATCTCATTACTCGATATGCCAATCAGGCTGCAGAACGACTTGACCTATCCTGTAGATTCAATGTTAAGGATATTTACAATACTACGGATTATGTGGGTAAATCGTATGGAATACCAACTTCAACAGGGATTAAGATGATAAAATTGATGGCAAGGACAGAGGGTATTTTTCTGGACCCCGTTTATACGAGTAAAGCTATGTCAGGACTCTATGACCATATTCAAAGAGGAGAGTTAACAAGTGAAGACATTGTAATATTTTTACATACAGGGGGAAATCCAGCACTTTTTGCCTATCAGGAAGAACTCGATATGGAAGAACTGAAGAATCATCTCGACTATGATTAAAGTTTAATGTACAAAAAAGGTCTCGTCTGAATATTTTTGGAAGCAAATAGAATGAAACCAGAACTGGTTGTTGATTATAAATTAGCGATTGGTGAAAGTCCGCTTTGGCATCCTTATGAAAAAAAACTCTATTGGATCGATATCCAAACCGCCTGTATTTTCCGCTATGACCCGGTGACCGGAGATCATGAACAGGTTTACAAGGGAGACGTGGTTGGAGGATTTACTATTCAGGCAAACGGAGTATTGCTGCTTTTTATGAGCAAGGGTGCAATTAAAGTTTGGAAGGCTGGAGAGCTAACATCAATAATCGGTGAGATTCCTGATGAGCGCGAAACTCGATTCAACGATGTAATTGCTGATCCTGAAGGGCGTGTCTTTTGTGGAACAATGCCCACAAACGATCGTCCTGGTCGACTTTACCGGCTCGAACTCGATGGTTCACTTAAGAAAATATTAGATGGAATTGGGTGTTCGAACGGAATGGGGTTTACGCCGGACAGGAAACATATGTACTACACCGATTCATCAAAAAGAGAAATTTACCTATTTGATTATGATCAGAGTAGCGGGAATATTGAGGACAAGCGGGTATTCGTTACTATTCAAGAGAACGAAGGAGTTCCGGATGGAATGACGGTGGATAGGGATGGGTATGTCTGGTCTGCCCGTTGGGATGGAGGTTGTATCGTCCGGTATGCCCCTGATGGGAAAGAGAATCTACGGATTGAGTTTCCAGCTAAAAAGGTTTCAAGTGTGACGTTTGGTGGTGATGATTATATGGATATTTATGTTACAACGGCCGGTGGAGATAAAAGAGATAAAGAAGGCTATGGAGCTGGGGCATTATTTCGACTGAATCTTGGTATCCAAGGTGTGCCAGAGTTCATGTCTAAAATATGTCTTTGAATAGGGAGAATGCATCTATGACAAATAGGGGAAAAAAAGTAGGACTAATAACCTTAAGCCTTCCCAGGGAGAGGACAGATCTTGCTGAAAATTTTGGGAAAAAGGCAGCTAAGTCTCTAAGATTGGCTGGATTTGAGGTTATTGATGACGGCAATCTTATTTTTGAAACTGATAATTGTATAAATACTGCCAAGAAATATGAGAATATAGGAGTTGACTGTGTAATCATTCTGTTAGGTACATGGGTATTCACGCCCACGGTTGTCGATACTCTAAAAGAGGTCGATCTTCCTTTTGGAATATGGGCGGAGGATAATCCGGCATCTTTTTCACTTACTGCCGGTGGAATTGTTCATGGTTCGCTAGATGAACTTGGTATAAAGCACAGGTTCTTTTACGGTTCACCACATTCAGAGAGACTGATAAAAGAGACATCGGCATTTATTAGAGCTGCTGCAGCGGATAGAGATCTAAAAGGGAAGAGACTCTGTGTAGTTGGTGGAAGAGTAATGGGTATGTATACAACAATGGTTGATATTATTCAAATTAAGAATATTTTTGGTATAGAAGTAGAACACATTGATTCATTTAGAGTGTATCTTGAAGCAAAAAGTGCTCCTGATTCTGAGGTATCAAGGGTTAGAAAATGGATTGGAGATACATTTGGAAAAATCAATGCAGATGAGAAGATTCTCGAAAGATCGATAAGGCTTTATGTCGCCCTAAAAGATATTTTGGTTAAGGATGGATATGGCGTAGTTGCTGTTAAATGCCAGGATGAAATGATAAACAACTATGCTTCTTCCTGCTTGGCCATTTCTCTCCTGAATGATGATGGGATTACAGTTTCATGTGAGTCTGATATTAATGCTGCTCTTACCATGAGAATACTACGTTCTATTTCAGGAGAAATTTCACTTTTTGGCGATGTAAACCACATTGATCAACAGGAAAAGATATTGAGGATAGTAAATTGTGGTTCCATGCCTACTCTTATGGCCGAGAGCAGGAGAGAGGTTGACATAGAGGTTCAGTATGAATACATGGGTAAAGCCAGAGGCGCCACAACTGTATTTTGTGTGAGAGAATCACCTGTAACGTTTGCGAGACTATCCAGAATCAATGGCCGTTATGTATTATTCGCTGCTGAAGGAAATACAAAAAAGGTTGAGAAGGAAAGATTCAAAGAAGCACGTGAGTACTGGCCTCATGCATTTGTTAAGTTGGATTGCGATATGAACATTTTTCATCAGAACATTCGATCAAATCATATACATCTTTGTTTTGGAAATTACCTGACAGATTTAAAGGAGTTTTGCAGGTTAAAGGATATCGATTTCATTTGTCCTCTGTAATGACCAGTTCTGTTATTTACATTTTTAAATTAAGCATAAAAGTGTATATGAATGGAGGATAATATGAATAAGGATAATGGTAGTGATAGAAATAATATCCCAGTCCTGAGAGTTGTGAATATGAGCAAAGGCTTTGGCAAAGTCCAGGCTCTGAAGAATGTGAACTTAGAAATTTATCGAGGCGAAGTTATGGGGCTGCTCGGAGATAATGGAGCAGGTAAATCTACGCTTATCAAGATCATCGCCGGAAACTTTCGTGCAGATAAGGGTGAGTTATATCTCGATCGGGAAAAAGTGGCCTTCAATAGCCCTGCTGAGGCACGAGGAGCTGGTATAGAAACCGTATATCAGAATAGTGAGATCTGTGTGAACGCTACTGTAGCAGCCAATTTCTTTATAGGCCGAGAGCTGTGTGGAAAAATTCCAGGGTTCCGGCTACTCAAGGAAGGTACTATGCAAAAAGAGACGGAGAAAGTGCTCTCTGATATAGGCATTGACGTTCCCTCAGTGACGGCTAAGATGGGATTTCTGTCTGGGGGACAACGACAGGCAATAATTCTAGGAAGGTTCTTTCACTGGGGAGGAAGATTGGCTCTTCTCGATGAACCATTTGCGGCTTTGGGGGTGGCAGAATCAAGAAAAGGGCTGAAACTCATGCGTCAACTGAGTGAGCGTGGGCTCCCAATAATTCTTATTACACATAATATTGAACATGCATTTGCAGTCGCCACAAAATTCATAATATTACGGCACGGTGAAGTCGTCGGAAAAGGAAGTGTAGAAGATGTGACTGCAGACGATGTTGTTGCCATAATTACGGGAGCAACCCATATCACCAAATAGAAGAAAATGCATACCTAACATTGTACCTGATATTCAATGATTTATGGCAGGTGTGTTGAGATATTAATTTAGCGGGAACTCCCTGCCTGTAAGGGGGAATGAGAGCAATTTCCTGCATCTTCCGTTCTTTGATAGAAGAGTGAGACTAAGGAGGTCAGTGCATACAGTACATAGGACTCAATATCACATTGTGTGGATAACCCGATACCGAAGAAAGATACTTATAAAAAGGGTAAAAGATTACCTGAAGACAAAACTTCAAGAGATAAGAAAATACTATCCTGACTGGGAGTACATAGAAATAGCTACAGAAGGAGAAAGTACTTCTCGACCCAAAATTATCTTAGAGATCAAACTGGCGATAAGAGACTTCGTTATTTCGGTCTAACGATCCGAATTGAAGCAAATGAGATCTTTCTCGCTCCAGCAACAAGCTTTAGGGAAAATTCGTAAGGAGACATCTTCTTAGTTAGAATGAATAATCACTTGCTGATCGGTTAGCGGCAGGATCTGCTGTTAAAAGAACTGACTGCTTTTTGAGATGTAACATTAACATCTATACCACACGTTTTATTTTTTTACAGATCTATCCTTTGTATTGTATGGGGAGGATAAGGAATTATCAAGGGTCAATAAACCATAGCGTTCAAATTCCAAACTATAGCCAATCTAAGCTTAATTTTTATGTAAAAATGCTAAAGTACAGAGAAAACGGAAAGTCTCTTAAGGACAAATTATCTTAAAGGAGGAAAAGATGGTTAAAGTTGGGATTTTGGGAGCCGGGTTTATGGGGGGTATGCATGCTGAGGTCTATCGTAATCTACCCAATGCCGAGCTGGTAGGGGTAGCTGATAGAGACCTGGATAAGGCCCGGAAACTAGCTGGTAGACACAGAGCCACTGCTTATTCAACCGCTGAGGACTTGTTCGGTCAAGAAAAGATTAGCGTGGTGGATATATGCCTACCAACTTTTTTACACAAGGAATATGCCATCAAAGCTGCCCGAGAAGGGAAGCATATCCTATGCGAAAAACCCATAGCCTTAACCACCGAAGATGCGGATGAAATGATAGATACCGCAGAAAAGGCAGGAGTTAAGTTCATGATTGGCCAGGTGCTTCGTTTCTGGCCGGAATATATTAAGCTAAAGGAAATTTACGATAGTGGCCAATTGGGCAAACTTCATAGCATTACCTGTATCAGGCTCAGTCCTACCCCTGACTGGGCTTGGGATAACTGGCTTACCGATCCTGAACGTAGTGGTGGAGCTTTGCTAGACTTACATATCCACGACACTGATTATCTTTTGTATCTTCTGGGAAAACCTCTTTCCTTGATTTGCTGTGTCTCAAGCCATTCCCTTCCCTTCGGCCATGTATTTACTACCTTTACTTTCGCTGATAACGTGATAGCCTGTACCGAGGGAGGTTGGGATATGCCGGAGAATTTTCCTTTTATCATGGCCTACACCGCCTTATTTGAAAAGGGAGTAGTGAAATTTAACTCCCGAGCCGAGAAGACCTTAGCTATTTACATCGCAGATCGGAAAGTGGAGTATCCGGAGGTTGAGCAAGAACTTGTGGCAGCCGCAAATACAGAGGGAAACATTGCTCAACTAGGAGGATATTTTTCGGAAATAAAATACTTTGTCGACAGCGTGGAAAATGACCAAGAACCCGCTCAAGCCGGTGCCCGGGCAGCGAGAGATTCGCTCAAGGTCGTCCTTGCCGAAAAAAAATCGGCAGAAACTGGTAAAGTAATTAAAATAGGAAGGGCGGGTTAGAATTATTCGCTTTTAAGAGTAATTTGCAAGCTTGGGGAAATGAAATATCAACAATTCTTAAGGGAGCTGGAGGCCGGAAGAATTGCTCCGGCCTATCTTTTCGAGGGAGAAGAGGATTATTTAAAGGAAGAAGCTCTAAAAAAGCTCAAAGAGAGGATAATTCTTCCCGATTATGAGGACTTCAACTACGAGAGACTTTCTGCTCTTGATGTACCTGCTGCCCAGATAATAGAGTCGGTCTCTACTCTCCCTCTTAAAGGACCACATCGTCTGGCAGTAGTAGATGCCGTAGACAAATGGTCAGAAAAGGATCAAAGAACCCTGGCCAGCTATTT
>Ga0209986_10002581_pt1 | contig 16451 bp, 10 predicted proteins | sample BlataG_FD_183168 | JGI IMG/M metagenome (GOLD analysis project Ga0209986, IMG submission 183168) | Deep subsurface microbial communities from Black Sea to uncover new lineages of life (NeLLi) - Black_00105 metaG (SPAdes) (version 2) | ecosystem: Environmental > Aquatic > Marine > Oceanic >...
AAACCTCCCGGGTGGCCTCCGGATTTCTATAGTACTCCTTCATAACACCGGGCCCCTTGACCATTAACTCGCCGGGCTCTCCCTGAACCACTGGATTCAACATGTTGTCTACAATCCTGATCTCCCAGTCAAAACCGGGCAAGCCTATGGACCCGACCTTGTGCATGTTTTCTATCCCCAGATGGACACATCCGGGTCCGGTACATTCGGTCAGACCATAATTGGTATCGTACTGGTGATGGGGGAAAACTTTTTTCCATTCCTTAATCAGACTGGGAGGTACGGGCTGGGCGCCGATGTGCATCAGCCGCCACTGATCCAGACTGTAATCTTTGAGCTTCATTTCTCCGCTCTGGATCGCAAAAAGGATATCCAGCGCCCAGGGAACCAGAAGCCAGACTACCGTTACATGTTCCTCGGAAACGGCCTCCATGATCCACTTGGGTTCAATCCCTTTAAGGATAACGCTCCGGGCGCCCACAATGAAATTACCGAACCAGTGCATCTTGGCTCCGGTGTGATATAAGGGAGGGATACAAAGGAAATTGTCCCGGTGGGTCTGATGGTGATGCAGATTTTCCACAAAGCAGGCAAATTCGAGATTTCTATGAGTCAAAAGTGTTGCCTTGGGTGTGCCTGTGGTGCCGGAAGTAAAGTAAAGGGCAGCCTCGTCTGTAATCTTTATTGTAACTTCAGGGTCAATAGGGGGCTGATCTACAATAACTTCTTGATATAACTTAGCATAGTCAGGCCTGAGTTCCTCCGGACCCAAAAAAATATAGGTTTCTACGAATCTATCCAGGTCCTCTTTTATGGAATTAATACGCTCAATAAATTCTTGGCCAAAGATAAAGGCCTTTGCCTCGGCGGTTTCGGCACAGCGCCGAATCGTCTTTGCCACAAATCGAAAATTAAGAGGAACCGCCCAGGCGCCCGTACGAAGTATCCCAAAATAGAGAGGAAGCCATTGGATACAATTGGTCATTAAATGGACCACCCGGTCGCCTTTTGTAATTCCCCTGGATATCAGAGCCTGGGCCACCTGATTGGCCTGATTGTCAAACTCTTTCCAGGTGATCTCCTTACGACGGTTTTTTGCCGGCTCCCTTTCTATAAGTGCTGTTTCAGAGCCGTACATACGTGCATTTCGTGATAGTATCTCAGTAATCAGCATAAGCATTCCTTTCAAAATGCGAAATTTCATAATGTGGATATCAAAACGGCGTTAAATGGTCAAGACGCATAAAAAAATTGAACCCTGCGGTTAATAGGGAATCGGTTCGAATTTTCCAGTCCCGGCAAAAAACTACGTGAATAATTGACCGGTTTAACTTTCTATGTTAAAAGTTGATGAGTCTCATATACCTAAATTGAGCGATTGTTGAGGTTGCTGCACCAGTCCTGTTTTTTATACAACGTTGGTGTATCAAAAGGAGTCGTATAATGCATTTTTTAGTGGTAGGTCCCGGAGCCATGGGATGTTTGTTCGCCGCTCGATTAAAGAAAGCGGGTTATGAGGTAACGCTTCTGGATTATTTACCGGAAAGAGCCCGGCAGATAAACAACCAGGGAATTGTTGTCCAAGGGGTTACCGGCGAATATACTGTAAAGGTACCCGCTGTAGCGGACAGGATTTCCATACAGCCTGACTTTGTCTTAATTTGTGTTAAATCTTATAAAACAAAAGAAGCGGCGGAGAACATCAAGTCCTGGCTTTGGCCCGAAGCGTTCGTGGTTACCTTGCAAAACGGGTTGGGAAACCTCGAGATATTGGAGGAAATATTCGGGAAGAAAAAGGTATTCGGCGGTATTACGGCGCAAGGGTCCACCCTTTTAGGACCGGGGAACATAAGACATGCCGGACAGGGAGAGACAATTATCGGGCCTGAAGAAGATCCCGACAGCCCTTTAGAAAGAATTGTTTCTGCGTTTAACACGGCAGGTTTTAAAACCCGATCCATAAAAAATGTGGTTGATCTTATCTGGGGGAAACTGATTATTAATGTGGGTATCAATGTGCTCAGCGCGATTACACGGCTTAAAAACGGGCGTCTGGCCGAGTTAAACGGAACTCGCTTGATCATGGAAAATGCGGTTAAAGAGGCGGTTGCGGTCGCTGCCGCTAAAAACATACGGCTTCCTTATCCTGATCCTTTAGCCCGGGTCATGGAGGTCTGCAGGGATACGGCGGAAAACATCGCTTCCATGCTTCAGGATGTTTTAAGGGAGAGAATGACCGAGGTTGACTTCATAAACGGCGCTATCGTGCGGGAAGGGATTGCACTGGGAATCCCAACTCCCGTAAATCATACCCTGACCTGCCTGGTGAAGACAATCCAGGAAACTTACGATGAAAGAATATAAGTTAAACAATTTAAAAGGTTAACTTGTTCATTGGGTTCTCCCGAATAACTCATGGATAAAATCTGTTCATTAAATTTTATAGTGCTTTTTCATACCAGGATAAAATTGAGATGGGAAGGTTGAAAATACTTGCACAAGGCAGATCTCCACAGGCCAGGGCCCGGTCACGAGGCAAGTTGTTTGAAGCCATGATGGTCCAGGTCCTGCATCACTGTGGGTACAGCGTCGACCGTATCCTGCAGGCAGACACTGATGAAATGGAAATCGATATTGCGGGGAAACACAAAGCAACCGGTTCACCACTTTTTGCTGACTGTAAGTTTTATGAAACAGCCATATCCGCTTCCAAGCTTCACGCATTTTACGGCAAGTATATGACGAGATGGCACAAAGACAAACGGTGCCATGGGCTCCTCATCGCCCTTCCCGGCATTGATGGTTCTGCCAGGGAATTTTATCGAGAGCATATTGAGGGAAATCCTCAAGTCACCGCACTTCTTTATGAGGAAGACCAAGTTCTGAAAGCAATTTCAAGGAGTCCGGGAGGCGTGGGTCCGGATACTGCTGCAAAACGTATTCCCCAAAATATGGGAAAACCGGGTAAGTTTTTTCTGCTATACACCGAAAAAGGATTATTCTGGGTTCAGCCGATCATCTCTCCAGGCAAAAGAACCCCCAATCGAATCGCTATATTTAACGACAACGGCATTCCTATATTTGATCGATCCACACTGGGTTATTTGACAAAACTATATCCGGAGCTTGACGATTTTGACAACATCACTGTGGGGGGCACGGCGGTTCTACAGCCGGGTCTGTTTCAAGATGCAGATGAGATTGTCGAGGTCCGGGGAGGTTCCGGATGCTTCGAATATCAATACCCGGTATCTCCGGAGTATTTCGTGGGCAGAAGACCTTTGCTTAATGAACTCGACTCCTTTGCCAAAGAACTCATAAATAAAAAGACGCCCCGTCGCGGTGTTGTGTTTGAAGCCCCTTCAGGATTAGGGAAAAGTTCGGCGGTCCTTGCAAGTGTTAAACATCTGCAAAAAATGGGACACTTTGCGGTTGCCATAGATTCACGCACAGCATCGTCTTCAAGATTCCTTCCTTGTACAATAGACTATATTCTAAAAAAGTTCGGAGACTTCGGCGGGATATTAACCGAAACGGATTGTCTAAAATCTGCAACAGGGTTTGGCCGTGCGGTAAAAGCAATTTTTGACATCGGGAAACTTCTCGAATCCCATAACAAACTGCTGTTCATTTTTTTTGATCAGTTCGAGAACGTTTTTCTTCTGCCTGATGTGCTGAAACCGATTAAAGATCTGTTTCTAAAAATATGCGAAAAACAGACCCACCTAATTCTTTGTTTCTCTTGGAATGAGGATCTTTTTTTATCGACCCATGCCTTTTCTGATGATCTGATCCAAGCGGTTACAGATAACAGTAAAAACATGATCCTGAATACGTTTTCCAGAGCCGAAATTGATTTACTTTTAAAAAAGCTCAGTAAGGATTTGGATGAAGCCTTAACAAAAGATCTTCAATCTTTCCTCGTCGAATTTTCACAAGGATATCCCTGGCTGCTGAAATTACTTTGCTTTCATGTTAAAGTTGCTCGGGAATTCGGAATCCCACAGATAAATATTGCCGGGAATCTTCTGAGCATTGAAGAACTTTTCCAGCATGACTTACAGAAGCTCTCAAATAAAGAGAGCGCCTCATTACTTGAGATTGCCAGATTTGCGCCAATGCGTCTTTCAGAATCGAAACCAATAGTTGAACCTCAAATTGTACAAAATTTAATCAAGCAGAGGGTGATCATAGCCATCGGCAGCACCGTGGACGTTTACGGAAATATTTTTCGCGATTACCTGAACGCAGATGTATTACCCCATTGGGATAATTACATCCTCGGTTCCGGCACCGAAAATGTTATAAAGGCTGTAAAGATCCTTCATGCCGCTGGCGGTACATTGGATGTTTCCGATTTTAATAAACAGACCGGTCTGCCGGAAAATCTTTTTTACAGGATCGTAAAAGATATGAATTTTCTCGGGCTTGTCAAAATCATAAAAGGCAACGCCTACTTGCAGATTAAACTTCCCTCAACGCCCCGTGACGGTGAGGTTGTATTGCGAAATTATTTGAAAGACAGACTCAAAGCTAACCGTCAGGTCAGGCGGCTCTTGAAAACTCTAAAAGAGAAGAATGCTCTGGCCATAGATAATATTGCCAAACTGCTTGAGACTTGGTGTGCCTATATTTCGGCAACAAAACAAGGTTGGTTGGCGTATGCCCGTATCATGGGGGAATGGATGGATACTGCCGATCTGGCTCTTCTGGACAAAAAAAATCGAAAGCTCATTTGCTTTGATCCTGCAACAGAAATCCGCGAGCGTCACCTTTTGTTACCTAAAAGACAGGGGGCTAAAATCCCGCAGATTCAATACTCCCCTGTTGAAGATATCGCCATCAGGCTTGTTCGAGCCCTTCATGGGGACGGGAGAGTGAATTGGACAGGCCAGAGCAAAAGCACGATCTTTAGAGCCCTTGCAACATTGGAAGATTTGGGTTTCATTGTTAGAAAAACTTCATTGATAAAAGTGCTGCCAAAAGGAGAGGAGTTCGTATCAAATCCGGATAGACGCGCTCTCTTGTTCGCACAAGGTGCGTTGCAATTGACTTCATTTTTAAGCTTTTTAAAAATACTTGAATCCCATCAGGTTAAGGGCAATACGCTTTTAAAGCTTGGTCTCGAACTTGGTGAGAATCTCGGAACAAAGTGGAAGAACAGCACTGCCGAAACCATGGCCAAGATCATGCTGGATTGGGCCCGTCACGCAAAACTTGCACCCGGTGTTTTTACTGAAATTCGAAAAGGACCGATAACCGGCTGGAAAAAGAAGGAAGATCGTCAGATGAGTCTTTTTAAAGGCATTTAGTAACCGTTCACGGGTTCAGAGGTTCAGAGTTCAGAGGTTCATAAAATTTAGATTCACCACATAAGTCTCAACCGACCCAATATTGCGGAAGGACTCGATTCTGAAACAAACAAGGAGTTGTTCAATAACCCTGAACCCTGAACCCTGAACGCTTATTGCATTTATGAATGGGGGGATAAATAAAGTTTGATCCTTTTCGACGGGACATATCGTTTGCAACGGCAGGAAGACGCTTCACAGGAAACCGTTGACAAATGCGTCTGCTCCTGGTGGTTGAGAATCATCGATTTTTCAATAGATCGGCCGGAAGTGCGGTACCTCAAACCCTATGTTATTATTGCCACACAAACCGGCGAAGGCATCTTCAGAACAACCTGTGCCGAAAGTCTGGGCAAGAGGATATACCGGGATTTTAATCTAAAAATCGATGAGACCTTATGGATAGAGCACTATCCGGACGAACCGGCTCTGTACGTCGCAACTTTTAAACCCAAGTCTTATTTTGGAACTGAGATATTTTATCATATAGACTGGAGGCCCATTATGCCCAACGAGTTCGAAGCCATTAGGACATTTATACCGGGAGCCCAACATATTAAATGTCCATAGAACAGCCATTAAGGGCCTCGGAAAACAGAAATTTTTCCTTGCCTCGAAGAATCAGATAGTGGATACTAAATATCCATATTGGACGATTCCAATCCGTATTATGGGTAATATGTATCCACTTTCTTTTTGGATCTTGGATTTCGGATCATGGGATTAAAAGAAGATTAAACGGCAAATGGTTAGCCGGCAACTGCTCACAAGTTGGTGGCATAAGATTTGCTTTGACCTAAACAGTTATGGCAAACAAAATTAAAAATAACCGATCCTGGGCAGGAGTTCCGCCCTGGATATTTATGGGTGCGGTCGTGGTTCTGTTTCCGATTTTTGCTTTTATGACTTTTCAGAATATTACCCGCCAAAAAGAAAATAGCTTTCGCCTTTTACTGGAAAAGGGCGCTGCCCTGATACGATCGTTTGAGGCCGGCACCCGGACAGGAATGGGATTTAGTTGGAGCGGAGTCCAGCTTCAGAAACTCCTCACTGAGACGGCCCAGCAACATGATATTGTTTATCTGCTGGTCACCGATACCAACGGTATTATCCTTGCTCATAATAACCCTGCATATATCGGTAAAACTCATGCCAACGGATTGAATCTTAGAAAAATCTTACACAAAGAAACAATAAAGTGGCGCATTGTATCAAATCCTAAGGGTAAGAAAATATTTGAGGTATTCAGCAGGTTTTCACCGGTAGAAAGGGGTTTGAACATGGGGGCTGGCCACTTGATGATGCAACTTTGGTTTCGGCGAGGGATTAATGAAAGATTAGATGTCCCTGCATTCAATCCGATCATTTTTGTGGGTCTGGACATGGCTTCCATTGAAGAGGCCATACAGTCGGATACCAGACATACCGTGATAATGGGTATTATCCTTCTTTTAATCGGGTTTGCCGGAATAACGCTGCTTTTTTTGGCCCAGAGTTATCGCGCGACAAGGATGTCCCTTTCCAGAATAAAGGCCTTTTCCGATAACCTGGTTGAGAATATGCCTATTGGCCTTATCGCCATAGACAACAATCGAAAAGTCACCTCCTTAAATCATGTGGCCGGGGCTATTCTTAGCCTTTCGGCTTCAGAAGTGATCGGTAAAAATGCAACGCAGGCCGTACCGGAGGAATTGTTGAAGTTGCTGGAAAATCTCGATACGGAAAAAGGTGTTGTGGAAAAAGAAATCGACTGCACTGTCCGGGAAGGAAAGGTTATTCCCCTTGAAGTCAGCGCCACATTGCTTAATGATGAAAACCGTATGTTTCTCGGATATGTTCTGCTTTTCAAGGATCTCAGTGAGGTTCGTTCTTTAAGAAAAGAGATTGCAAGGAGCCAGCGCCTGGCATCCGTGGGAAGGCTTGCCGCCGGTGTTTCCCATGAAATACGTAATCCTTTAAGTTCAATCAAGGGCTTCGCCACATATTTCAAAGAAAGATATCATGATATTCCGGAAAATCAACAGATTTCAAACCTCATGATTCAAGAAGTAGACAGATTAAACAGAGTTGTAGGCCAGCTTCATGAATTTGCGAGACCGATTACAATTTCGAAAAAACCGATGAACCTCAGAACCTTATTAGAGAACTCTCTTAAAATGATAGAAAGGCAGACTTATGAGGCAAACATTAAGATTCAAACCCGCCTCGATTCTGAAATAGATGAAGTGCTTGTTGATCCGGACAGGATCAACCAGGTTTTTCTGAACCTTTATCTTAATGCCATCGAATCCATGAAAAACGGCGGGAGTCTCAGTGTATGGCTTTTAAAGAATGAAGAAAAGGATGGGATAGAAATTCGAATCCGAGATACCGGAACAGGTATCAGCGAAGAGGATCTGACACATATATTTGATCCCTACTTTACAACCAAAGCATCGGGCACAGGCCTGGGACTTGCAATTGTCCACAATATCATTGAGGCCCATGAGGGAGAAATAAAGGTGGATAGCGTGTTGGGCCAAGGAACCACCACCATATTATTACCTTATATTTGACGGTTTCGTAAAAAGCCCAACTTCTTCGTTGTGCTGCATTTCGCAATCATTCAACGTACGAAAAATACGCCTCATGATTACAAAATTTGCACGCCTTGAATTTGAACTTTTTACGAAACCGTCTAAATCGGACTTTTTACGAGACCGTCATACTTAAGCCGGACAAACCGGAACCGAAAAAGATAGGGTTTATTTTTACCACGAAGATCACGAAGGAAAAGAAGAATAAAATATATAATCTTCGTGTACTTCGTGGTGTGATCAAACTTTTTTTGCCACAAAATGCACAAATTTACAAATAAGCCATAGAAAACCCATGAAAAACAAACCTTCTGTATTGATCGTTGATGATGACAGCACCCATCGAACCATGTTGCGAGCCCTTATTGGGGGATGGGGATATAATGCTTTTGAGGCGGATGACGGCTCAACCGCTATGGAGAAGGTCCAAGAACGCCCCTTTGACATGGTCTTGATGGATGTAAGAATGCTGAAGGTTTCAGGCCTCGAAGCCCTTGAGAGGATTAAAGCGTTCAACCCTGCCATACCGGTAACTATAATGACTGCCTATTCATCTGTTGAAACCGCTATTGAGGCCCTAAAAAAAGGGGCTTATGATTATCTTACAAAACCGCTCGATTTCGACAAGCTGCGTATTACTCTTGAAAGGGCCATGGAGCACCTCCGACTCAAAGAGGAAAACCGGATTTTAAAGGAAAATCTCGGGAAACATTTCGACATGCGGAATATCATTGGTCGCAGCCCGGCCATGATAAACCTTCTGGAAACAGTAGCTCATGTGGCTCCTTCCGAAGCAACCGTTATGATTACCGGCGAATCCGGTACGGGTAAGGAATTAATCGCAGGGGTAATCCATTTTAACAGTCCCAGAAAAGACGGGCCTTTTATCAAGATCAACTGTGCCGCCATTACTGAAACGCTTCTTGAATCAGAGCTGTTCGGACATGAAAAAGGGGCGTTCACCGGTGCTGACCGCAGGAAGGAAGGCCGTTTTTATCAGGCCCACGGCGGGAGCCTGTTCCTTGACGAGGTCAGTGAAATGCCCCTGACCATGCAGGTAAAGCTGCTTCGTGTGTTACAGGAAAGAGAATTTACCCGTGTTGGCGGAGAAAAGGTGATCAAAGTGGATGTAAGAGTAATTGCGGCTACAAACAAAAATCTTCCGGAGCTTAAGGCTCAAGGGGTTTTCCGTGAAGATCTTTACTATCGGCTAAATGTTGTCAGCCTGGAAATCCCCCCCTTAAGAAAAAGAATAGAGGACATCCCGTTGCTTGCCCAGCATTTTCTGGAAATGTTTGCTGTAAAGAACCGAAAAGAGATAAAAGGATTCACTCCCGTTGCAATGGATCGACTTATACGGTATGACTGGCCCGGCAATGTTCGAGAACTGATGAATGCGGTTGAAAGAGCTGTCGTGCTTGCTCGCACAGATTACCTCGATGATACAGATTTTACGATCATACAAAATTTATCCCGGCAACCCGATGAACCTTTGCCTGTTTTTGTCGAAAAAGATAATAATATATCCCTTGAGCAGGTTGAGAAAGCAGCTATTTTGCGCACTCTGGAATCTGCCGCCGACAACAAGAGCGAAGCGGCACGGCGTCTGGGCATAACCAGAAAAACCCTTCATAAAAAGCTAAAAAAATATGGGGTTATGCCTTAGCTGAAGAAATGCCTAAAATGATCTAAAACCTGCCCCGTTAAATCTGAAAGCCATTTAACTGGAGTGCCTAAACTGCCTAAAATTATGGTACGTTGTTGTTTTTAGATTCGTGTGTATTTGTGTTCATTCGTGGTTTTATTTAATGGTTTTTCAATTATTTTAGGAGATCTTTTAATGAAATATAAAGGTGCTCTAATTTTGTTTATTTGCTTTTTCTTTAGCCAGGCGGTATTAGGCCAGGATTCTTCTCAGAAATTAAATGTAACGTCGAATGTATCGGATTTAACTCCGTATGATATCATGAAGAAGGTTGAAACACGGTATGCGGTTTCAGGCTTTTCGGCCTTTTTTTTTCAAGCTTCAACAATAAAAGCCATGGAAATAACAGATAGCGCATCGGGGAAAGCCTTTTTCAAACGTCCCGACAAAATGAGATGGGAGTATGAGACACCCGACCGTCAAACCATAATAACGAATGGCAATACGTTATGGATATACAGACCGGAAGACAACCAGGTCATGGTGGGCAAGGCTCCTTCTTTTTTCGAGGACGGTAAAGGATTCAGTTTTCTTTCAGATATGGAGTCGGTAAAGAAGAAATTCCGTATTCTTCTCGAAAAAAAAGCTGAAGATGATAACCATGTGTTGAAACTTTTACCCAGAGAAAAAACACTCGATGTATCGAGTATATATCTGTTTGTTTCAACAAAGACTTTTGAAGTGGTTAAAATTGTTACCTATAACTCATACGAGGATGAAACACGAATCGAGTTCAGGGACATTCAGTTTAAACAGAAACTCGATGAATCCCTGTTCAATTTTAAAATACCTCAGGGTATTGAGGTATTGCATCTTGACGAGCAATAAGTATACAAGCAGCAAAGAAATGATTGGCAAATAGAGGCTATTAAGGAACTTAAGAATGAAGGAAAAGATAAGAAGTTTGTTAAAAAAAAGAAACGCGATTATGCTTGCACATAACTACCAGCCTCCTGAAATCCAGGATATTTCGGATCTTTGCGGTGATTCACTGGAACTGAGCATCAAGGCAGCCCAAACCGATGCCAAGATCATCGTCTTTTGCGGTGTGCATTTTATGGCCGAAACCGCTTCAATCCTGTCTCCGGACAAGACAGTGCTCTTGCCCCGTAAAGATGCCGGATGTCCCATGGCTGATATGGTAACACCGGAAGCCCTTAAAGCCAGACTGGATAAACTTTCTCCCATGCCGGTTGTAACCTATGTTAACTCAACTGCAGCGGTAAAGGCACTTTCAACCATATGTTGCACTTCGGCCAATGCCATAGAAGTTGCAAACAGTCTGGATGCTGAAGAGGTATTAATGGTTCCCGACCGAAACCTCGCCAGGTATACAGCTTCTCATACGAGCAAGAAGGTTCATGTCTGGAATGGATATTGCCCGGTTCACGATTTATTAACCCGGGAAGATGTCAAAAAAGTGAAACAGAAATATCCTGATGCTGTTTTTATGGCCCATCCCGAATGCCGGCCGGAAGTTCTTGCGCTGGCGGATAATGTTTTTAGCACTTCGGGAATGATCCGGTTCGCCAGGGAATCCAAAAATAGAACTTTTATTGTCGGAACTGAGGTGGGGTTGCTTTATTCTCTGAAAAAAGCAAATCCTGAAAAAGATTTTTATCCGGCTTCCAGTGCCATGGAATGCCCGGATATGAAAAAAATCACCCTCCATGATATTGTCAGGAGCCTGGAATTAATGGAAGGGGAGGTCAAGGTGCAGGAAAACATACAGCGGCCCGCACTAAAAGCGGTTCAAAGGATGGTAGATCTGTCTCTATGAGAAGGGGGGTGTAGGGATTCAGAGGTTCAGGGTTGAATAAATAATGGTTAATAATCAATGGTTAACAATTAATAATTAACAATTGATTATTAGATCGGGGGTCAGTGAAAAGTGATGAATTATGAATATCGAATGATGAATATCGAATGACGAATGACAAGTAACCAATGATAAATGATCAAGGTTCAGGGTTCGGAGGTTCAGAGGTTCAGAGTTCAACAAAGAGGGAGGAGATTCTATTTCGGCCTTTGGCTTTTGAATTATACATGGCCTGGTCGGCTCTTTTGATAAATGTTGATAATTGCTCTTTTTTAAAATATTCGGTAAGACCGATACTTATGGTTATGGTTACCACTTTATCGGGTTCCGGCAAAAAACGCTCTAACTCCACAGCTCTCTTTATCCTGTTGGCAACGTTTTTTGCCTCTTCACCTTTTGTTTCCGGCAAGATAACCGTAAACTCCTCTCCGCCATATCTGTAAGCGGAATCCATTGTTCTGAGGCATGATTTAATAATCTGGCTAAGCCTGACCAGCACTTTATCGCCTTCAAGATGGCCGTATGAATCATTATATATCTTGAAATTATCAATGTCCAAAAGCAAAAGTGCAAGTGAATGGCCGTAGCGGCTGCACCGGCCAATTTCTACTTCGAGCTGCTTATAAAAATGCCTTAAATTATACAGTGTTGTGAGACCGTCTGTTATTGCGAGTTTCTCCAGTTTGTCGACTACCCGGGCACGATCCTTGATTACTTGCCGATTTTTTAATACTTTTTTTAATCTTAGCAACAGTTCTTCGAACCGAAAAGGTTTAAAGATAAGATCGCTGGCGCCTTTGGTTATAACTTCTTCATAAGAATATTCGCTGCTGTAACCCGTCATTACAATGACATCTATATCATGATTTTGTTTCATAATGTCGGTGAGTTGAAGACCATCCTTACCGGGCAGCATTATGTCGGTTATGGCTACATTCACATGGTTCGATTTTAATAATTCGAGTGCTTCTTCCGCACTGGAAGCCGTTATGGAATTGTATCCCGACCTCGTTATAAATTCGTGCATCGAATCTTTTATCTCAACATCGTCGTCGACAATTAAAACGAGTTCATCCATCTTTTTTTTGACCATGGCCTTGTTTTTATATATTAACTGGGGTGAAGCCTCTAAGTCCAATTACCGCTTCTTAAGTGCCGGGGTTGACATATTTAACAACAATTTGATAAAAGGCGTTCTCTTTACTTTTATATATTAATAATCGCCGGAGAACCGGAGCGTGAATCTGTTCATAAAACATTATTATAATTCCAAAGCAAGATTGTGTCAACAGACTTTTGGATGATTGTTCAAAAGAGATATTATAAGCAATGATGAAAAATATACGAAATTTCAGCATCGTAGCACATATTGATCACGGCAAATCCACGCTTTCCGATCGCCTGATACAGATGACCAATGTGGTTATGGACCGGGATTTTAAAGATCAGATGTTAGACACCATGGACATCGAACGGGAACGCGGCATTACCATAAAAAGCCAGACCATTTGCCTGCCCTATACATCAAAAAATAATCAGACCTATTCCCTGAATCTCATAGATACGCCCGGACACGTAGATTTTACTTATGAAGTTTCCCGGGCACTTGCTTCTTGCGAAGGGGCATTGCTTTTGATAGATGCCAGCCAGGGAGTGGAAGCTCAGACCCTGGCCAACCTTTATCTTGCCCTGGAACATGACCTTGAAATTATACCCGTAATCAATAAAATAGATTTGCCGTCGGCTGATGTTGAGCGGGTAAAAAAACAGATAAAAGAAGACTTGGGGCTTGATCCGGAAACTGCAATACTCACATCAGCCAAGGAAGGCATCGGCATCGAAAACGTACTTGAGGGTATCGTAAATTGTCTGCCGCCCCCCACAGGAGACCCGGATGCGCCCTTTAAAGCTTTGATTTTTGACTCCCACTATGATCCTTTTCGGGGGACCATTGTTCACTTTCGGGTCTTTCAGGGAAGAGTAAAGCCAAAAGATCTGATTACTTTTATGTCAAATAAGGCCGTTTATAAGGTTGAGGAAGTCGGGATATTTCAGATCAACCGTATACCACAGAAAGAAATTTCAGCAGGCCAGGTGGGCTATATGATCGCAGGCATAAAGACGGTCAGCGACACCCGATGCGGGGATACCATTACCTTAAAAGACCGTCCCTGTGAAATGCCCATGTTCGGATTCAAGGAAGCAAAACCCGTGGTTTTTTCTTCGATTTACCCGGTTGCCTCTGATGGCTACGAGGAGCTGGCTACGGGCCTGGAAAAACTGAAACTAAACGATTCGTCCCTTATTTATGAAAAAGATACGTCCGTGGCTCTGGGTTTTGGGTTCCGCTGCGGCTTTCTGGGGCTACTCCATCTTGAGGTTGTCCAGGAGCGTCTTGAACGTGAATACGATCTTTCTTTGATACTCACGGCGCCTTCGGTCAGATACAAGATCGTCATGAATGACGGCTCCACATTAACTATCGACAATCCGGCCCTATACCCGGATCCTACAAAGATTGAATGCACAAAAGAGCCGTTTATACGGGCCTCCATTATAATACCGGATCGGTATATGGGGACGGTTATGAAGCTCTGCCTGGATCGAAGAGGGATTAATAAGAATTATCAGTATTTGACCAATAACCGGTTGGAGATGATATTTGAACTTCCCCTCGCCGAAGTTGTTTATGATTTTTACGACAAGCTTAAGTCTGTTACCCAGGGGTATGGATCTTTTGACTACGAATTGATAGATTTCAGGGAGACCGACCTTGTCAAGGTGGACATTCTGATCAACGGGGATCGTGTTGACGCGCTTTCCCAGTTGGTCCATCGGGACAGAGCGGTTGAACGGGCAAGGCGTGCATGTGATAAACTGCGGGATGAAATTCCGCGACAGATGTTTAAAATAGCCATCCAGGGTGCTATCGGCGGTAATATTATTGCCCGCAAAACGGTTTCGGCGTTTAGAAAGGACGTCACGGCAAAATGTTATGGCGGTGACATAACCCGAAAACGTAAACTCCTTGAAAAACAGAAAAAAGGAAAAAAACGGATGAAGATGGTGGGTCAGGTAATGATCCCCCAGTCCGCATTTTTATCCGTGCTGAAAACAGACACAGATTGAGACCTTTGAAAAAAGGTCTCGGATGAAAAGGGGAATAAATGGGGAAAACCATTGCCGAAAAAATTTTTGATGCCCACCATGTTGACAACCCGGCAGAAGATATTCATGTGATCCGACTGGACGCGGTATTCTGTCATGAGATTACAACACCCATGGCAATCAATGATCTGGTGAGCCGCAACAAGGACCGTGTTTTTGACACGGATAAAATCAAGGCGGTTATCGATCATGTTACTCCGGCAAAAGACTCAAAGACCGCCGAGCAGGGTAAAATTCTCAGGGATTGGGCCAGGCGCCACAATATTCTTGATTTTTTTGATATCGGCAGAAACGGGATCTGCCATGTGCTTTTCCCTGAAAAGGGATTTGTGCGCCCGGGTTTTACGGTAATCATGGGTGATTCTCATACCTGTACCCATGGCGCATTCGGTGCATTTGCCGCCGGAGTCGGGACCACGGATCTTGAGGTGGGAATTCTTAAAGGCGTCTGCGCCTTTCACTATCCTTCAACCATTAAAATAAACATCAGCGGCCAGATGCCTGAAGGTGTTTTGGCCAAGGATGTGATTCTGTCCGTAATCGGCCGCCTGGGGGTTAACGGCGCCACCAACAAAGTCCTGGAATTTACCGGGCCGATTGTGGATGCCATGACCATGGAATCGAGGATGACGCTGTGCAATATGGCTGTTGAAGCCGGTGCAACCTCGGGGATCTGCCTACCTGACATAACCACCGTTGAATATTTATGGGAGTTCATTGAAAATGAATATTCCGATAAAAAAACAGCTCTTGATGATTTTAGCCGGTTCTCTTCCGATTCTGACGCCCGGTATGACCAGGTGATTGAGCATGATGTAAGTCGCCTGGAACCTCTGGTTACCTTTGGATATAAGCCCGATCAGGTAAAACCGGTCAAGGAAATGGAAGCTATAAAGGTGGACCAGGTCTACATAGGCTCATGTACTAATGGAAGAATCGAAGATCTCAGGGTTGCCGCCCATGAGCTTACCGGCCAAAAGATCAGCAATTCCGTGCGGGGCATTGTTTCTCCGGCCACACCAAAGATCTACCGCCAGGCAATGGAGGAAGGGATTCTGAAAATATTTTTGGATGCCGGATTCTGCGTTACAAATCCCACATGTGGGGCCTGTTTGGGCATGAGCAACGGCGTATTAGCCCAAGGCGAAGTCTGTGCATCCACAACAAACAGAAATTTCAACGGACGCATGGGCAAAGGAGGTATGGTGCACCTTGTAAGTCCTGCTACAGCGGCAGCGACAGCCATCACGGGTTACATCACAAATTCGAGACTTTTCAAAGGTTGATGAATTCGTAACAAATCAAATTCATTAAAGGTTACATCATGAAAAATTTCAGCGGAAAAGTACTCTTTCTTGATAGAAATGATATCAACACCGACGAAATTATTCCGGCGAAATATCTTTCTGAGATTTCCAAGCAGGCACTTGAGCCCTATCTTTTAGAAGATATCAAGCTCGACGGATTCATGCCCCAAATTGATATTCAAGAAAAGAGCGTTATCATCACAAGGACAAACTTCGGATGCGGGTCTTCCAGAGAACATGCCGCATGGGCGCTTGAGGTGAACAACATTAACCTGGTCATCGCAGAAAGTTTTGCCAGAATTTTCAGACAGAACATGTTTAACTGCGGTATGATGGCAGTGGAACTGCCGGCCGAAACCATGGACCGTATCTTCAGAGACTTTGCCGACAAAGAAACCTATCTTGAAACCAATCTTGAAAAAAATATCTTTTTCATAACAGCTGAAGAACACCAGTTAGAGGTATCTTTTTCAATTTCCGACTTTGACCGTGCTCTGGTAATGACCGGGGGGTGGGTGGAATATG
>Ga0209986_10002582_pt1 | contig 16446 bp, 10 predicted proteins | sample BlataG_FD_183168 | JGI IMG/M metagenome (GOLD analysis project Ga0209986, IMG submission 183168) | Deep subsurface microbial communities from Black Sea to uncover new lineages of life (NeLLi) - Black_00105 metaG (SPAdes) (version 2) | ecosystem: Environmental > Aquatic > Marine > Oceanic >...
GCGGCAGCAAAAACGTCTGGCTATAATCTGCGCGAATATCCTTACCCATACATGCCTCCAAAAACAACTTGCCAAATGAATAGCCAGGCCAAATATTCAAAACAACAAGAGTTTTGAGACAGTCTCCTACGGATTCTACCCTACTCTAACTGCTGTCAGGTCACACTCGCCATAGGCAAGGAAGACCTGACAGAACGGGAAAAACCAACTATCGGATATGCCCAATCACTAATTTACACAAACTGTTTCATAGGATGACAATTCCCCAACCGTTAAAATATTTTTTTGACAATCAATAGGCTTATTCGTTATAATATATATTGAGGAGGAGAAAGCAAAATGATCAGAATAGTATCAATTTCCGTCATTACTGTTGTTTGTCTGTCTTTCATACATTGTTCAGAAAAGTCGATCGAGCCTGTTAAAACTGTCGATCTGAATCAGCTTGTGATGCTGAGGGTAGGCCAGAGCGTTTTCGTGACGTCGGAAAGTCTCAAGATTGGCTTTTCTGAAGTATCGGGAGATTCTAGATGCCCGATGAACGCCTACTGCTACTGGCCAGGAATAGGTGAAGTGAACCTCTGGCTGTTAAAGCCAGCAATGGACACTGTTTTTGTCACGGTTGGGATCATTGGGACAACATCCGCTCTCGACGAAAGAGATCATGTTCCGGCCGATACCCTCGGCTACCGAATCGCTCTGATGGGTCTTAGCCCTTATCCGCAGTCTTTTGACCCGATTGATCAGTCAGAATATCTCGCCACGATCAGGATCAGGAAATCTGACGACAGCGACGGGCGAGACTGCGGGGTAATAATTTCCGATATCCCCCCTGCGGTAATTCAGCTAGACCGATTTCATTTGGAAAGTATCGAGATAAGTGGCGACATACTCGATGTCTCAGTGATATATGGCGGCGGCTGCGAAGAACACTGTTTCTGGCTCTTCATGAGTCCGGCCGTGTTTCTGGAGTCATATCCGGCTCAGGCCAATCTCTACCTGCGCCACTTTGCTAACGATGACCACTGCAAGGCGCTGATTCATCAGACTCTCTCATTCGATTTGGGACTCATTATAGAGCTTTACAATCAGCACTACGGCGAGATCGACAGCTTTGTCGTAAATGTCTATGACTATTTCGATGATGAGCCAGGCGACAAGCTAAGCGCGACGTACGTCCCATAAGAGTAATGTTCCGTGGCCGGCAGATTTCCGTGCCCGGCAGATGTCGACATCTGCCGGGCATCTAACCTTTCGAACTGCCCTGCGCCTCACTCGCTGCTTTTCTTCTCCAGGTACCCCTTCACCACACTCAGCAGGTCAATCGGTATCGGGAAGATGATGGTGGAGTTGCGCTCAGTGGCGACTTCGGTCAGGGTCTGAAGGAAACGAAGCTGCATGGCATTGGGCGCCGTTGCGATCACGTTGGCGGCATCGGCGAGTTTTTGTGACGCCTGGAATTCACCTTCGGCATGGATGACCTTGGCGCGGCGCTCACGCTCGGCCTCGGCCTGCTTGGCGATAGCGCGCTGCATTTCAATCGGCAGATCCACGTTTTTAACTTCAACCACCGAGACCTTGATTCCCCAGGGCTCTGTCTGATCGTCAATAATCCGCTGCAACTCGGCGTTGATCTTTTCCCGGTTGGTCAACAGGTCGTCTAACTCCACCTGGCCCAGAACCGAACGCAGGGTAGTCTGGGCGATCTGCGAGGTGGCTTCAAAGAAGTTCGCCACCGACACAATCGCCTTGTTGGAATCAACGATTTGAAAGTAGAGCACCGCGTTGACTTTCACCGAGACGTTGTCCCTGGTGATGACGTCCTGCGGGGGGACGTCGTAAGTAATCACGCGCAGGTCCACCCGGACCATCTTATCGATGATCGGGATCAGGATAATCAATCCCGGTCCCTTGGCGCCGATCAAACGACCCAGTCGGAATATAACGCCACGCTCATACTCCCTGAGGACCTTGATCATGTTGACCAGGAGAATGAAACCGAAAAAGACAATTACGGCAATAACCGGTAAACTCATGGAATCCCTCCGTTCTTATGAATCAGTTCTTTTCACTTTCAACGTCAGCTTGTTTACTGACACGATCTTCACGTTACTGCCAACTTCCAGCTCCTCGTCGGAGATGGCCCTCCACAGGGCGCCGTCGACGTAGACAAAACCGTTCGGCCGTACCTCTGCAATTTTGTCGATCATCCCTTCCCGCCCGATGAACGGCCTGTGGCGGGCGGCTTTCCACACCAGCCAGGCGGCTAACATTACGGCTAAGCCGACACAGATAACTACGGTGATCAGCACTGACTTGGAGATTTGCAGCGAAGGGTCAACAGTGTCAACGAGCATCATGCCTCCCAGGAAAAATGAGATTACCCCCCCGATTGTTAACAGTCCGTGGCTGATGATTTTTATCTCTGCTATAAACAATAACATGGCCAGTATGATCAGAGCCAGGCCGGCGTAGTTGATCGGCAGTGTCTGAAAGGCGTAAAAGGCCAAAATCAGCGAAATGGCCCCGACCACACCCGGTAGGATGGAGCCAGGATTATAAAGCTCCAGGACAATTCCCAGCCCGCCAATGGAGAAAAGAATAAGAGCGATATCCGGCTGCGTAATGACCTCCAGTACCTTATGAATAAAGGAGGTTTTTATCTCCTTTGTTCTGACTCCTTTTGTCGCAACTGTCTTCTTGCCGAAGGGGAGGTCGACCACCCGACCGTCTATCTGATTAAGCAGGTCATCAAGATTCTCCGCTCTGATGTCAATGACATTCAGCTCCAGGGCGTCTTTGTCGGTAATTGAAACCGACTCCCGCACCGCCTTTTCGGCCCACTCGGCGTTTCTTCCCCTTTTCTGGGCGGCGGCTCTTATTTGAGCCACGGCATCGTTGGTTACCTTCTCGTTCATAACCGAATCGACCTTATCACCCATTCCGGAGACCGGGTGAGCGGCTCCGATATTGGTCGAATGCGCCATGGCGGCAAAGTGGGCGGAATAAGTCATATAGACCCCGGCCGAACCAGCCCGTGCTCCCGAGGGCGCAACATAAATGCAGACCGGTACGCGGGCGTTCAGGATTTGCTTGCAGATGGACCAGGTCGGTTTGGTAAATCCCCCCGGCGTGTCAAGGAATATGACCAGGAGTTCTGCGCCGTCATCTTCAGCCATTTCGATAGCATCGGCAATGCGGTCATTAGTGACAGTGCCGATTGCACCATCGATAGTCATGGTGTAAACCAGGCCGGGCGCCGCAAGCGCTTCTTCAACCACCGAATCCTCTTCGGCATGAGCCGATTGCTCGGCGAGAGAATCCTCCAACAATGTCGGCGGCTCATCTGGCTCAGCTTTTGACGCCGCTAAGCAAGGCAGCAGAAACGCGGCTGAAATACAAACTATCCACAACTTGAGGGCTCTGTTACCCATGACAGCTATAATATGCCTCATTTTTATTATGATGTCAAACCAAATTGGTCAGCGGTAATGGCAATTGTTGACAGGACCGCAACTTGTAGCGTAGTAAGTCGGGTTCCGCATCAGCCAGGGGCGGACGAGAAACCCGACATTCGCTGATTTACGTTACATCGCTCCCGGTTTCAGGTGTATGTTAAAAAACTCCACCATCTTGCGATATTCCTTAATGACATTGACCCGCTTCGAGGCGCCGTGACCTTCATCGGGGAAAATAAGTGAGTCAACCACTCCGCCTCGTGAGCTGATGGACTCAATAATCTGGCGCGCCTCACCAACCGGCACGCGGGGATCATTCTCACCATGGATGACCAGCAGCGGCGTTTTGATCAAATGCGCCTTGTGGATGGGGGAGACCTCGGCAAGGAAATCGGGGTCGGTGAGCGGGCCGTACTCGGACTCTCGGTAGGCTCGGCGGTAGGATTTGGTATTCTCAAGGAAAGTTTTGAAATTGGCTATACCCACTGCGTTTGAAGCGGCGGAGAAGAGATCAGGGTACTCGGTTATCATGCCCAGCACTACATAGCCGCCGTAAGAGCCGCCACGAATACCCATCATGCCCTGTTTCGTGTAGTTGTTCTCAATCAGCCAGTCCACTGCAGCCTTGTAGTCTTTCAACGAGTTCTTGCGGTTCTTGTAGTTGTCGAGGCTCATATACTCGCGGCCATAGCCGGAGGAGCCGCGGGGATTGGGCGCCAGAAGGCCGTAGCCGTTGAGAATCAGGTACTGCACGTTGCGAAGGAAATGGGGTTGGAACTGACCTTCGGGACCGCCATGGGCGTGAACGATAAAGGGAATCGGCTCTCCCTTCTTGTAGTCCGGGGGCAGGTAAAGGAAAGCCGGGATTTCCAGACCATCAAAGCTCTTGTAGCGGATAAGCTGGGGTTCGGTGAACATGGTGCGGTCTATACCGGCATAAATCGAGAAAGTAAGCTGTCTCAGCTCCAGGGAGTTGGGGTTCCATTTCCAGACATCAGGGGCGCGGGTGGGGCCAGCGAAAGATACGAGACAGCCGCCGTTTTTGTCAAAAAATCCGCCGCCAAGCATGCCGGCAAGAGGCGGGCTGGGCAGTTCCTTTTTGGTCTCGACTTCACGTATTTTCAAACGGTTGTATCCATCCTCATTGATTATCGCCACCATATACTTGTAGTCCCTGGAAAAACCGAGGCCTTCGATCTCCCACCGGGGATCAATCCAGCCGTCATCGGCATACTCAACCTCGGGCGAACCAACGGTCATCTTTGCCAGACGCGCGATACCATCTTCGTTGTCGTTACAGGTCAGCCAGATCGTCTTGTTGTCCGGCATGAGAGTGGGAGACAAGTACATTACAGTGTCTTGGTTCTCGTTGATCTGGTGGTATTCTCCTGTCTTTAGATCGAGCAACAGCAGGTTGTTGTTGGCGTTGGACGTAAACTGGTATACGATCATCTTGGAGTCGTCCTGGGAGATATCAGCAATGCCCACGTACACGCCCGTAGTGTCCCCGAAGACCTTCTTGTATTCCCCGGTGGCGATCTCCATCCGGTAGATGAAAAAGTCACGGCCGTTTTCTTCGTTGGAGCGGAAGAATATGGATTTGTCATCTCTGGCCCAGGTTACCGACCCGTACTGGACGTCTTCAACGTGGGTCAATTGAAGCATCCGACCGGTCTTGGTGTCCATCAGGTACAATTGGGACTGCTCCGAGCCGCCGATTGAAGCGCCGACAACGGCCATATTACCGTTGTACGAGAGAGTGAAAAAGTCGATCCCGTCTTCAAACGCCGTCAACTGGTACGGCCAGCCCTGTTCGTTGATGTGGTAGACCTGCGGAGCTCCGGACATCGACGATCTAAAGTAAACATCCTTGCCGTCCCAGGTGTAGCCGGCCGGGCTGCAGCCGCCGATTTGCAGAAAGGTGGCAATGTCCGGGACATACCTGCCGGTGTCAAGAAGTGATTGTGCTTGGCCGCCCTCCTGACCGAATGCCGCGCCGACGACGAGCAGCACGAGCGTAAGGGACAGAATTAAGCGGGTGAACATCTGGTAACACATCTTTTTGTCCTCCATGTTTTGGCAATTTGCTTCTCGGGTTGAAGATAGCTTGAAAGAACCAGGCTGGCAAGAAAAATGAAACGGCAGCCGGCAGCCGCCAAAGGCGCTGTTCATCGGAGACCGAAAAGTGACCTTCAACAAGCTCGGTGACCGGCCTCTCCTCACCTTGCCGCCGTTGAGCACCAGTAATTCCTCTTGACAAACGGGACGCTTTCAGGGATGACTTGCGACGGGTATTTTATCTGGCAGGCAATGGCTTTGAGGCGTGTCTGGCGCATACAACACCGCCGGTGAACTCAACGACTCACCGGCGGCTTTGGGAAGGTAAGAACGGTACTGAGATAGTCTGTCTGTTGTCGCCCTACAGCTTGGAAATGACATAAACCGACGTCAGAATACCCGTTGTCGCGGTCAGGGCAGTGGTGACGGTTTTCAACCAGTTGCGCTCTTTTTCAATCTTGGAGGGAACTATTACTATATCTCCCAGTTCGACCTTTTTCCCCAGGGTTCCCCTGCCCGAGATCACCTCCCCCCCTGCTCTCATCAGGCGCACTTCCTTCTTGTCCGACCGGCGGGTGAAATTCCCGGCTCGCTCGATATAATACTTTACATTTTTGTCTTTGACGAATTTGATGGTGCCGTTGGCGCCCACAGCACCCATCACGGAAATTCCCGACGGCACGGACGGCACATAGATGTGATCACCCGCTTCCAGCACCACGTCCCCTTGGTGCCCCTCGCTTGAAATGATCTTATCAATATCTATGATGACGCGACTCATAGACCCAAAGTCATACTGGAAGACGTCCTGCTGAACAAAGTTCCCCAGCGTATCTTGAACCAGTGGCTGGGATCTCTTCAAAAGCTCCGGTAACTTTAGCCGTTCAAGCTGTTTTTTAATCGACTGCCGCTCGAAAACGATCCCTTTCGGGAAGGCGTTTCTTGTGAAACCGCCGGCTCGCTGCAAGAGTTGGTAGAGGGTTTCCTCTCTGCTGGAAAGGGTGTACTTGCCTGGATAGTTCACCTCCCCTTCGATTGTTACCGGGCGGTGAAGCTGCCACTCCGGTATTTGGCGGATGTACAGATGATCATCCTCACATAAGTATGTCGACTGGCCAGTATTGTCAGCCAAATCGACATATATCAGGGAAACGTCGCCCAAGGAATCTATCCGCGCGATTTCTGCCCGGTGACGATAGGCGCCGCGTAAAAACGATTCGGACAGAAAGATGAGGTCCTCCACGGTCATATTGTCGTAGAGGGGATACCGCCCCGGCGATTTGATCTCGCCTTCGATGTAGACAAACTTGTCCCGCTGCACTTCGTCAATGGAATAAATGTAAAGCGAGTCGCAGTCCCACAGCAGAACGTCACTCCCACCCGTGTCGGACAGAATTTCCGCCAGGTTGATCGGGATAACTTCGATGCGGCGGTCGGGATAGCGACGGAACAGATCAGCTCGCTCATAGTAGACATCGTACGGCTGAAGTTGACCCTGGCGCACCAAATCGGAAACGCGGGTGGAATCATTCCTTTCGTAGTAGCCCGGATGTTTGACGCGTCCAAATATCGCTGCCATGTTCATCTTGAGGTCAAAGATGGAAAAGACCGTGAGTCGGTCGCCGTCCCTCAGGGTAACGTTGTCGATTGAGTCACTTTTTTCGGAGTTGAGATTGAGATCCAACACTTCCCACTCGCCGTTGTCAGATATTCTTTCCAGCATCACCCGGTCCAGATGAGCCTCTGGGGTGGGATTTCCTGCCAAGGCGAGAAGCTCCAGAGCCGTTTCCCCGCCTTTCAACTCATAAAGGGCGGACCTGTTGATTTCTCCTCTGATGGCTACCCTGGCGCCGGTGACAGGAACAAAGACAACGTCTCCCGTTTGCAGCCTTACGTCCGTCGAGTTGTCACCCGCCAGCAGCAGGTTGTACAGGTCCACTACTTCTTTTGGCTTGCCGCTACGCATCAGCCTAATGTTGCGCATTGACCCGCGTTCATTTGGCCCTCCGGCTATGTATATAGCGTTGAAAAGTGAAGTGAGCGATGAAACGGTGTATGCCCCCGGTTTTTCCACTTCCCCGGTCACATAAATCCTGATAGAGCGGATCTTGCCGAGGGAAACGGTGAGATCAAACTCTGAATATGCCCTGGAAAACTGCTTTTTCACCTTGTCCGTAAACTGCTCAAGGGTCAGCCCCCATCCGATGACTTCTCCGACTCGAGGAATAAATACCTTCCCCTCGCGATCCACCGTGAGGTTGTATTCTCTTTCCACCCGCCCCCAGAGATAGATAATGATATTGTCTCCCGGCCCAAGAATATAATCGGCGGCGGAAGCAATATCAGCAGGAGGGTCGTTTTCCTGTGGAGTATCGAACAATTCCGTTCCAAAAGGACGGAGTTGCTCAAATTCTGGCATGCGGTCAATGCGCCCAGCTTCCTTTTGTTTCCCGGTGTCAGCGAAAACCTGCGCTGAATCTCGCGGTGGAGAAGCAATGTCTTTGAAAAGTTCGTCTTTGAACGGGCGCTGATCAGACTGCTGATCTCCTCCAAAGATTTCCGGGCTCTGATAGTACTCGGAGTCGGCACCTCGAGCCGGCTTCTTCTGATACTTCTCCAGCTGCTGGAGTTTTTCTTCCGCCGTAAGCAAGCTCAGGTCCTGCGCCAGAAGGACTTTGAACCAGTTTAGCGAAACGAGTACTATTACGATCAGCAGCAGGACAATAATTCTTAACTTCATTTCTACCTTCCCATGGCAAAGTCTACGGTTGCCTTACCCCGATCATGTGGGTCTATCGTTTTTAAACCAGAGCAAGCTCAATGCCGAACGGCTGTGTTCTCGTAACCTTTTGTAAAATAGGAGGATGGGCGGTGCGTGATAATGTAAGGGCACATCATGTTGACTCTGTCAAGAAATGGATTCCAGCAAGTGGGGGAATAATTTTCCCGGGCAGAGGAAACTGGTCCTGCAGGCAATTGAGATTATCGCCAAGTCAGAGGCAGCTCAATACGTGTGGGGATTTGATTATCGTCCGGGCTCTCTATGCTATCGGTAAAAGAGCGTTGCGCTGATAGAGAATAATTACTTCACATTTCGAACTGTTTATTCGTCATTTGGTAACGATCGCCGGGCAGTCCTTAGAGGCGGCACCGGCAAATTCCGGGGTGCTGAAAAAAAAGCATACCCCTTGACAATGAATAATGGTTGTTATACCTTGATCGCCAACTTTGAGAAGAGCTGCCAACGTAGAAAGTGAGGACTGTGAAGGCATACAGCGACAAACTGTTCGGTAGGGAACCAGGTCAGTTGGCTGAAGCTGCTCCCGCCAAACTTATAAGGCAAAGCAATGAACGTTTTTTGATAATTGATAAATTTACGGAGATGAGAATGGGAATTGTGAGATTTTCTGCCCTTCTTCTGGCCGTAGTGGCCGTGCTTTCATCGGGGTTATCCGCCAGCGGATTTGAGAATTCCGGTGTCGGTACCAAAGCAAGAGGGATGGCAGGAGCTTTTCGAGCCACGGCAGACGATTGGACAGCGGCGTACTACAACCCGGCTGGTTATGCCTATGCCTACGACAATCAGCTCGGCGGCAATATGGCCTTTATCCATTTGCGTCACGAGCTTGTGCCTAGTTACAAGTGGGGGGGGCAGTACGAAACTGGTATCTTCAACGATCAAACCAACTACAACACCCATGAGATCTTTTCTCTCCCCTCTGCCGGTTTTATCGTTCGGCTGCCTGTTTGGGGGGAAACGGTGTTCGGGTTGTCGGCCTACCAACCGTTTGATTACAACATTACCTGGAAACTTTACGAGCCCCTGAGAGCTTATAACAACCAGGTCTCCGCTCCGGTTGACCAGTTCCGAAACAATCTCGACGTGGTCGCGTTCCAGTTGACGGCGGCACGAGAATTCGTTGAGGACGAGTTTTCACTCGGCGTCGGCCTGCAGGTTTTGCGTGGGGATCTTTTGTTCAACAGCATAATCTTCCGCGACAATCCCATGAAAGCAAAAGGGGATACCACTCGTGACCTTTGGGTCAGGCCGCTTGATAAGGTCAATCTGTTTAACCACAATGACGGAAAGGGATGGGGGTTTGGTTTCACGGCCGGAGGTTTGTGGAAGGTTAACGAGAAGCTGAATCTGGCGGCGACTTTCCGCATCCCCTTCAACTTGACCATAAGCGGCGCCACTGTGTCACAGTTCTACATGCCCGATGACAGCACCCTGTGGTTCTTCAATGACTCGGCTGCCGTGGGAGATCTCGGGACCGTCGGACAGCTTTTTCTCTCAGGAACCAAGGTCATCGACTACGCCGACTTCGAAACAACACTCAAACTGCCCCCATCGATTGCCCTGGGCTTCTCGTATGCCGCCGGCGAAAAGCTGACGATAGCGCTTGATGCCGAGTATACTCTCTGGTCCAGGTTTAAAGGATTAGACTTTACGTACACCAATCACCATGGTCTGTCGGGGCCGGCCGATTCCTCGGCTTTTGCCAGAGACTTTTTCACGGCAGACCTCTCTTACCCGATCGATTGGGAGAACACCGGCAAAGTAATGGTCGGGGTAAGCTATGACTACGCCGACTTTCTGACCCTTTTGGCGGGACTGTCGGCAGACCAATCTCCCGCTCGAAAAGTGAAACAGTTTTCCCCGCTATTTGTCGATACAGGCGATAAGTACGGCTTCAACGCGGGATTTGTCATTCATATTGAGAGGTGGGATCTAGGGCTGATCAGCAGCTACCTGCACCACCCCGATCTAACTATTGCCACGCCCAGCACCTTCGGCCAGGAGGAAGAGTTTGTCTACTTCCCGGGCGACTACAAGGCCGCTACCTACGAAACCATCTTATCGTTTAACTACCGGTTCTAAGGAGGAAGTCAGAGATGTTAAGATATATGAAGCGCTTGCTAATTGTTACGGTTCTGACTCTCGTGTTGTCGGCAGGATGTACGGATCGCGGCCCCAACGTACCGGACAGGCCGGTGAGCGAAGGAGGGATTATGGAAGAGCTTGACCATGACTTTTTCCAGGAGCTCTTTCTACAGATAGGCAGGAATGCGAGTAAAAAAGGGCCGCGGGTACCTCTGCAGATCAAGATGTACACCCCGGAAGGCTCGATCACACCGATTTCCGGCGGCCAGCCTAAGCCGGTGCCATTGCTGGTGCTATTGCCTCCGCAGGACGGGAGAGCTTATTACTTTTTCGACCATGGTCTGAAGCAGTTAGCCAACGAACTCATTGCCGAGGGAGCTATCAAGCCGATGGCTATCGCCTGCGTGGAAAATGACCCCATTTTCGGCGGATACTTCTATGCCGGCCGCAGCGCGCCAGCCGGCTACTATGATACCTTGATTGGGAGCTCTCTTCTTGAACATCTGTACAATTGGACCCTCGGCATTCTCAATGATTCCCTGCCGGTTGGTATCGGCGGCGTGGGCATGGGGGCCTATGGCGCTTTCCGAGCGGCCCTGATGCACAAGGGTGTCTTTACCTCAGTGTCCGCCACTGATGGTCCTCTTGATTTCGATGGTCCCAACGGAGACGGTGGCTTCGTCGAGCTGTTCGATGATGCCCTCATGGAGCAGGGCTTGCTGGGTGGCACGACCGAAGATCCGACCATAACTTCCACCTGGCGTTGTGATCTCGAGGGGTTTGACACCCTCCACTTCGTATGTGACTCCCTAGGATTTGACAGCATTGAGTGGCTATGTGGCTTGCATAGATATGACAGCCTATGGGAGTGTGACTCGTTGGAGTTTGACAGCCTATGGCAGTGTGACTCGCTGGAGGACACCGTCTGTGTCGAGTCAACGCTGGTGAGCATTGATTCGATCTGTGTCGAGTCAACGCTGGTGGAGATTGACACAGTCTGTGTGGATCCGGGGCTGGATACCGTGGTATGGCGATGCGACTCTCTGGGACCTGACACCGTGGAGTGGCAATGTGACTCCTGGGAGGTCGATACCCTAGGGGACTCGGTCTGTGTTGAATCGACGGCGGTCATTGATACGATCTGTGTCGATTCGACGGCGTTTGTTATTGATACATTCTGTGCCAAGTGGTTGCCGATTATCAGTGACACAGTTTGTGTGGAGTCGACACTGGTTGTCGATACCACGTACCCGCCGTCCTGGCGCGCCAACTTTGACAGCTCCGGCGCCTGGCATCTTTCCCGGCTGTTTATTGGCGGAGCCCTGGCTTTCTCCCCACATGACACCCTGATTGACACCACAGGGATCTATCAACCGACAAGTGACACTAGTTATAGAATGAACACTATACCGGAGTCCCAGAGGTTTACGATAGATGATACCATGACGTTAATAACGGAGATCGTCAAATCAGACCAGTTTAATTTCGATTTCCACTTCCCCTTCGACAGTTCTGGTAAGGCATACAACCTAATATGGAACATGTGGCTGGAAAATAACCTTGAGAGAATTCTGGCCGACAGCGTTGGCCACCTTGACGACGTTAAAATGTGGATCGGCACGACCTCGGAATTTGAGTTCGGCAACTATCGGCAGCAGACCTTATCCTGGATTGAAACCCTGCGCAACCAGTCCAACTTCGATTCCACGCAACTCCAGGTGAAAGAGTATATCGGCTATCCCGGCAACCCCGCTACGAACGACCAGTACATATATGACCTTATGCGGGATATATTGATTTTTCACTCAAAAGCCTTTGAAGAGGATTAGTGGTACAGTACACAGCCTGGCCCGGAAGAATGTTTCTTCCGGGCCTTTTTGATGTGCAACAACGATGACACAACAACACTATGACCTGCTTTCCATCGGAGCCCACCCCGACGATGTCGAAGTCGGCAGCGGCGGGGTTCTGATCGATCTGTCAAAAAGGGGCCACAAGTGCGGCATCGTCATATTGACCCAGGGAGAGTTGGGCACCGGCGGCACGGCGGAGATAAGAGCCAGTGAGGTTCAAAAAGCGGCCGGGATTTTAGGCGCTGAGATTGTCCAGACTTTTGACTGGGGGGATACAAAACTCGAAGACAGCTATGATAAACGGCTCGAGTTGGCCAGAATCATCCGCGCCAACCGCCCGAAGATCATCCTGGCGCCATACCCACACATAGGGCACGGACGCCGTCAATCGCATCCGGACCACGTCGCGGCCGGCATGATAGCAATTAACGCCGCTTCGCTGGCCTCTCTCAAAAAGGCTGATCTGCCGGGTGAGCCGCACCTGGTAGAAAGAATCTTCCATTTCTTTTTGCCGCCCGGAGTAACTCCCAACCTTGTAGTGGATATTTCACCCCACTTCGAGCAATGGATAAAGGCTCTTTCCGCACACGAATCCCAGTTCCTCAATCAGGAGAAAACGAAAGATTATATCGAGAGCTTGTCGGTCATGTCCCGTTCTTTCGGCCTGCAGGCCCGGTGCAAATACGGCCAGGGGTTTTATGCCGTGGAGCCGGTCCTGGTCAGGGACATTATGTCGCTGGCCTAAAGCTGGGAGGATTGAACAGGCTCTCTTTTGTAGGTTCAAAGCCTCGTGATTTTGACGAATAAGAGAACGTCAAAACTGCAGGAGTTTTGACTTACTGGCTGCAAGAGTGCTGTGCTTTCGCTGGGTGGCTCACAGCTTGCTGTGGGTTCTATTGAACATCGAAACCCATCCGCTGGGGCGGGGTACCAGTTGTCAGTCCATGGTAGGCACGCTTTAACCGCCAGCACCGTCCTCTCCGGGGATGTGACCGGCTGAGCCCACTCAACCACCCATGAACGGATAGCGATAGTCCTTCGGCGGGACGAAGTTCTCCTTGATTGAGCGCGGCGAGGTCCAGCGTAACATGTTCTGAATGCCGCCCGCCTTGTCGTTGGTCCCCGAAGCCCGACCGCCGCCAAACGGCTGCTGTCCTACCACCGCCGCCGTCGGCTTGTCATTGATATAGAAATTGCCGGCGGCATTGCGCAGGGTCCGCTCCGCCAGGGCAACGGCATTGCGGTCGGTGGCGAAAATCGCACCGGTTAAAGCATACGGCGAGGTGCTGTCCACCAGATGAAGTGTGTTGGCGTACTCATTGTCATTGTAGACGTAGATCGTTACCACCGGGCCGAATATCTCCTCCACCATCAGCTTGAAATGCGGGTCAGTGGTGACGACCACGGTCGGTTTAATGTACCAGCCTTTGGAATCCTCGTACTCGCCGCCACAGATGATTTCACAGTCACCGGACTGTTTGGCATAGTCAATGTATGCGACAATCGACCGGTATGCCGATTCGTCGATTATAGCGTTGACGAAGTTTGTATAGTCCTCCGGGTCGCCCATCTTGAGTTCGTTCGTTTTTGAGATGAGTTTCTCTTTGATTTCGGGCCACAGTGATTTCGGGAGGTAGCATCGCGATGACGCCGAGCATTTCTGCCCCTGAAATTCAAAAGAGCCGCGCACGATCGCCGTCACCAGCGCGTCCACGTCGCAAGAGTTGTGGGCAACTATAAAGTCCTTGCCGCCGGTCTCGCCGACGATACGGGGATAGCAGCGGTAATTGGCGATATTCTCGCCAACCGTTTTCCACATCGACTGGAACACCGCCGTGGAGCCGGTAAAATGAATTCCAGCCAGATGCTTGTTTCTAAGCACCGTGTCACCAATCGCCGCTCCGCGTGCGAAAATAAGATTGATGACGCCTTTGGGCAGGCCGGCCTCCAGGAGGACCTTCATGATGAAGTGTGACGTATAAGCAGCAGTTGAGGCCGGTTTCCATACCGTCACATTGCCCATGATAGCCGGAGCGGTGGGGAGGTTGCCGTTAATGGAGATAAAGTTAAACGGCGTTACGGCGAAAATGAAACCCTCAAGAGGGCGGTGATCGAGGCGATCCCAGATGTTGGGGGCGTTGTTGGGCTGGATGTCGTAAATCTGCTGCGCGAAGTAGCAGTTGAACCGCCAGAAGTCAACCAGCTCGCAGACGGCGTCAATCTCCGCCTGGTAGATTGTCTTGGAGTGGGCCAGCATCGTGGCGGCATTAAAGATGTGACGATAGGGACCGGCTATCAGATCAGCCGCCTTTAGAAAGATGGCCGCTCGCTGCTCCCAGGGCGTGTGCGCCCAGGTTTTCTGAGCTTCAACGGCAGCTTCCACCGCCATCGCAATTTCGCTCTCACCGCCCTGGAAGTAGTGCCCAAGTAGTTGCGAGTGCTTATGCGGAGAGCGGATTTCCACTTTGGCATCAGTTCGAACTTCTTCGCCGTTGATGACCATCGGTATCTCAAGCCTCTGGCTCTTCAGCTCGGCCAGTGCCTTTTCCAGCTCGGCTCGTTCAGGTGAGCCGGGAGCATAGTTGAGAACCGGTTCATTCTTGGGGATAGGGACGCGATACATATTTTTACACACCTCCAGAAAAACAAGACATTGTTTCGTCGTTACTACTCCGTGCGCGGTGGACGTCCTCGTCCACCGCGTCACCACGTTTCTAATACCACACCAACGGCGGACGGGGACGTCCGCCGCTCACGGATTTCTTAGCGTGTCATAAGCGGAGGGATGATAATCAGAAACGGGCCGAGGGGCAAGGCGATATTGTCACATGAAAGCCAAGCCGGCAGTTGCCAAAAAACTGCCGATCGACAGTTGCCAAACGAGCCGGTTGGCGTTATACTTAAGTGACGTGGAGTTAGGCAGGTTAAGCATCGTAGGTCGAAACCCCTGTGGTTTCGACATATATAGCTAATCTTCATGGAGGAGCGCGCACGTCAGGGAAACAATACCAGCGCTGTTTAAGTATTACTTCATCTAATGGAGGGTAATATTCTTTATCGCTTGTCGTTACGGATTTCTTATTAGAGAATATACATTGTCCGATATATCTAACCAACAGTAGCATTAGGGAATTACCTAAAACAACAACCAAAGAGCCCAGCAGAACACCGAACAATGAGCAAAATCCAATTAGGAGACTGGAACCACCGGTGGATACGAAAAAGATAGCTCCCAGATGGGCATAACGAATCAGGACATATTGCATCGGGAACCACAGCAGGGCAATGAAAAGGGGATCGAATCCCAGCAGTCTTTTTACCCTGTTTATGGCAAGACCAAAGAGGGCGAAGGCTACGTTAAGCGCAAATAGCTTGAAAAGGAATGTCTTGGGGGCAAAAAGCAGGTCAGCCGTACTGGTGGCAAAAACATAGGTTGTAGCCAGTATCACGCCTAAAGAAATAGCTCCCTTGAGGCTCACCCGATTTAGCCGCCATAAAAAGGGAACGAGGGCAAATAACGAGATAAACCAGAGTTCGGGATGGACATGGGCGAAGGCCAATAGTATTGCCGAGCCTGCCGCACAGAGAAAGCTGACCGAAAGCTCTTCGTTATGTTCCTTGTATCCGGTGTTTAGAGGCATTCAACTACCTTCGTATCGTCCGAATCGAGCCAGAGTAGAGCAGGTGTCTTTGACACTTGCCAATTATTGGCAGGAGTCAGGGACTCCTGCCCTACCTCTACTCACTCGCTTCACGTTGTATTGATGTGAGGGTGAAAGTTGAAAGACGGGTTAGCTGAAAACTCCCTGGTGCACATCCCCCCGTCCCCCCGGAATCCCTCTCAATTAACGGTTTCTCGTAACTATGTCATAATTTCAACCCTAATATCGCCACATAGAGAAGTATTTCTCCGTGGGTAGTATTTAATCTGTCAAAGATACCTCAGCCTGAACAAATATAGCATCCCGGCGCTTGCTTGTCAAGTGAAAACTTGAGAAATTTGTCCAAGGTGAACCGCTTAAGTCACTTCTATGGAAATAGCTCTGTCATAATAGGGCGTTGTTAGTCTTCTTTCCCATAAGGTATTTTGCCGCTTTATCTTCTCTAAGTTATTTTGTATCTTCGCTTTCTTTGGAGAGTGTATGACGGACGATGTTGGGAAAAGGCGAGCGGACTACACCGAGGGTTCCAT
>Ga0209986_10002583_pt1 | contig 16446 bp, 15 predicted proteins | sample BlataG_FD_183168 | JGI IMG/M metagenome (GOLD analysis project Ga0209986, IMG submission 183168) | Deep subsurface microbial communities from Black Sea to uncover new lineages of life (NeLLi) - Black_00105 metaG (SPAdes) (version 2) | ecosystem: Environmental > Aquatic > Marine > Oceanic >...
AGGATAGAAGAGGACTTAAGAGAGGCTGCACATTACCCTGGCAAAAGTGTATTATATAATTTAGACGGGATGAAATAATGCAGGTATTAAACGGTGTTCATCAAATAAAAAGTCCTGGTCCCGGAGGCACATCGTGGTCTACCAATGTTTATGTAATTGAAGGCGGTGATGGTCATATACTGGTTGATAGCGGCTGGGATACCCAGGAATCTTTGTGGGCTCTACAGGAAGGGCTAAAAGCGGCATACCTCAAACTTCGAGACATCAAGAAAGTGGTTATCACCCATATACATCCCGACCATTATGGGTTATCAAGCAAGATAAAACAAATCTGCGGTGCCCAGGTAGCTATTCACAGGATTGATGCGGGCTTCATCTCTCCCAGATATAAAGATTTTGCCGATTTGATTGAAAAGACCGAAGAGATGCTTCGGCAGAACGGCGTTCCTCAGGACGAACTGCCTCAGCTAAAAGAAGCCTCGTTATGGATGAACAAATATGTTACCCCGGATTCGCCTGAAGTTATGCTAGAGGATGGCGACATAATTTCCAACGACTCTTTCGAATTTGAGGTGTTGTGGACGCCAGGGCACTCGCCAGGCCATATCTGCCTTTATGAACGAGAGAGGAAGTTTATTATCACCGGTGACCATATCCTGTATGACACCACTCCTCACGTTGGCTTCAACCCTCTCTCCGGCGATAACCCCCTGGGCGACTATATTTCTTCCCTCGAAAAACTGGAGCGACTTAAGGTTCATTTTATTCTCCCGGGACATGGGCCGCTGTTCAATGCCTTAGGACTGAGAACAGAAAAGATACTCCAGCATCACGAGGACAGGAAGAGAGCCATCATGAAATCTCTGCGCAATGGTATGAAGACGGCCTACGCTATATCTCAGGAAATTCCCTGGATGACCGACCAGGGAGGCACTGCTTTTCGGGATCTGCTAGTCTGGGACAAGCGAATGGCTGTTAGCGAGACGCTTGCTCACCTTAAGCTCTTGACGGAGGAAGAGAGGGTGAGCAATGTTGATATGGACGGTGCTTCTTTATATATAGCTAAAGATTAGCAAGAAAAGAGGAGGTAGAGAATAAATGGCAACAAAAGTAGGAATCAATGGCTTCGGGCGCATTGGCAGGTTAGCCCTGAAGGCAATTATCCAGCGTTGTAGCGGTAAGGTAGAGGTGACGGCGGTGAATGACCTTACCGATGCTAAAACCAATGCCCATCTTTTTAAGTATGCTAGTAATTATGGCGCTTATCCATGAGTCTCATAGGCGTAAGTGTAGTTCGGGGCTATCACATTATTTGACTAATTCCGCTCGATTATAGATAATTTCAGGCAAATAGTTGATAACACCATTAAAGCAAGGAAAGAAGAGACGGAAACAGACCAAGAGTCTATTTTATTCTAATACTTCAAAACTGGAGGTGGTGTAAATTACGGCCACTATTAGCATCGATTGTGTAGTGGATTGCTACATTTAATTTAGTTACAAGAAGGAGGGGAAAATGTCGAAAGTTAAAGTTGGAGTTGTTGGATATGGTGTAGTTGGGAAAAGAGTGGTGGATGCAGTTGCACTTCAAGAAGATATGGAATTAGTTGGAGTCGCAGATGTTGTTCCAAGCGCTCTTATAAAAGTAGCTAGTGAGAGAGGATATCCCATTTTCTCTGCTTTGCCTGAACGAAGGGTGGAAATGGATAGGGCTGGATTTTCTACTGCTGGGGTCTTAGAAGACCTCTTAAACAAAATCGATGTGGTTGTTGATGCTGGGCCAGAAGGAGTGCCCGGTAGGAATTTTCCGAAGTATGAAAATGCGGGGGTTAAGTTTATTTGTCATGGTGGAGAAAAGCACAATTTAACGGGTTTTTCTTTCAGTGCGTTAGCAAATTATGAGGAGGCACTTGGTGTAGATAAACTTCGTGTGGTGTCTTGTAACACTACTGCTCTATGCCGTGTTTTGAGCACCTTAAAAGCCTCTTTTGGTATAAATAAGGCCTTTGTAGCTATTGTTCGCCGAGGTGCTGATCCTGTGCGTACAGCCGACGGTCCCATTAATGGTATAATTCCTGTTCTAGGTGGGTTAAGTCATCATGCACCTGATGTTAATACTGTAATTGCTGATCTGGATATTACTTCGATGGCCGTGGCAGTGTCTCAAACTTTGGCACACGTGCATATCCTTAATATCAAATTACGAGGGAGACATTCTAAAGAAGAAGTTGTTGAGCTTTTTCGACGTACACCCAGAATTATTCTTATCAGTGGGCGAGAAGGTATAATCTCTAATGCACACGTTATTGAGCTTTTTAGAGACAAGTTACGCCCTCGCAATGATGTGTGGGAAGTCGCTGTTTGGGAAGACTCTATTTCAATTGAAGAAGAAACCCTTTATCTCATGATGTGCGTTCATATGGAGTGTGTTGCGATTCCTGAGACCATTGATGCAATTCGAGCGATGACGAAGATAGAAACTAATAAGATGAATTCGATTTTTAAGACCGATAGTGCAATGGGCTTTGCAAAGGATAAATCCTGCTATCAATAAAGTATGTATATTGGAGGATTTGCTTGTACGAAAAACCACAGAATGTCTTTATTGGATTAGACAAGTGAACTCTTGGCAATAGTCCTATCAGCATTTGCCAAGGTCAAGATTGTAGCCTAATAGAGATTGCTCAATAAATCTGTTACGGTGAGGTTTAATAAATTAAGAAGGCGGTTGGCAATATATTTACAGTAATTTTGGCGACGTCTATCAGATGAAAGGCAGTGGTGTTGCGCATCCTACTCAAGGCTTGATATGTTTTCACGGATTTAAGAATGAAAATATGAAAATATATCCTGTTGATGTAATATATTCTACGATAGGCGCCTTTTGTACGAAGACAACTGTCGAATTTTCCGAAAGTTATAATCACAACCAAATTTTAGTTAATGCTCAAGTACTCGATGAGAGGGAAATGAGTAGACTTGACAGTTTTATTAATCTATTTAGAAGACAGTACAAGATTAAGAAAAACTATCGAATTGAATCCGAAAATAACTTTCAAACAAATATCGGGTTAGGATCATCTGCTTCCGGATTCGCTGCATTAACTGTTGCTATAAATGAAGCTTTAGGATTGAACTTAAATATGAAAGAGTTGTCTATCTGGGCAAGAAAAGGCACAGTTTCAGCCGCTGCTTCAATAATGGGAGGGGTTTCCGTATTAAAGACTGGAATTTCTGACAAAGACGCTTATGCATATCAACTTCTAAATGCTGAACAGTTCCCGTATAAAATTGTGATTGCCATCATCGAAAATTACAAAATAACAGAGTATTTACACCAAGAAGCACCTACATCACCATTTTACAAATCAGGTATTAAAGTTACCAAGGAAATATCAGATAACCTTCGTTCTGCTTTGTTAGAAAATAACTTACGGCAAATTAGAAAACTTACTGAGAAATACTTGTTCATCAATTATGCTATCCTTTCAACAGGAGATAACAATGTTCTATTATGGAAACCACCGACAGTAAAGCTTCTAACAGAGTTAAAGAGATTATATAACGAAAATAATAACATCAATATGTTCTTTTCAATGAACTCCGGTGCAGTTGTTTTTATTTATGTCACCCCCAGCGAATTGCATACGATAACACAACTACTCAAAGATATTAACATACCTTATTGTATTTCAGAACTTGGTTGTAATGCTATTCCTTCTGCTGAACACCATTTTTAAATAGCAAATGTTCTGGCCTTCTTTTCAATTCCGCAAATCCAAATTAAAGAGTAAACTTGATGGGGTGCGTTAGAAAAATTACTACTGTTTTGTTTAATATGGGTGGAACTCTGCTTGATAGTCGTCGTCTTACAGTAGCCTGCCATCGCGAGGTGTCCAAGAAATGGCTTAATGTTACTTTATCTGATGACAAGATATCCTTAACGCCTCCTGGGGAAAGCCTTTTGAGCAACATTTCGAATTGTTTTAAGAAAGTACTTACCGCCTGGAGATTCAGCTTTGCTGGGCAAAATGGAACAGAATTGGCAAGAAATCTATCACATTAACTCTTTATTCAGTCGAAAATGGGTGGAGAATACCTTATGGAGACTAAGATTGAGAAGTATCTTTTAGAATCAATCAGAAAACGGGACTGTGTCCTCATTCTGGGATCGGCATTCAATACGCAGAGTGATACAAGAGGGGCATTTCTTGCCCAAACACTTGATTTGAAAGAGCATTTTCTCAAATATTTCAAGGATATCTTCACAGAAGAAATGGAACAAGTAAAATCATGGATGAGTGACCAGATAGCAGAAGAAATTCAGCAAAGACGTAGTAGAGAAATATTGTATTCTTGTATAAAAAATTTCGTTGAAGCACTCCCTCGTGAACCTTTACCAGTACATCGGAACTTGGTAAAGATTTGTGTGTCTGATCCTCAGATATTTGAAGCAATTATTACCCACAACTGGGACCGACTTCTCGAGAAAGCTTTCGATGACTCTCCTCTAGAAGAGAGAATTCACTACAAAGTATTATCTAAAGACTCTGATATGAAGGGCTACAAACATAGTTTGATCAACATACTGAAATTGAGGGGTGATATATACACTGCCGCAGAGTCTATGACAATAACAGAAACAGATATAGATTCTTATGTTCAGACTCATCCACTTTTTGTAGCACGATTGCGCTGCTTATTGACTACAAAAACTGTTATACTTGTTGGCTTCAACGAAGAGGACTTTGGACTGTTACACGATGGTATATTGCGTGGTTTGAATGCCCCTTTGCAAGCCTATGTAGTTTTTCCAACAGAGGTAAAACTTCCCAGAAAAAGCCAAACTTTACTACGTCTCAACCAACCACAAATTCAAGCAAATGCAGAACAGTTTATGCGAGAAGTATATGCTTTTTTAAATGAGACTGCTGTTGGATTTCCTCATAATATTCGTAAAAATGAATCAATCATTGGGTGGTATCGTGAATTTGGGTATCTTTGCGATGAAAATCTTTCAAGATTGTCTGATGCAATTATCGAGAAGTGGCCTCATCTCAAGGAAGCTATAGTGATAGACTCTGAGACTAACGAGAGCATGTTCATGAAACTTGGACGTTTCTCCGCACGGTTTTTTGAGAATAATGTAAAAGATGGACAAACTGTTGCACTGTCTTGTGGTCGAACCTTAGAATACCTCGTTGAAAGCCTTCGGGAGAATTATTATACGAATTTACGAGTCTTTTCCACAATTGTTCTCTTTCTTGATTCTTTCTCTAAAAAACCTCCAATGTTCCTCGTTGAAATGTTAATAAATAAGTACAAAAGTGAAAATGTTACCGGCGTGGGTTATCATTTCCCTCCTCTGACTAAATTTAAAAATTCTGGATTTCAGGTGGCACTTGTAAAGCAAGAACTAAAGCGTGTTGTGAAGGAAGCTGATCATATCTTCTTGGGTATTCGAGGGCTTGATTATGGACTAAAGGCAGATAAAGAACATCGAAGCACCTTAAGGTTTATCGATTTAGTGGAGGAAAGGAATCGTCAACAACTCCAAGACGAACTGAGAAAGTTGGGATACATAGCTATCCAAGCACACAATCCGCTAAATGCTGATGGGGAATCGTTTTTTGATTTTGCTCCTAAGGATTTCCTTGAATCCAAGATACTTCGTGATCTCACAGAAAAAATAGTTACTATCTCTCCAACCTGGCTAAAAGAAGAGATAGCGTCCAACACATCCAAAAATATTGTTACCATAGCTAGTGGCGTGGAAAAACTTGAACCTATTCGAGCAGTGCTTGATGGTAAAATTCTCAATGTCCTGATTATTGATCAAACTATCGCAGAAGCCCTTGTTGGTCCACAGCCGGTGGAAAGCGCAGAGGATGTCAGTCAGCTTGAAATTAAAAAGAAACATCTAGTAAAGGTAATCTCGCAAAAATGGAGAAATGGATTAGGGGAAATAGCCGAAGAGAAAAAATCTCTTGCCAACTACATAGAGCAAGTACGAAGGGGGCAGGGCACAGAGGCAGCAGAAGATGTTAGAAAATCCGAGGCCAAAAAACTGGAAAATAAAGAAAATGGAATTAACAAGAGGTATCAACAGCTTAAAGATAGCATTTTAAACGCAGCAAGCATGAAGGAATTAGAACATCTACAAAAAGATATTGATCGGGATAGGCACTATGCATATGAATAAAAGGAACATTTTATTAAAAGTTTTAAGGTTAAGTCCAAATTATTTTGCATTCCTTGGTGGTGTGTTAATATCAGCATCAATTAATTTATACACTAACATTGTATTGATAGAAAATCCCATTAAAGAATTTTCGGATATTCTAGCAGGAGGCATTTTATTATTACTCTCTGGCATTTGCTGCTCAATAATTGCTTGGAATCTTGAGTCAATTAACAGATTAGCTATTCATGAATCACCTAAGTTTATGGATGATCAAGAGATATGGAATAAACTCATTTTACGAAAATCTAAGACATTTTCTATTTGTTTGATAGGTATAATAGTCTTTGCAGTTATCGGCTTTTTTATCATTTCTTTCTAAATGCATCGCCCCTATAATAGTCAAGGTTTTGCATGAGAATTTCGGCGAAGATTCCATGCTCATTGATGACAAGGCGGTGAAAGTGCTAGCGGAGCGTGACCCTGGTAAAATCGTCTGGGGGGACTACGGGGTGGATATTGTGATTGAATCTACCGGGCTTTTCACCCAAGCGAGCAAGGCTGCTGCCCATCTTCAAGGCGGTGCTAAGAAAGTAATCATTTCAGCACCAGCTCAAGAAGAGGATATATCAATTGTCCTCGGCGTCAATGAAGAGCAATATGACCCGGCTAAGCACCGCATTATATCCAACGGCTCCTGCACCACTAATTGCATTGCCCCGGTAGTTAAAGTCCTTCACCAAAACTTCGGCATTGTTCACGGGCTAATGACTACCATCCACTCTTATACTAATGACCAAAAAATACTGGATGTGTTTCACCGTGACCTGCGCCGGGCAAGGTCTGCCGGTACCAACATTATACCCACCACCACCGGCGCCGCTCGCATCGTAACTGTGGTCATACCTGAGCTTAAGGGCAAGCTCCATGGCATCGCCATAAGAGTGCCTACCCCCATAGTATCTCTTGTGGACTTTGTCGCTGATTTGAAAAAAAAGGTAAGTGCTGAAGAGATTAACACTGCCTTCCGTAAGGCTGCTGACGGAGAGCTTAAGGGAATTCTGGAATATTGTGACGAGCCACTGGTGAGTTCAGATTTTAAGGGTAATCCCGCCAGTGCTATCTTCGATGCCCTGAGCACCATGGTCATTGATGGCAACATGATAAAGGTGCTAGCCTGGTATGACAACGAGTGGGGCTATAGCTGTCGTCTTGCCGATCTTACTGCTTATATTGTTGGAAAGGGATTATAGCTCCCAAACCTCTTCCTTGAAAATTACGGGCGGGGACAAGCCCCACCCCTACAGATGAATATAGTGGCGAGGTTTATCCTCGCCTTATAGGCAGAGAAATAAAGAGGGAAACAACCAATGCACGTCAGTGTGTGTCAAATTGAGCTTCGCCTCCCTGAGAACCAGTCCCTTAAAGGTAAGAGACAGGTAATTAAGTCCATCATTACACGACTACAAAATAAGTTCAATATTTCCGTAGCCGAGGTGGATAATCAGGATTTATGGCAATTAGCCACTTTAGGCGTAGCCTGCGTTAGCAACCACAGAAGACATGCCGATGAAACCCTAACCAATGTTGTAAAATTCATTGTCCAGAATTACCCCGATGTAGAGTTATTGAGTTCGAAAATAGAAATCTGTCCTTGATGGATACCGCTGCTTTTCTTCACCACTTTGTCAGCCTAACCGATTATAGCCAACAGATTGTCCATATTGAACACATCCCTCACCAAGGCGCTATTTTTGGCAAACTGGATAACCCTCTCCACCTCAGCCTTCAAACATGCCTGGAATTCCTGGGGATATCCGCTCTTTATAGCCACCAAGCAAAAGCCTTGAATGCCATTCTGGCTGGGAAAAATGTGATAATAGCCACGCCAAGTGCCAGTGGCAAGACCTTGTGCTATCAACTAGCTACGCTCGATGCGCTTTTACATGATAAGGACAGCCGTGCTCTTTATATCTTCCCCACGAAAGCTCTGGCCCAGGACCAGCTACGCAGCCTGAAACAAATCGCTAGCTCCCTGTCATTGCGAGCCAGAGGCGAAGCAATCTCCCCAGGAGCCATGGCTACTTTCGACGGCGATACACCGCAGGATGAAAGAGCAACCATAAGAAAACAGGCCAGGGTAGTACTCACCAACCCCGATATGCTCCATTTGGGCATTCTGCCCAATCATCAATCGTGGTCTAAATTGTTTCACAATCTCAAATATGTCGTAATAGATGAGACTCATATTTATCGAGGTGTTTTCGGTTCTCACGTAGCTAACGTCTTGCGGCGGTTGCGGCGGCTTTGCACTTTTCATGGCGCTAACCCTCAGTTTATTTGCTGCTCAGCCACCATCGCCAATCCCCAAGAGCATGCCCAAAATATCGTCGGCTTGCCTTTTGAGGCCATTGTTGAAGATGGCTCACCCCATGGCGAAAAATACTTCACATTTTGGAATCCGCCTGTTATTGATAAGGCTAAGACCAGCCGACGCAGTTCCAACAGCGAGGCGGCTTTTCTTCTTGGAGAGCTTGTTCAGAAAGAGATTCGTAGTCTGGTGTTTGCCAGCACTCGTAAGCTTACCGAACTCATTTATATTTATACCAAGGAACAATTACCTCCCTCCCTGAGGGACAAAATCAGCCCTTACCGGGCGGGGTACCTTCCCGAAGACAGACGCCGAATTGAGCATCAATTTTTCGAAGGCGAGCTTCTCGGTTTGGTCGCCACGACAGCCCTGGAGCTGGGAATAAATATCGGCGATTTGGATGCAACTGTGCTTACAGGTTACCCCGGAAGCATTGCCAGTGCCTGGCAGCAAGCAGGGCGTAGCGGACGAAGCACCCATAGCTCCTTGAGCTTTCTCATCGCCCAGGAAAATCCGCTTGACCAATACCTGATGCGTAATCCAGATTTCTTTTTCAGTAAGAACTTTGACAACGCCATAATCAATCCTGACAACCCTTATATACTGAAGCCTCACCTCGTCTGCGCTGCCTGGGAGAAACCACTGGAAGATAAGGATGGGGAATTCTTTGGCGACAGTAGCGCCATAATAACTGAGCTGGAACAAGAAGGGAGGTTAAGAAAACGCCAAGAGAGATGGCATCCCGCTACTACTATCTCCTATCCCGCTCAGGATATAAATATCAGGGCAACATCAGGGCAAAATTATGCTGTCATTGATGGTGGGGATGGGTGCTTGTTAGAGACAGTGGAAGCCAGTGTTGCCTTTTTCCAAGTACACCCCGGCGCTATCTATCTCCACCAGGGTGAATCTTACCTTATCACGGAACTTGATTTAGCCCGGCGTATTGCCTGGGCAGAACCGAGGCCTGTAAATTACTATACCCAGACTATGGAAATACACGACATCCGGGTCACAAAGCTGCTCGAGGAAAAAGATTGCCACGGTGTGAAGGTTTACTTCGGAGATGTTGATGTTACTATCACAGTAGTGGGCTTTAAGAGGAAAAAACAGTTCACCGAAGATGTCATCGAAGAGGAGCCTCTTAATTTGCCAGCACAAAACTTTCCCACCAAGGCTCTGTGGTTTGGCTTGCCTCAGAAGGCGATTGACAAAATAGCCGATGCTGGGCTTGACTTTCACGGCGGTTTACATGCCTGTGAACACGCTGCCATTGGCATACTGCCTTTATTTGCCCTTTGCGACCGCAATGACATTGGCGGTGTTTCCACTCCTTTTCATCCCGACACAGGGAAGGCGCAGATTTTTATTTACGATGCCTACCCCGGAGGCATTGGCATTGCCGAAAAGGGATTCGAGATGATAACCGAACTCTGGCAGGCCACCTTGAAATCCGTGGAAGAATGTCCCTGTGCTGACGGCTGCCCTTCCTGTGTGCAATCGCCCAAGTGCGGCAATAATAACCAGCCCCTGGACAAGGAAGCGGCGATAATATTGCTTGAAGAACTCGTGGCTTGAGGGGAAATGACCAGGATAGCTGGGCGATTATTCTTAATAGCTAATTGCAATAGTGTTGCATTTAGCCTTCCCTTCAGGTACAATACTGCCATGGTTCGAGACTCGATTCGAATTTTACAAGCTCAGGGACACAAGGCGACCAGGCCACGGAAGCTGGTGCTCGAGGTGCTGGAAGAAATTGAAAAACCGCTTTCCCCTTACGATATACAGGGGATTTTGCGTGCCAGAGGCAAATATCTAAACCACGTTACCATCTACCGCATACTCGATTTGCTTTGTAGCCTCAATCTAGCTCACAAAATGTTATCCAGCGGTGGATTTGTGAAGTGTAGCCTGGATGCCATAGAAGGCTGCCATCGCTTCATGGTCTGCCAGCACTGCGGAGCCATTCGAGAATTTGCCGACAAAGAATTGTGCCAAGAGGAAAACGCCTTCGCCCGGAATTTTGGCTTTCATACCGAACATCATCTCTCCGAATTCTCCGGACTCTGCTCCCAGTGTTACAGGAAATAGCCCATTAGCAAAATAAGAAATGGTCAGGCGAATAACAAAAGAACTCAAAGAGCATATCCCTTTCACAGCCCTTGGCGCTCTTACTGGTATTATCATCACGGTTATAATAGTTTTATGCAACGTTCCTTCCCATGTCTCTCAGACTGCTTTTTACACATTACATCCAGTCCATGTGTTATTGAGCGCACTTGTAACCACGGCTATGTATATGAGATACAGGAAGGGCAAAATCTGGGTGGCAATTTTGATTGGTTGGACAGGGTCGATCGGTATAGCCACTATAAGCGATGCCGTGATTCCTTACCTAGGAGGAAGCTTACTTCATGCTCAAATGGAGTTTCATGTGCCCTTTATCGAGGAATGGTGGATAAATCTCCTGGCACTGGCTGGCATTGCTATCGGCTATTGGAAGCAAACAACCAAAATCCCACACTTTGGACACGTGTTGTTAAGTACCTGGGCATCGTTATTCTACATCATGGCATTCGGAAAGGCTGAATGGATTCCTTTGCTCCCTTTTATTTTCTTGTTTTTATTCCTGGCGGTCTGGCTTCCTTGCTGCCTGAGCGACATCGTATATCCTCTTTTATTCCTGAGAAAAGAGCCAGTTATACCTTCACCGGAAAGACGAGAAATCGGCAGCTAAAAAGTTGTCTACACTTGTGCTATTATATACGGGTACCCTTGATGATGGAGGTGGCTTGCTTGATTTGTTAAAAAAGACTGAACTAGGAGTGAAAAGAGGCAAGGAAACCTGGTTCGGCAAGATAGCTAATATTTTTAACCGGGACGCTTTCGGGGATGAGGTCTGGGAGGAATTGGAAGAGTTGCTTGTCTCGGCTGATGTTGGCACAGAGACTACGAGCAAACTCCTGAGTAAAGTCAAACAGCGGGTGAAAGCAGACAGGCTTTCAGAGGTATCTCAGATAGGGGAAGCCTTGAAAGAGGAGATGGTAAGCTTATTAAGCATCCCCCAGAGAGCAAGTCCGATTCCTGAGCAAAGTGGAGAATCCCCTTATATCATTCTTGTGGTCGGCGTGAATGGCTCGGGCAAGACGACGAGCATTGCCAAGCTGGCCCATGGTTTCACTTCGCAGGGAAAGCGAGTTATCCTGGCAGCAGCAGATACCTTCAGGGCAGCAGCTATTGAGCAGCTTAAACACTGGGGAGGGAAAGTAGATGCCGAAGTCATCGCCCATCAACCAGGTGGCGACCCCGGAGCGGTTGCCTATGATGCCGTTCAGGCCGCCTATAGCCGCCATGCTCAAGCGGTGATTATTGATACTGCCGGTCGCCTTCATACCAAGTTTAATCTCATGGAAGAACTCAAGAAGATAAAGAGAGTGGTAGCTAAGCACGATGCTTCAGCCCCTCATCAAGTTTTGCTGGTAATGGACGCTACCACAGGGCAAAATGGACTGGCTCAGGCTAAACATTTCACCGAAGCTGTGGACGTCACCGGTATTTTCCTAGCCAAGCTGGATGGCACAGCCAGAGGCGGCATAATATTTGCCATCTGCGACCAGTTAAACATACCCATTTCCTATATTGGTACTGGTGAAAAATTACAGGACATGGCTCCCTTTGATGCTGAAGTCTTTGTTAATGCTATTTTCTCTTAAACCGAAAGGAAAAGATAAATGCTCACTATCAGTATAGACCCCGTAGCCTTCACCATTGGCTCCTTAACGGTACGGTGGTGGGGGATTATGGCGGCTGTAGCGATTGCATCGCTGATAGCCATCATGCTCAGGGAAGCAAAAAAGCTAGGCATCACCCGTAATCTCTACAGCCTTTTCCTTTGGTGTATTATTGGCGGCTATATCGGAGCCCGGCTAGCATATGTAATCTATGATTGGCCGTATTTCGTAGCAAACCCCCGAGATATTTTCGGCTTTCAGGGCATGGCTCAAAACGGGATGATTATCGGCGTCATTGTGGCAGCGTTGATCTATATGAGGGTGACGAGAATGCGCTTCTCCATGCTACTCAGCATAGGCGATGCCCTTGCTGTGGGGGGGCCTTTAGGTCTAGCCATAGCCAGGATTGGTTGCACTCTAAATGGCTGCTGCTCAGGCCAGCCCAGTCCGTTTAATTTTTTCCCATTGGCGGTAATTTACACGCCTCGAGATAGCATGGATCCTCAATATTGGAATGTGCCACTATACCCCACTCAGATTTATCATTTACTCTGGGGGCTGACAGTTTTTGGTATCGTGTGGCGATTTCGGGGAAAATTTAAACCCGAAGGCACTCTCTTGTTCTTTTTCATTTGCATTTTTGCCGCCGGTGATTTTGCCATTAGGTTTCTCCGCACTGACGTACCGGTGCTCTGGGGGCTTCGTCAAGCCCAAGTTCTTGACCTAGCAGCATTGGCGATATTTTTGCCCTGGCTTATTATCAGAATGCGCCAATTCAAGAAACAGGCTTTGGTGACCGAGCTTGCTAACGAGGTTTAGTAGGAGCAAAGTCACGAAGATTAAGGCCCAGCACCTCCTCTTCATTCCAGCGACTTTTCTCCAGGTTATACACAATATCTATGTAAGATGGAATCTCTTCCCTTGTTCTCCGCAACTCAAAATCTACAGCTTGCCAGGTTATGTTTCCTTGTTTGAGTTTTAGTCTCAGCCATTCGCCCTGGTTGCCGAAGTTACGACACTCGATTACCTCGACCTGCCGGGTGAGAAAGGTCGGCTGTGGGTTGCCTCGACCAAAAGGGCTCAATTTTTGCATAAGGTTAAAGGTCTCTCCACTAAAAGTAGATAAGGGAAGCTCGGCATCAATCACTATTTCCGGGCGAAGGTCAAGATGACCTAATTGGTCCGTAGCTAGTCTGGTAATACACTCCTCTAGCTGAGCTAAATTTTGGCGCGTTACAGTGAAGCCAGCGGCTAAGGGATGGCCACCAAAGGTAGTAAGCAGGTTATGGCATTCTCCTAAAGCAGCTGTGACATCGAATTCAGCTATGCTACGACAGCTACCCTGACATAGCTCAGGGCCTAAACTGATGATAATGGCAGGCTTGTAAAATTCATCTACGAGCTTGCCAGCAACAAGCCCGATAACACCGATGAAGTAGCTTTCGTCACCGTCTATAAGCACCGGCAGGTGTAGTTTGGCAGCTAGTTTCTCCCTCGCTCGGCTTAATACTTCCTTGGTTAATTTTTGCCGCTCGGTATTCCTTCTCTCTAGCTCCAGGGCCAGGAGGCGAGCTTCCTCTGGTGACTGAGTAGTGAGCAGCTGGTAGCTGGTGGAGGCATTGTCCATCCTGCCAGCAGCATTGAGGCGAGGTCCCAGTACCCAGGAGATATCTTCAGTATCAAGTTCACCTGGCTTCAGCCCGGCCAATTTACCCATTTCTTGAATTCCCACGCGGGAGCTATTATTAAGCTCTCTCAGCCCTTTCTTCACCAAGTACCGATTCTCACCAACGAGAGTAACTAAATCGGTAACAGTGGCTAAAACTACTAAGTCCATCAATCCAGCTAGCCATTTCTCCCGGCTATCTTTATGGAATAACGCTTGCAGAAACTTGAAGGCAACGCCAGCACCAGCCAAATCTGGATAGGGATACATCGAATCCTTTCGCTTCGGGTCAATTACAGCTACGGCTCGAGGCAGGCTCCCTAACGGAATGTGGTGGTCGGTGATAATCATATCCATTCCCATTTCTCGAGCCTGTTTTACCTCTGTAAGGTCAGTTACGCCACAATCAACAGTAATAACCAAACTAGCCCCCTGTGCCTGAAGCTTCTCCAGAGCTGAAATCTTTAATCCGTGGCCTTCGTTGACGCGGTCAGGAATATAGGTAATAACTTCAGCACCAAGCCTTGACAGTCCCTCGACAAGAATAACTATGGCTGTAACGCCATCAACATCAAAGTCACCATAGATGGCAATCTTTTCCCGGGCAAGCACGGCCTTATAGACCCTGCTTACAGCCTGTGATATATCAGGAAGGAGGAAGGGATTACCCTCCAGCCTACGGTCAGCAGACAAAAAAGGGTCGATTTCTTCTGGCTTAACACCACGATTGTAGAGAAGTTGAGCAACTAGAGGAGAAAAGTCAGAAGCATTTAAGTATTCATCAGGCACCGGAGGCAGGATTTTCCATTGAGCCCGTTGATTCAATTTCGCACCTCAGTTTAATGATCTTGGCTAGAATCGCTAACTATATCACAGAAAAGGCTCTAACAAAATGTCTTTGCGAGCGAAGCGAAGCAATCTCACATCCTTTTTAGAGATTGCCACGTCATAATTCTCTCTCCCCTGGCGGGAGAGAGTTAGAGAGGGGGATATCACCTCACCTGAATCCTCTCCCATCAAGGGGGAAGACTTTGTAAGAACTTAGGCAAGATACTATAATCCATGTAAATGAGGATAGCTTTCTACACATTGGGTTGTAAGCTCAATCAGGCCGAGACGGAATCTCTGGCTAATCGTTTTAGCCAAGCCGGATTTCAACTTGTTACCCCCAGTGACGGGGCAGATATCTATATTGCCAATACTTGCACAGTCACCCATATTGCCGACCGCAAGTCACGCCACTGGCTCAGGCTGGCAAGGCGAAGAAATCCCCGAGCCTTAATTATCGCCACTGGCTGCTATGCTCAAAGAAATCGTCAAGAGCTAGCCCAGCTTGCTGACCTCGTAGTTGATAACAAAGAGAAAGAGCACCTGCTTGCCCTTACCCAAACCCTCTCCCTTGAAGGGAGAGGACTGGGTGAGGATGAAACAAAGCAGTCTCAGATGCTCGCTGCCACCGTTAGGACTCGTAGCCTGATAAAGATTCAGGATGGCTGTCATAGTCCCTGCACATATTGCATTGTGCCCAAAGTAAGACCCCACGAATATTCTCTGCCTGCTTCCCAGATAATTGACGAAGTTAAGCAAAAAGTGGCTCTTGGCTACAAAGAAGTGGTTCTAACCGGGACAAAGGTGGGCTCCTATAGAGATGGCAGTGCTGACCTCAGGGATTTGGTTCAGCGTATTCTCACCAGTACCGGCATCGAGAGATTACGTCTCTCGTCTTTACAGCCTTCGGAAATATCCTCTGATTTTCTTGCCTTGTGGCAGGATGAAAGGCTTTGTCGGCATTTCCACTTAGCGCTGCAAAGTGGAAGCGAGACCGTGCTCCAAAGAATGAGGAGGAGCTACTCTCTGGACCAATATCAGAGAACAGTAAATTTGATTAAAGAGATGATGCCAGAGGTCGCCATCACCACAGATATCATGGTTGGTTTCCCCGGGGAAAGCGATGAAGAGTTTGAACAGAGCTACTCTTTTTGCCAGCAAGCTGGTTTCGCTAACATCCATGTTTTCCCCTTCTCACTCCGCCCTGAGACAGCGGCAGCCACGATACCCGAGCAGATAAAAGACAAAATTAAAGAAGAGCGCAACCAGCGGATGCTAGAGCTATCTCGAAGCTCCCGGCACCGCTTCTGTGAGCAGTTCTTGGGGCAAACTATGCCGGTCCTGTGGGAGAAGGAAACCAGTCCCGGAAGCGGTATATACTCGGGGCTGACCGGCAACTATATCAGGGTATTTACTGGCAGCGAAAAGTCCCTGAACAACGAGATAACACCTGTTAAACTGGTAAAATTTCATAACCAGGGAATATGGGGATAGGTGATTGATGAAAATCCAAGTTAAGGTAAAGCCCAATTCTAAAACCGATGAGGTTAGCCGGGAAGGGGATAGCTTTATAGTCAAAGTCAGAGAGCCGCCAAAGGAAGGCAAGGCCAATCAGGCAGTCATCAAACTACTGGCAGAGCATTTCGGCGTCTCCCAAAGCCAGGTCAGG
>Ga0209986_10002584_pt1 | contig 16443 bp, 21 predicted proteins | sample BlataG_FD_183168 | JGI IMG/M metagenome (GOLD analysis project Ga0209986, IMG submission 183168) | Deep subsurface microbial communities from Black Sea to uncover new lineages of life (NeLLi) - Black_00105 metaG (SPAdes) (version 2) | ecosystem: Environmental > Aquatic > Marine > Oceanic >...
CTTATCCCCCGCATCATATCTCTTCCCTCTGAATTTATATGCGTAAACGTCTTTGTTTTCTTTACATATTAACATTCTAATACTATCCGTAAGCTGTATCTCATTTCCTGTTCCCTGTGGCGTTTCCTTAATGCAAGAAAATATCTCAGGCGTTAGCACGTATCTTCCAACGGTCCCTATGTTTGACGGTGCTTCCTCCTGAGAAGGCTTTTCTATTATGTCTTCAATACGATAAACGGATTTATCTAAATCTATTTCCTTGCCCTTTATTTTTATTATTCCGTATTTAGTCACATCTTTAACTTCTTCCACGGCTATCACTGAACTCTCATACTTCTGATAAACATCCATCAATTGTTTTATGCACGGGACATCCCCTTTTATTACGTCATCGCCTAACAAAACAGCAAATGGCTCATCCCCTATATGCTTTTCTGCTTTTAAAACCGCATCTCCTAAACCTTTCGGCTCTTTTTGTCTTATGTAGTGAATATCAACTAAGGAAGAAACATCTTTTATTTCTCTCAACAACTCATATTTTTTGTTTTGAACTAAATGACTTTCAAGTTCTGGTGAAGTATCAAAATAATCCTCTATCGCCCTTTTACCCCGCCCTGTGATAATTATAATATCCTCAATTCCTGAGATGATTGCCTCTTCAACGGCAAATTGAATGATGGGCTTATCTATAATTGGCAGCATCTCTTTTGGCATTGATTTTGTAACGGGCAAAAACCTCGTTCCCAACCCTGCTGCGGGAATCACCGCTTTTGTTATCATTCTGCTACTCTATTCACTATCCCATCAAAATTTTTATCAAAACTTGCGATATAATCGGTTTCCCTTCCGTTGATAAGGGCTATTGAGGTGCAATCTGTAAAACTCAGCATTTTCTCAGGATATTTTAAAAATGACTTCCACGCTTCGTTGAAGATAACTTTTGATACTGGTAAAATATTTACAATAAATATGCTCATTTTTCATAAAGTATCTCATCTATCTCTCCTTCGCTTGTTACAATGCCCCAATCACTTTGTAGCTTTCTAATTTCCTCTATTTCTCCCTCTGATAATGGCAAGTACACCCCCTTGATGAAACCTTCTTTTGAGTCTTCCACAAGCTCAATAATTCTTGAGAACAATTCCTGCTGCGTTATCTTCTTCCCAAACCTCAAAGTGAACTCCGATTGTAATCTGTCAAAATCCTTCTTATCTTCTCCCCTCACTTTTATACTTGTGCTCATCATTTAATGTTTATTCCTCTCCGATATATATAAACTTTTCTCCCTTCGTTCATTCCCTCACCTCATACTTATCTTTCATTTCTTCATTTATATCATCCACTGATTTTAATAATCTTACGTTCCGATATTTCTCAGCAAAAGAGATGAAAGCTTTCAAGTCCTTTGGCAAACATTTACCTCCAAATGCTTTTCCATGCACAGTTCCATATCTTCCTATTCTTGGGTCAAGAGCAACGATATCCGCAACAGTTTGAGAATCAATACCCAATTCTTTGCAGATGAGAAATAGTTCATTCCAATAAGATATCTTTGCAGCAAGCATGCAGTTGGATGCATATTTTATCAGTTCCGCTGTTCGTAGATCAACTCTGAAAATAGGTTTATTTAAATTTAAGGGCTTGTAAAGTTCTTCTAAAATATCTCCTGATTTTTTATCGTATTCGCCAATCACAATTCGGTCTTCGGTAAAGAAATCTTTCTTCGTGCCCTCAGCTTTGCTCCAGCTTCTGGATATTTCGGTCAAGAATTCCGGATTCATGCACGCTCCTATTTCAATTCCTGCTTTTTTGCCTGAATATTTCTCTAATATTGGCATTACTACGTCTTCAGTGGTCCCTGAAACCACTGTGCTTTTCACCACTACAAGATGATACCCCTCTTTATTTGCCAACACTTTTCCTATATTTTTCGTTGCTTCTTTTATGTAGCTCAGGTCTATTTCTCCATTTTTGTTTGTCGGTGTTGGAACACAAATGAAAGATATATCCGATTTTTTAATTGCGTGGTTTATATCTTTTGTAAATGTAAAATTTGGCAGGTTTTTGTCAACCACGTCGTAGAAAATCACTTCATTGCCAAGTGCTTTCAGCCCTTTTCCAAGTGCCGTGCCAACAAATCCGCTTCCTATTATTGAGATTTTCATGTTATATCACCCTATAATGTTTTGTAATAAAACCCTTCTCTTTTCACACATCAAACACCCCTTCTCATCCAGACGGTCACAAATCGGAATCGCGACCCATTCATGACTTCCACGATATTCAAAATTCCGCATTTTTATCTATATCTTCCCAGTTTTCGGTAAACCACTCATGCACTCTCCTCAGTCCTTCCTCAAACTCCATCTGCGGCTCGTAATCCAACAACTTCTTTGCTCTCTCAATAGATGATAAAAGCCGGCGTTTCACATCCCAGTCCCTTCTCTCCATATATTTAACCCCTGCTTTATTACCCGCGAGTTCGTTCACCATATTCGCCATATCTACAACCCTGTGCTCCTTACCGGAGCCGAGATTTATAGCTTCTCCCACTGCTTCTTCTTTTGTTCCCATTGCTAACAATCCATCTATTATGTCATCCACATAAGTCCAATCCCTCGTTTCTGTTCCATCCCCGGTTATAGGCAATGCCTGTCCTTTCATTGCCCAGTAAAAGAAGTTCGGAATTACATTTCTGTATTTCCCCGGCACCTCACCCGGACCATAAACGTTGAAGAACCTCGCGTTAACTATGGGCAAGCCATACAAATTATGGAAGTAGTTGGTGTATAATTCCCCGAGCAACTTCGTTACCTGATATGGTGTATGCAGACTGATAGAGATGTCGTGCTCCTCAAAAGGCATCTTCGAGTCCAGTCCATAGACTCCACAGCCCGAGGAAGAATAGACAAATCTTTTTACATTCACAACATTTGCATATTGCAGAACTTTTAGCGTTCCCAGTCCATTGACCATCAAATCCGTCTCCGGATTGTCCACTGAATTCTGGTTTGCGAAATGCGCCGCCAAATGGAAGATATAGTCTGGCTTCTCTTTGAACGCTCTTTTTAGCATCTCGTCGTCTAAAACACTTCCCTTTACAAATACAATATTCTTCGCTTCCGGGATGTTCCACTCGTATGCACTCGATAAATCATCTAACATTGTCACTTTCGCTGCATTTAGTTCTGCCAACTTCTTGCACAGATTCGTTCCTATGCAGCCCGCACCGCCTGTTACTAAAATGGTTTTCCCTTCATATTCGTTTTCTCTATCCATTTTTTATCCCTCTTTTTTAATTCTACCACCTTCATGTATCTCGCTTCTTCTTTTTCCAAATATTCTAATAAGTGTTCCCACTTTCTGGGTGTTTTTTGGCAATCTGTTCTGCGAATTTATCCGTTTTCGTGTTTAACTCCTGAATTTCCCATCTTCGCACCATATCTTCCACACTTATGAGCTAAAAACTCATCCACTTTGACTTTTAGCACTGTTTCCATCATACTTATATATTTACACCTCTGTATTTAATTTAATGAATACTTCTCATCCACTCTACGGTTCTTTTAATTCCCTCTTCTGGTGTGACTTTTGGATCATGCCCTAAATCCCTAACTGCCTTTAAAAAGTCCATCCGTTTCACTTTTGTTGTGAACGGTTCAGCCTCTTTATAACTCACTATCGAATCATCCCTTCCAACTGCTTTCAAAACTAAATCGGAATATTCTTTGATTTCCTTTTCCCATTCTGGTCTCCCACCAACATTATAAACTTCTCCGGGAATGAAGTTATCAACTATGTTGGCGAAGGTTCTGCACGTATCTTCCACATAGTCTATTATCCTTTTATGTCCTTTATAGACAACATAAAGCTTATTGAAGAGTGCATGATGAATAAACTTAGGAATAAATCCTCTGTAAGGTGTATAATGCTCGCCTGGCCCGTAGCAGTTAACAGGTCTTACCCTCACTGTTTCTGTTCCGAACATCCTGGCAGAATTCATGCACATCAACTCTCCCGCCCATTTGGTTATTGCATAGTCATTTATCTGGTAGGTATCTTTTATGGGATTCTCCTCCATTACGTCCTCGGTCATTACTCCTTCGTAGTCCCCGTAAACCTCTGCACTGCTGAAAAACACCATTCTGAATTTCAGTTTCTCCTGTAATCGAATTATATGCTTCGTTCCGGTAGCGTTGGTTGTCCACAGATTCTCATAGTAATCCTCGCCGTTCCATCTTCCATATTCAGCCGCTAAATGATACACATAGTCAAATTTCCACCTCTCAAATACTCTCTCCAGTTGTCTGTAATTTCTCACATCTGCCCTGATGTAATCATCTTTATCGGTATTGTAGAGATCCGATGCAATCACTTCATGACTTCGCCTTTTTAGCTCTTTCACTAAATTAACCCCTATAAATCCCCCTCCTCCTGTCACCAATATTCTTTGTGTTTCCATTTTATCCCCCCTTTTATAACCACCTGATTACGCATCGTGGGCTCTGCCCACGTCCCCGTAAACCCCGAAAGGGTTTATTTCACAATATTATTTATTGATTTACCAAATAAAACTTTTTTTTGTTTTTTCTTTTAGCACAGGTTTTCTTTTTTCTAAAAAGAAAAAGTGTCGTGTAATCTCGTGGTTCCATATAAATGACTACATTTAAATAGTACTGTTCCCCCCTCTGTATAAGGCTTTCCGGGATCAACACATTGCATATACGCATGTTCAGGGTCTTCATTGGTAGTCAATCCAAGTTTTACGGGACACCAGTCATGCTCCAATATCAAAGCGTAGTGGAGCAAAGTTGATAAAGCGTGTGTGCAGAGCGCATCAGTTTTCTCCAAAATAATTTCCGGGTCGTCTATCACTATTTTATTTCCTACCTTATATACTGGACAGTATCCCCTTATCTCGTGCACTACTATCTCTAACATTGACCTTTACTTACTTACACCCCCTAAATTTCTTCCACTATCTTGATAATTCGCTCTCCCGCTTTCCCATCGCCAAATGGATTATTCCATTTTCTTCCCGTGCTCAACATCTTCTTAACACTCTCCAAAATCCTCTCTTGATTCACTCCAGCTAAAACATTACTTCCAACTTCTACTGTCTCAGGTCTTTCTGTGTTATCCCTTAAAGTAATACAAGGAACTCTTAAAATGCAAGTTTCTTCCTGAATGCCTCCGGAATCTGTTAAGACAAGTTTGGCATCAGCTTCTAACTGTAAAAACTCAAGAAATCCAAGAGGTTCTGTCAATTCAATCCCTTCTGGAACTTCTAATCCAAATTCTTCTGTTCTTTTCATCGCTCTCGGATGGATTGGATAGATTATTGGAAGATTTAACTCATTGTAAATCAACTCTAAACCTTCTAAAATCCCTTTTAACCTTCCCTTAACATCTACATTCTCTTGTCTGTGTGCCGTTACGAGAAAATATTCTTCTGGATTTAAATTTAACTTCTTCAGGCTGTTCACTTTCCTTTTTGCAATCTCCAAATTTTGATAAACTGCATCTACAATTGTGTTTCCAGTAACGAAGATTTTGTTTTCTTCTACGCCTTCCCTTAACAAATTCTCCTTTGCTTTTTCTGTTGGTGCGAACAAATAATCTGAAACACGGTCTGCTAAAACCCTGTTTATTTCTTCTGGCATGCTTCTATCGTAACTTCTTAATCCCGCCTCGACATGACCTACTTTTATGTGGAGTTTGGAGGCAGCTAACGCACCTGCTAAAACGGTGTTCGTGTCCCCTTCGACTAAGACTGCATCTGGCTTCTCTTCTTTTAGAACTTTTTCTATGCCGATTAGCATTTTACCTGTTTCCTCTGCATGAGAGCCAGATCCGACTTCTAAGTTGTATTTTGGTTTTGGTAGTTCTAATTCTTCAAAAAAGATTTTGTCTAAGTTGTAAGAGTAATGCTGACCGGTGTGCAAGATGAAGTAATTTAACTCTTGTTTCTCGCATTCTCTTATGACTGGCGACATCTTTATTATTTCCGGGCGTGTTCCGAGGATTACCGAGATTTTCACGATTTAAACCTATAACCCCCTGTAATAAAACCCTTTTCTTTTTGCTTCTTCATCATCAAATATTCCTCTCACATCAATCAACACTGGCTTATCATTCAACAGCACTTTCTTTCTAAAGAAAGAACCTGTGCTAAGAAAGGATTTATTCTTGAACTCATCATGCGCCACTGCCACAATAACACAATCCACCTTCACCTCCAATTCATCCAAAGCTTTCACGTCGAAAGCTTCTATCTCTTCCCTGCTTAGCAATGGATCATAACCGTAAATTTCAACACCAAATTCCTTAAGCTCCTTTACCATTTCTCTCACCGGCGATTGTCTCGTATCCGGCACGTTCTCCTTATACGTTAAGCCCGTAATCAAAACCTTAGAGTCTTTAATCACCTTACCAACTTCGTTCAATCCTTTTATCGCCATCTCTGCTACGTGCTTCGGCATATAATCGTTTATCGCTCTCCCTGCTAAAATCACCTGAGGATGATACCCTAATTCTTTCGCTTTATAAACCAGGTAGTAAGGATCAACTGGAATACAATGACCGCCAACCAAACCCGGCTTATAAGGATGAAAATTCCATTTTGTAGAAGCAGCCTCCAAAACTGATTTTGTATCCAACCTCATTTTATGGAATATAATTGCAAGTTCATTCATTAAGGCAATATTCAAATCCCTCTGGATATTCTCAATGACTTTAGCAGCCTCTGCTGTTTTTATGTCTTTGGCTTTGTAAACATTGGTAATCAAGCCGTAAAGTTCAGCTAATATTTCTGTTGTCTCCTCATCCATTCCTGCAACTATTTTTGTTATCTTATCTAACGAATGTGCGTCATCACCCGGATTTATTCTTTCTGGGGAATAACCGATCTTAAAATCCATTCCACAGACCAGTTCTGATTCCTTCTCCAAAATAGGTTTCACTACTTCTTCTGTTACGTCAGGATAAACGGTAGACTCTAAAACTACTGTTGCACCTTTCTTCAGGTTCTTGCCAACAATTTCTGCTGCGGATTTTACATATCTCAAATCCGGCTCCTTTGATTTCGTTACTGGTGTTGGAACGCAAATCAAAATAAAATCTGCTTGTTTTATTCTCGTTGCATCTGAAGTGAATTCTATGTTTTGTTTGGTGTTGCTTTCACTCAACCTCTTTACCTTTTCTTCGTCTATGTCGAATCCTATCACTTTCAAATGCTTTGAGAAAGCCTCCGCTAAGGGCAAGCCCACATAGCCTAAACCAACAATACAGACCGTTTTGTTTTTCGTGGATAACATACCCCTTATTTTCATTTATCTCACCTTTATCTGAGGAACATTAACCTTCTTAAAATCCTCGTCTCGCCCGACAACTAATTTATCCTTCTTAGCTATCGCAGTGGCTACCGCAAATGCATCTGCAAGGGATATCGCATTCTCTCCCTTTATCTTACCTGTTTCTCTCCATATCGCATTATCAATGAGAGGAACGATTTCCATGCCATACGCTCTTAAATTCCGCACTTTTTCTTCCGCTATCGCAGCATCTCTTCGATAGAGAATATAATAAAATTCCGTGAGATTGACGATGTTTAGAAATCCCTTTGTCTCCTTATTCTGAATTCTTCTAAGCAAATCTTCTACTACTTCTGCCCCTTCTTCACCTAAGTAGAATATTAACAGCGCTTCTGTATCAAATACTACCATTTATCTTATCTCCGCTCCAGAACTTTCTCTTTTCTTATATCCACCTCTCTTGCCTCTTCTATAACTTCCCTCGCTGTCATGCCTTTAAATATCTCTCTTAGCGAGCCCTTTTCTTCAGAAATATCCGGGAATGGCTTGAGTAAAACGCCTTCTCCAGACTCAACCACAATCGCTCTATCCTTAAACCCAAATTTTTTCCTCAGATACTTTGGTATCGTCGCCTGCCCCTTTTTCGTTATTTTAACTACTTCCGATTCCATCTCTATCACCTATGTAATACAATATTATTTTGCATTACTTAAAACTTATGGTATTACATTACTATAATATTTCTTTTTGTAAAAGAAAGTGTCGTTTAAGGGCGGGATTAGGACAAAAGTAATGCACAAAAGGGTGAAGAGGATTACGAGTGCAAGGTCAAGGTCAAAGTCTTTTGGGAAGTGTTTGAGCATGATGTATAACTTTTTTATGCAGTTCATATATCCTTTTTCACTCTGATTCATTACGTATCTTTATCCCCTCCGCTGTGTTCGTATCTCCATCAAACATCCTCCTCATCCAGGTGGTCACAAATCGGAATCAGCACCATATTCGCCAAATCAATAACCCTGTGCTCCTTACCGGAGCCGAGATTTATTTCCATGTCTCACCTTCCACTAACATTCTTAACTTCTTTAAAGCTTCTTTTTCCCGGATGTCTATCGTTTTCATCTTCTTTTTTACAATCTTCGCAGAGAAATGATTATCAGCGTGTAAGAAAACTGTTGGTTTGGATTTATATGCAGTTACAAACTGTATAGCATCAATTGCAAAGAAATTATGATATCTGATGCACCTGTTTATGAGCGATATAAACTCTTCTTCGACTGGGATGATACGTAACTCACCATTTGCTATTCTTATATCTACATCAAGGAGAATCGAGTCCATTACTTTTTGCGCTTCATCCTCTGAAATCTCTCCTTGATTCTTTCTTTTTGTTATTCCCCTTAGAATCTCGGGAATGCTCAATTGGGATGCAAATCCAGTTACAATCCCGGATTCCATCAACCATAAAGATAGTCCATAACATCTGACCCTGGCTCTTCTTTATACGCTCTGAAAAGTGCGCTTGCCTCGATATAAACGCGCCTCATAATTCTTCTTCTTCTTCTTCTTCCTTAATTTCCCTTAATAACTCATCAGATGAAATAGAGATGTATTTGCTTAGCACTTCCTTTACTTCGCTTCTGGTATATAGCTTACCTTTAAGTGCGATCAAAAACCTGACGGCATCTTCAACGGCTTCGTCTCTAGTACGGTATCTTTTTCCATCGATCAATGCATTCAGCTCGCTTACCAATTTAGAGTTTATGTTTACTGATATGCTCATGTCATCACCTCGATTTATTGGTTCCTTATTTCCACGTATTTAATCCCCGCTTCTGCGCACCACCACAATCACACAATCCACTTTAACATTTAGGTTACCCAAAGCCTTCACACCCAACCCTTCAATTTCTTCCTTGCTCAATAATGGATCATACCCCTAAACATCAACACCAAATTCCTTCAACTCTTTCACCATCTCCCTCACTGGCGATTCCCTTGTATCCGCTACATCTACACAACTGCGGATACTCCCACCTTTACTCTTCCAATAACAAACTCTTCTTCAGTCGGTACCTCTTCCCTCTCCTCTTTCAAAGCCAGTAAGTGGGCTTCTATCGCCTCCTTTACATTTTCCATCGTCTCTTCAATCGTCTCGCCTTGGGAATAACAACCCGGTAGGGCTGGGACTTCTGCCCAAAAACCCCCTTCTTCTGCCTTATAAACCAATAACATCAAATGCTTTCTCTGCAAACTCTCTCACCGGGTGGGATTCATTCGTTGCAATTACATAATCATCAGGTTCTTTTTGCTGGAGCTTTTTGGGGCATATGTTTACCTCTGTTTTCCATAGATGTTATCAGAATATAAATATATTTTTATCAGCACAATTGATAAAACTTTTTCTAAATCATGTTAACGCTCTGGATACACTACTTCCTCGCCATTGACTATCTTGAGCAGCACATGCTCGTTTCTTAGCCCTTGTAGCCGATAGCTTCGGATACCTCGTTTCCATGCAACATACCATAATGCCTTATCATTTGTAATCAACACAGCCTCCTTCAATTCGCCTACCATGTGAAAATTTTCGTTACACCTCCCCTATGAATGAATTTCGCAAAATCCTAGTCTCTTACTCGTTCATAAAGCCTTCTATCGGCTGTGATAAAAGTGAGTTCTGCTCGGCAAAAATCGGAGAATGCCAAAGTTTCAGCGGTCTCTTCATCCATTCGCGCAACTATCTTCGTTATCTTAGCTAAGGCATGTGCTTCATCACCGGGGTTTATCCGTTCCGGCGAGTAGCCAATTTTGAAATCCATTCCGCATTTTAGTCCTGATTCTCTTTCTAAAATGGGTTTAGCCACTTCTTCAGTAACGCCGAGATAAACGGTAGATTCTAATACAACGATAGCAAAATATAAAATAGGGATGGAAAAAAGTAATATAGTAATATACAACATTGCCTCAGAAAACTGGTGCTGTAAGAAGCGATAAAGCGTGCCACCGGTGCCCCGCCAGCGAAAAAGGGATAACTTTACATGCTATTGTTCTTTTATTTCCTTTTAAGTAGTAATTTTGAATGAGTAGTTTTTTGAATGAGGTCTTGATTTAACTGCGACCCCGAATAGAAAAAAGAAGGGAGGTAAATAAAACTTGGTGGTGAGTGTAGTTGAACATCTGCCTGTGCTTGTGGTTGCAATATCCATGCTCTCTGCATTCACTATTTTAATTGCCGGCTGGCTGAACAAGAAATCTTGCTGTTTCATCTCCATCGCAACTATTCTCGTTCAACTCGTCATGTCTGTGTTTATCCTGCATCATGTTCTCGCTATTGGATCTATAAATTACTGGCTCGGTGGATGGGCGCCCCCGTGGGGCATAGAATACGTCGTTGATGCTTTGAATGCTTATGTACTTGTCATCATTCTGCTTTTAGGCTTGCTATGTGCGATACATTCAAAGAGTAGTATAGAGCACGAACTACCACCACATAAAGCTGTCGCTTTCTATACGGTTTATCAACTCTTTATAACTGGTTTATGCGGTGTAACCATCACCGGCGACATATTTAACATGTATGTGTTCATTGAGATACTGTCATTAGCCGCGTACGCATTAGTAGCTTCGAAGGGTGGAACATCATTGAGGGCGGGTTTTACTTATCTCGTTATGGGTTCTATCGGTGCTTGCTTCTTTTTGATCGGCATAGGCTTCCTGTATGCTGTTACGGGCTCGCTGAACATACATGACCTCTCGCTTTTATTGCCTCCGCACTATGGAAACAAAGTAGTTCAAGCGGCTTTTATCTTCATCATCGTGGGATTGGGCATAAAAATGGCTATCTTTCCGCTTCACACCTGGTTGCCGGATGCACACCCCGCGGCACCCAGTCCAATCTCAGCTATGCTGAGTGGAATCATGATAATGGTTGGATTTTATGCGTTAATTAGAGTGTTGTTCACACTCTTCCCCTTCTACTATAATTACGGGCTTATCTTGCTTACCCTGGGGCTTTTATCAATGACAGTGGGAAACCTCTTTGCCTACTTCCAGAAGGACTTGAAAAGACTGCTTGCATATTCGAGCATTGTCAATATGGGTATCATAGCCACAGGTGCAGGAGTTGCCGCTTATATCTTATCAACCGTAGCAGAACCAGCAGGTACACTTCCAGAAGCTGCATCTTTAGCTATGGCGGGTGCATTACTCCATATTTTTAGTCATGGTATGGGCAAAGCGCTGGTTTTCTTGGGTTCTGGCAACATTCATGCCAGTATCCATACCAGGGACCTCACGAAAATGGGTGGCATTGCAAGGGACATGCCCTTTACCAGTTACTCAATGACAGTAGGCTTGCTCTCTTTATTGGGCATGCCACCTTTAATTGGTTTTTGGAGTAAATTCCTGATATTAATGGCTGTGGCAAAGGCAATTCAATCTATTGGTGGAGTGGTGATGATTACGGTTTTTATCATTCTTCTATTTAATGTTATATACGCTGCGGCATATTATCTCAAAGTGGCAAAGGTGTTAATGATAGAAAGCGGGGCTGTCAGGACCCACGAGGCACCATTTTCAATGGTATTCTCGGTTGCTGCTTTTGCGCTCGCCTGTTTAATTGGTGGTTTATTATTGCCCATACCACTCATTAGAGTAGCCACAAAGGCATCACTAATAATTTTAGGAGGTGGATGAGGTGGCGGTAATAGAATCCATAAGTCCGTTGTTAGCAATTTCATGTCCCTTCATCTGCGTTTTTCTTATAATACTCTTTAGTAAGCGACCGAACATAAGAGAGAGCTGCACGATGTTCGCCAGCATATTGCAGTTTTTGATCGTCTTTTCTATGGTACCGATTATTATAGCGGGGAATGTAATCGAATGCCCACTCTTCACTATATTTACAGGGCTTGATTTTATATTCAGAGTAGATGCTTTTGGTCTTATATTCGCTATTACTTCTTCTTTCCTCTGGATTCTGGTGTCGTCCTACTCCATAGGATATATGAGGTCACTGCGCGAACACGCCCAAACGAGATACTACGCCTGTTTCGCAATAGCCATTTTCGGTGCGGTAGGCATAGCACTGTCCAAGAACCTGATCACCATGTACTTCTTTTATGAGGCATTAACAATATCAACGTATCCGTTGGTGGCTCACGATGGGTTACCCGCATGGGGACACAAGGCAGGAGAATCAGAGAAAGCACGGGAAGCACGATTTGCAGGTCGTAAATACTTAGCTTATTTGCTTTTTTCGGGTTGGTTCTTCTTTGTTGCGATAGTGTTAACGTTTTACCTTACCGGGACCACTGATTTTGAGAACGGAGGGCTTTTAACGGTTGCTTCGGCATCGCGCTTGACATTGATGATATTATTTGTGTTGTTCATGCTGGGCTCAATGAAAGCGGCATGGATGCCTCTCCACTCATGGTTGCCAACGGCAATGGCTGCGCCAACGCCGGTGAGTGCGCTTTTGCATGCCGTAGCAGTGGTGAAGGCTGGGGTGTTTGTAGTCGTCAGAATTGTGTGTTACATATATGGCGTGGATTTGATGAGTGCGCTTGGTCTTGGATTAGCACTGGCATGTTTAGCATCCTTTACGATGATTGTCGCTTCTTTGTTTGCAATCGCGCAAGACAACCTGAAAAGGAGGCTTGCATATTCCACTATAAGCCAGTTGTCTTACATTATCTTTGGCGTGGCTTTGTTAAACACCATGGGCGTGCAAGGGGCAATGCTTCACATTCCTTTTCATGGATTCATGAAGATAACGCTTTTCATGTGCGCAGGTGCGATAATAGTAGTTACAGGCAAGAAGAACATAAGCGAGATGGCGGGCATAGGAAGAACGATGCCGGTGACAATGGTTGCATTCACCATAGGCGCGCTTGGAATGAGTGGCATCCCACCGGTGTGTGGACTTATAAGTAAGTGGTATCTCTGCTTGGGTACGCTGGATGCGCATTCCCTGGGTTTGCTGGCGGTGCTTCTGGTAAGTTCTCTACTGGATATCGTTTATTTCTTCCCGATAATATATATTGCGTTCTTTGGTAAACCAGAACCAGAAAAGTGGACGGATGGAGGGAATAGTAATAAAAAGCCAGAGATAAAAGAGGCATCTATTTTCATGCTCGTTCCCTTGACCTTGACGGCAATTTTCTCCATCGTATTCTGCCTGTTCCCGAATACGTTTTATATACTGGAGCTTGCAAAAATCGCAGTTGCAGGTTTAGGAGGAGGTGTGTGAAGTAGAGATGAAGATGAAGATAACGATGAGACATTTGTTTTTGATGCTTTATGTTAGTCTTGCGGTGAGTGTCTTAGCAGGCGTTCTCGCTTATCATTTCCACCTTTTTCATCCATATTTCTGGTGGGAGAATTTACCTGTTTTCAGTGCAATATACGGTTTTGTCGGTTGCATCATCATCATCATTGCATCAAAAGCGCTCGGGCATTACTGGCTTCAGAAGGAGGAGGATTATTATGAGAAACGTTGAAAAATGCAAATTGAAAATTGCAAAAGTCAAAATGCAAACTTTAAGAAAGTTTGATCAAACAGCTTCGCCTATTTTGCATTTTGCATTTTGCATTTTATATTTTGCATTGAGCGCCAAGCGCTTTGGGGGTGATAGAAGATGATTGAGTGGTTTCATCCGGGGCTCATATTCATCTTCGGAGCTTTTCTAATACCGGTTTTAAAGGGAAGAGGAAGACTGAAACAGGCATATCTGCTATTACTCCCGGCAATAGCATTTATAAACCTCATTCTCATATCAAAGGGAGTATTTGGAAGTGGACCTTTCTGGCAGCTCTCCTTCATGGGATATGAGCTTACCCTCGGCAGAATAGACCGGCTGAGCATGGTATTCGCATACATATTTGTGATTGCTTCATTTTGCATGATTCTTTATGCAATTCACATAAAGGAGAATTGGCAGCACGTAGCTGCTTTCTTATATGTCGGAAGCACGCTGGGAGTGGTCTTTGCTGGCGACCTCTTTACTCTGTTTTTCTTCTGGGAAGTGATGGCATGGTCTTCGTTATTCCTAATTTGGTATAGAAGGACGAAAGCGGCATACGGTGCGGGATTCCGCTATATCATGGTGCATTCATTTGGCGGTGTATGCCTGTTAGCCGGGGTTCTGATACACTTGCAAAATGGTGGTTCTATTGCTTTTGAATCTTTTACCTGGGGTATTGGGACGGAGTATCTGGGTGTTTACCTAATATTCCTCGCGTTTATCATAAATGCCGCGGTTCCGCCTTTACACGCATGGCTGGCGGATGCGTATCCAGAAGCAAGTGTTACCGGCGCGGTGTTCTTAACTGCATTCACCACGAAGAGCGCGATATACGTGCTGATAAGAGGTTTCCCGGGTGTGGACATTTTGATATGGTTGGGGGCGATAATGGCGGTGTATGGGGTTGTCTTCGCAGTGCTTGAGAATGATATAAGAAGACTTTTAGCCTATCACATCATCTCCCAGGTGGGCTACATGGTGGCAGGAGTGGGAATGGGAGTTTTTGGCACCGCAGCAGGAGAAATGGCGATAAACGGTGCTGCCGCCCATGCTTTCTGCCATATCCTCTACAAGGCGTTACTTTTCATGGGTATGGGTGCGATAATAGAGGTAACGGGAAGAAGCAAACTGACCGAATTGGGTGGTATATACAAATACATGCCTATCACTTTTTGGCTTTATATGATAGGTGCATTTTCAATTTCCGGATTCCCCCTATTTAACGGATTCGTGAGTAAAACAATGATTATCCAATCTTCTGCTATGTGGCATTATTCAATTATATGGCTGATGCTCGAAGGCGCTTCAATAGGAACTTTCCTGCATACTGGTCTGAAGCTTCCCTGGGGTGCGTGGTTTGCAAGAGATAAGCCAGTATGCGAGGCACGAGAACCGCCCAAGAATATGCTCGCTGCAATGGGCATCACCGCGTTTTTGTGCACCCTCCTCGGGGTGTATCCACAAATACTTTACAACATTCTCCCGTATCCTGTTGATTACGTTCCTTATGCACCGGGTCACGTGGTAGCAATGTGCCAGCTCCTTCTATTCACATTTGTTGCGTTCTGGCTATTAAGAGCAATGCTTCACGGTACACCAACGATTACGCTTGACACCGACTGGTTCTACCGTACACCGGGAAAGAAGGTCATAAGGTTCTGCGAAGGACCGCTGATGGCGTTTGCGAGCTACATTGACCAGAATGTAATGAAAATGGCGGGTTTCTTCCGCGCTCTGCCGCCAAAGTCACAGACAGTTGTAGAGAATCGAATAGATAATGCGTTTCATGAGCGGGTCCCAGCTCTTTTAAACTTCGAAAATGTCTATAACGCAATAAAAAAGGTTAAGGATAGAGAGTTATCGTTTAATTTGATATACATCCTTATCGCTATGCTACTTCTTCTTTTATTTATATTATTCGGGGTGGTGATGAAATGATGATACCCCATATTCTCCTGCAAACAATAGTAGTACCTGTTATAGCCGCTATAATCATACTTTTAACCAGGCGCAAAATAGGAAAAAAAGCAGGTTTAATCGCTGGTATAGCCCTGCTATACACTACTGCTCTGCTCTGCATCGTGGGCATCAGACTTTATCAGGGTACAGTAATTAGTGAGGCATTTGTATGGGGGCCCTATGTGACGTTTGGTCTCTTAGCGGACGGCTTGAGCCTACCGATTGCAGTGATAATAAATATAATCAGCACTGCTCTTTCATTTCACTCACTCCGCTATATGGAACAGAGAGTAGATATATTATATAAGGGAGAGGATGAAAAGACAAAACTTAACTATTACACCGCGTATTTCGGGCTATATCTCATTGTATCCGCTGCTTTCATCGGTATTTGCTTTGCTACAAACCTTATAATAATATATCTCTTTATAGAACTACTCATTATTCCCTTTTACTTATTAATAAGTTACTTTGGCTATGTAGACCGATTTAGAGTCGCCGTAATGTGTTTCCTGTGGGGGATTGTAGGTGGAACATTCATCTTATTTGCATCTGTACTTGTTTATTCCCAGATAGGGAGCTTTGAAATCTCGGAGTTGCACGCTCTTGCAGGGAATCCAATAGCTGTTTGGATTGCATTACTC
>Ga0209986_10002586_pt1 | contig 16440 bp, 9 predicted proteins | sample BlataG_FD_183168 | JGI IMG/M metagenome (GOLD analysis project Ga0209986, IMG submission 183168) | Deep subsurface microbial communities from Black Sea to uncover new lineages of life (NeLLi) - Black_00105 metaG (SPAdes) (version 2) | ecosystem: Environmental > Aquatic > Marine > Oceanic >...
GTCAAAGACCCGGATGGTAAATCCGTTGTCTTAAAAATAGCCCGTGAAAAAAAGGATGAATATAATGAATTGATTTCGCGGGAATTCCAGATTCTTGCCCAATTCAAACATCCTAATATTGTCCCTGTATTTGATTATGACATTACTAATGACGGCAGGGCATATTTTATCCTTGAATACATTACTGGAAAATCTATAAATAAATGCTTTAAAGATTTTTCTGAAGAATTTATTGCAGTAATAATACAGATTATCAATGGTCTGGGTGCATTTCATAACAAAGGGTTTATTCACAGTGATTTAAAACCCGAGCATATTCTATACAATATAAATAATAAAAAGGCGGTTCTTATTGATTTTGGCTTTGCGCAGCAGCGTCTTTTAGAAACAGGTATTAGTGCCCAGGATATTAAGTTTGCGGGTACTATGGGTTATATAGCACCCGAGGTGATTAAAGGTATTAATATTGACCAACGAAGTGATCTTTATTCACTGGGTATAATAATCTATGAAATTTTAGCCGGGAAAAGAGTAAAAGATACCTTTGTGTCGATAAAAGGCATCCCTGAGGAAATAAATAATATTATTGCCCGTTTGATGTCACAAGAGCCGGCAATAAGACCGACGATACCTGAACTTTATCAAACACTTAGTAAATATCTAGGTACAATTAAGATTGAGATGCCTGAGTATCAGGTTAAACTGCCCCAGACCGGGTTTATTGAGATACCGGAGATTGCAGAGAGATTATCACGTGCAAAAGCAGAGGCGATTATAATTACTGAAGATACTGGTGCTGGTAAGACAAGATTATTACAGGAGATGAAATTCAAATATTTAATAAGAGGTTATTCAGTATTATTCTATTTATCCAGGGAAAAGACCAGGTTTCATGAATCCTTACGGATTTTTACAGGTGCTAGAAAGATTGATTTTTCAGATAAAGAAGATAAGTTTCAGATTTATGAGGAAATTACCGAGGATCTTATTAAATATGCAAAAGACAAAGACATTATAATTATGGTTGATGACCTTGAAGAATTATATGATTATGAGCTTGGTCTATTTCGTTATATTGGTTATGGTCTTAAAGATTCAAATATTTTATTGATTGGCACGTCGCAATCAATTGAGAAAATAAGTAATTTAGGCTTTGAAATCCTTAATTTGAGGCCATTTTCAAAAGGTGAAACACAAGAATTATTAGAAAAAACGTTCTTTAAGATCAGTCTAACAAAAGATAGTGTAAAAACTGCATCTATCAATGACTTTACTCAATGGCTTCATAAAGAAAGTGGTGGTAATCCACTCTTTATTGTAGAAACATTAAAAACCCTGTATGAAAATAAAGTTATCTATTATCAGACTAATGCATGGCACATAAAAACTGATTTGCTTAAAAAAACTGCAATACCTAAAAAACTGGATGATTTATTAGAAACTCGTTTAAAAACACTTGGTGATGACGAATTATCAATATTAAAGATCCTTTGCCTTGCCAATTCACCTTTAGAATCATCAATTATGAGTTTAATTTTAAAATCAAAGGTTAATATAGCAATTGAGCGCCTTAAAAATTCTGGTTTAATAAGGGAAGAAGTTAGAAACAAAAAAAGAGTAGTAATTATTTCAAATCAGATACTTATCCAGATTATAGAGAAATTCATTGACAAAAAAGAAGAACGCCAGCTTTTAGAAAAACTCATCAGAGCAATTGAAACCACATTAGCAGAAGATAAAAATTATCAACCTGTCCTCGCTCAACTAAATGACAGAATCGGCAAAAAAGAAAAGGCATACAATTATTTTCAAAAATCAGCAGATAACGCAGAAATGATTTATGACTATGATTCAGTACTAAGACATTATAATAAGTTGCTTGAATATGATAAAGATATTTATCCCGAGGAATATCCAGAAATTTTAATTAAGATTGCTGATATAAATCAAATTATTGGTAACAATGCGCTTGCGATCGAATACTATAATAAAGCAGAAAAATCTAAAACAAAGGATCTTTTATATCAAGTCTACTCTGGTATAGGGCGTTGTTATTCATCAATGGGAGAGCATACCCTTGCCGTGGAGTATTTAAAAAAAGCAATCAAACTAATAAAACACAAGGAAACAAATAAATATATCAAATTAACAAATGGTCTTGGTTATTCATTAATAAAATTGAATAAATTCGAAGAAGCCGCAACTATTTTCAATGAATCACTATCATTAGCAAAGAAAACTAACAATGCAGAAATGACAGCAGACACTTTTTATTATCAGGCAGTTTATGAATGGTTCAAAGGAAATTATGATAAAGGCACAGAAAAGGCTAAACAGAATCTAAAGTTTGCACAAAAACATAAACTTCTAAAGGATTTTGCATATACTGCAAATCTTTTAAGTTCGTTACACCAGCAAAAAGGAGATACAAGCCAGGCACAAAAATATCTTGAAAAAGCAATCGAAGTATTTAAAACCACAAAACGGAATAATGCCCTGGCGAGTGCATTAATTAATCATGCCATTTTTTATCATTGGCAGGGGAATTTTTCAAAAGCAAAAAGCCTTTATGAAAATTCATTAATCCTTGCACAACAAACTGATAATCGTATTGCCCAGTTTGATTCTTTATTTAACCTTGGCAGTATCAGTTATGATTCGGGGAAATTTGATGAAGCAATTGAGTTTCATAAAAAAGCACTTGAAATTAGTTCTGGTGAAATAAGTCCCAATTATAGTCTATCAATGATATATTATAAAAAAGGGGAAATAGATAAAGCAAAATCTATTCTGGAAAAGGCGATTATAAAAGAAAAGTTTCCATTGTACTATATTGCGTTAACATTAATCAACTTAGTTTCAGGGAATAAAGAATATGCTGAAAAAACACTCCTTAAAGCACTCAGTATAAATAAAATAACTTATCTGACTTTTTATACAAAAACAGAATTGTATTTAGGAACATTGCAATCCTATTATGAAATGTGCAATTTTGAAAAATCCTTATTCTATGCAGAAAAGCTTAAGGAAATTGCCCCACAATCCAGTAAAGAACACATTATCGCCAGCGCCTTTATAAAAATAAACAATTATAAACTTAATAAAACTTCAAAGCTTGATATAACTAAACAAGTTTCAGCATTGAAAAATATGGGTTGTATATATGATTATGCGTATCTTTTAAAATTGAGTTTGGAATCGATTATTGAAGCAGGAATAGAACAAGAAAACATAAAAGACATCCTTGAGCAATTGAACACAATCTCAGAAATCTTCAAAGCACTCGGTGCTGGATTAGAACTGAACAGGGTTAAAAAAATTCAGGAGAAGATGTTTCCAATCATTGTCAAGGACTATTCAAGAAGAACTATCTCAACACAATATCTTGAAACCTTTTCAAATCTTGCCGAGCTTATCAGCATTCATCTTGGTGATGAGGATTTTATCCAGAATACTCTTGATTTAATAATTAAGGCAACCAATGCTGAACGCGGTGCATTATTTATAAAGACAATCAAGGGTATGGAATTTTCTGCGGGCAGAGATATTGACCGCGCTACGATCAAAGATGCAAGCGAACTATCTAAAACTGCAATTAAAGAACTCGATAAGAATAAAATAGTCTTTACCCAGGATGCCCTATCTGATCCCCAATTTAACATTAAAAAAAGTGTAATATTAAACCAGATTCATTCACTTCTTTGCATTCCTTTATCAGTCTCTCGTAATGTCATCGGTGCGATATATCTTGATTCAAGACTCAGTACCGGCATATTTGGTCCTCAGGATAAAGACTTTCTCTTAACTATATCCCGGATTCTTGCTTCAGTGATTGAAAAGTCGATTGCATTTCAAACAATAGCCGAGGAGAATATTCTATTAAAGAGTAATATAATAAAGGAGATTGGCAGTGGTTATCTCATCGGCAAATCAAAATCAATGAAAAAGGTCTATCAATTAATTGAAAGTGTTGCCCAGACCGATTCACCAGTGCTTATTCTTGGTGAAACAGGTACAGGCAAAGGAATGCTTGCCCGACTTATACATATAAAAAGTAAAAGACAAAAACAAAAATTCCTCACAATAAACTGTGGAACAATTCCTGAGACCCTTTTAGAATCAGAGCTTTTTGGTCATAAAAAAGGTTCATTCACCGGTGCGATAAGCGATAAAAGGGGATTATTAGAAGAGGCGCAAGGCGGTACTATTTTCTTAGACGAAATTACCAATACCAGTCCTTCATTTCAGGCAAAGCTTCTTGAGGCAATTGAAGATAAGATAATCCGACGTGTTGGTGAAACCCAAACCCGAAAAATTGACGTTCGGTTCTTATTTGCCACTAATAGAGACCTTGAAATCGAAGTGGAGGAGAATAGATTCAGAAAAGATTTGTTTTATCGCATTAATGTCTTTAGTATTGAGGTCCCAACATTAAGGGAAAGGGTAAGTGATATTCCAGTACTTGCTAACTTCTTCTCAAATAGATGCGCTAAAGAGATAAATAAAACTATTAAAGGGTTTACCCCCGAAGCAATGCAAAGTCTAAAAGAATACTTGTGGCAAGGTAATGTTAGAGAACTGCAAAATGTTATTGAACGGGCAGTTATAATAACAAAGGGGCAGTTAATTACCACCCGGGATTTGGGTTTTGAAAAAATAAAAGATTCTGAAACCATATCTTTAAAAGAGATAAAAAAAGAGGCAATAATCGAGGCATTAAATGCAACAGGCTGGAGTATAAAAAAGACAGCAGATATGCTCGATGTCAACCGAAGGACAATTGAGAGATATATTAAAAAATTTAAGATTAAAAAATAAAGACCCACAGCACGTGGTCTAATCACTCCCGTAAAAATCATTTGACAGCACCTGTCTAAGGTGGACTGTCATCCCTTAAAATATTTAGCCCTCAGGTTTTCCTAAGTGGATAAAAGCTCCCGAAATCTCATTGGTTTTTTCTGACGCAGACCAAGATCTGCTACTCCATTCTTTGAATTTTTAATCAATCTGATTCAAAATGCGACATCTTTAAAAAATGCGACAAAATGTCGCATTTAGCTTCTGGTAAATGCAATACTAACAATGATTTACAGATAAGATCAAATATACGACAAAATGTCGCATATTACGAGTCTTAATCCTTGTAAAATTTAACAAATCTTCTGAAATATCAATACTTTTTTGCTGGCACAGATTTTGCTTATACATATAGTATGGAGGTTCAAATGAAGAAAATTTTAACATATCTTTTAATAATCCTTGTTTTTGGCGGGATCTTTGGCATTATAGCCCAGAGTGCTAATAATAATATAAAAGAAAATGCTTCAGTAATCAGTTCGGTTCTTGAGTTTATTGGTCCGGCAGTTGCGTATGCTGATGATTCACTTAGTGGCCCTAAACCACCTGAGCCGCCGCCAATTTGGTAATTTAGGAGGTTATAATGAAGTCATCACGAATTTATGAAGTCAAAATGCTTGATGGCACAAGGTACAAAGGCGAAATTGCGTACCGGGACGAAAAAATGGTTGTGCTCAAATTAAAGCAAACGCCCCGAGAACCGAAATTACGCCTGTTTTACAACGGTATTATTTCGATTCGCGAACTGGGTTGGCAAAGAGCTTTTGCAATGAGATAATGATTAGCGCGATAATAATTAATATCTTTTTAGGAATATTTATAAAAAATAATCATTTGAAATCTTTTTGATTGTATTGTAAAGAACCTTCTGTAAATTAGCGGGGAATATCTAAAGGCGAGGGCGATAAGGCACACATACCTTCTCTTTTCCTTAAGGAAGCTGGATATCAATCCAGCTTCCTTAATTTCGCCCTACATATCAGTAGAATTACTCATTGACATATTTGGGTACGTTGGTATAATGTAGTATAATTATTATAAAACAGAATTAAACTGCAAAACCATTCGTTATATTATTTTTTTCTCAAAGGGGGTATCATGAAAAAAAGAATTCTTGTATGTGATGATGAAAAACAAATAAGATTGATGCTCACTATGGCATTAAAAGATATTTATGAAATTGAAAAGGCAGCTGATGGTCAAGAGGCAGTACAAAAAGTAGCAGAAAAACCTATTGATTTAATCATTATGGACATAAAAATGCCCGGGATACATGGCCTTGAGGCAATTGAACGCATAAGAGAAAAAAATAAGACAATCCCAATAATTATAATTTCTGCATATGGATTAATGCAAGACGATTTTATTGTAAAAAGCTCGAATATTGCGCATTTTTTTACAAAACCAATAGAGATCAAAGCATTAAAAGAAAAGATATCTGAGATAATTGGGGAATAGCCAATGTTTCGCATCGGTGAGTTACTTATCAAACGCGGTATAATTATTCAGAAACAACTCGACGAGGCTCTTAAGTTGCAGAAAAAGAAAAAAAAGAGACTCGGTGAAATATTAATGGAGTTGGGATATCTAAATTCTGAAAACCTTCTCTGGATGCTTAGTGAGCAAGCCGATATACCGTTTGTCGAAGTACGACCACAGATGCTGGATAACCAACTTATCAATAAGTTCCCTGAAGATGTATTATATAACAATCTTATACTCCCCCTTTATGAAACCGCGGATAGAATTTATATAGCTGTTGGTGATCCAACAGACTCACTTATTGTTAAAAAAATGGAAGCTTTTACTACAAAAGAAGTAATAATTTCTGGCGCTGACCCAAAAAAGATAGAGCAATTATTAAACAAAATCTTTTTAGCGCAGCAGGCAGAAAAAGCCATAGAGAAAGAACGGGAAGCTAAAACAACTATCAAGATCACAGCCAATAATGCTGTGGTTGAATTCATCGATGAATCCGGAAAAACCACGAAAAAAAAATCGCGCATTCAAATTATAATAGATACTAGAAAAAAGAAAAGAGGAATAAAGTAATGGCTGATATGCATACATTACTAAAGCACGTTGTTACGTCAAAAGCAAGCGATCTCCACATAAGTGCTGGTTCACCGGTTATGATGAGAGTTCACGGTTCAATGAAGAAACTTGATGAAAATCCAATTAATAAAGAGACTGTTAGTCATTTGATTTTCCAAATACTCACAAAAGACCAGGTTACGAACTTTGAAAAAGAACATGAAATCGATTTTTCTCTTGAACTACCTGATATTGGACGTTTCCGCGCAAATGTATTCCATCAACGCCAGGGCATGGGTGCTGCGTTCCGGGTAATCCCCCAAAAAATTCCAAATATCCAAAAACTCGGATTACCAAAAGTCATCATGAAATTGCTCGAACTCGACATTGGTTTAATTCTTGTCACCGGGCCAACCGGAAGTGGCAAATCTACCACTCTTGCTGCAATGATCGATCACATCAATACTAATCGAGAAGGCCATATTATTACAATCGAGGACCCAATCGAATTTATCCATAAATCCAAGAAGTGTGTTGTCAACCAGCGTGAAGTTGGTAGTAACACACACTCTTTTGCAAATGCCCTAAGAAGTGCCTTGCGGGAAGACCCTGACTATATTCTCGTCGGTGAAATGCGCGATTTAGAAACAATAGCACTTGCCCTGACTGCTGCTGAAACAGGTCATCTTGTCTTTGGCACCCTCCATACCAACAGCGCACCAAAGACGATTACAAGGGTAATTGATGTCTTCCCGACAACACAAAAGGATCAGATAAGAGTACAACTTTCAGAATCATTGCAAGGTGTTATTGCCCAAAGACTATATCCAAAATTAGATCAAGCCGGCCGGGTTGCTGCATTTGAAATCATGGTCGCCACACAGGCGATACGCAATCTCATAAGGGAACAGAAAATATTTCAGATTGAATCAGTAATACAAACTGGACGTCAACTTGGCATGCAAAACCTCGAGCAAGCGAAAAGAAGACTCGTTTCTGAAGGAAAATTATCACCCGAGTTTTTAAAAGAACGCTTGACTTTATATTAATCTGTAAGCAAACATCAAATCCATAAGTCAAAATCAAAAAAAGTGAGTTTTATCGCTTATCTGTATATGATGTGAATTATATCAAAAATGATTGTAATCAGTCAAATTTAAAACCTTTCTTTTCAAAAAGTTGCAAACAAACATCTACTATATCAGAATCATAAAGGACATCCTTTTCTTTTGATATTTCTTCTAATGTTACTTCCAAACCACGGGCTGGCCTGTAAGGACGATGTGAAGACATGGCTTCCACCACATCAGAAACAACCAGAATCTTCGCCTCAAGAAGTATATCTCCTTTCTTAAGTCCCTGAGGATATCCAGAACCATTCAAACATTCATGGTGCTGGAGAACAATATTGGCAACTGGCCAGGGAAATTCTATTGTTTTCAATATATCGTAACCAACCCTTGGATGGGTTTTGACCAAAGCTAATTCTGATTCAGTCAATCTACTCGGTCGACTGAGAATCTCAGCTGGAACATATATCTTGCCGATATCATGGATAACTGCTGCCATGTAGAGTCCCCTGATTTGATCATTTGGAAGATTCATTTCCTTGGCTATAGCAGAAGATAAATTAGCCACACGCTGCTGATGACCAGCAGTATAAGGATCCCTCATTTCGACGATCCGTGCTATGGCATAGATAGTGCTTTCCATGATTTTCTGTAACTTTTTAACGCTTTGTCTTAATTCCTCCTCGGCTTGTTTGCGTGTGGTAATATCTATATCTGCACCTCGGTACCCGATAAGATTTCTCTTTTCATCAAGTATAGGAACTCCGCTTGTTGAAAACCAGACTGTTGTGCCATCCTTGTGCACGTTTCGATTTATAAATTCACGGAAAATTTCTTTTTCGGAGAAAACCTCAAATGCCGCGCGCTTCAGTTTTTCTCGATCTTCAGAATGAAATAGGTCATAAAAGTATTTTTTAAGCATTTCTTCAGGTTTGTATCCTAAAATCCTCTCAACAACAGGATTCGCATAGGTGTATCTTCCTTTAACATCAACTTCCCAAATCCACCCCAGGGTACTCTCTGCTATAACTCTAAACCTTTCCTCGTTTTTACGCAACTCTATCTCTACACGTTTGTGCCTGGCTTCGGATGCCCCTAATTCGGCTACGCGTCGGCGCAACTCTTTTAATTCTTTTATTAAATCTTCTCTTTTCTTATCTTTGTTATTCATTTTTATCTATCGTACATTTTCTCCTTATCTCACAAATCCAATAAGACTTAAGTATCAATAAAATATTATATATAGATTCTATAAAGTGTCAATAGAGAAACGCAAACGTTAACACACATCGTTACCACTTTTTTATCATCCACTGTCTTCCGCATATAATTCGGAAGTCACATCGGTAACACTCCTTCTCAGAATCAGGTGTTGAATCAAAATCAATTGCTGGATCTAATATCTCTTGTATAAGTGTTAATATAGCTTTCTTATATAGATTAAACAGGTTTATTTTCTCATGCAAAGCCAACTGCTCTTTAAATAACAATTTTTCTTTTATTATCTTAGAACCTAATATCATCAAAGAGCTGTTAATATTATCTATCGAAATATCTTTGTTTTCATCAAGATAAAGAAGCAGGTAGAAAGGTAACTGAACCGACCCAAGAGTTTTAAACCATTCTCCCCTCTTCGAGATATCGAAATTCTTCGGATTTGGCATAGCAGCATCCTTGCCAGTTTTATAGTCGATAATGTAAATATTTCCATCTCTTTTATCGACCCGGTCGATTCGCCCGGTTAATTTAATTTTATATCCGGATGGCAATTCGAGTAAAATTTCCTTAGATTGCCTGTATTTTTGTCCAAGATAAGGCTTTTTTTTATTTTCACACTCCAAAATTATAATATCCTTATATTTCTTTTTATGAAAGTCAAGTACGTGTTTCATCCTTTCCTTAATCTGAGATTTAATAAGATAAATAGACCCGATATCCGAACGTGTAAAGGATTTATTAAATTCATCTTCGACCATCTCCCCAATTTTCCTATAATCCTCCTCTTTAATAACGAGTTTTTTTCCTACTTTTGAAATAAAAAAGTTTTGTAGCACATTATGAACTTTTGAACCTATGTCCTTTGGTTCTAAATCGTCGGTTATTTCCTCCTTTTCACGTAACTTTAAAATATTTTGATAGTAAAACTTAAGCGGACAATGAAGATAAGTATCAAGATTAGATGGCGAATAGCTAATATTTTCAATAATATATTTCATTAGATCATCATTTTTCTTTACAGATTCAGGATCCCTTTGAGAAAAGTGAACTTTGAAAAAGACTTCACGAGTTGGTATTTCTAATTTTTGCGTTTTCTTTTGTAATTCCCAGATTAATCTTTCAACAAATCTGCTCTTTTCCTTATCCGCACTCTCCACATAATAAATATTGACCTGTTTTGCACCACCCAGAAGCGTATTAAAATAGTACCTTGATATTTTCTCTCTCTCTTCGTGAGTTGGAAGTGTAAGAAATTTTCTTACTTTGTAGGGCAAAAGGGTATCTTCTTTTTTGGTATGGGGTACTATCCCTTCGTTAACATCGAGGAAATATACCGTGTCAAATTTAATGTTTCTTGTTTCAAGAAAACCCAGAACCTGTAGACCCTTAACCGGCGTACCAGGAAAGGGGTATTTGAGTGATCGCACGTAGTTTCTTAATAGCCGAAAATAGCTTTCTGTTTTCACGAATTTTTCATTTTTAAGGTTAGAGGTTTTAAGTTCATAAAGCCCATCAATCATCGTTTTGATAAAAGGTACTGTATAGGGATGCATATTTGCTTGGCTGTTCTGGGATATAAAGGAAATAGATTGGAGGAGTTTATCACTGAAGTCTTCAATATTTTTCATCGTCTCGAATGGTTTTATAAGTATCCGATGTATATTATTTACATGGTTTTTAATCTTTACCCGGTCAATTTTAGCACATTCAGAAGTTGCTAGTTTTCTTACGCACCCACTAATGATTTTTTTATCTTCTTCGATCTCCTTTAACTTGATGAATCTTCTTTTCTGCTGTATAAATTGCTCTTCAATCGTGTGAAAAATGATTCTTGTCGGATAACTTGCTCGATCTAAGTAGATATTCTTGACATAAGGATGCAATACGAATTTTAAATAATCAGGGATAAAATAATCATCGCCATCTCTTGTTTCCATAAGTTTTCCCAATGTCTCGATGAGTGCATAAACAGGAGTGCGAAAGAGTGGATAACCCATGGAAATGTTGTATTCATTTTTAGCAAACCCTAATGTATGCTGAACAACAGGAAATAATGTGTCAGCTGAAGGAAGCACAATTAAATCTTTGCGGGTAAAATCTTCTTTTTTACATATAATCTGGTTGAGTGCGAATATTTCTCCGTGTACATCCATTGCCTTGTAAAAATCAACCTCAGCACCCTTCATCTCTGCACCTTTTTCTTCAACATCAACATGCAGTCTTGAAATTAATGATTCTATTCCCGGGCCCTTCTGAAAAACAAAACTCGTATTGTTTTTCTTGCCTAATTGTTCGAAAATTTTCCTTTCTGATTGAGTGAGAGCAAAAAAACCAACAATTAATATCTTCTTGAAAATATCTAAATCTACCTTTTCTATATCATCAGCAACCTTTCTGTATCTTGAAGCCCTGGTCGATATATTGTTTTGAGAAAAAAGCTCATAAAATGATTCATATAGCGTGGATAGCGATGTCAATTTTTTCTGAATCCTTACAGGTAACGTCTCACCAGCAATCGCCTCTATCCCTTTCAGTTTTGATGGTTCTATCAATTCTATATACATTTCCTCAAAATCCGAGAATATCTTAAATCCCCAGGGAAGGAAATCATCAAGGGTTAGGCAAACCTTACTATCATTAATTAAATTTTTATCCTTGTTAAGTTCAAATAGGATAGCTACGCCATCAATTGCACTCATCATCCTGTCTGCATATCCGAGAGAACCATACATAAAGTCGATAAACTCATCCATAGAGAGAATCTTAGGAGCCCTGAACGAAGATTTCAGCACATCTGCAAGATACTTTCGTAAAAAGTGAGAAGGCCTTTTTCCCGGGAAAACAATAAGATTTTCGCATAAATTATCCTTATCTTTCAGAAGAAGATCTCCTGCAAACTCCACAACATCCAGGGATGGAGAAACGAGTAAACTCTTCATTCCACTTCCTCTACTTTCCTGGCATCAATATAAGCAAGGTATCCTTTAATTGTTTTTTGAGGATTGAGTGCACGCAGTATTTTCATATAATTTATCAGTTGAGTACGATAATACGACGTTTCCTCTTCACCGGTTTTAAAATCAATTACTGTTATTCTATCCGGGTCGATCACAACGCGGTCAAAGCGGTACAAAGAACCATCTTCACCAACATATTCTGTTTCTTGTTGAATCTGCCTTGCTGGTTGTTCTTCAAAAAACTTTCTTACTTCCGCTAAATTAAGAAACTCGATTATTACTTTTTTTACTTCTTCTCGGTTATAATGTTCTTTCCTCTTTTTGCACATCTTTTTAACGATCTCTTCAACGATGATTTCCATATCATCTGAGATAAAAGTAATCTCCGATAAAATTTCATGAAAGAACTCACCCTTCCGTGTTTCCATGTACCGTTCAATAGACCAATTTATGTCTTCTTCTTTAACAAATTTAATTTCTATTTTTTCCGGCAAGGATATAACTATGGGGTGGATTTCAGAAGTCTTCTTTTCCTGTCTTTCTTTTTTTCCGTTCTCACAATTCTCAAATAAATCTAAGGGACTAGGCTTTTCCTCTTGTTGTGTTTTATTCTGACGTCTCTTCTTTTTTATTACCATATTGTATAATTCTTTTTTGGCACGGGTGTTTGCTACGTAAAGTAAATTTAGATTTTGTATCTTTTCATCCAATTTATTTCTCGAATAAAGTCTTTGTAGTTCTGGAGATTTCTTGGCGAAATCACTGACTATGTAATATGTCATCAGGTTTTCTCCATACTTTTCAAAAAACATATTTTTACGTTCATCTACACTATCGTAAATCATGTTTATTACAATCGGAAACCCAAGCCCTTTAGCTTTATGAAATGTCATTACCTTAACGGCATTTATGTAATCAGGAAGCACAACCTCAAGGATCGACCCCTCGTCTTCAGAAACTAAATCGATAAAATCTTTTATACTATTCATTCCCCTTGATTCAAAAGAACTTATTGTCTCAAGAAATCTAACGAGGAAACCTGTTTCCTCGGGGAAATTATCAAAAATTTTGAATGTTCTGAAGATCAGTGAAGCCAGATCATAAAGTGAATAGTAACCAACCTTATTGAAAAGTTCTTCAAATAATACCTTCCATAGGTCTTTAAATGGAGCATGTTCCCTAAACCACACATAAAGGTAATCTGGCTTTCTTGTCCTATCACGTAATCTTTTGAAAATGTATTCAAAAATATCATCCTGGTTTACCTTCCTTCCCATTGATGCAGCCGCTTTAATAAAAATGTCTCCACATATGAAGCTGGCAAAACTGAGATTATCTATCGGTGAATCAAGGAATTGTAACAGACTCACTATTTCCCTGATGATTTTCCTTTTTCTTATATTGAGCGAACTAAAAGAGGCAGCTCGTATATTCTTTTCTGTAAGCCATTCCACTACTGTCTCGACTTGAGCGTTTTTTCTGGCAAGAATAGTAACATTGCAATCCCGGTATCTTTGCAAAACATCATCCAGAATATTAAAAAGGACATCCTTTTCAGGACTGTTATCGCCTTGTTCAACAATGACTACCTTAACATAACCATCATCTTTATTCTTTTTCTCTTGTGACGCAGGAAACTGATTATATTCAGTTAATCCCGTTAAATCTTTTGCAAGAATTTCGGTTCCGATTTTGTCTTTTAATTTATTTTTGAAAATTCTATCCACATAATCTAAAATTACGCGACCACTGCGAAAGTTTTCCTTTAATTGTATGACCCTGGCACTTTCAATTACACTTTGAGGCAGGTAATAATTATCATATTCGCTCCTTGATTTAATGCCTTCAACTATCGTCCTCATTATCTTATAGTCTGCTTTTCTGAACATATATATCGCCTGTTTCATATCGCCAACAGCGAAAAGAGAACCTCCCTTAGAAAATGCCTCTTCAAGCAAGGGCTGCATATTTCTCCACTGCACCCTATCAGTATCTTGAAATTCGTCGAGGAGAAAATGATACAGAACGTCACCGAGACGGTAGTAAATCTCGGGGATGATTTCTTTATTTATGTATTGAGAAAGTTTTTTGTTGATATCATCAAAATGGATAATCTCCTTATTTCGTTTTACTGCATCGAGGGATTTTTTGAATTTTCCGTAGAGCGAACCATAGTGACAATAATTTGATATTGAATAGAGTATGAGCATTTCTTCTGCAGAAGAAGACAGATTACTCCACTCCTGCACCGCCTTTTCATAAACGACCTCATTTCTTACATCTTTTTTAAAGGGTAGATTACTTTTTGAATAGCTTTTAACAAATCCCTTTATGTTCTTATTCATGATCGATTCTGCAGCCTTACATTTGACTTTTTTCTCCAACCCCAACTTCAAAAGTCTCTCATATACCTCACAAACATGCGTAAACTTCTCATTAATTATTTGCCATTTGTTTTCAAATACGATCTCCTCTAATACCTTACCTTCCTCTTTCAGAAAATTCTCAAATCTTCTCTGCATTTTAAATACTGGGTTCCATGGGAATGTATCTGATTCTTGAATCAACAACCTTAGGAAATTATCAAGCTCTTCTCGGGTAATGTTATCCCCTATACCTTTCAGCATTATGGAAAGAGCCAAATCTGTAAGGGATCTGTAGGATTCTGTAACATCAAGTCGTAACGGCATACCGAGTTCAACTGCAGAGCAATGTAAGATTCTACTCATGAAGCTATCTATTGTCTGGACATGAAAATCAGAATATCTGCCGATTATAATATCGACTGCTTCTTCTGCTCTTCTGGTTATTTCTTCTGGCTTTAAACTGACAAGTTCCATGATCTGTTTTTTCTCATCACAATCTATGCCAAAAGAAAGTTTCTTAAGCCATTCAAGAATTCTCTGCTTCATCTCTCGCGCAGCATTATTCGTGAATGTGATAGCCAGAATGTTAGCGAGATCATGATGTGGTATTTTATTTGAAAGTATGAACTGAACAAACCTCTGCGTTAGTGTATGGGTCTTACCCGAACCCGCCGAGGCGTCGATTATTAGTGTGTGAGGAAATCTTAACTTTGTGTCCTTATCTAACACTGCCATAATTAAAATTCTCTATCAAGAATATATGTTAATTTTTTAAAGACTATGTTTGTTAAAGTCTTTCAAACAGATGTCAAAAATTCAGTGTAATTTTTCTGCTGGCTAAGCCGCCGCATCTCAATGAAATTTATCCTGTTCTTCTTCTTCCTTTTTCTTCTCTTCCTGATGTCTTTTTATTTTTTCTTCCCTCTTCTTCTTTTCTGATATTTTCAGCAATAAACTTAGTAACCAGATTAAGAAAACTGCACCTAAAGCTATATAAAGTACTATCATAGGTTAACCTCCATTTTGCTCAGATTATCTCTGGTTATAAGTTTATTTATAATCTCTACGATGTCAAGGATTATTGTAGTTGCACCTTTGAAATAGTAACAACGAATGTATTTCCATTTGCAATATCCGAGTTCCAACTTGGAATATTTAGGTACAAATACCCGGGAGACTTAAGTCTTGACAATTACTAATATTTGAGTATAATTATAAATAGAAAGGAGGAAAAATGAGAAGATATTATATTTTGGCTTTTTTGTTGTTTTTATTTACCCTGCCCCTGGTTGCAGGTACAGTAACCAGGACAGTAACATTTGCCAGGGAAGATTTAATCTTCTCTAAGGTAAACGAATATGACGTTGTTGAATTAAAGGGTTATCCTGCTGCAATAAATCCGGGTGAACCGAGATTACCCCGGGTTGTTCAGCCACTGATTATTCCTGCAGGTGCAGTGCCAATAAGTGTCGAGCTTATTGTCGATGAATGGATTGATATTCCAGGGGTATACAATATTGTCCCGGCGCAACCAGATATTCCTTTACCTATGCCCGGGAAAACATTCATTCCCGAGGACTATCCACCTGATCCAGATATTTATGCTTCGAATAATTTATATCCGGATAAGGAAATAAGATTGAGTGGTTCAGGGAATATGAATGGCTATAGAATAGCACATATTGAGTTATTCCCGGTGCGTTATATACCTGGGACAGGTGTGCTTAAGATGGCGACAAGGATGACCTACCGGCTTACCTATGCCGAGCACCGGGTTTCTGCTCTTATTCCCACGGTCCGGCAAAAAGAGGTTTTTGCCGAAGCGGTACGTGCGATTATTGTGAATCCTGAGGATATTGATTTTTGTGCGCCGCGGGTTGGTAAGAATGCGATGTTATCAATAGTGCCGCCGGGTTATTATGAGTATGTAGTTATTTC
>Ga0209986_10002587_pt1 | contig 16434 bp, 9 predicted proteins | sample BlataG_FD_183168 | JGI IMG/M metagenome (GOLD analysis project Ga0209986, IMG submission 183168) | Deep subsurface microbial communities from Black Sea to uncover new lineages of life (NeLLi) - Black_00105 metaG (SPAdes) (version 2) | ecosystem: Environmental > Aquatic > Marine > Oceanic >...
AGAGGATATTGCTTTATTACGATTTTTGATATAGTTTTCTAAAAAATATCTCCCTTCATGATATTCTTGAAAAGCTCCTTCCACTTTTCTTAGGAAGTACATAATTAATTGTCGATTTCGTTCTATGATTCTAACCCGAAATATTGTGTTAAGTATGAAATTGATAACCCAATTACCATATTCTTTTGTGCAAGAATGAAGATCTGGAGCTATAGCTTTTGTTAGTTCTGACAGTCGAGGCGCAATAAACGTATCCATCGAGTATTTCGATAGTACCATAGTTTAATTTTCCTTTCCTGTATAATATTATAAATTGTTTGAGTTTTTTGTGTATTTTGCTACCTCTTCATGCTGCCTTATCCCTTTTGCATAATATTGTCATTAGAACCGTCCCTATGACAATAATAACTCTTGTAAAATTAAAATCTAAAAAAGCAATCTTTTCTGCTCCTATTGAATCGATAAATTTGTATAAATTTTGAATTTGCTCTTGATCATCTATAGCCATACTTTCAATAATTGATACCATAGAAAATATTAAAGTGCCATCTAGATTATTTAAAATCTTGATGAATTTATTAGCTAAATCATTATCCTCAATAAAATCAAATAATACCCAGGTATCTAAGTAGGCTGTAGGTGGATATGCAATTTGATCAATCTTTACTTTTATTTTCCCATTGATATTTTCTTTGGAATATTTAAGCATTACTTCACCCAAATGACGCCTTTTTGTAAATTGCTGAACCATAAATCGTAGTCCATTGGTCTTAATAATTCAAAGATGTACATTTATTAAAGAGCAGCAAAGCGCACAAGTCTACCCAAAACATTAATTGTTTAAAATGATTACTGGGGTCAAATCTTTATTCTTGACAAATTGTTTAATTAACTGTCAAGAATAAAGATTTGACCCCATGCCTTCTTTCCAATTTAAAAATCTTCCCTTATCTTTTCTTGTATGCCAATTATTTTAATTATTCCTTATTTAAAAAATATTAATAATTTTAAAATATATTTTGTATCTTTATTTTTATATTATTTACAAATAATCTTTTATTTTATCTTTAACAAAACCTGGAATATTATCAATTTTTTCTTTTTGAATCATACCTCTTGCCCATTCAGTAATTTTATCTTTCAAATTAAAAACACTACAAAGTAATAAAATCATGATTGGAGATGCTTGGTGGGCGCTAAAATTTGCTTCTTTAAGTTTTTTTGCCCCATCCATCAATGAATATTTTGCTTTAAGATCATAGGTTGATTCCTTTCTCCAGTCCAAATTGTTCCACCCATTAAAAAGATTATTTCCTATACCTTCCAACCGTTCAAAATTACAATTTTGAAAAGAAATTGCTTTTATAATACTAAATTGTTTTTCTGCTAAATTTATTATACTTTCAGATAAATCAGCATAAACAAAGCTTAGGGAATGAGCTGATTCAATAATTACATTTTGATTATCAGATTTAATTCCAAGTTCATAAGCTTTGTTCCAAAGAATATATTGTTGATTCTTTACAAAAATATCTACAGAAAGTTTTGCTTTCACTAAATATATTTCTGCTAACCACCAATTTAAATTTTTATTTTGTGACTCTTTTAAATAAGATTCAATTTTTGTAAGTAGCTCTATTAGTTCACCTTTTCGGGAATTTTCAAGAGAAGGTATATTTTTATCAATAGCGCGGAATGCACATAATGATAAATTATTTAATCCACCTCTAACTTTTTCAGGTTCAATTAAAATAATTTCCATAATTATATTAGTTATTTCCTTTAAACTTCCTGACTGAACTATCTCCATCAATAATTCATTACTAGCAAGCACTTTTGAATTAAAATCAATTGGATTAGTTGGTTTAAATCTTAAAGTTATTCTTAGAGATTTTATCTTTCGTTCTGTGCAACCAAGCAATGAATAAGTAGTTGCTAAAGAAGAAAATGCCATAATACCAGTACCTTGCGGCTTGGCTTCTATTGATGCTCTATTATAAACTCCTCGTTCAAATTTTGGGTAAATTTTCTCCTTTGTTTCAATTAAAGGCGTATTTTCCAAATCAGACTGAATTCTTATAAGTTGCGCTAAAACCATAGAAACAGCAGGTCCAACCCTTAATCTGTTTTTTAAGAAATATCGTTTAATCATCCACTCAGCAATCCTAACGAATTTATATGGCTGATCCAATTGTACAAATGCTATTCCCCTTTCTCCTTCACTTCTCGCATACAAATCTTCATCCCTATATCGATTAAAAATAATACTACCTTCTTTGAAATATTTTACTGCCTTCTTTGAGTTATCAGAAAGTAGACCTAATCTATATTTTACAAATCCATAAATAAAGTCTTTTTTAGAATATTTATGAAAATATCTTAAATATTTTAAATAAGCTTTTTTTGCATTCCTATTGTCATGCAACCTATAGAAACTATCTCCCTGCATTTGACTAATAACACTTTTAACAGATTCGTTCCATAATCTTTTTTTCTTACACAAAGATATTGAAATATCTAATTGTTTAAGAAATTCTTCGTCATTTTGTTTTTGAAAGGCATATTGAGCTTTTATTATATTTTCAATTATTTCCGACATAGAATTATCGAGGGGCAACAATTTAATAAATTCTTTAATATTTATATTTTCTTTATCAATGCCTATGCCAAGGTGTGATGCAATGAAAATTAAATTGGCAATATCTTGTTCACTTCTTAAATCAGCAGAATTTATTATTTTTTTTATAAGACTTGCGGGAATTTGTTTAATAGATATTACCGGAATTGTTTCCTTGAAAAATAATATCATATTAGAATCTTTTTCAGGCAAAATGTTTTTCATAAAATTAAAATCTAAATCATTTAGCGTTTCTAATAAATTTTTCATATCATTTTCTTTTGCATATAAAAGCATTCTATGATACTTTGCACCTTCAACTGCAAATAAAAAACTTTCTTTTAATTTTTTATCTGTAATATTTTCAGATGGCATTTTTATTTTATTCAATAATTCTATCGCCTTTTTGTTGTTTTCTATATTCGCATAAGCCATAGACATAGATATTAGCACGGTATAATACTGCATTAATAGTTTTAATTCTTTAGAAGGATTCCAAAAAGAAATTGGTTCAAGTCGTGCAACAATATATTTTCTTTGTATTTTAGAAAGCTTCTGGTTGCTCATTGATTGTAAAAGAACTATCGTCCAATAAAAAGCAGTTTCAATTTTCCTTGCTAAAAAAGCATAAATTATACCACTGATTGTTCGCTCATCCAATCTTTTCCCCTTTGGTTTTAATAATTCATCGCTAACTACATCAAATATTTTATTTTTTTGTTGAGGAGTTAAATACTGTTGAGCTACACTTTTATAAATATTCGATATTATATAACCAATTTTTTTGTTACCCTCTAAGACAGTTCCAATTAATTTTTCTACAATTAATTTATATGGATAGGAAATTACTGGTGTAATTTCATTACTTATTATTTCAAATATTTCCTCATTGGAAGGATATATTAATGGGGAAAGTCTTAAAATAAAATTCTTAAAATCATTATTCTCTAAAATATCATCAAAAAGTAATTTCTTAACTTCAGCTGCTAATTCCTTATTAACATCCTGTTCTATATTTATTATAGATAGTAACAAATCTCTTACCGTTCTATGCTTTTTTGTTAGTGCTAATGCGATTAATGGATGACCATAGTTTTTTGTCATAAGGATTTCCATGTAAGAATCATTTTTATAATAATTTGAATCCGTAATTTTAAAGGATAAAAATTCCAATATTTCATCTTTCGTCCAATGCGGAGCATTTTCTTCTCTTAATATAACTGGACAATCACCTTTAAGACTGCGATTACTAATAAATATGAAGCCTAAATTAGATAAAATACCTAAAGCCTTTACTTTTTCTAATATTTCACAAATATTTAAAATAGATTTATCTTCATTTATTAAAAACTCAGCATTGTCAATAATATAGATAATAGGAGTTTGATTTTTTTTGGTAATATGTTTTTTTTCTAAAGAGTAAATACTAATTTTATTTTCCTTTAATTCTAAATATTTATTTGAAATAAGATATTTTTTAAATATATTCATACATAAAGCATTAGTCATTTCACTAATTTCTAGTATATTGGAGGGACAATCATACCATTTGACTTCTATTTGTTGTTTTTGCCATTTCTTTGTAAGGCTAGCTATTAAAGAAGTTTTTCCAATCTTAGGAATTCCTAATAGTGTAAAAATTGATTGAATTGGATTTAAAATAGGGAAATTATCTGGGAGATTTCTTGTTATCTCTCCTGGAAAAGGAAATTCTTCTCTTAAATATTTCGTTTCCTCTAGAATTTTTTTGGTTTTTAAAACAAATTTTTCCTCTTTTATAATTTTCTGAGTTACATTTTTAACAATCTCTTCTATATGGAGTTGACAGGATGACAATTTTTCTTTTTCAATTTCATATACCACTTCATATAGTTCATGAAAATACTCTTTAATAATTCTTTTAAATAAGGGATTCGAGATATTATCAGATATTATTTTCTCTATTCTAGCACCATCATAGATTGAGATTGAAATATTCACAGGGGAAATATTTTTTGCATAATTAATGATTTCAGAAGAAAGATTTGGCTGACTAGTTGGTTGTTCCAGATTTGAGCATAATATAATTTCATTTAAATTTTGACCTATTTTTTTAATACAACTATTGATATCCTTACAAGGTTTCCATTTTCCAATATCAACTGTTTTTTTCCAATAACCTTCTTCAGTACTACACTCAACAGCAATAACCCTACCATCACTTAAGGTCGCAATTATATCAGGTGTGCCTTTTCTTGTTTTGCCCTTCGATGTATGGCCAAATCTCTCCAAATCCTTATATTTTGAATCATAAGTTGACAAAAAATCAATGCATAAGCACTGAAATTCACCTTGTTCCATTGAAATTATCTTTTCGTGAATAATTTTATTTTTCCAATCACCCATATAGTCACCAAATAAAGTTTTCTAAAAAAATATTTTAATAATTTCCTATAATTCTATTCTCTTAAACTACTAATACTCCATTGAAGCTCTTATATATTGGACAATAAATAAAATTGCCTTTGTCGTCATTCTATATTTTTGTGCCCCTATTGGTGAAGTAATGAAATTAATTTTCAACACTTCCATTTTTCCATTCTTCATGAGCCAAAATTAACCTAGTAAGTTCATCCTTTTCATCTCTCCATTTCGGGAGATACTTGTCCATTAATCGCACAAACTTATTGCTGTGCGTTCTCTCTAAAATATGAACTAATTCGTGTACAACTACATATTCGATACAGCTCTCCGGTTTTTTTACCAGTTCCAGGTTAAGCCAAATTCTTTTAGTTTTCTCATTGCAGGTACCCCACCTGGTTTTCATTCGCCTTATTCCCCAAAAATCTACTCGTACTCCAATCTTTTCCTGCCATTTTTCAATTAAAGGATCAAGTGCCTGTCTTAGTTCGTTTCTATACCAATTTTGTAATACCTGCTCGCGCTTTTTGGTATCGCTCCCAGGTTTAACACTTAGCACTATTTTTTTCTTGTTTTTAATTTGAACCTCGGATTTGTCATCAATATAAACAACTTTAAGTCTATACCTTTTACCCAAAAAATAGTGCGATTCACCACCCACGTATTTTCTGGATGTTTGCCGTTCCTGGCCTTTAAACTTTGCTTGTTGTTTTTTTATCCAAAGGAGTCGTGTTGCCAAAAAAGTGTGGATAGCATCTTCACTCATACCCAAAGGTACGGAAACACGCACCATTCCGTTGGGTGGCAATACATTAAGGTGTAAATTCTTAATTTTTTTCCGCAGGACCAATACCTCGACACCCCGGATTTTCATTAAACTTCGGTTAGTATTCATGTTGGTTTTTGATAATTTCAAATAATTCTTTTAGCTCCTCTTCAGAAATAGTAGATAAAGCCTTTTTAATAGCTAGTTTTATTCTTCTTTCTTTCAAGAGATGGCCTCGAAAATCATCGCTTCTTGAACTCATGACTGCCTCGTGTACTCTAAATGCTTTTTCCTCATCGTTGCCTAAATTATCATATAAAGCTTGTTTGCCTCGGCTGTCTATGGTGCTTGGATATTGCTCTGATTTGCTTGGATCCCTGACTTTTTTAGCTAACGCAATAATTTCTTCAAGATATTTTTGGTATTCAAGAACAGCTTGTTTTCTTTGTCGAATCAGTTCTTTCAGTAACTCAGACATTTGCTGGTAATAGCGAGGGTTAGTTGGCATTTCGTCGGTAATTAATTTGCGCACATTGTTTTCTATTGTTTCCGCAATTGCTTCCTGATTATTTTTAATTACCTCAGGCAGATGATTGAGCGCACCAGCGCCTTTATCTACCAACAGTTCAATTAGAGACTTATCATTAAATGAGATTAAAATTTTACTCTCACTGGCAGAGATATATCTATCCATTAGTGCCCGCATGGCCGGTTCGTATTTCTTAAGATCAATATAGTCACCGCTTGCTAAACGCACCTCAGTCCTGACTTGTTCGAAGTGCGTCACTTCTTTAGAAATTACCTCAGCCTGATCCCGGCTATACCCGGCCTCACTCATGCTACCGGCAATATCAGCATAGACCCTCAAAAGTCTTCCTACAGATTTGTACAAGTCAACCCGTTTTACCTCATTTTCTTTAAGCGAATAGGGGTTTTCGGTATCACCACAGAAATATCTGATATAATCTGCTTGTTTTTTAGGTGGCTGCACCGGTTCACAAAGAGCCCTGACTGTTTCCAAGGCTTCATCAAGATCTTTTCTGCCTTCCTCAAATCTGTCTTTTAAAAGTCCCAACACATCGCTTTGCTCAAAGCCGGAAAATGCCTCAGATGTATAATCGATAACCGCTTTTTCCAGTTTTTTAAACAAATCGCGATAATCAATGATGTAACCGTAATCCTTATCCTCACCATGCAACCGGTTGACCCGGCAAATGGCCTGAAATAATCCGTGATCTTGCATATTTTTATCAACATACAGATATGTTGCCGGTGGGGCATCAAATCCGGTCAGCAATTTATCCACCACAATCAAAAGGTGCAATTGACCCGGTTGGTTAACAAACCTCTTTTTCATTATTCTTTCAAAAGCATCTGTTTCGATTTCGTTTGATTTTTTTCCCAAGGGACGGTATTTATCGAGCATTTTTTGATAAATAGCATATTCTCGCGACTCTGTATCCAGTGCATTGGGTTCGTATGAAGTGATCACCACACACTTGCTAAATCCACACGCCTGAAAAATGTCGTAATACTGGCAAGCTTCATAAATACTGCTGGCCACCAGCATGGCATTGCCCCGACCGCTTGCCAGTCTGGGTTTTTCTTCAAAATCGTCAATGATATCAAACACAATCCGCTTCATCCGATCAGCAGAGCTGAGTAGCGCCTGCATAGTGCCCCATTTCTTTTTCAGCTGGGCTTTGGCATACTCGGTGAGCCCTCGGGTTTTTCGGTCAAAAAACTCATCAATTTTTTCCTGATCGGTTATTTGCTGAGGCACCTGTCTGGCTTCATAACGCAGGTCCAAAACTACCTTGTCTATGACGGCCTCATTGTATTTATATTCATGTATATATCTACCCCACACCGCAATGCTGTTGGTTTTATCTATTTTCAAAAGAGGGGTGCCGGTAAAACCGATAAAGCAAGCTTCAGGCAAGATTTCCTTCATGGCCTCGTGCATCTTACCGCAGTGCGTGCGATGACACTCATCAACAAAAACAAATATAACCCCTTTAGCTTCAAAATCTTTAGTTAAGCTGTCTCTCAGCTCATGTACATATTCCTCAACGTTTTGATCCACACTTGTCCCAAATTGCCCAAACTTATGGATAAGTGACCCGATTAACCAGTTATCCTTTTTATTTAGCTGGTCCAGCAAATCACTGCTATTTTTGGCGCGATGAATATCCTCATCCACACCTTTAAACACACTTTCAATCTGCTCATCCAGCTCAACCCTATCAGTCAGTAAAACTACTCTGGCATCGGTAATGTTTTCCCTGATCCATTTGGCCAGCCAGACCATAGTCAGGCTTTTGCCCGATCCTTGGGTGTGCCAGATGATTCCGCCCTCGTGGTTTTTGACTCGCTCTTGTGCTGCTTTTACCCCGAAATATTGGTTGTGGCGGCAGATCTTTTTTATGCCATTATCAAAAAGAATAAAGTCGTGAATTATCTCCAAAAACCTATTCTTTTGACATACCTGCATAAGATGACGATCCAGCCGGTTGGGTTCATCGGCAAAATCGGGATCCTTGGTATTCCAAGACAAATAATAATCTTCTGTCGTTTCGGTCGTACCATAGCGCAAGCCTTCGGTATCGTTGCCGGCTATTATCAGCTGCATGGTGGCAAAAAAGGGCTGGATAAAGGCATCGTTTTGGTTGCCGATATTTTGGCGAATACCCTCGGACACAGACACAGTACTTCGCTTGAGTTCAATTACTCCCAGAGCAATACCATTGACATACAGCACAATATCCGGTCGTTTGGTTCTTTTACCCTTTATGGTTACTTCTTCGGCAATAGCAAAGCGGTTATTTTCCGGATGTCCCCAATCAATAAAATGTACTGTCTGGCTCTGCTCCCCAAGCTCTTCACGCAGAGATATACCATAGCGAAGCCGGCCATACACTTCTTTATTCAAATCATACAAAATCGATTGCTGGTTGCCGGCGGTTTTTTTAAGGTCTGCTATGGCTTTATCAATCATCTTGTCGCTATACTTGTGCGTACTTTGTAGATATGTTCGAAGCAGATCTTCCTCAATATTGCTATTTTCTTCCCTATCTTCCCAATTGCCCAAATACTCATAGCCCAAGCGGTCACGAAACAACGCCACAATTCTATTTTGTGTTTTGCGTTCTATTTGACCGACGCTTTGATTAGTTGTTGGCATATATTCGAATCCTCCCGGTTAAAAGTTGTTGCATAATGCCTTGCTTGAGCATAGTGTATTTATCTCTCTTTTGCTCCAGTTTCTCAATCTCCGCATCCATATCGGAAAGAATGGTGGCAATGGCGGTTTGTTCTATATAGCCAGGGAAGACAATTTCATATTTTGATATCTGTGGTGCCGTTAATTGAGGAACTCCTGTACTTTCAATTGAAAAAGCAATTCTGTTATTCAAATATTCGGAGACAAAAAAACAACTCAATTCACAGAGTGGTCTTAAAATCAGAACACGACCAATTGCATCAAACTTATGATCCCGTGCATTTGCAACACCAATTGTACCCCTTGCGGTCACCGTTACACAGTTTTCATCATGCCGATACAATTTAGAAAAACCGTATAGACCTTTGTTAGTAAGTGAATTTGAATATATTGGATAGCAATATTTATCATCTTTAGTTTGGGAATAATATTCTTTAATTAAATCGCCGCCTGCCAAAATTAAAAATATATCCCCCAACTTCTTCACTTCCCACTTTCCACTAAACCCCGGCAATCTTTTTTTGCCGGTGAGGAGCTGTTGCATCGCGCCTTGTTTAATGGCTTTCTTTTTGGTAATCAGCTTTTCCAGTTTTTCAATCAGCACGTCAGTGTCGGAGAGAACGGTGGCAATGGCGGTTTGCTCAGGCTTTGGAGGTAATGGAATATCTATCGTAGATAGGGCTGAAGCGCTGATATGAACAACAGCGTCCCCTTGTCCTTTACTTGATTTTTGAGAAACGATAATTGGTGAGTTAAAAAGATAGCCAAAAAAACTTGAATCTCCCTTCGTTGGTGAAAGAATAACAATATCCCCACCTGCATAAGCTTCTTCCGCACTAATGAAAGCAACACACTTGCCAATTTCTTCTTTTGTTTCCCCTGACCCTGCAAATAAAATATCTCCTTTTTTAAGTTTCCTACTTGTCTTCGCAACTATAGGAGAAATCCAGCTATTGTAATTTTTAACAATATTATTGTGATGTGTATATATTTCGCCATAACGGATACATGGGATATTGCCACTCAAGGATTCGTCTTTTCTAATTCCTTGTCCTTTAGAAAAGTTTCCTAAATTACTTGTTGGAACCACCTCCCAATCCTCTGGGATTACGCCAATCTCGGTTTGTTTGTAGCCTTCAGGAATTTTTTTCATTATTTGGTTTTTCATTATCATCACATTTCTTCAATAAATTTTTCAAAAGGCGAACATTTGTATTTTTTAAAATCCTCATCAACAAGAAATTTCACATAATATGCATGTTCATATAATAACTCTTTTTTATATATAGCCAATTTTTCTTTGTCCGAATCATCTCTGTTTGAAATCTTTTTCGCTTCAATCACAATAAAATTACATTTTTTTCCTCTTCCTCGATGATGGATAATGATGTCTGGATAGACAGTTGTCCCATTTTCATCGTCAGAATCGATTTTTTTCTTATAGCCTTTAAGTTTTTTGGAACCAAATCCATCCCTATTGTATTCGCAATCAACATCGTATCCCGGAAATTCTGATTCAAGGTGTATCGCCAGACGATGTGTGATACTTCTTTCATTAGCATTAACTTTCAGTAGATGACCATCTTTCTCGATTAACGTCTGATAGGCACGTTCTATCAACTTGCGAATATCTTTTCCTGAAAGGTTTTCAGGTTTCTTTTGTATATTTAATCTCTTTACCATGTAAATCCCATTTTTTTTAAATGCTCCTCGACTTTGCGGGTTAGCGTTTCCGTCTCCTTTTCTATCTGCGACAAAATCTCATCATATCGCTCTGCCAGCTCTTTAACTCTGCCGGCCAAAGTTTGCGACAGGCGGTCAACTTCGCCCATGATCCGATTCTCCAGCTCCGTCATCCATTTATGATCAACTACCAACTTCTTAATTTCTTCAATCGTAAGCGTTGGATATTTGTCGATAACTTTTTTCTCTAGTTCTTTTTCTGCTTCTTTGATCTTTGCCTTACAATCTGCCTCTTTTTCTAAGAATTGATTATATTTTTCCAGTAACTCAAGCTCCTGCTTTTCTTCATTATCCATTACAAACTGTTTATTATTTATTGACTTAATCTCCTTGATGCGTTTAATAAGCTCTCCTTTGGTGATATTTCCTTTGTCGTTGATGACCCCACTTAGTAAACCTTCATCCCCACTGTGGTCTTGCTTGATCTCTTCCATCTGGCTACTAATCTGTTCAAGCTCTGACTGAAGCTGGTCAAATTTTTCTTTTTCTTGGTATAAATAGGTTTTAATAGTCAGTGATACAGGGATCAGCCGTCCCTCCAAACCCGCGAGTCCAGCTATCTCTTTTTTGGTGCCTTTGCTGTTTTTCTTTTGCAGCCGAATTAATTCATTGCCCGCTGACCACTCATCGGCTGTAACTATATAGGTGTCATCTTGCATGATTTCTTCCCAATAGGTCATCAGATGCTGGTAGATATCATATTTATCAATCAGCCTGGTTTCTTTGAATGCTTCAAGTAGGTCGTTGGACAACTTTGAAATCACCGCTTTCGGATTATTGTCTTTGCCCAAACTCTTAAGGACAGGGGTCTGTGTTTTTCGCCAGCTATCAAATGTGGCTTGGACATTTTTTCTAAATTCCAAAAATTCATTATGCTCCAAAATGACGGGGCGAATTTTTTCAGCCGGAATCGCCACGTCACTGTATCCTGGCCGTGGTGAATTTTTAAACAGCGAGGCCTTGAGTGTCGGGCAGACAGCCCAGTAGTTATTAAGTAGATCAATGTCAGACTCCGGAATGCCGCCCTTTAGATGCGATTCGATATCCTGGATATCTTCCGCTTCGCTGGTGTCAATATAGCGGGGAAGATTAAGATTATATTCGTTTTTTTCTATTTCTTCGTTGGTAGCAAAGTGGCTGAATTTTTGCAGTTCGGCTTGTTCACTCCAAACATCAATAATCTTGCAAATATCCTGCTCGCGCAAGCGGTTTTTATTGCCATCTTTAACAAATCCCTTGGAGGCATCAATCATAAAAATACCTTTACGCTCACTAGCGCCTTCTTTGTCGATAAACACTATGCAAGCAGGAATGCCGGTGCCATAGAACAAGTTAGCCGGCAAGCCAATAATGGCCTTGATATAGCCTCGTTTAACTAAGTTTGTGCGGATAGCCGCCTCTGTGTTTCCACGAAACAATACACCATGAGGCAAGACACAGGCCCCCTTGCCGGTACTTTTGAGCGATTTTACAATGTGAAGCAGAAAGGCATAGTCACCGTTTTTATTAGGAGGAATACCAAATCCGTCAAAGCGTCCATACGAATCTTCCTCTGGAGTAAACCCGTTGCGCCATGCTTTATATGAAAAGGGAGGATTGGCTACCACATAATCAAACGTTTTAAGCACACCGTTATCTGTAAACAGTGGATTGGACAGCGTACTTTGGCCTTTTTTAATAACAGCGGTAGGCTCACCATGCAACCACATATTCAAAATCGCCAGCGCGGCAGTTGCATTTTCCTTTTCCTGACCATAGATTGAGATATCAACAGGTTTGGCTTCAGCTGCGACTTTTAATAATAGCGAACCCGAACCACAAGTGGGGTCATATACTGTTTGGGTACTATTTTTGGCGTTTTCCGCGCCAATCACTTTGGCAATTATCCGAGATACTTCTGCTGGAGTATAAAACTGACCCTTACTTTTTCCTGACTCGACTGCAAAGTGTTTCATTAGATATTCATACGCATCACCCAAAAGATCATCGCCATCAGCTTTATTTTTACTAAAGTCAAGGTCGGGGTTCTCAAAAATTGCCACCAGCTTTGAGAGTCGATCCTGTTTTTCTTTACCTTTTCCAAGTTTCTCTTCGTCGTCAAAATCAACCGAATTGATTACCCCACTTAATCCATTGGCTTCAGCCAGAACATCCAAAACCCCATTAATGCCTTCGCCGATGTCTGTTTTGCCTTTCAGGGCTACCAAATCTAAAAAACTGCCACCAGTTGGAATATCAACGAGCGAATCGGGTTTATCTACATATTTATCTGTCACATAACGAACAAAGAGAAGAACTAGAACATAATCTTTATATTGTGAAGCATCCATACCTCCTCGAAGCTCATCGCAAGCTTGCCATATTGAACTATATAGTTGTGATTTTTTTAATGCCATAGTTTATTTCCTTGTTAAAAAAGTAATAAAGTTTGCTGTGTTAGCCGTAAAAAGAAAAGTATATTTCATATAACGTTTCGGGATATCTGATGTTTCTCCACTTCCATTAAATTCTTCAATCAGTGTGGCGAAATGTAGTTTTAGCCTTTACATACATTTTTTAATCTATTATTTTTCATCGCTCCGTTATTTCAATTTGAAAAAACAAGATTATTTCTCTTTTAGCAAGCAAAAGAGGGATTAGGGGTAAATTTAACAAGCCAATTATTACATATATATTCTAAATCTTTGATTTAAATATTCTAATCTATCAATATATTCTCTAAATCTCATAGATAATTCAGAATGAATTTCCTCTGAACGAATTATTTTATTAAGAATAAATGATATTTCTTTTGTATATCTATAAAATTTATCAAAAGACATTCTATCAATTTCTCCATGCGCAATTCTGTTTCCTAATTCTCTTATTCTACTAAATAAATGATCTAACACTTCTTTGTGTCTTGGATGAATTTCTGATTCATTTGTTTTCATCATTAAATCTTCTAATATTTTTATTAAGTGTATATACTCCATTATATATTTTCCGAGTCTAGAATCTAATTCTCTCTCTCTTTCCATTATTTCTATTCTTCTCATCATCATTCTTTGTTCTTCTAATTTTCTAATTTTCCTAACTTCTTGAATCGTTCTATCATCAATTTTTTTCTCGTCTGTTTTATATAATTCTAGAAATCTATCTGCTGTATAAATATGAAAATCAACCCCTGCCTTGTCTGATATTTCTTTTTTCAATTGCGGCAATGGCATAAGTCTTTTTCCGTCTTTTTCTAGCCACCAATCTTCTTTAATATCACCCGAAATCAAAACTATTGGTTTTTTACTTTCTTTGGCTTTATCAATTATTTGATACCATAAAATAAGGTCTCCGTATTTTTTATCTTCGGGTTTTTTGTCATCCTTAAAACCAGGGGGGGCTTTCTTTTCGTATCTCTCTTTACCTTCTTTTTTTATCTCATTTAACTTTTGTTCTTCATAATTATTTCCTATATTTCCTTCGAATATTTGATTTAATTTTTCTAATACTTCGTCTTTTTCTAGCCATTTAGGATGGTCTTTTTTTGCTTGTTTAATTTTCCCTTCTACGCCAGATAGTCCCCTGTTCATCATTTCCTTAATTTTACACAAATCTAAAAAGGGATGGTCTTTATATTTAGCTTCAATATCAATTTTTGCTTTTTCTATTATTGATAAAATTTCATCATACGATTTCTCATATTCAGAAATAACAGCGATTCTGTTTTCATAAAATTCATATCCAACCTGATATGGAATCCAAAGCTGATTATTGTTTTTTAATTCTTTTAGAACATCAAAATATACCTCAACTGTTGCTCTGCTATATCTATACATATTCAAAAGAGTATTTGTATCAAGCACAAACAAACAGTTTTTCCATAATTGCTGGAATTCTTGTTTAGTAAATTGATGATATTCTTTAAAAATCTTTTTCATATTCCCCTCATTTAAAATTTTACAAATCTAGCTTTGCTTCCTTATTTTAAAGGAGCGATGCCACTAATCAAGATAAAAAATGTATGTCGTCTACCTCGTTAATATGCGAATTATTTTCATAATGTCAAAATAATAATAATATACGAAATCATGCTACTCTTTATTTAGTTTGAATACAATTATATTTTATTAGAAATCAACGAATATATATCCGGGGACGGTCTTTGTCACACTTCAAGAATATATATTCCCTTATTAAACCGCCACTAGAGAGTAAAAAAATAATCTTTTCTAATTTTTATATACCTTTACTTTAATTCGATAAAAAACTTATAAAATCCTTCTTTTTTTGTGAAATTGTTTTAATTTATTTAGTCAACAGTAATTATTATTCCCTTTTCCTTCCATTCCCGCCATTCGAGGTTGGTAAATTCCGGAAATTGAAGGAGGCCTTTTGGTTCTTTAAGCCCCCCGCATTGGCTTTCTCTCAGGTCGATTATTTTCCGGGCGAGAGGTTCGCTTATTTTCAATATTTTTATAAGTTCATCCTGGGAGGCAGTGTTGATATTTATGGTTTGAATTTCCGGTTTTCGGGGAGTGGTAGACATGAATAGAAAATCCACTTTTGCTATTTGATATAATTGTCGGGTTCTTTCCAGACTGTATTTATTGGTCCATAGGTTTACAAATTGATTCTGAAATATTTCAATTATTTCCGGGTCGTCTATGACCATTAGATTCTCATCATTTCTGTGATTGGCTGAAAAGGTCCAGTTGTAAGAACCGGTGAGTAGTATGCGGTTATCGATAATGGCAAATTTATTGTGCATAATATAATTGTTTGAGCTGATTCTTGTTTTGATTCCCTTTTGCACCAGAAGGCGGGATTGGCTGTATTTGTAATCAACCTGTTCTTTGTCCAGATAGAGCCTTACCTTTACCCCTCGCTCTTGGGCTTTTACGAGAGGGAGTGCTATCTCCCTATCGGTAAAGATGTACATGGCTATGTTAATGAAGGCTTCAGCCTGATTGATATTTTTAATAATAGCTTTTTGAGGATTGTCCGAGAGGGAAAAGTAGACTTCAGTTTTGGCAAGGGTGGAAATAGATATAGTTATGGAAAGAACAATGATTAAAAAAGTAAGAATACTAAGTTTGGTTTTTCTTTTAAAATATTGCATTTTTTAATGTGCTCTTTTAATTTATAATGATTATTATCATATTATTTTAATTTTAATACTTTCAGTTGTTAATAGCAAGATATGGAAGTTTTGAGGATTCTTTTATTGTAATGACAGAGCGGGTCGGATAAATCCGACCCCTACTCATGATGGGAAAAATTTTGTTGAAATAATGATTTAAAAGAGTATAATCAAAAATGTGTCTTATGCACGGCTCATAAAGATTTTTTAATTAACCTACTCATTTAGCTCATCATTAAATTATTTAAGGAGATGATTCTATCGTTCTATTTTTACTTTTCATTTTAGATTTGTAATAGAGGTTATTCTAATATTCGTTTTAGTTTTATCTGAAAAAAGATAAAAAGAAAGGAAACATACTAATGAAAGAACCAATGAAGATTAAAGACTTAGCTAATTATGGTATCCCCTCTTACCTTCTCAATATCCGGGAAAAAGACTGTTCTCCATATTTACTGCCGATACAGGAGGAGGCTGTGAGAAAATACGGGATTCTGGATTATGATGGAAGTAGGGGATTGCCGCGTCGCGATGCTCCTCGCAATGACAAAAAGGGTGCTCGCAATGAC
>Ga0209986_10002588_pt1 | contig 16431 bp, 23 predicted proteins | sample BlataG_FD_183168 | JGI IMG/M metagenome (GOLD analysis project Ga0209986, IMG submission 183168) | Deep subsurface microbial communities from Black Sea to uncover new lineages of life (NeLLi) - Black_00105 metaG (SPAdes) (version 2) | ecosystem: Environmental > Aquatic > Marine > Oceanic >...
TGGGGCTAACTACACCAGCGATTGATTGGGTTATCAACCTTTCTTACCGCCTTCTAGGGCTAATTTCCTTCTTCACCACGGCTTCTGCTGAGTTAAAAGCCTGGACTATCCCTAGGGGTATCACAGCACCAAAAGCAGCGGGAAAAGTCCATTCTGACATGGAAAGAGGGTTTATCCGCGCTGAGGTAATTAGCTATAGTGATTTGGAGAGATGTGGCAATTTAGCTGAGGCACGGAAAAGGGGTTTGCTTAAAATGGAGGGTAAGAATTACGTCGTCCAAGATGGCGACGTAATTACCTTTTTATTTAATGTTTAAATAGATTAAGAGACCCTCATACATTATCCAGGTTGAATAACTTACCTCCTCTGAATTTAAGGTGGTGCTCAAAGTGGAAAAACGTGATTACTACCACATTTTAGGGATAGGAAGAGACGCTAGTGAGAAAGAGATCAGGAGGGCTTATAAAAGGCTCGCCTTAAAGTATCACCCTGATAGGAACCCGAACGATCCAAAGGCTAATGAGAAGATGAAGGAAATAAACGATTAGTCCGAAGATACAAATAGATACTTTGTCTCTCATCACTTCACCTCCCTTTTAGTATCCAGCACACTTTTTACAGCAAGGAATAGGTGGAAAATATTTCTTATTCTTAACAAGCTCATCTATTGGCTTTTTCTTACAACATAAGCGACAGGGGAATCTAGGCTGCTTCAATCTCTTAATCTTTTCTGCCTCGCTATGATTTCGCAAAATACCAAGTCTCTTTAACCTGCCAGCTATAATTCCTACAGGAATACCTGACATAAGCAAGGCTACTACCATTATCAGCACTAAAAGTAATACTTTCTTCATACTTTATTCTTCCACTAGCTTGTACTTCTTCACCAGCTTTTCAAAAAAATCATTTGCTTCCTTATAAATATAAAAGTCTTTGCTAGACAGTATATCTCCTGTTTTTTTTGACTCAACCTTGACACAGAAAAAACCATGAGCATCAGAGTTCAACTCTAGCCTTATTGGTGTGTCCTTATCAAGTTGCCCGACAGCAGTCCTAATCTTTTTCACTTCCTCCCTCTACTTTCTCTGGCTCTTTAGCATGAAAATACTCATTGTTCATAAATACCATTGACGGAAACTTTACATGGTAAGGATATCTCTTATAGTGACCTATGTCAATTATTACTCCAGTCTTACCAAAGTAAAGAGGTATTCGGGAGCTCACTACCCTTACTTTATCTTCTATCTCAAGCTTCATTTCATTATCCTCCCTTCATTACTATTCAGTCTTTCTTGAAAGCTAATTTCCCATAGTCACCACCTCCTATGTTGTTAATTCCACTTTACGGGAGTTTTTATCAAACCAACCTTCATAGAGTATTAAATCCGGGTGCTCATCGAGTGCAGCCCAATCTTCGACTTTAATTCCCTTCTCTATTGCCTGAACTTCACTGAAAATCCTAAAATTGAAAGAATTATCAGTTTTAGATTTCAATCTCTGCTGCACTACAGCTTTGAGATGCCCGACCCAATCTGGGTCTTCCTTTTTCTCCGTCACTAGATACGACCCTACTGGGTCTGGTATGTTTTTCGGTTTTTCAGTTTTCCAAAACATTTTAGCCCCCTATTATTGGTTTTCCCCCAACGCCAATTTTTCATAAGCACCATCTCCTTTTTTGCTAATTCAATCTGACTAAACACTTCTTCAAGATGAGATTTAATCTCAGCTCGGAATGTTTGGTACGCACGACTCTCATTATGTTTATTTTTAGCAAATTCAGCTTGATACTTCTCGTACATAGGCTTAATAAGAAGTCGGTATTGTCCAAACAAGTCAGCTCGCCGAAGCCCGAAATCAGATTGCTGCATTTTTAAACTCCTTAATATCGTCCCAGCTTTTTGCCCTGGCGATAGAGAAACTCTTCAATCGCCTGTCTTACCACTGCTGACCTGATCTTGGGTTCATCCCTCATTACTATGCGGCAATACTCATCCAGTCTCTGAAGCAATTCTGTCGGCATGGCAATACTAACCCTAGTGTAAATACCAAGTGACGTCTTATTCATAACTCTCGAGATAATCTTCAAGCCCCATATCTGCTAGCTCTTGTTCCACCCTTATTTCTTCCTCAGTCAACATGGGCTCCTTATCAAACCCCCACTCGTGACCACAATTCCAGCATCGCCAGCCAACATTCACCACCGCTATCTTGCCGGCCTTTATCTGCCTAACTGCTACATAGTGCTCGCCGTGATACTTTCCCTCAGCGCCACATTTTGGGCATTTACCTTCTGGCATTGTTCACCTCCTCTCCAGTAGTATCAGCAGTGTCGTGACGAATACTGCTATGAATATCACCAAGAGTAACATCTCACCTCTCTTTCAATAAGATACGTCACTCTTCTTCGGGCAATCAGGACCCCGATTAAATATAGTTTGTTTGGGTTCTTTAACCCTAGCTCTCAAATCTTCCGTAACTTCACAATATACTTGCAAGGTTTGTTCCGCGGTATGCTCCCAGGTAAATCTAGCTGCTCTTTTAAACCCTTTGTTAATGAGGGATTTTCTAAGCTCTTGATACGTCAAAACTCCACGTATAGCTGTCGCTATCCCTTCAATATCATTTGGCCCAACTTGTATAGCTGCCTCGCCAGCTATTTCAGGTAGTGAAGAGCGATTTGATACTATTACCGGGCATCCACAAGCCATTGCTTCAAGTGGTGGGAAGCCAAAGCCTTCATAGAAAGAAGGTAAGATAAAGCACTTAGCATTAGAGTAGTAAACAGGTAATTCTTCTTCAGCAACATAATCAGTGAAAATAATATCGGCTGAGATTTCTAGCTCATTAATTACTTGTAAGGTATGCTTCCTGAACTCTGCCTCTGAACCTCCAGCCTTACCCACCTTTACCAACTTTAAGTTCTTAAATCTACGCTCACTCTTTAGTCTGCTAAAGGCTTTAAGCAAGCCAGCGAAATTCTTCCTAGGATGTTCTGAACCAACAAAGAGGAGATAAGGGTAGTCTGTGAATCGGCGTTCTGTGAATCGGCGTGAGGTCGGTTTGAACAATTGGTGGTCTACACCCTCATACACTACGGAGATGCGCTCCTCTGGTATCCCTAAATGCTTAATTAGATCGTCTTTTGTTGTTTGGGATACGGCAATTATTCTGGCAGCTTTCTTCACTCCCTTATAGTCCAGAGAGAGATAGAGCTTATCCCTGAGATTGGGGCGATGGATGAATGTGCCGTGCCCTTTAAGGTCGAAGTACCTGATGAGGTCATGGACAGTGATAATGTAAGGCACTCGAAGGAAAACTCCGTAGCGTCCCAGGTGGTGGTTGGGCAGGTGGATGACACTGTTTTCCCGGTTTAGCATCCTGATGAAACGCCAGTCATCCCAAGTTACCTTCACCGCTGACCGACAAAGAAACGGGATGTTGAACAACTCTGCGTTCCTCTGATATATAGCGGAGTAGATTTTAGGGACATCCAATTTTTCAGCGAGCTTCTGGGAGTAAAGGTCTTGCGACCCTTTGCCTATAGTCACCACTAACGTTACCACTTCAGCCTCCCTGATAGGTAGCCTGCCCTCTGAGCCATCTTGGTAAACAAAAGCAAAACAAAGGAGCGGACCCATAGGTCTTTAAATTTAAAGATGCCCTCTCTAAATCCTTTATCCCTTCCACGTACTAACTTGCGGTAATAGCCGTCTTTAAGAAGCCCTCGGAGACTTCTGCCGTATCTAAAATTTATCCTCCAGGTTTTTATTAGGCCATGCTCTCTGTGGTAGACAGAGGCAGGCAAAATTCCTACCTTAGAGGATACTTTCCTCGCTTCGAAGTAGACGATGGCATGGTCGTGATGAATGACAACAGGAATTATCTCTCTGGGGATTGCCCGGAAAGCCTTTTCCAAAATCTCCCTTTTGAAAAACCTAGGCAACAAATTTCCATCCAACGGGTCAAAGTTTGGTTGAAGATGAATTAGCTTCCTATCTGCCTCATAAAGCTTCTCAAAAAAGCCTTTTGTTTTATAAGAGAGTTCTTCCAAGACAAGCATATCGTAGTCATCCATCATGGATAGTGCTCGTTCTACAGCAGTAGGCTCCAGAATTTGGTCGGAATCAAGGAGAAGAATGAAGTCACCCTGAGAACGGAGAAATCCCTCATACCTTGCCCCAAGAAGCTTTCCCTCATAAGAGGTGAATTTGGCGCCAAAGCTTTCTACAATCTCCTTCGTCCGGTCAGTGGAATTGCTATCCACGACCAAAGTCTCTATGTTGGGATAGCTCTGCCTTTTCAGTGAAGCAAGGCAATCGCTGATAACATCCTCAGAATTTCTGGTAGGGATAGTTACTGAAACCAGGGGTTAGTCCTCCCTCACGTTTTCTTACCTTCCTCTCCTTAATACTATAATGACTCAAAGAGTTCTATAAACTTCTGGGCTACCCTCTCTGCCGATTTCTCAGCCATAAATTTCTCTACCGCTTTTTGATCTGGCTTCTTCCCCTCGAATACCTCAGCCAAAACCTCCTTCAGTTCATCGAAATCCCTATACTTAAAAACTTCCCCTCCCAGGTCTTCTGTATATCTTCCCTCTGATGTGACAATAGGGCAGCCAGAGCCTAGACAAAGGTAAACCGTGCTGGAGACAACCATATTAGGGCTCTGGGTGTAAAGAAGCAACGCATCTGCCGCGTGAAGATAAGCATAAAGCTCGTTTAGGGGCAAGGTAGAGTATTTAGCTTCGATGAAGTTATATTTCTTTTTAGCACGCTCTAGAGTCTCCTTCTCTCCTTCTGCTGAAATCACTAAATAAATAAGATCACAGGTTTGAGCAAGCTCAGCTATTGCCGAAAGTGGAAAGAGACGCATCCAAATAACCAGTCCATAGGTTAAAATTATCTTCTTGTCCAGAGGTAGTCCTAGCTTTCGACGTGCCTCTTTTCTATCACCAAAATCTAAGGGATGGCATGGGTAAGAGATGGTGTAAATTTTTTCCCTTGGGAACTTCTTGCTTAATACCTTTCGGTATCGCTCATCAAAACAGATGACGGCATCTGGGTCAAAAAGGTAAAATTCAGGGTAGGGAGGCAGGTAACCTTCGTGAATAACCTGAATTGTCTTCGCCTTGGCTTTAATTTGAGACCAGCTTTTAAGTAGCTCATTCATAGGCATAGTTTCAAGATTTTGTACAACGAAGAAATCATAATCCGACTTAAGAAAAAGCTCCGGGTCAAGAGAAAGTTGCTTCATGATTCCTTTAATGAATTCTCTATCCCTAGTGTAGCAACGGCTAACATAAGGCTCATCCTCATTAGTAAGTTTCTCTCCAATTGGGGCAAAGACTTTAAGTTCATGTCCCATTTTGATCCATTCCCTACCTATAAGCTCAGCATGGATAGAAGCGCCACAGGCTGTATCCCACGGGCTCATCATTGCTATCTTCATCTCTTTACCTCTTTGAAGCGAAACTTGGAGACAGGCTTTCTTCCAAATAGAAGCCCAACTTCGCCTTGTGCTTCTTTGCTACTTCTTCCTTGAAGGCTTGGGCACGGGGGCTGCTCCAGCCTTGCCCTTCTTTTTCTTCTTTTCTTTTTTATCCATCTGTCCTAAAACCTTTCTTCTAGTTCCCTTGACCCTAAAGTGACTTAAAAAGCTCTATGAACCTATGGGCAACCTTCTCCGCTGAATTTGCCTCGCAATACCTTTTCGCAGCTTCCCTTTTTCCCTCAACTTCTGCGGAGCCCTGAAATATGCTCACAAGCTCTTGTTTGAACTCCTCCACGTCTTTATACTTGAAGACCTCCTCATGGATGAAATCGAAGAAGTTGGAATCCCTGACTAAAATAGGGCAACCTGAGCCAAGGCATAAATGGATAGTGCTTGAGAGAACGGCAGCGCCAGGAATAGAATGCTTGCCAAAAATCGTCACATCAGCAGCATGGAGGTAATCGTAAATCTTTGGGGGCTCCAGAACCTCTTTTCTTATCTCGCAATCTAACCCTTCAAAACCAAAGACCCTCTGTGCCCCGCTCAGTATCACAAGCTTCATGGGATATTCGTGACTTATCTCCTTGAGTGCTCCCACTGTGTCCGGGTCATTTATGTGGCGCCACTTCTGCCCGAAAGCAAAAACGATCTCCTTATCTGAGGGTAAGGCTAAGCTCCTTCTCGCTTCCTCTTTATCTCCTTCTAACCAGCAGTGACAGGGGAAGGGGATAATATGTATCCTCTCCTCAGGATATACTTGCTTGAGGAAATCCTTATACCTTGAATCAAAGCAGACAATGGCATCCCAATCGAATTGAAAAAAGGAAGGGTCATCTGGCAATTTTGATGCATGAACAACAAAAATGGTCTTTGCTTTCCTATGGATATGAGGGAAGATCTTTGCTAACTTATCCTTGGGAAGCATGCCCAAATCCTGGACAACGAAGAAATCGTAATCTTCTTTAAGAAACGGGATAGGATTGAGATAATTCGACCTTGCAGGAGTTCCAAAGCATCTTATAACGTACTCTTGATCAGTTCCCATGAGAGAATAGCCATGAAAATCATCCTCAAGAAAGGAAAACACTTTAAGCTCATGCCCTGCCTTAACCCACTCCTCTCCAACAAGCTCAGCATGGATAGAAACCCCAGAGGTTTGATTCCAAGCACTCATCATTGCTATCTTCATCTTTCCTCCCACATAGCGAGGCAACAAGCTCTGTCAGCCGCCCCGTAGTAGAGAAACCAACGATTTCCGTCTTTCACCAGGCCCTCAGCCACTATGTGGTTGGCAATTCCTCCAAATGCCTTACCCCAATCCTTGGCGGTCAAGATGGGCTCATCAGACCTCTGCAAAACTTTGGATGGGTCATCTTTGGAAAATAGCGCTGCCCCTACTTTATAGACGCAATCTCCAGCCCAGCCACAATAGATGAGCCATATCCCCTCTTCAGTGAGCAAAGGGGGAGGTCCAGGCTCAACCCCCTGACTATCGAAGTAGCCCTCTCGGGGAAGAAGCACCGGTTCGTTCAGAAGCTCATACCAATTGGTAAGGTCATTTGAATAAGCAAGCCCAATAGCTGTCTTCCATGGCTCCTTTTCACCCATAAAATACATAACTTGTTTCCCATTTATTCTTTGTGGCAAAATGGCTCCTGCCTTCACCTGTCCTCGGTTCCAGTTCCTTTGTGGTTTAAGGATTGAGCCTTGTTTTTCCCACTGAATTAAATCCTTGGAGGTTGCCAGGCAGATATTTCCTCTTTCATATCCTCCGCAATTCCCCACGTAGGTCAAGTAGTAGGTGTCCTCAATTCTTACTAACCTTGGATCCTCACAGCCAAATCTATCAAAATCTTTGCCTGGGACTATTACCGGCTCAGGATGCCTTGCAAAGTTAAATCCATCCTGGCTTCGGGCAAGGCCTATCCTTCCCGTGAAGTCATACACTAAGCTCTCGGCACGATAAAGCATAAAGTAATGGCCGTCCTCGTTTATTACTGTGGGGTTAAAAGCCCCCTTCGAGTCAAATCCCGAGCCAGGCATTAGAATTGGATTTTCTTCAAAATCAACAAATGGACCGATCAAGGTAGAGCTCCTTTGGAAGATGGGGAAATCTCTATTTTGCCTGCCAAACCGTCTTCAACTGAAGCCATGGGGACGGAGGAGATTTGAGGTCTTGTAATGGGACTTTCAACAAAGTTCCCTCTTGCGAGAGCAACAGCAGCAACTTGTGGTTCCTGAACCAAAATCTTGGGTTTAATGACCCCAGTCCCCAAAGACTCAAATAGTTCAATGAACCTTTTCCCTATCTCCCAGCCTGAGTTCTCTCCCGCATACTTTTCTGCTGCTTGGATTGTCTGAGCCACATTCTCTCTGCCTTCAAAAACGTCCTCAAGCCGTTGTGCCAGTTCCTCAAGGCTTCGATATTTGATAACTTCCTCCCCCAACGTCTCGAAGAAGTTCGTGTCATAAGCCAATATGGGACAGCCTGACCCTAGGCAAAGATAGGCGGTTGACGAAACCACCACAGCAGCCGCAGTATCCTTGTGGATGATCAGAGCATCTGAGGCGTGAAGATAAGTATAGAGCTCTTGAGTGGAAACCGGCCCTCTTCTCGTTTCCAAGAATCCATACCTTCTCTCTAGCCCAGCAAATAAGTCAAACCAGTCTTCCACATCTGTTAGAGTGAGAAAAAACAAAGGATACCTCTTCGCCAGCCGTTCTATAGTCGGCAAGAGGTGAAGATGGCGAAACACTCCTAGGCCATAGTTGAACACTATCCTTTTATCGAGAGGCAGGTTCAACTTTAGCCTCGCCTCATTTTTGTCACCTTTATTTATAGGATGACAGGTATAAGGTATTATTTTTATTCGTTTTTTTGGAAATAGAGGCGATAAAAGCTTCTGGTATCTATCGTCGAAACAGATAATGGCATCCCAATCAAATTTATAAAAATCTGGATCGCTGGGTGGATTGCCCTCATGAACAACCAAAACTGTTTTCGCTGTCTCCCTTATTGCAGGATATACCTCGAGTAGCTTCGGCATGGGCATTAACTCAAGATTCTGGACTACGAATACGTCGAAGCTATCCTCAACAAAAGGAGTGGGGTTAAAAAAAGAAACCTCTTTTTTTCTCCACCCCGAATTGAGCCGGTAGCAACGTACTACATAAGGCTCATCCGCTTGAGTTTGAGTCGCGTCCCACTCAATCGGAGCGAAAACTTTAAGTTCGTGTCCCATTTCCACCCATGCTCTTCCCGTTGACTCAGCATGGACAGCAACTCCACAGGGCACATTCCACCATGTCATCATACCTATCTTCATACATTACCTCCTCAATTTGTTTTTGCCCAAATCATCCCCTATAAGTGGTTGAGAATCCCCCACCCTTAAAAAATATGGGTGCAGGATAGTATTTTTGCTTTACTTCTCCTCCGCACTTAGGACAGACAACCTTGGACCCGTCTTCAAAACTTCGCTTTACCTCAAATGTTAGAGAGCAATGCTGACACCGATATTCATAAATTGGCATAGCTAACTCCTCCTTCTTTAACAATTCTTGCCTCAAAGAACTTATCTATTGCTCGGGACTCCAGAGCCTCTAGTCCATTGACTTTCAGCATATCTATCAGGTCAACAACCAAAGTGGACCAGCCAAAGTCCGTAGCTCCGTAACCTTCCCCAGTCCAGGGATTGTAAAACTCCCTAAAGCCAGACCTCGATACAAGCTCAATAGTCCTTTTTATAAGCTCGCAGGCTATCTCCTCGTATCCATGCTTCAAAAGTCCCTGAATAATAAACCAGTTCATGTTAATCCAGATCGGTCCTCTCCAAAGGTAATCTTGCCCTTTATAAATTGGGTCGAAGGAGTGTTCGCTTCTCGCCACTGAAGGAATCGGGTAGGGGAGCCAGAATTCCTCAGGATTGAGTAAATGCCGTGTAACTAGATTATCTAATTTATCTCTTTCAATGTTGTCCAGGATTAACGGCATCAAGGATATAACCGTAACAACCATTGCTGGCATCTCCTTGTTGTTCTTGGTGTTTAGGTTGTAAAAGCAGCCATCGTGGTAGCACTTATCGATAATGGCCTTTTCCACACGTTCAGCCAAAGACTTAAACCTTATATTCTCCTCTCGATTTTCTATAACTCGGTAAAGTTGAGATAAAACCCTAAGCCCTTGGGCATAAATGCTGTTTACCAGAACATCCTCCACATCAAATAGGTCTAAGTCTATTATCTTTTCCAGCTCATATTTTGCCTCGGCATAGCGAAGGTCTAGTGCCCTTGCCGACCAGTGCGGATTTTCTGGGAAACCCAAAGCGGGGTCATAAGCGGGAGAGTGGTCCAGCCCCGATTCCCAAGGGGCAATGATGGAAATCAGACCATCATTATCAAAATCTCTGTTCTGTAACCAAAGGTAATATCTCCTGAGCTGGGGTAAAGTTTGCCTCAGAAAGTCAATGTCTCCGCAGCGGTCAAAAATCGCCTTAACTGCCTGTGCTATCACCGGTGGCTGAATATAAGATGAGTGATGATATGGAGGCTTGCCTTGCAGGAAAGTCCAATAGGACGCACTTTCTCTATCGCCCCAGAAAATTACGTGGGGGATAAATCCATCGTCATGTTGTGCTGAAAGCAGATTCAAGATTTCCTGTTTTGCCAGATTTATATCGAAATGAGTTAGGACTATGGCGTGAAAGCAAGAGTCCCAAAACCACTGAAAGGGATAGAACTCAATCGAAGGGCAGACATAGCTGTAATTGGTGCCATTCCACCGGACAGAGCCCTCTTTACGATTTTTCCATAGGATAGTTCTTGCCTCATTCCTAATTCTTGTGTATCTGTCTTCCATCTAAAAATCCCCCTGCGCAGTATTTTGAGCCAGACTTCCCCCTCTGGGACGTTTGTCCCCTATGTGAGACACTTGTGTAAAGTTGCCTTCCTGTTGGCTCTGGTCACCTCTTCGAAGGCTTTGATGGCTGCAGCTTGGCTACTTCAGCCTTCCTTTTTTTCCTTCTTCTTAGCCATTTTCGACCTCCTTACTCGAACGAGGATGTAGCTACGACTTGCCTCTGCTGTCAGGAGGGCGAGCCTCATTAACCTTGAGCGTCTGCCCCTTTAGTGTTTTTCCGTTGAGGCCGGTAATTGCGACTTGGCCTTCAGACTTTGATGGCATGTCAACAAAGCCAAAGCCCTTGGGTCGCCCACTATCCCTGTCTTTTAAAATTCTAACAGATGTCACTCGTCCAAAAGCCATGAATTCTTTCCGCAATTCCTCTTCAGTTACCTCGGGCGATAAGTTGCCTACATAGATATTCATATTTGCCCCCCTTTATGTAATCCTTCGCCGACTGTTTGACGGCTGCGGCGGAGAAACTGGTTTTGCCGCCCTAGCCTCTTGCCTTTGCTTCTTTTTCTTCTTTTGTATTTTAGCCATTCTTGTCCCTTCACTCGTAGACTGGATTCTCTTACGTTCCCTCTTTCTCTTCTATCTGCACCTTCATGGACTTCTTATCAAACCACCCCTCGTAGAGTATCAAATCAGGGTACTCATTAAGAGAGTTATAGTCCTTAACGGCTACCTTTTTTGCTGCTACCTGAGCCTCATCAAAAACTCGGACATCAAAGGCGTCCTTGCCTTCCTCTGGTTTCTTACGCACCACACCCTTGAGCTTCCATACCCAGTCTGGGTTCTGCTTCAGTTCCACTACGAGATACCTTCCCACGAGTTCTGGTATGCCCTTTGGTCCTGGCAGCTTCTCGACGTTTGGCTTTGATAGCTCTCCTGTCATTGGTTTCTTTTTCCAAAACATTTTTGACCTCCTTGTTACTATGTCCCCATGTTACCGCCCGCCGGGCTTGGGCTTCGGTTGCTTTGCCATTTTGATCACCTCCTCATGTTTAATGATTTTGGCATTCCTCTCTCATGGGACAAACCATGCATCTCTTCTTGCGGCAGTAATTCTTGCCCAGCCTTACCAGAGTGGCTTCCAAATCCGAGAACCTTACCTCACCTTCCTCGCTTGTCTCCCACATTGTTTTCAGGTTCTCCAAGGTCGCCGACGCATCAGTCACCTTGAGTAGCTTCAGATTCCTTGCTGCCAGAAGCGCAGGCTCTGAGAGCGGCGGCTCCGCCTTCTCCCAAATGTCCCTCAACTCCCTTAAAAATATATTCACCGTAACTGGACCAATGCCTCTCCCCAGGCTTCGAAGTTTATCTTCTAGGTCTCTTTCATCCCTAGCAAAGAAATGCAGCCGATTCAAGTCACACTCATATTTGTCCTTGAGGGATCCCGTTACTTGTAGTAGTTTTGTGGCAGTCTTGAAGTCATACCTTACATACCCACCCCGGTCGAGAATGTCCACCAAGCCCCGCCAGCCAGTTTTCAAGATGGCCTCGGGTGACAGTACATCTGCTTTTTCAAACTCTCTGTAGGTATTCATAGCGATGCCCTCACCGATTCTGGCACCAAAGAGCACCGAGGCCAGGAACCACTTAAAGACCTCCTCCGACTCCATGCTGGCGAGGTTGATGCCCAAAGCTGACGAGTACGCGCCATCCAGTTCCTTCACCAGCTTCATGCATAAACCTTGCTGTGCTATTTCGCTCATACTCATAGCCCTCATCTGAAGTTTTGCAGACTCTCATTGTGGTTCTGGGGGGCAATTGGGTATGGCCTTTGCCTTCGACCCCCTGGGTCTTATGATTTTCTTCGTAACTATGATGGGCACTGCATATATTGGCAGCCCAAGCACTAATGCCTTCGGCATACCCAGATGAGGCAACAACCACATAGTCAGAGCGGCATAACAGGCAAACGTCGGCAGGAACAAAAGGGAACCCTTTGTATATGTAATGCTGGCGGCTACTCCTCCGTTCCGGTACATTAAAAGAACATTTAGAAGAAACAGCACTGGCAGGCTGGCCACGAAAGCTGCCAGCATACCGTTGCCCCGACTGCCAATATAAGCCACCACTGTGACTATCGTTCCACCGATTAAAAAATAGAGCAAATAATGCCACATAATCTGTTAAATCCTTCTTTGACTCATAATACCCAGGTCTTTGGAGGGTGGAGGATATGCTTCACATTCCGTGATAGCGTCCCCCACCCTCCAAAGGTTCCTCTGCCCTCCTACTTTGGCTTTGGCTTGGGTTTGCCCTTCTTTTGCATTTTGCCTCGCCTCCTTTACTAAGAACACCTGGTTCCTTTATTCACTACATAGTTTAAGCAGCCTGTGTTAAAATAACCTTAGAAATTAGTTGCAGTTTCATTAGAAAAACCTTAGATTTACCTTAGAATTTTCGTTCGTTGACACCATGGCAAAAAGAGGTAAAGGTTCAAAATCCGGAAGGGCAATTAGCCTGGAGAAGGTTAAATCATTGGCTGCTCCCCCTGAGGAAACAGATTTTCAGGCCAAGCTGATGTCCATCCTCAGGAGTACAGTCAACACCTTGGGCGGTAATGCCGGGATAGTTGCTCTATGGAATGAGAAGGAGAGCTGTTTCATTGAAGGGACAAGTTATGGCCTGAATTCTAGAGGCGTAGAACGGCTACGCCCCCTACTCAAGGAAGCTATTCCCGATCTTGCCACTAGCAAGCGGAGTTTCCACCGACTCTCCCAACTTGCTCCTGGCCTTCGCGTTCCGGCAACCACAACAGACCAGGTGCAAGATCCTATCATTGCCCTGCCGCTTCAGATCGCAGGAAAAATGATTGGGCTGATATACGTGTTACGCCCCCATTTGGCAGAGTCCTTCAGCAGCAGCGACCAGCGTATACTGTCCGCTTTTGCCGACCAAGTAGCCATCTCGCTACAAAATGCTCGCTTGGCATCCCAGCTTGCCCAAGAACGATACAAGATAGAGTCGATTCTGGAAAGCAGCGTCGACGGAATCACGACCATCGACCCGGAACGACGTATACTTTCCTTCAATGCTAGTATGGAAAGGCTTACCGGCTGGAAAAGGGAGGAGGCAGTCGGAAGTTATTGCTTTGAAGTATTAAGGTTAAGGGATAGTCAGGGGACAAACCTTTGCCAAACCAGGTGTCCCATTGCTAAAGGTATCGAGGGCTTCTCTAGTCTCGACGGCATCATCACTACCAAGGATGGTCAAAATGTTGATGTGGGCATGAATTACTCTACAGCACACTCGCCTAGCGGGAGTCTTTTGACCACGGTGGTAAACGTTCGGGACATTAGTCGCCTTCGCCAAATTGAGAACCTGAGGTCTGCACTGCTTGCCACTGTTTCTCATGAACTCCAGACTCCTATTTCGATTGTTAAGGCCTACGCCAGCACCTTAGCACGCTCTGATGCCCGGTGGAGTCGGCAAACTATTAGGGATAAACTACAGGCTATTGAGGAGGAAGGTGACCGCTTGAGTGAGCTGGTAAGCAAACTCCTTTATAGCTCTCGGCTCGAGGCTGGGGATTTGTCATTAAATAAACTTCTGATGGATTTACCTAAGGAAGCGCATAAAGTGGCAAAGAGATTTGCCGGACTAACAAAGATCCATAAAGTAGAGGCTGATTTTCCACCTGAGTTTCCGCCTATTCTCGCCGACCCGGGAAAAATAGGAGAGGTGCTCACAAATCTTATTGAAAATGCCATAAAGTTCTCACCCCAAGATGGAACAATCACCATCAAAGGCGAGACTTCAGGGAACGAGGTCTCGGTCATAGTTGCTGATGAAGGAATCGGCATCCCATTACGAGACCAAGAGCGAATTTTTGAGCGCTTCTACAAAGTGGAGGATAGCTTAGCCAAACCAACTCAGGGCACAGGACTTGGGCTTTACATCTGCAAAACCATTATTGAAGCTCACGGAGGTCGAATCGGGGTAGAAAGTGAGCTGGGAAAGGGTTCTCACTTCACTTTTACTCTGCCTATAGGCGAACAAGAATAGAGATTGAAGATGGCAAGGAATTGAGGCTGCGTATGACGGAACCTAGAAGAAAACAAGATAAGACGATTCTAGTTGTGGACGATGAACCTCGCATCGTCGAGGCAGTGAGCATGAATCTGGAGCTAGAGGGTTACCAGGTCTCCGGTACCTCTAACGGCTACGAGGCGTTGAAGAAGTTGACTGAAGAATTGCCCGAACTAGTTATCCTCGATGTCATGATGCCGGAGATGGACGGCTTCGAGACCCTGAGAAAAATCCGCGAAATCTCCACCGTGCCAGTGATTATGCTCACTGTGAAGGGCGAAGAAATTGATAAGGTAAAGGGGCTTGACCTAGGCGCCGATGACTATGTTACCAAGCCTTTCAGTCCCAAGGAACTTGTTTCACGTGTAAAAGCAGTGCTGCGCCGTGCTGAAATGCCTAGCCCTGTGCCAAAGAGCGAAATACATGTGGACGATAATCTCTCCATCGACTTCAGTCGGTATAAGGTCATAGTCAAAGGTAAAGAGGTCCACCTCAGGCCTACTGAATATCGACTTTTGTACCATCTGGTGAGCAATGCTGGCCGTGTCCTTACCCATGAGACCCTGTTAAGAAAAGTCTGGGGTTATGAATACCGAGATGAAGACCACTATCTGTGGCTCTACATTACCTATCTGCGCCAGAAGATCGAGGAGGATTCCAAGCACCCGAAATATATCTTGGGTGAACGAGGAATAGGCTACCGGTTCAAGGAATTTGGAAAGGAGTAGTTCTACTAGACAAGTTAGTCAGCTTTGAACAGGAAAATGGGTAACCTGAAGCTATAGAGAAATAATTGTGGTATGTTATCTTTCTGATCCCAAGCCCGTTCTTTGCTTGCACCAAGCGCTAAAGGAACTACTCTTTGAAGGCCCGTTAGCCTGACCTACATTCAGCAGACTACATCAAGAAAGAGAGAGTGGGAAGGCAAAATTGGTATGAGGTAAATCATGAAAAGCCACTGCGCCATCCCGTTAAGAAGGACAAGACTGTAAGCAATCTCTTGGCTGAACTTACCATTCAATAATTTTTCTCAGACTGGCTTTCCAGGAAGTTTCCCTGTAGCTACTCCAATAACCTTATCGGCGGCGCCGTAGTAAAGTATCAATGTATCTTCAAAGACAGCTGCTCCACAGGAAAATACCACGTTTGGAGCAGTGCCCGAGAGTTCGTAATCTTCTACCGGCTCAAGGATAGGCTCATTGCACCTATCAAGGACAATTTCAGGATGATCTTTGTCTAATAAGGCACACCCAAGACGATATGTCCATGTTTTAGCCTCAACACCGTGATAAATTAGAAGCCATCCTTCCTCAAGTTCGATTGGAGGCCCGGCTACCCCTACCTTGGCATCATCCCAGTGGAAAGGACGTGTCTTCAGTATCTCTTTATGCTCATACCAATGAATTCTATCATATGAAAAGGAGAGCCATATATTCTCTGCCATGGTCATAGGACGATGTAATAGCACCAATCTCCCATCAAGTTTTCTTGGGAAATAAGTGGCATTTCTATTGTGAATTCCAATCATTATCGGCAAGATAAGCCTGTGCCTGCTCCATGCCCATTTAGTCTCTCTAAAATCGCTCAAGGATATATGGGCTTCGCACACACGCGCCCAATCCTTCTCCTTCCCGGCATAAAGCATAAAGACCCTATCATCGATAATAACTAGCCTCGGATCCTCCACCCCGTTGGGCTCAAACCATTCCACCGACATGAATACAGGATATGGCAACCTTTCCTCCACCTCATCTATATTTTTTAGTCTGACATAACCGAGGCGTGCAATACCATCCTCACCATGAGCAGTATATATAAGGTGTATTTTATCTCCTAGCTGCAGGACAGCTGGATTAGACACAAGTCTGTTCTCCCACCACCTCTCGGTAGAACATAAGATTGGGTTCTTTTCGCTCCTCGTGAGTTTAATATCAATTCCCACTTTGACCTCCCGAAAACAAATCTTAGCCCTAAAGTTTAAGCTTTAAGGTTACTA
>Ga0209986_10002589_pt1 | contig 16430 bp, 15 predicted proteins | sample BlataG_FD_183168 | JGI IMG/M metagenome (GOLD analysis project Ga0209986, IMG submission 183168) | Deep subsurface microbial communities from Black Sea to uncover new lineages of life (NeLLi) - Black_00105 metaG (SPAdes) (version 2) | ecosystem: Environmental > Aquatic > Marine > Oceanic >...
TCGGCATATTTTTTGCCATAATACTTTATTAATTCATCTCGAAGCTCGGGAGTGGCAGTAGCAATTAGTAAATCCACTTTGTCATGCTGCTTACCGGGAACAAATTCATAATCCCCGTAACTTCCATTAGAATCAACGCTAACAATTGAGCATCCAGCTTTTTTGGCAATTGGGAAGCCGGGATCTATTTCTGAGCGAGGTTCATCAAACATTACATAAGCATTAACTAATCCTGAGGCTAAAAAAGCATAAATAAATGAGCCTCCTTGGGGATAAAAAAGGGCTTTGGGGTGTAAACTCTTTATCAAATCCCCGAAAATATCTAAGAATTTTGAAGAATATTGGGAACTCATTAAATAACTAGCTAAAACAATAGGTTCTTTCAGGCTTTTTCTAGAAGATGGTGAAATTTTCTTTTTCTGACCACTGTTCATATCTATGACATAATTTCCATCTTCGTCACCGATATAAAATTTCTCATTTAAAATATCGGCAATGCCGGTGGCAACAGGCTTTCTTGCTTTATCATAAAAACTCAGAGCGCTATACCAATTATGTTCAAATCCTCTAAGAAAAAGCACCGAACCATCGAAGGGATCAATAGAACCATAAAAATCAGGGCCATCTCCATTTTCAATATCTCTACCATCCGGCTCAGAAAAAATAGTTGCTTTTATATTATGTTTTTTCAAAAGTTTTTCCAAAATGTCCTCTCCCACTCTGTCAATTCCAATTTCAATATCCTCTGGCCTATTTATCACCTCACCTAAAATTTGCCGCCCTTCCCCATTAGCTGCTTTTTTTCTAACCTCTCTGGTAGTCTCAGTTAAATATTCAATTAATAAATCTTTAATTTTTTGATTTTCCATATAATTAATTACCCTTCCAATTTTACTTTTATCTAAACTTTTGTCAACCCTTTAATTCTATTATAGATTTATATATTTAGCAACTTGGAATAAGCCTTGATAAACCGCTCAGTATCCTTGAGAGTTCCTATAGAAACCCTGATTAATGATTCATTATCCGGACCTTCTTTTGGCCTAACCAAGATTCCTTCTGATTCTAAAACTTCCAAAGCTCTTTTTTGATCATTGGGTTTTATCAATAAAAAATTTGCTGAGCTTTTCCAAAATTTTACATTATTTTCTCTAAAAAATTCTTCGAGTTTTGGTTTAGATTTTTCCATAACTTCTTTTATATAATTTCTGGCATAATCTACATCATCTAAAGCTGTTAAAATGGCAGTTTTAGCAAACATATTGACATCGTAAGGACCCCTAATTTTTAATAATTCTTTAATGTTTTCTTCTTGACTCAAAACATAGCCGGCCCTGAGAGAAGCTATACCAAATTGTTTTGAAAGAGTTCTGGTAATAAATAAGTTATCAAAATCATCAATTAAATCTTTAGCTGTAATCCCGGAAAATTCAAAATAGGCTTCGTCATGTAAGACTGCGATATTATTGTTTTTTGCTTTCTTTACAATTTTTAAAAGATCCTCTCGAGAAACTGCTGTACCAGTAGGATTATTTGGATTAACAACAACAACCAGTTTAACGTCTTCATTAATTAAATTGAGAGTTTCTTCAAAGGGAAATGATAAATCCTCTTTATAATATGGTTTTAAAATTTCTGCCCCTTGAATCCCAGCTGATTGGTAAAACATTGGAAAGCTTGGTGTTGGTATTATTACCTTGTTATTATTCTTGACAAAAGCTCTGAAAATAATATCGATACCTTGATCAGAGCCATTAGTTACTATTACCTGAGAACTTTTAACTCCGGCATATTGAGCAATTCTCGAAACTAAATCTCCATATTCTGGATATACTTGAAGCCTTTCAGAATCTACAAATTCTTTTAAAGCTTTTTTCACCTTAGGACTTGGCTCGATTGTCATTTCATTAAAATCTAACAACAAATAACCTTTTGAAGCTCTGCCTTCTAAGGGAGGTTTGTATTGGCTCATTTTTTGAATATTTTCTCTAAAATCTGGCATAAATTTAAATTATCCCTTTTGTACTTGGCAATTCTTTTAACATTTTTTTATCTTTAGAACAAGCCGTTTTCATTGCCTTACCAAGGGCTTTAAAAATTGATTCGGCTTTATGATGTTCATTTTCGCCATACAGAGCTCTAATGTGCAAAGTTGCTTCTAGATGTCTAATAAATCCCAAAAAAAATTCTTTGATTAAATCGGAATCTAAATCCCCAATTTTATTTTTCTTAAATTTACAATCGAAATTTAAGAAAGCTCTACCGGAAATATCGACCGCCACTACAGATAGTGCCTCATCTAAAGGAAAGACAAAATAGCCACTTCGGTTAATTCCTTTTTTATCACCAAGTGCTTTCTTAAATGCTTCACCAAGCGAAATACCTATGTCTTCAACCGTGTGGTGTTGGTCAATTTCGATATCTCCTTTCGCTTTAATTTTTAAATCAAAAAGGCCATGCTTGGCAAAATTATCTAAAAGATGACTTAAAAAATGGATAGGAATTGAAATATTAGTCTTTCCTTTTCCATCTATATTTAATTCTATTCGCACATCAGTTTCTTTCGTTTTTCTCTGAAAAGAAGTTTTTCTTAGCATAAAATAATTATAGCAAAAAATTAAAGGTTTGACGAAATGTTAAAAAAATGTTTAGATAAAGATAGCAAATCCTATATAAAGGAGGACAAGGATGTTTTCAATAAAAGGATTTCTGATTGATAGAGATGGAGTACTTACTATCACTGATGGGGTAATCCCCTGGGAACATGACTTAGGTCGCCGCCAAGTATACAAATACGTCAAGATGTCAAATCAGGATAGATTTCCTAAAATAGGGATCTGTACCGGCAGAGAGTATGGCTCAGTAGAATCCACTCTCTTTGATATCGGTCTGCCAAACTGGTGGTCGATTATTGAAAGTGGGGTTTTCCTTTTTAACCGTTATACCAAACAGCTCTTAGAAAACCCGGCCCTGACTAAGGAAGCAAAAGAAGCTTTCCAGGAAATTTCCCAACGCCGAATTCCACCAATCCTCGCCCAATACCCAAATGATCTATTTTTCTATCCTGGGAATCAAATCTGTGTAGCAATCGAACTTACCGAAAGCTCCCAAATAACCATTGAGCAGGCCAGCCAGATGATTGAAGAACAGGTTAAGGATCTTATCCAGGCCCAATTGGTCACTATCCATCATTCTTCTATTGCAGTAGATCTCAGCCCAGCCAACATTGATAAGGCCTCGGGGGTAAAGTTTCTCTGTGAGGTAGAAGGGATAGAAGCAGAAGAGCTTTTTGGCATTGGAGATTCTCCGGGAGACTTCCCCATGTTCAACGCTGTGGGACAAATCGGCTGTCCAGCCAATGCTACTTCCAAGTGCAAAGAAGTGGTAGCACAAAGAGGAGGGGTTATTTCTAACAAGCCGTACGCCGCTGGGGTAGCAGATATTCTCTATCAAGTAACCGGAGTTAGGCTCGCCTAACTCCTTTTTTTATATAATGGTAAAGCTCTTCAATTCCTTTCCCCCGTTTTAAAACATAATCTCTGAAATATCTTTTTTCTTCTCTGGTGGTTGAACTAAAATATTTAACCACCCCCCACCAAAACATAACTAAAATATTGGTTAAAGCTCCGCAATATATTTTGTAATCATCCAAATCTTTTTTGTATATTTTTTTTGCCTTCTTTAATATCTCCTTAAAAATTTCGAGTTTTATTGGATTTTTTTGAAAAAGATTTCCCCCAAAAATAATTCCCAAATCGTAATGAAGGCCATCTCTAATATTTAATCCAGCATATTCAAAATCCAAAAGATAAACCTTACCATCTTTTCCTAACCTCAAATTTTCAAAAATGAGATCGTTATGAGTGGAGAGTTTCCCACCAAAGGTTAACTTTTCTTTCATCGCCTTCTCAATCTTTTCTATTCTTTCAATTTTCTTTCTCCCGAGAATTTTTTTTAGCGGATATTTTTTGGCCTTATTCTTGTATTTTAAAATTTCGTCTCGAAAAACATCATAAAGATTAACAAATTTTACTCCACTGGTATGAAAAGTATGAAGAGTTTTAAGCAAAGCCCTCTGAATCTCTGGTTTTTTCAAATCTTTTCCATCGATGTCTTTGCCTTCGATATATTCTAAGACCTGCGTTCCATCAAGAAAGTTGAATTTCTCCTTTTTTGAAGATAAAATATTCTTTCCCTTAAAAATGTAAAGGCAATATTTGGGCAAAACCCCGACTAATTTCTTACATCTGGTTAGAGCTAAAACATTCCCAGCTTCTACTTCTCTATCAACAATGCCTTTGAACTCCCAGGGTAGCCTGACGAAAAACTTTTTGTCTTCATGTCGAACAATCCAATTTCTATTTGTTTGTCCTCCGGCTTTCTTTAGCTTGATATCACCAGGTTGCCAATTTTTATTTAATTTACAAATCGATTTAATATCTTTCATTTTTTTCTTCAATTATTCTAATTAAAATCTATCACTTTGTCTTAATTTTGTAAAAATTTTAGAATAGATTAATATGATTGAAATTGATGGCGCATATGGTTCTGGCGGAGGTCAAATATTGAGGACTGCTTGTGCACTTTCAGCAGTAGCTAAGAAGCCTTGCCACGTTTTTAATATTCGAAAATCGAGACCAAAACCAGGATTGGCTACCCAACATCTCTTGGGAATTCAAGCTCTAGCCCAACTTTGTAATGGAAAGCTGGAAGGTGACCGTCTCGGCTCAGAAGAAATTAAATTCTATCCTGAAGAAATTAGAGCAAGAGATCTTCGGATAAAAATTGAGACTGCCGGGAGTATTACTTTGGCTCTGCAAGCTTTAATCCCACCGGCTTTATTTGCTCCTGAACCTTTAAAGATTACTTTTGACGGCGGGGCCACTGATACTTTTTTCTCGCCAACCATTGACCATTTTCAATATATCTTTTTAAAAATTTTAGACTACAACCCGCCCACCGCGTCCTCCCGCTCGCTTCGCTCGCGGGCTCCTAAAATGAGCACAAAAGTAGAAATTAATATTTTAGAAAGAGGTTATTATCCAGAGGGTGGAGCTAAGATTGAAGTGGCCATTTACCCTTCTAAGTTGAAAAACTTTCATTTAACTGAGAGGGGTAAGCTTCAAAAAATTCTAGTAATTTCTGGCTCTTCAGAATTTTTGAAAAATAAAAAAGTTGCTGAAAGGCAATTGGCTGGAGTAAGAGAGATTTTAGGAAAATTAAAATTACCAATGGAAGAGAAGGTTGAATATTACAAAAGCCAATGTCCAGGAAGTCAGATTTGTTTAGCGGCTCTATTTGAAAATACGGTAATAGGAACTGATAATTTAGGAAAATTAGGAAAGCGAGCCGAAGATGTTGGAAAAGAAGCAGCTTTAGAATTGTTAAAAGAACAAAAATCCCAGGCTTGTTTAGATAAACATTTAGCTGACCAAATTCTGCCCTATATGGCTCTTGCCCCGGGTAAATCTCAAGTCACCGTTTCTGAAATCACCAATCACTGTAAAACTAACATCTGGGTGATAGAAAAATTTATTAAGGGAAAGTTTGAAATTAAAGGAAATTTAATCAAATGGCTTCCAAGATAAAAATTATTATTGCTAAAAATATTGGTTTTTGTTCGGGGGTAAGAAGGGCGATATTAATCACTGAAAAATCTTTAAAAACGGACTCAAAGCCCATTCAATTTTTGGGAAGTTTAGTTCATAATGAAAAAGTAATCGAAAAGTTTATAAAAAAGGGAGTAAAATTTATTAAAGATGTAAAAGAGGCAAAAGGGGGAACCATAGTTATTCAAACTCATGGTGTACCCCCTAATTTAAGTAAAAAGATAGGCCAGCAGATTGTAATCAGAGATGCCACCTGTCCTTTAGTTAAAAAAGTCCAATTAATTGCCAATTCTCTTTATCGGAAAGGCCATAAAGTAATTATTGTGGGAGACAAAGATCACGCTGAAACCAAAAGTATAAAAGGATGGTCGGAAAGTCAAGCTCTAATTATCGAAAACAAAAATCAAGCAAGAAAATTAGCAAGATATAAAAAAGTTGGAGTGGTAGCTCAAACTACTCAAAGTTTAGATAACGTTAATCGAGTTTTAAAAATCCTAAAAAATAAAGTGGAAAAAATAAAATATTTTAATACCCTCTGTCCCGAAGTTCAGGCTCGTCAAAAGGAATTAAATTCAATTTTAAAAAAGGTTAATGGCATTTTAGTAATCGGCTCCCGGAGTTCTGCTAATACTAAACGTCTAGTAGAAATTACAAAAAAATCTAAAAAACCAGTCTGGTGGGTAAATTCTTCAGAAGAATTAAAAAGAAAGAAACTCAATAATGTTTCCCCTTTAGGAGTAGTTTCTGGAACATCCACTCCTGATTGGATTATTAGGGAGGTAATTAATAAATTAAAAAATACTAAATAGTTCTTTGGGGAGATACCAAAAGTAGAAAGGAGGAAATAATGGCAGACTTTAGTGTACTGCCCAAAAATTGGCGAGGAAAAGCTAAGCCCTGTCCTGAAGATGTAGCCAAAGAGTATAGGAAGTGGGGATCTGGGATAATAGTGGACGACGATTGTCCGATGGAACCGTCAATTATTATTGTCGATGAAAGCTTGAGAGTCTTCCGCTTAACTGATCCAGCAGATACCTGGCTAATACTTCGTTCTTTAAGATTCTCTACTCCTCTCGTTGAGCTTTATTCCCGAACCCACCTTCCGAAAATTTAGAGCTATTTCAAGGACAGAGAATCGCCATCGGTATCAAAAACCCCGTTTTTAGCCAAAAGACGGGGTGTTTTTTAAAAATAAAGTTTGAGTTCTTATTTCTCTTTTTTTTACTTTAATAATTCTTTAATTTCTTTTTTAATCTCGCCTCGATTTTCCCCGGTTAGATGAAAAATCTTTGTGTCTTTCCTTCTTTTAATTTCATCAGTAAAAGGACCAGGGGTTAATTTGATTGTGCCTAAAACTTTGCTTTTACTATCTAGGGCAACTGAAACTGCCTTTTTAAATTTTTCGGAGAGCATTTCCATAGTCCCAATTTCATCAATCACACAAATTTTATTTTCTTTCAATGTATTTAAAATAGATTTAACTCCGATTTCTTCTAAGTCTTTAATGTTTACTTTGTATTTCGAAACTCGATAAGGACTTTTAATATTAACGTGGGCTAAAATTCCCTTTTTACCATTCAAAGTGGTTATTTTAAAACCTTTACGGACACCCCTTTCACGAATTTCTGAAGTATAAAATCCTTCGGTGTCCAAATTTAATGCTTCAATCATTTCTTTTACCAAACTAGTTTTCCCGCAACCTGGTTTTCCAGTAATAAAAATATTTTTAATCATTGCTCAGAATAAAGTCTTTTTAAGCCAGCGTTTTTCGCAAGCTCAATTGCCTCTCTAAATTCTTTTTGAGAAATTCTTCGGGAAAGCTCAGGATATTGGGAGGCTTTAGCGTAGGGATAATATTGATCCATAATATTTAAAAAGGTATTTTTTGAAATTTCTTTAGCGAAAAATTCAACAATTTCTTTAGTCCCGGCTAAATTATTTGGTAAAACTAGGTGCCGCACTAATAATCCTTTAACTGCTATCCCCTCCTCATTAATAATTAAATCGCCGACCTGGCGATGCATTTCTTTTATTGCTTTTTTCATTATTGCAAAGTAGTTTGGGGCACTAGAATATTTTAAAGCATTAACATCTGAACTATATTTAGTATCTGGCATATAAATATCGATTATTCCATTTAATAATTTTAAGACTTCGACTGAATCATAAGTATTAGTATTGTAAACCAAGGGGAGATTTAAACCTTTTTCTTTGGCAATAGACAGGCTTTTAACAATGGCTGGGACATGGGAGGTTGGACTAACCAAATTGATATTATGGCAACCAAGATTTTGGAGCTCAATCATCATCTGAGCCAGTCTTTGATAAGAAACTTCCTCACCAATTCTCAATTGAGAAATTTCGTAATTTTGACAGAAAACACAAGAGAGATTACAAGAGGTGAAAAATATTGTTCCTGAACCATGATTGCCTACTAAAACCCTTTCTTCACCAAAATGAGAGTGGAAAGCCGAAACCATTGGAAGCTGACCCAATTGACAAAATCCTCGTTCCCCAGCTAGTCTATCCCGGTGGCATTTCTTTGGACAAATCTCACAATTTTTTAAATTTTTAAAAAGCTTTTCAATTCTTTGATTGAGTTCCTTTTTGGAAAGATTTAAATATCTCGGATACATTTAAAATAATCCGCAGAGTTTGACGATAAACAAAATGTAAAGCAGAAGATACATCGCTCCTTCCCAGATATGAATTCTCCGGGAAATTCCTGAGATTATAAAAAGCAAAGTGGCAACAACTAAAAATGGGAGACCAATTCCAAAAGTAAGCTCATCCACTACTAATGGCCTAATTAAAGCTGGAATCCCAGCCACCAATAAAATATTAAAGACGTTTGAACCAAAAATGTTTCCTAAAGCAATTTCATATTTTTTCTTTGAAGCGGCTTGAATCGAAACTACTAATTCTGGTAAGGAGGTACCAATGGCTAAAGCAGTGATAGCAACCAAGGATGTAGCAATTTTTAAAATATCAGATATTTTTAGCATTGCTTCAATAGTATAATTAGCTCCAACTGCTAAACCTGCCATTCCTAAAATCAAAAATAAGAAAACTCTAAAATTTAATTTTTCGGGCTTTTTTTCAATTTTTGCCTCTATTTCTCTTCTTTCCACTCTTGATGGTAAAACCTCAACTGCTTCCGGGGTTTCTTCGGGTTCTCTTCTGTGAAAAATTGTATATAAAAGATAAATTAAAAAACCAAAAATTAGTAAAATTCCCTCCCCAAATACTATTTCTTTATCCCACATCACAAAGATAAAAAGGAAAGTAGCCACACCCAAAAGAGGAGCATCTAAATCAATCAGGCTTCTTCTGACTATTAAAGCTCGGGCCGCTACCGCTGATAATCCAACAATCAATAAAATATTAGCAACGTTTGAACCCACTGTATTGGCAGCAACAATTTCGGTTGCTCCTTTAAGGGTGGCGGCAATTGAAGAAGCAAGTTCGGGAAAAGAGGTGCCAATGGCAACAATAGTCATCCCGATTATAAAAGGAGAAATTTTTAAAGCCAGGCCTATTTTTTCTGCACTTTCCACAAACCAATCAGCTGATTTTACTAAAATCGCCAGACTTAAAATAAAAATTAAAATCCAAAGAATTAGCATATTGTTTAGCAAGTTAAATGGAAAAGGCCAATTACCTTTTTCTGCTTCCCTTCCTCCTCCTCAGATTCTCCTTTTTGGATATTGAAAGTTTTTACTGCTTCTTCAGTTTTATCAATGATTAATCCAATGCCTTTGGAAAGGATCTCCGTTTTAGCTTTGTCAGTTATTTTAACCAGCCCTGCTTCTCCAGTGCCAATAATAATTAGTTCTGGATTTTGTTCCATTACTCTTTTAACATCTTCAGCGTCAACAACGTGACTTTCTCCTCTCCACCATTTTAAAACTTCACCAGTCCAACGAACTTCGACATCGTACTCATAGGTTTTTCCATCGATAGTAATTGAACCGAATTTATATTCTTCTATCGTCATATTATTAGGGATTTAAGTTTGACCATTTACCGCAGCGATCTCCCCAACGAGCAACGATTTTCCCATCTATTTTGGCCTCAATCACTTCACAGTGGTTAGGACAACCTTGGCATTGAAAAGAAGTGCATTTAATATCTTTATCTGAAATTTCAAAGCCGAAAAATTTAGTTTTTTGAGGGGTGGAGCCCTTTATTAAAAGAGCAACTCCAAATGCCCCAATTACTGTATTATAAGGAGGAATAATAATTTTTTCATTTAAAGCTTCCTCAAAAAATTTTCTCATCCCTAAATTTTCACTTACTCCTCCTTGAAAGACAATCGGTGGTTTTATATTTTTCCCTTTAGCTACATTATTCAAAAAGTTTCTGGCCAAACCCTGACAAAGACCAGCTACAATGTCTTCAGTAGAGTGACCAATTTGTTGTTTATGAATCATGTCAGATTCAGCAAACACTGTGCAACGACTTCCAATCGTAGTCGGATTTTTTGATTTTAAAGCTAGCTCTCCAAATTTTTCAATTGGAATTTTTAAGCGATGAGCCTGGGCATCAAGAAAGGCTCCAGTTCCGGCGGCACAATTGTGGACCGCTAAATTATTAGCGACATAAGAATTGTCATTTTTTACTTTTAAGTTATAAACATTCCCGTCAAACTTATATTTTTTAATTTTTCTTATTGGTTCAAAAAACCAATTTTTATGGATAAATGATTTGTAACCTTGCTTCTGTGAGTTAACCATTATCTTATCTTCCAGCTTATTAATCTCTTTTCCGTGAATAGAGATAAAATAAGCGTACTTCCTACCTTTAGTTTTAGAGGACGATTTCCTTAAAGTGCATTTAATTTTATTTCTTAGTAAGAGCCAATATAATTGATGGGCTAAAACCTCGGAAACAGTAGAAACAACATATCTATTGCCTTTTTTGTCTGAACCTAAGACACTCTTATCTCTTTTTCTTAATTGTCCATCTCCCCTAAAAAATCCTTTTAAAATTTCTTTTTGCAAAGAGGGCCCTAGATTCAATAGCTCGCTACTCAATTGTTTTTTATCTACCATAGAACCACAGAGATATTTTATAAATTCAGCTAAAGTTTTGCTGTAAATGCTAATTATGAAAGTGTTATGCTTAGGAGCTTTATTCGTTGTAATGTTGAGATTTTTAAAATTCTGAGAAATAATATTCTTAATATCTTCTACATAATTTTGCTCATCGATATTAAAAATAAAACTTACCCCACAAGGATATTTTACTTTTTTATTCCATCGAGCCCTATTATATAAAATACACCCCTCAGCCAAATAATATCCCAATAATCTAAGTAAATCCGGCTTTAAAACAAATTTATTTATCTCTGCAAACGGTCTAAATATTTTAGGCTCAGTTTTGACTTTTGAATAATTTATTGAAATTGAACCATCTATTTTATTTTCTAAAGGAATCGGTGTGGCGATAAAATCTCCTTCTCGAAATTCTTTAGCTGGAATAAATTTAGGTTCCCAAGAAAAATTTTTACACTTTGCACATCGTTTTTTACATTTTCTTTCTTCTGGAGGTTTACAAATAGCAATATTATTTCTTGAATAATTTTGGTAACATTTAATATCTTCTCGTTTTAATCCTAAAATTGGATGTTCAGGAGTCACATCCAATCTTTTTAAGTTTGAAATTTCAATTTTTATCATTTCACCCTGATATTTCCTTTCAAAAACTTGCTCTACCGGTTTAAATTTTCCTTCGTGAGTTAAAACTTTTTGACCAAATTTTATTTCTTTAATTGGTCTAGAAGTATAATTTGGATTAGTGGTAATTTTTGTATTTCCTTTGACACATATTAAGTTCATGGCAAAATCGACGGCAACCCCATTTTCTAAAATTATAATTTTTGAATCTTGGCCGCCAATTTCGATTACGGTTCTGACATCGGGAACAAAATAGCTAGCTCCTTTGGCATGAGCAGTAATTTCATTTTTGATTAAATCAGCCCCAGTAATTACTCCGGCTAAATAACGAGCTGAGCCAGTAGTTCCTACTCCAGCAATTTCAATATTAGGGTTGTGAGCCGAAATTTGATTTTTTAATTCTCTTAGTCCTTTCTGAACAGCTTTTATTGGATCTCCTTCAGTCCGAAGATAAAGAGAAGATAAAACCTGGTTTTTTTCATCAATCAAAACCAAATTAGTAGAAATTGAACCGACATCGATACCTAAATAAGTTTTCATAATTTTTTGTTCTGATGATAATTCCTAACTACATCGACAAAAGCTTCGAGCCGAGTATTAATTCCAGCTTCAGCTACTTGTTCATCTAAAGATAAAGATAAAAAGGGAATGCTACTTTCTAAATGAATTTTTTGTAAAATCGGCCTGACCGTAACCTCAGGCATGCAGCCAAAAGGTAGAAGGTGAATTATTCCATCAAAATCTTTTTTTACATAATTGAGCATTTCATAAATAGCATCTCTACCATGGCCTCCGACGGTAGAGCGTAAATAAGGATTTATTTTTCTTTGGATAATCCAGTCTTTCCAGGGGAAAATTAATTTTTTTATATGATAGGTAATGTCCATCTCTCGATGAATTTCAATCCCTTCTCTCCCCAGTTTGCTTTCGACATCAAAATTTATGGTTGGGTCACAAACAGTGTAAATTTCGCCAATTAAGGCTACTTTGGGAAGTTTTTTATTTTTCTCAATTTTAATTCTAGAAAATCTTTTTAAAATTTCTTTTTTGATTTTTGAAAAATCTTTTTCTTTATCTACCTTCTCAATCTCCGAGAAACTTTCAGCTAATATTTTGTCAGTAGTTCCTTTCTCGATTTCTCTTGGCCGGTAAAATTGGGCTATTTTTTCAATTTTTTCAATCAATTTTAATTTTTTAAAGAAAAAACGAGCTGCTTTTATAACTTGCCAAGTTGAAGCTCCAGAAATTTTTTTTATTGTTGAATAAATAGCTTTGGGGGTAGCTCGGAAATCTAAAAGAGTAATATCATAGCCTGCTTCTTTTAAAACTTTTTCTTGAACTACCCCATAATATCTTTGGCGACAAGAACCGCCAATATTTTGAACCATAAAAATAGTATTGGCCCCCTTTCTTATGGCCGGCAGATAATTACCCAGGGTTACTTTTAGTGGAAAACAGAACATTTCTGGAGCAATTTTTGCTCCTTCAGCAATTGTCTTTTGGTTGGTTTTTTCTGGAGGAATAACTTCTAAGCCCAGCTGATCGAACAGGGTTTTAAAGGCAATGGTATAATTCCCCCACCTAGCAAAGGTAATAATTGGTTTTGACATAGTTTTAATGTATAGTGTCGATGAAAGCTTCTAATCTGGTTTGGATTCCAGCTTCACCAGTATGTTCATCAATTAATAAATACAAAAAGGGGATTTTATTTTGTTTAAATTTTTTTTCCACAAATTCTTTTAAAACTGCGTCGCAACCGCACTGAAAAGAAGAAATCTCAATTGCTCCGGCAATATTGTAATTCAATATCGTGTCAATTTTCTCCATTATCTCTTTCCCGAATTCCCAGTGGAATTTCGGATAACCTTCATTTCGGATTTCAGACTCCGGATTTCGGATTTCATTTATTGGAACCCCGTCAATAAATATGGGTTGGGCTCCTAGTTTTCTCAGCTTTTCTTTTACTCCTAAATTAATATAATCATCATATAAATTATAAGGGTGGGAAACCAATACTATCTTCTTTTCCTTCGTTTCCATTTCTTTTAGAAAATCTTCTTTTTCTCTTTCTTTTGATTCTTTTTCTTTTAAAAAAGCAATTTTTGCTGCTCCTTCTATTTCTCTTTGGTTCTTATTTAATTTTCTTCCTAATCTTTTCAAAGTTTTCTCACATCTTTCTTTTTTTTCGTCAAAAGTTTCAGTTAAGATTGGAGATTTAACTAGAATTTTTGCTAAGTCTGGAATCCCAAAAAATTTTGGACAATATTCTAATTTTTCTTTATTAGTTTTTAATCTTGGGGTAAAAATGTAATCACATTTCCCATCAAGCCATAAAAGATGGCCGAAAAAGACTTTCTCGGCAAAGCAAGTTTCGGGATCTGAGGCTTGAACTCCCATTTCAACGATTTCTTTATTAGTTTCTGGAGAGAGAAGTATTTTAACACCTAAATTTTCAAAGAAAGTCTCCCAAAAATGAGGCTGCTTCCAATAAATTAAAGCTCTTGGAATACCAATAGTCATATATCGAGTTTCCATTTATGGATGAAAATGGAAGTGAAGATGGAGAAGAAAACGAAGTTTTCTTCGACTTAAAAAAGGGTGCCTTGTTTGGACAAAGTTTTTTGTTCTCCTTTGGAAAAGATTCTTAATTTCCCATAAACTCCATCATAACCAGGCTCGATATTTACTCTCCCCTCCCTAACCCGGATTATACCCTCAGCAATTTCTGGTAAAGTGGTGCTCTCCAAATCTTGGCGAGGAACATCAAGTAAAATCTTAAATTCATTTTCAAATTTTTCAATTAGATTTTTATATTCTTCCTCAACCTGCTTTGCCCCTACCATTACGCCTAAAGCATCAGCAATTATTTCTGCTAAAGGAACTAAACTCTTGAAGGGAATAGCATTTTCTGGTTTAAAACCCTCTGCTTTATCTGCTAGAGAATCTACTCTATTTAAAACCCCAATCGTTAAAGGCCGGCCACAATTTGGGCAAATGTTATTATATTTTTTAGATTCTACCGGCGACAAACTAATTCCGCAAATTCGATGACCATCATAATGATATTTTCCTTCCTGAGGAAAGAATTCAATCGTATATAAAAATTTTTGAGGATTTTTTTCTTTAATTGCCTTAATTATTGCTGGATAACTAATTTCAGTATCAAAAACATTAGCTTCTCGGCCAATATGGCTTAGGCTGTGGCTGTCGCTATTTGAGATTAAAGTTACTCTTTGCCCGTCGGGAATTCGCCAAATCATTGCCGGGTCAGCTGAAAGCCCGGTTTCCAAAGCAAAAATATATTTAGAGTAATCCTCGAAGCATTCTTCAATTGAGTCAAATCCTGATTTTGAACCAAAAATACCAAACCAGGGAGTCATACAATTGTGAACAACCGCAAATTCGCTAAGATACGAATTATCTCCCCCTACTTCTAGATTATAAACTTCTCCTTTATAATTTTTTACTTCAATGTCCCGTACTGGCAAATAAATGTTCTTCTTATCTATCCATCCGTGTCTTCGTTTTAATTTATAATTAAATTTTTTAAATTCAGAGGTTTTTAATAACCCAAATAAATCTTCAAAAAATGATAATTGTCGAAATACAAATGAGGGATATCGAGCTTTAATAACCCTATTTTCCCTCCTATATAAATGAGCATATTTTTCATTAAACTCTTCTGCAGTTTGTTCATAAATAGAGGGGATGATTCCTAATCGAAGTAGAATAATTTTCATTTGATTCATTAGCTCTCTAGAAGAAGTAACACCTGCATCTCCTCTCCACCATCCTCTCAGAATCTCTACTTGCTTTTCTAACGGTAGATTGAATATCCAAGAAGGTAAACATTTTGTATGAGCTCTTCTTGTGGTAACACTATTATAAAAAAGTTTACTAAAAATTTTTGCTAAAATTTTTGAGAAATAAATAATTTCTATACCATTGGTATTTTTTCTCTTATAAATTCTCGGCGAAGAAAGATTAAATACTTTTTCCATCAAAAATTTTAAATCCTTAACATATTTTCTTTCATTACGATTAAAGCAAAATGAAATCGAATCTCGATTGTCCGTATAGCCTTCCGAAATATAATATCCCACCAATCTGCAAAATTCTTTTGTAATTTTTATCTGGTTGGGTAATTTTTTAGCTCTTGAATTAAGTAATAAAATTTTATCCTCTCTTAATTTATATTCCCTTTTTCTAAGAAAATCACTAAGTTTTATTGAACCTACATCCTTTATATTATTATTAAACCTAGGGAAAATAAGAACATCGCCTTTTTCAATATTTTTTGCTTGAATCCATCGTGGTTGGTATTTTTCAAAATATGGATGCGAACACCCTCTTTTTTGGTAATATGCACAATCCGGTTTACAAATAGTATGAGGACAATTTTTACAACTTTTATAAGTTTTAATTACATAGAAAGGATGTTCCTCAGTAGTTTGCAATCCCATTCTAAAATTATATGGTTTTATATTATAAATCGGCCCTTTATAAAATCTGGTATAAATTTGTTTAACTTCTTTTAATCTTCCTCGATGAGTATAAACCTTATCACCAACTGAAACATCTTTTATTTTTTTAATGCCTGGATTGCTATGCAAATAAGTATCTGGCAACAAACAATGAGCTGGCACAATTAAACAATCTTCAGAAATATTTAAAACAATTTTAGCTAATTCTTTTGAATCTAGCCCTAAAATTGGTCTCCCATCGGCTCTTAAATTACCAATCCAACCTAAATGAGTATTAATTTTTTCAGCTATCTCAAAAGAAGGAGCAAAAACTATAATATGGATTTTTCTAACCCTTCCTTTTTTAGAATAAACGCAACTAATCTCAGCTGTTAAAATAAAACGAGTCGCGGAATCAGAATTTTTTAATTTAAAAAGTCCGGGTTCAGCTGGCTCTAATTTTTCTTTTAAGGACTTAAACCACTCTGGGTGGCTAAAATCTCCGATTGTCAAAATTTTAATCCCCTTAGTTTTTGCCCATTTATCAAGGTTCTCCAAATCCATTCGAGGAGAAGTCGCCCGAGAATATTTTGAATGCAAATGAAAATCGGCAATAAACTTCATTTTAAAATTTAATTCTTATTCTAACTACATCTTCTTTATGGGAGTGGGAGATTGAA
>Ga0209986_10002590_pt1 | contig 16429 bp, 10 predicted proteins | sample BlataG_FD_183168 | JGI IMG/M metagenome (GOLD analysis project Ga0209986, IMG submission 183168) | Deep subsurface microbial communities from Black Sea to uncover new lineages of life (NeLLi) - Black_00105 metaG (SPAdes) (version 2) | ecosystem: Environmental > Aquatic > Marine > Oceanic >...
AAGAGCGCCGGAGGCAGACCAATACTGGAAACTGGCCCAGTTGGAATTGCTGAGAACACCCTGCTGTTGAGCGGTGAGATACCCAGAATTACTGAATATGAGAAAGGCATGCTTGGGCATAGAGCATTCATTGATGGTGAGTGGCAGAACGATGAAGCCATTATAGATGACCGGTGCCTGATTGCCAATGTGAAAGAGAAAGGGCTGGTTGTGATGTCTGGCTGCAGTCACGCGGGGCTCATCAACATACTCAAGGAGGCAGTCCGTCTGACTGGGGAAACCCGAGTGCATGGCGTGGTCGGAGGTCTTCACCTCGTAGGCAAAAAGAATGAGCCTAGAATTCTCCCAACCGTTAACGACCTGAAACCGCTTGACCTATCGATGCTTGTACCCACACACTGCACCGGTTGGAAGGCACAGCATGCCATGGCTAGAGCGTTTCCCGACTCTTACGTGCAAGGGAGCGTTGGCAATCTCTACCTCTTTGGCCAAGGCGCACGTACCTCTTCTGTTGCATAACTCATGGGATGAACCATGAGAGGTAGTTTGCACGCGCTGCATTGTATATCACCACCTTAAGTGGGGGTTCCACCTCCCTCCTGTTGTCACGCCTTGACTTCAATGTCCCTCCGAACTTCACCTTCACAGCCCCGAACACACTCTCCACCAGACTCCTTTTTCCGTATTTGTACTTCTCCTTCCATCCATCGGGGTTTCTTCGATACTCCTTCACCAGCCTTGCGTACTCCCAGTGACCCCCATTGGCTGCAGATGCAGTGAAGTATGAGGCGCTAAAGAGTTCAGGACCTCCAGAATCGGGCGCAGAGTCTAGAGATGTCATTTCAGGTGGTGGAGGTTTTGGTGGCAGGTCCTGTGGTGGTGACGGAGGGAGTGCTTACGTACCTCTAAAATAGAAAGGGATTATTGCGACCTTCGGTTCTTTCGACGTTTGCGGAGCTGCCGCCGCTCTGCTCTCTTCATTCTTTCAGACCAGACGATGTATAATCCGGGAAGTGCAACCAGGAAAACAATTGCCATGACTGGGGCAATGTCTACTAGAATCCCGACCACATCTATGTTGGGCAATACAAATGGAAAAGGTGGATTCGCGGTCGTGGTCCCGAAATGTTCATTGATATAGTCTATGTACCACTGGGGAATAACGTACTCAGGATACTCGATAACAGTGATGTTCTCATCGAGAAGGCCCATTTGGTCAGCCAGCTCGAGTATGTGCGTGGCCGCTCTGGTCCACTCCAGTCTCTCACTTTGGATACCATAATGTGGAATGGGGAGAAAGGCACCGTTTCGATCGGTCTGCGAAGCAAGCACCCAGGAGAGGGTCTTATCCATGTCAATCCGGTCTAGTGTTCCAAGTGTGTACAGCGACCAGACCAATCGTTCTGTATCCACCAGTGTGCCACCAGGCACATGTCCAGTGCTATTGTCCCAGTATTGGAGAAGATAAGCAGTCGTGTTTTCGGTCCTTATGAGATCCGTTCGCCCCAGGATCTGTAGAGTGAAGAGACCGAGAGGCACAACGCCCGGAAGGGCCTCAAAGGCTGGCACGTTTGAGAAGCCACCATTATCGCAGTAACAAGACATGATATAGCTGAGCGCTGCGGTTGTGTCGACCATAGAGAGATGACCAATAGAATGCAATGCCCTCAACGCAGACCACGTGGTGATCATCTCTGGCGGATCTGTATTAAATGCATGCAACCTGAAACCGCCACTGGACGTCTGTGTGCGGGCAATATATTGTGCGATTTCATCAGTATATAGCCATTCATCTAGACCAAGTTCTGGAAATAATTGAACTGCAACATCACATGCTATCACGCAGGGTGAACCGTTCCGTGAGAAGTTCACTAGATTGCTGTAGTCAGGCATATCAGAATCAACATTGACAAGGCTCTTGAGGAACTCTCTACACTTGTTCCAGTCCAAGACTCCTGTTGCATTCAATCTCTTGAGAATGGAGTATGGATCGCTTACATGGAAAATATCTGGACACGATCCGATTCTCGGGTCTGTAGGTGTGGCCCCGAGGTATCCGTAGAAGGCACCATCCTCCTCACAATAGAGGGCCATGACGTAGTCAATGATTGCCTGACGCCTTGTTATGACATGCACCTGACTGGCTGTTGAATGCTCAGCATCCAGTTCTGCACCTTGGTTGGACTCGTAGGCAGTCTCTGGAGCACTCACTAGTGGGCTGAAGAGCAGAATGGCCGTCATGGCAATGATGGCAAGGGTCTTGCTGCTTGAACGTGACATGTTCATCATCTCAAGAAGAGGAGGGGGAAGACATATCCCCTTCTGTCTTGTTGTGGAGAGCTCTACTCCGGGAGGTCTATTGGGTCTGTGCCGCCACTACCACCGGAATACCAGCTGAGACCAGGTACAGATACACCCACAATCTCCCAGTTGTTGACTGTGTCCTGGATCTCAGCCAACAGAGCTTCGCAGGCTTGCGAACTAATGATACCTGAAAGCAGTGCACCCAAGAATACCCATCCAATGCCAGAACCGGCATATAAGAGTAGAGCGCCAATCGCAACGGAAACTGAGATGGATAAGAGTAGAGCGACCTCACTAATCGCCTCATTCATCCTATCCTGAGCTTTGGCATATGATCCCCAAGTACTGAGCCCGCCAGTCCTATAACATGCCACATGGTAGCCCCAGAAGCACTGACTCAAAAGGGTTGCTCCGACGATGTTCGCTACATCCTTGAAGCCGACCACTGAAGCGGCTGAGGTTCTCTCTATTAGTCTATCTGCGAGTGTTGTATCTAGTATTCCGTTATGACCCATGCTGTTGCAGGCACTCAGATAGATGACCCTGCATTGTCCTCCAGTCAGACTCCAAGATGCTACTACGTTTCTGGTAAGGTAGCCACCAGACATCGTAATCTTTGGTCCTGTTGAAGAGCTCCATGAGCCATGACTTGCAAGGTGCATTCTTTCGGTAGTCGAAATGTAGTTCTTCATCTTGCTGAGTGTGGCCGAAGAACCCTTGGCAACATGTACGGACAGCCTGTTTGGATACTTCTCATTGTATTCGTCAAAAACATCCTTAACTGAAAGCATCTCGTCATATATATCTCCGCTGGAGTATGGAGTCAGTAGACTGACTGGTCTTGCTGGTCTTGCTGCCAGCGTCGAAAAGGCTCTGCCAGACATGTAGTCCGCTGGTGTGTTTCCGCCGTTGGCACTGACAAGCATTTCTAGCGCTCCCAATGAGAATGCTAAGATCAGCAATGGCAGTAAAACGTAAACTGTAATGAGTTTGGTCTTTCCTCCTTGCATTTGGTGTATTCACAACCTCAAGATTATTGGTGCTAAACTTTCAATTTCCATCACTCTTTTAATGATGGTTGATATTGTATTGCAAAAACCGCCATATATAGTCTAGTTCAATTTCAATCACCGTATGCCTAGCGTAGACTGCATTTAGACGTCGTCCTGTCGCGTTTTTCCAAGCCATGCAAGGACGATGAGAACGAACTGACCTGAACCCACCAAGTGCTTCCTAATCAGATACAGTTAGTTCCGTTTACCTTAACAATTGGCCAACCTTATTTTGTGAATAGGTTGCCAAAGCAATGCAAATAAGCGATGAGGATGTCCAAGTAGTCTTTCAATGAAGTTCGCGATCTGTATTATCTTTGCGATTGATCCACTGGAATTGAATCAACTCCAGCCCTTGCACAGTTCAATGGTAAGGAGTGACCCCATGAGGGCCTCAGTGTTGTCGCTCTACGAGCCCCGCGGGATGGGCTTGGTTTTATCGTATGCTGATTGTCTTCCTCGTTCCAGAATGGACAAGGAGAGCAAGTAGGACAGTGAGTGAGGAGAGTGGGCAAGTTGGAGGATGGCCAGTGCGACTCTCTTGAAGAGGAAGGATGTTACAAATGCTCGTAAGGAGGGCGAGCACAAAGTCATAATGGGGATGACTGCCATATCATAGGCCTAGTCGTACGACAGGGTCATGGTTCATCAATGGCAGTCCCACTCCACCCACTCCTTGCATCTGAGTATTACACGTTCTTTTCCACAGAGTCAGCTAGTGCTGCTGTGTTGCATAATTGAATCAGGCGTGAGAACAAAACATACTTACCTTGGTTGTACAGCTGACATGTCCGCTACTCATTCGGAGTGGACTGATGAATGTCTGAACAGAAATGGGGGCGGGAGAGAGACTGGAAGAGTTACAACGAGGCACTGGTCAGAAGAGGTGAGTTGTATCTCTCAATCGATGCACTACTCAATGACCACACCGAGCTTGCAAGGATAAACCATGGCAAGCGTGGCAGACCATTCACGTACTCGGACTCGATGATGGGTCCGATGGCACTTCTGCACACAGCCCTCTACCTCCCCTACAGACAACTCGAGGGACTCATGAGGAGTCTGTCACGACTCATCCCAGAACTGGATGTCCCAGACTACTCGACACTGTGTAGAAGGATCAATGGAGTACCGTTGGAGATTGAGAGGATACCGGATGGAGATCTTGTCGTGGCCATTGACCCGACGGGATGGAAGGTGACTAACCGGGGAGAATGGATGAGAGAGAAGTGGAAGAGGAAGAGGGGCTGGATCAAGGTACACATCGTGGTGGATGTGAAGAGTAAGAGGTTGCTCGGGGTGGAGATCACAGACGAGAGAGTGGTGGACCACAACCAGAGAGTGGTGAGGTCACTGTTGGACCAGGCAGAGAAGAACAGTGGTGGGATAGTTGCTGCTATAGGTGATGGAGGGTTCGACACGAGAGCGACGTTCAAGGAGTTGGATGGGAGAGGGATAGTACCGGTGATAAAGATGAGGAGGAACGCGAGCACAAGGTCGAGGGGGTGTGTGAGTAGAGCAAAGATGGTGAGGGAGAGGAAGAGGATAGGGGAGGATGAGTGGAAGAAGAAGTACGGGTATGGGATGAGGTGGGCAGCGGAGGGGTTCTTCTCAGGGGTGAAGAGAGTGATGGGAGAGGGGGTGAGGGCGAGCAGTAGAGCAGGGATGGAGAGAGAGGTGATGATGAAGTTGATATTCTACAACATGTTGTTGATGACCATAGCACCAAGATAAAATAGGGGCAAGAGGAGGGGTCCACTAGACGAGAGACCATCAACCGTCGGGATTATGCAACACAGCACACGTACCTAAAGCTATAAAAGAAAAGAAGTTGTTATGATTCAATATAGTTAACCTCAAGAGGTTAGAACAATGAATGATGCCGTTACAAAAGAGATGAGCATTGGCGAGATTGTTGCAAAGTATCCAGAAACAGCTGGTACCTTCATGAAGTGGGGCCTACACTGCTATGGCTGTGCTGTAGCAAAGTACGAAACCCTCGAGCAGGGTGCTGCAGCCCACGGGATTCCTGTAGACGATTTTGTTGTGGCTCTAAATAAAGTAGTAGAAACTAAAAAGTAGACCTTGAGATTGGAGGGAGTCAGGAATCAGCGGGCTTATTGCGTCCGTAAAGACGACCGGACTCCTCCTCGGTCATCTCGAAACTGTGTTCCGGCGTTGGGAAGTTGCCTTCCCTCACTTCTCTTGTGTATTCTTGAACTGCGTCTGTTATGACCTGCCTAATATTGGCGTATTCTTTCACGAACTTGGGCTTGAAGTCCTCGAATAGACCTAGCATATCCCAAAGTACCAGCACTTGTCCGTCGCAGTGAGGACCAGCACCGATGCCAATTGTGGGTATCTCAATGGCCTCAGTGATCATCTTTGCAGTTTCTGACGGCACTAGTTCGATGACGAGAGAGAATGCCCCGGCCTTCTCAAGGCGCTTAGCTTGTTCAACTAGAATCTCAGCTTGATCAGCAGTTCTACCTTGGACACGATATCCACCTAGCTCGAATATTGACTGAGGCGTGAGTCCTATGTGCCCCATCACGGGGATTCCTGCATCAACAAGAGCTTCGACAATTTCCACTACATTGCCACCGCCCTCAATCTTGACTGCCTCGGCTCCGCCTTCTTGCAGCATGCGGCTGCAGTTTTTGAGCGCTTGAGGGATGCTGACCTTGTAGGACATGAATGGCATGTCACCAACAATCAGACTCTTGGGTTTGGCGCGAGCAACCGCAGCACAATGATGGATGATGTCCGAGAGAGTGACTGGTATCGTACTCTCGTATCCAAGCAGAGCGTTGCCAACCGAATCACCCACGAGGATCATGTCCACGCCGCACTCGCTAAGAATGCTGGCTGACGGGGCATCATAAGCCGTGAGCATAACAATCTTCTTGCCCTTGCGCTTCATCTTCTTGAGTGAGTAAGTGGTCTTTCTTGCCAAGACATTCGCCACCGTTTCGTGAGTCATTCATGTATTTATAGAGTCCCTTCGGAAAACATATCCCACCATATACATGCATGGGGAGTTACAAGTCCTTCGGCTTCTCTCACAGTTCCTTGCCCTGAAACCTTAGGTGCCGTTTGTACAGTTCCATTCCAATAATTGCTGGCGCTGCGAATAGCGCACAGGCCACCAGATCATAACCTGTGAGAGGTATGAAGTAAAAATCCAGCCCGTATTCTGATAGGAGCTCTTGAGCCAGCGACCAATACATCAAGAGATAGTGAGCTAGATAGATTAGACCTAGTAGGGGCACATACCTGATGGTGCCAGGCTCTCGAAGACTCTTGGTTAACGGCATGTTTATTCTTCGGATGCTGAAAACCATGATGCTCTCAACGAATAGAATAACCGTCAGCATCATGATTGTGGCCTTCATCGGAACAGCATTCAGACCAACCATGCGGCCTGCGTAGAAGCCGCCGATGTTCTCAGGGTAGATTTCAATAATGCCGAGCCAACCCGTTAGGGTCAGGGCGTAGATTCCTGCGGCGCCAATAACCATCAGCAGCACATTGATGGCCATGTACTTCGCGAGGCCCCCAGTGATAATCTCCTCGCTGTCGCGCGGCTTATCTTCCATGGCGCGGGGCGATATCTTGTCAAACACAAGAGCTAAGCCTGGAAACGAATGAGTGGTGACTACGAGATACATGCTTTGCCACTGTGAAAGAAACTCGATGGCTGGAGGAAGAATCGTCGGAAGAAGAAAGAGTGCTCCGAAGAATACAATGCTCTCAAAAAGGTTGATGGCGACATAGAAGTAAACCATGATTCGTATCTTGTTGAAAAGGCCTCGGCCTTCATGGACACCCGTAACAATGGATGCGAAGCTGTCGTCGGTAATCACCATATCGGCCGCTTCTTTTGCCACATCGGTTCCAGTGATCCCCATGGCAATTCCCGCATCGCTCATGGCTAATGCTAGTGCGTCGTTTACGCCGTCGCCAGTCATGGCTACTACTTTGCCCTGGTTCTGATACCTCTCAACAATGATCTGCTTGTGTTCAGGGTTAACTCTTGCAAACACATTGACCCTGGCGAAGTCCTCTTGATTGAGCTCCTCAATCTCATGGCCCTCAATAGCAAGGGAGTTTGAATCGAAGATATTCAGGTTCTGACCAATAGTTTTCGCTGTGGCAGCAGCATCGCCTGTAATCATAATCACGTTTATTCCTGCACTATGACACGCATTCACAGATTCCTTCACGCCAGTTCTGGGCGGATCAACAATGCTTGCAAAGCCCAGATAGATGAGGCCGCTCTCAACCAGATCTCTTGCATTCTGAGTAGTAGGTAAGGAGTTCATGTTCTTGTACGCTAAAGAGATAACGCGATATCCCTCTGATGCGAACTTATCAGTCATCGCCTGTATCTTCGAGGCCTTCGCTTTAGTAAGCCTAGCTGCGTTAGCATCACCATTGACCATGGTACACTTGGAAAGCAGGACTTCCGTTGCACCCTTGACGAAGACGATGAAATTGCTGCCATCCTTGCAGACTTTTGACATTCGCTTAAGCTCTGATTCGAAGGGAAACTCCGTTATAACCTCGTAATCCTTTCTAACCTTCGCTTCATCAAGTCCGCTCTTCCTGAATAGGTTCAACAATGCAGCATCCGTTGGGTCTCCTAAAGGGGTCCAGGTGATTCCTTGACCTGCAATCTCCTTCTCAATAATCTCTGAGTCGTTGTTTATACCTCCGCAGACAATCAGGCGAGTCAAGCTTTTGTTGCGCGAAACATCGTTGACACGTTTGCCCGCCCCCTCATTCGTAGCATCAATGTCGATTGATTCCGGTATGCGATAGATGTCACCCTCTGGATAGTATCCATTCCCAGTGACTGAATAGAGATTGTGCGTGTCCCAGATGTATGTCACTGTCATCTCATTACGAGTCATGGTGCCAGTCTTATCTGAGCAGATAACGCTGACCCGCCCCAGGCTCTCGACTGCTGAGAGGTCTCTGATTATCACCCCTTTCTTCGCCATTGCCAAGACGCCAGTGAGAAGAACTATTGTCGTCAGAAGCGGGATGTTAATTGGCATTATCGTCATTGCTTTGGTAATTCCGTCGCTGAGGATATCTGCGATGGCGTCCATGTCTTGAACCAACGGTTCACCTCTCATGAGCGGGCTGATAATTGCCAGCCAAGCTACAGAGATTGTCATAAGAAAGATGGCTGCAATCCCCAAGTACTTTGCAAGAAGGTTCACTTTCTTGCGCAATGGGATATCCCCAGTGTTCAGAACCTGCAGTTCACTCTGAATCTTCCCAATCTCTGTGAGTGGTCCGGTCGTCGTAGTTACTACTGTGGCAGTCCCTGTCGAAACATACGCACCGAGGAAGACCATATTTCGCATATCGGTCAGTGGAACGTCATCTCTTACCGCCAAACGCGCATCCTTGTCTGCAGGAACGCTCTCACCAGTGAGTGACGCTTCGTTTGCTGTGAGGTTTGCAGACGAGATAAGTCTGCCATCCGCAGGAATTCTATCACCCTGTTCCAAGATGTATACGTCTCCTGGAACTAATTCTGTCGGGTCGATACTTAGCTCGGAACCATTTCGAATAACTCGAGCTTCCCCAGCAGATAGTCGCTCCAGCGATTCGAGTTTCTTCTGAGCGCGAAACTGCTGGAATATCGCGACAACGCAATTAACACTGACTATGCCGAGCCACATCATCGCCTGTCCCATCTGATTCCCTGGTCCAGGGAACATTAGAGCCAGCGCAACTAAGGCAAATGAACTCAAGAGGTAGATGGTGATTAGCCAATTAAAGATGGGAGCAAGATAGACTTGCCAGAAGGAACCCTTGACTTTCTGAATAACGTTGAGACCATATTTATCTCGACGTGTCTTGACCTGATCATCTGCAAGGCCCTTCTCAGGCTCAACTGAGAGAGATTCCAAAACCTCCTCAATGGGCATTGAGTGAAACCTCTGAGGCTCATCGGAACTGCTCGGGATGGCGTCGCTTGCAGACATGGAGGCACCTCTTAAGGTCGTAAGGGAACGGAGGCGCGTGCATAGATAAATGAACTTGTAATTGACACGCTAACTGACCCCGGACGTACAAACCGAAGTGCCACATCTTTTGAATGTTTTCAAGATTGCCAAAGATGAATGCAGGAGTCAATGTCGTAGTCGATAGGTTCATCAGACGCTATGTTTCAGAAATAACGCCGCACGCGGCCCTAACACCCGGGTGTCAATCATGTCATACTATTGGGAGTCAGATATTAGTGCAAAGGAGCCATCTTCGTCGTCAGGAATCAAAATCCTGGCCGTGATAATTGTCCTCATGCTTGTCATCGCAGGAGGAGTGATTGTTATCTTTCGCATGAATCCGCTGGCGACGCCACCCAGCGGAGTGAGGGTTGCAGTTCTCGATACTGGAATCGATATCGATCTCGCTCTACAAGGGCGGGTTGTTTCTCAGAGGAGCTTCATAACGGTAGAGAATGGCTATGATGTGAATGATTATTCAACCAGCGACTCAAAACCTGATGACATACCGCATGGCACGCTGGTAGCTAAGACCGTAGTTACCAATAGTGAGAGCGCCATGATTGTAAATGCCAGGGTCCTAGACCTTGAGGGCTCAGCCACCGTAGTGGGAATCCTTGCGGCGATTCGCTGGGCCGTTGAGGAGAATTGCAGTGTCATCAACCTCAGTCTGGGTTCCACTCCATCATTCGGAAACCCCCTTCAAGAAGCCGTTGAGTGGGCGTTCAATCAGGGCGTCATCGTAATTGCAGCGGCAGGCAATGACGGACAAGATGGTGTTGCGGGAACAAGTGTCGATTCTCCGGGATTGTTGCCGTACTGTCTGGCTGCAGCAGCGCTTGACACAGATGGCACTCCAGCAGGATTCTCAGGCACAGGACCCACAGCATCAAGGTACATGAAACCAGATATCGCAGCTCCGGGGTATTTTGAAACATCAAGTGCCGTATACTTTGGCACTAGCTTCGCTTCACCCAGAGTCGCAGGAGCAGCTGCCGACTTGATAGGGTATTGCTTGACCAACAACATCACATACACGCCAGGGTCAATCATGACAGCATTGCTGATGGGAGCTTCATCCATGCCATATGAAGAATACATTGTGGGCGCGGGGAGGCTTAACTTGCAGGCATCAATCACGCTCATAGCACAGACATCTGTCGATGGAAATCTCCCTGTCATCTCCTATGCGCACCCAAAATCGCTTCCTCTAGACTTTGAAACACTATTCTTTGGAGATAGCTATCAGTTCAGCATACAACTGATGACCTCAGGTTTGACCGACTTTGAGATAGACATCGATAGTGACACACCGGCGGTTTTCGGACTACCGTCACACGCAATCATTAATCAAACCGGCTTCGTGCCGCTATTTGTTGAAATACCGGACACAGGACCGTCGACATACCAAGCAGACATCGTATTCACGTCCGATGCTTTCGGTTACACGGGCCTTACTGTCGCCTTCGACGTGTCAGAACCAGAGGCTCGAGTGGCTTTCGACATTAGTCACGCACCTTGGTCAATTGACACGGTATATGGGCAGTTCAGAAACTTGTACATCGAGCTTACATCGAATGACATTTCTGTGACAGAAATCAGGGACGGGACCCAAACGACGCTGGCGACCCTTCAGGAGTTTGATGCAGTAATCGTTCTTGATCCATGTGCTTGGGAACTGAATGATACCAATCCATCGAGAGTGGAAGTGTTCTCTATTCCCTTTACTGAAGACGAGAAGGCGGCATATGAAGCATACTATAAGAGTGGAGGAGGCATCTTCGTTGCTGCCCTGTCGAACGATAGTCTGGACATCGCTTCTGTTAATGACTTCTTGAATTGGAGCGGCTTTGCAATAGGCTACACGCAGGTTCCGAGCGAGGGGGACCCAATCGAGATTACTCAGATTGAATCGCATATCATTACAGCAGGAGTGGAGAGCTTCGACTTCTACGGAGGGTTTGTGACAATGCCCGAGAATGCGACTGCCCTTGCGTACTACTCAGCAAGCATAGTCCTTGCCTCCATGCAAGACGATAGCGGAGGTAGGATTGTTGTCACCGGTACGAACTTCTTCATTGATAACTGGGGGATGCTAGGAATGTATGACGCAGACGACGACGCCCTGTTGGCACTCAGAATCATGCTATGGGTCACCCACCTCCCGTGAAGTACGCGCCCAAGAATTCGCATGTCCACGGGACTCTTTCTGGAGCCATTCACATGTCCAGCAACAGGAAGTGTGCCCGAAAACACCTTGATTGCTTGATTTCAGAAGTTTAATAGGCATGAAACCGAGTAAAGAACACAAAACAACCGAGTCGAAAATCGGATGTGCTGATGATCTAGGAGAAATCCTTGGTCATCAGCTTTTCCCCATTCTTCTTTTCATGAATTCCGAGAGGCATCTATCGCCACGTTTAACTTGTGGCGTGAGCGCGCAGAAGTGACCCTGCCAACCTGCGGAGAATCAAGTTGACGAATATCACGAAGGCATCGTATGCCGTATTGATAGCGTGCACCATCACGCATTTCCTAAATCATATCTACACAGGTGCACTCTCACCATTTCTGTATCAAATACAGATTGACCTCACTCTTTCGTACACCGAGATCGGATTGGTAGCAAGTGCTGCGGTTATCACGATGACACTCGCACATCTGGCGATTGGCTATTATGGGGACAAGGGATGGCGAAACATCTTCATACCAGCGAGTGTGTTAGTGAGTGCTGTCGCAATCCTGCTTACTGGATTTGTGACCACATTCCTGATGCTTGTGCTTGTACAGGTCTTGCTAGGACTTGGAGCCTCAGGCTATCACCCCAGTGCATTCCCCGCACTCTCAGAGAAGTTCCCAGCTCGAGCCAGAGCTAAGTCCACAGGGATGCAGGCAATGGGGGGACTCGTTGGCATGGCTGTAATCCCTATTGCGGGTGCCGCAATGATGGCTATGCTTGGTGGTTGGCAACTGCCATTGATGTTAATTGGGGCCCTTGGAATAGTCCTGTTCATTCCGACGGTGCTATTGATGATGTATTCAAGGCGACCTGAGTTTGATGTCGGCGAGGGGCTTGAGGAAACTGGTGGAGCGGATGGATGGACCCGAAGCTACGCGCTCTCCGTCGTCGTTATGGGCCTTCGAGGAATGGCATTCCGATGCACAACCCTTCTGATGCCGTTTTACCTCGCCATAACCTACGGCTATGAACCTGTATGGGCCGGGATCCTCACAACCGTGATGCTCGTCGCAGGTCTTGTCGGAGAAATGGTGTCAGCACCGCTCTCGGATAGGATTGGACGCAGAGTGCCGTTCATCATCGCATCAACTTTGTTCACAACGCCGTTCCTGCTTCTGCTGAACTTCTCTCTTGACCATACCGTCCTCATCATCGTCCTGAGTGCTATAGGTTTCTTCTTCTTCCTAGGTGTTCCGCCAAACACGGCATACCTTATAGAGGTGAGCCCCAAGCACGCACAGGGTCTTGCCTTCGGTCTTCTTTTTTCTGTGGGGGCAATACCTGGCGCACTGTCACCAATAATCTTTGGAATCATAGGTGATAGCTATGGTCTATCAGCATCGATTCTGTTCCTTGTTGTTACAACGACCCTTGCCACACTCGTGTCCTTTATGCTCAAGGAGGGAACTGGTGCCGCAATCATACCAGAGGCATTGGTTAATCCCTAGTTCTACAATGCCGCATGGCATCTGACCATATAACAACCCAATCAGTCAAGCTGATGTGCGAGTTCCTATATTTCTGGATAGATGATTGACTATCACATCCACCGTTCATTGTAACTTGGACATACTTGGACATTGCTGTCCTGTCCGCCCAGGGACGGCACTGGGCTCTAGTTTAATCTTGATAATGTTGCGCGCCGCATTCACATCGGCGTGTATTCGCGCTTGACATTGAGGACAGAAGAAGTGCTCTCCTCCCTTTGCCTCTTCTGTGTCAGTAGGACTCTTCACACGGACTCCTCTCTCGCCGCATTGACTGCAGGTCTGTGAAGTCCAGGCCGGATTCACTAACCAGATCCCTCCTCTTCTATGACCCATAGCCTGCCTTCTGTAGGTGATCCCTTCAATGATGAGCCCCCACAGGTTGGTCGAGAGCCTCCAGCTATGCGAATGCATTCCTCCTTTTCCCTGGAAGGAGCGGAGGTCTTCGAAGTAGACAGTCTTCACGCCGTATTTCTTGCAGAACCAGACGGTTTCAGAAGCGACTAGATGGGAAATCTCGCGGTCGAGGCGTCTGACCTTTCGCCACACGGATGCCAGCTCACGCTCTCTCTTGAGGATGTAAGCAGGACTCTGCAGCCCCGGATGCTTGTTCTCCCAATTGTTTTTCCTTCTGTCAATCTGTGACCTGAGCTCTCTGGTTCTCTGACGTAATCTAGCTCGCTTCGCGAATAGCCCTTTGAAACCGATGTGCTTGTCGTAGTAGCTGCCGCACTCGTCACGGACTGACACCACCACTGGAAGGCGTATCCCTCTGTCGATTCCTGCATATGCTGAGAGTTCGGGGTTCTCCAGTGTCTTGTCAAGCAATTCTTTATGTGGTGGCAGAAACGGAATGGATAGAATGACTTTGCGTCCCTGGAGCCGAAGCTGGGGAGGAGCTGACCTTCGAGAGGCACGGAGTTTCTTGAGCTGTTGTTCGAGTTCCCCGATTCTCTCTGCGTCATGGTCTATTCGTGACCTAAGGCTTGTCAGTTCTCGCGCGACGTGATGAAGTGCGATAGTGTTCATCAACTGTTCACTCATGTCTTCAAAGGTCGCTGCCCTGAACTCCAGTTGCTGCGCTCTCGCGAAGTCGCCTTGTTCTCTTGCCGCTGTGGTTTTCTCTCTCGCTCTTCTGGCCTTTTTGGAGAGCCAGTTCAGGAACCTGAATCGGAGTGTCCGACTTCGGTAAGGCGAGCCCGGGCAGTCTTCAGCGCTCTGCAGTCCGGGCGGAGTCTTGATGTAGAGAATAATCTCTTCGGGTCGCTCGGGGTCGGACCTGTACCAGTATCCTTGACCGGTCGTATTCTCAGCACTGGCACTGAAGTCCTCGGTGGCTGCCTTGAAGACTGGCGTGGAGAATGGGAAGCCTTCGTCATGCCATCGAGCAACTTCAGAGTACACTAGCTCCCTGATACCCTTGGACTCCTCAGACTTGTTCCTCCATAGATCTCTCGCTCTTGTTCTCTGCCTTGCTCTACGTCCTCCGCAACTGCGCTGATGTGTCATCCTTGCCTTACTCGTGAGCGAAGAGGAGGTTTCCCCAACAGGAACTCGGATTTCCCCGTCTTCTGGAGGAGAGTTTCTCCTCTTGTGATGAACGAGAGTCTTCGCTTTCTCAGGTGGTAGGATATGCCTGTCAATAGGGTATGATGGCATCTTGGAGAGTACGAACTCGTCCAACATCCTTCGCACCTGCTTGCAGGCAGACAGGGCGTAATGGAAGCCAGGCCCGTTGCGACTTGTGCCAGATTGGTCACGAACTCGCCTGGCCAAGTTGGCTGGAACTCGCTTATTCTTCATGAGACAGCTTAGATCCTTATCTGACTCCTCAAGAGTCTTTACGAGAGTTCTTACGAGGTTTCTCCGCGTGTGGTCAGCAAGAATCAGACGGGCGGCAGCCTCGAGGGCATTCCTGTGCATCCTCTCGAAGACCAGCTCTCCGAACTCGTTGTTCTTGTCCCACTTGAGGTCGTGCTCCTTCATCAACACGACGTAGCCACGAGATCGACTCTTTCTCAGTCTCTCACCGAGCTCTTCAGAGTGTGCATCGCTAGTGTAGACTCGTTCAAGGATGAGATTCACAGCTGCACAGTACTTCTGGAAGTGGGTTGTGATTGTCTTGAGGTCAACGGCACAGCATTTCTGACCGGTCGCGGCTCTTGAAAGACTTTGGACTTGGTTTCTTGCTCCTCTTCGGAAAGCAGAATCCGGTACGCTCCCTTCACCCTTCCTTGATACCTTTCGCTGGTGGGAGTTGAGTGCAAAGGTCTCGACGAGATAAGTGTTCGATGAAGTACCATAATAGCTACCTTCCATTGTCATCTGTCTTGACATCGCTGTCTTGGACGCGCAGGAACGGCGCCGCGTTTTCTTCTTCATCGACCGTTCACTCTACTTCGGAGTGGCAGAACTCGTTATTTGAGGTCCTATGAAGTATCATAATAGCTAACAACCTTTATGCTCAAGGAGGGAACTGGTGCCGCAATCGTTCCGGAGGCATTGGTTAATCCCTGATTCTACAATGCCGCATGGCATTTGACCATATAACAACCCAATCAGTCAAGCTCATATGCGAATTCCTATGTTTCTGGCTAGATGATTGACTATCATGTTCACCCCAACTACTCATCAGATGCAGAGGGAAGCATCGACGAATTCTGTAAGGTCGCGTTGGAACGAAAATTCAGAGAGATTTGTTTCACAACACACCTTGACACAGACGCAGTCAGAAATGATGCCTATGTTATTGTTCGCGGAAAAAGGGTGGATGCTCGATCAAGTAGTTGGTTGGAGGATTACGAGAACTCAATTCGAATAGCGGGAGACCAATACAGAGGCCAAGGACTTGAAGTACGCCTTGGTGTTGAAGTCGACTACTATCCGGGAGTAATGGACCATCTACCCGAAAGATTCCACGATACGGAGTTCGATCTCGTAATGGGTTCGGCCCACTTAGTAGACCATCTAGCCATCTCCGTCAAGGAAGAGTCACATGGATTCTTCTCAAAACACAACCTGGAACAGATGGGCAACATCTACTTCTCGCTTCTAATGGACTGTGTAGAATCAGGACTGTTTGATATCTTGGGTCATCTCGACCTCTATCGACGCTACGGTGAAGAGTTCTACGGCGGCGAGATTAGGTCGCTCTGGAAGGCTCATGTGTCCGAATTGGCGAGGGGGATGAAGCGGTTCAATGTTGGCTTTGAGGTTAACACCTCATCACTAAGGAAGGGAATGGATGCGCCAATGCCAGAGTCATCTCTAGTGGCTGCTCTGAGGAAAGAGGGTATAGAGACCGTGACTGTTGGTTCTGAT
>Ga0209986_10002591_pt1 | contig 16416 bp, 11 predicted proteins | sample BlataG_FD_183168 | JGI IMG/M metagenome (GOLD analysis project Ga0209986, IMG submission 183168) | Deep subsurface microbial communities from Black Sea to uncover new lineages of life (NeLLi) - Black_00105 metaG (SPAdes) (version 2) | ecosystem: Environmental > Aquatic > Marine > Oceanic >...
GTAATAGGTAAGCCATTCTAAAATTCCTCCCCCTTGATGGGGGAGGACTAAGGTGGGGGTGAATAATCATTGGAAAATCATTAAATTCATCACCCTCCCTTTTATTCCCTCCCATCAAGGGAGGGCAATATGAGAAGAATCTTAGAATGGCTAAACTGTTACCTCAGCAAAGCATCATTGTATGAAATCTTATGATATCTAACAGGCTTTAACCGAGTGAATTTTGAAACTGTTTGAAGAATCTTGACTTAAGTGATTTTTAGGGCATAATGAATTGAGTGGACATGAAGGAGTTGAATTGACTAGAAGTAAAGGTAGAAAAAAAATAGCCACTGGTGCTAATCTTGGCTTCGAACAAAAACTATGGCAGGCAGCGGATAAAATGCGCAGCAACATGGACGCAGCAGAATACAAACATGTTGTGCTTGGACTCATTTTCCTAAAATACATCTCTGATGCATTTGAAGAAAAGCATAAGAAATTAGTGGATTTAACATCCGATCCTAAGAGTGATATTTATGTCAAATCGCCAAAAGCGCGCTATCAAGTCACTGAAGATAAAGACGAATATGTTGCTGAAAATATTTTTTGGGTCCCTCCAAATGCGCGATGGGTTTACTTACAAAAGAATGCCAAGCGCCCTGAGATCGGAAAAATAATCGATGAGGCAATGGATGCTATCGAACGTGACAATATAAAACTTAGAGGTGTTTTAACTAAAAATTATGCACGACCAGCGATGGACAAACAACGACTTGGTGAACTTATAGATCTGATCGGGACAATTGGTCTCGGTGATGCAGAAAATCGATCAAAGGATATTCTTGGTCGTGTCTATGAATATTTTTTAGGCCAATTTGCTGATGCTGAAGGTAAAAAAGGAGGGCAGTTCTATACGCCACGTAGCATAGTTAGATTACTCACAGAGATGCTTGAACCTTACAAGGGTAGGGTTTTTGACCCCTGTTGTGGCTCAGGAGGTATGTTTGTTCAAAGTGAAAAATTTGTTGAAGTACATGGTGGTAAAGTCGGCGATATTTCCATATACGGACAGGAATCGAATCAGACAACCTGGCGTCTGTGCAAGATGAATCTTGCCATACGTGGAATCGATGCAAATATAGCATGGAATAATGAAGGGAGTTTTTTAAACGATGTACATCAGCATTTGAAAGCCAATTTTGTCATTGCTAATCCACCTTTCAATGATAAAGACTGGAAAGGTAATCAATTGCGGGACGATCCACGCTGGAAATATGGGACGCCTCCAACTGGCAATGCAAATTTTGCCTGGGTGCAACATTTTATATATCATCTATCTCCGGTGGGTATTGCCGGTTTTGTGCTTGCCAATGGTTCCATGTCGTCAAATACAGCAGGTGAAGGTGATATAAGGAAAAACATCATCGAAGCTGATTTGGTTGACTGTATGATAGCCCTTCCTTCTCAGCTTTTTTACAACACGATGATTCCTGCATGTTTATGGTTTATTGCACGGGATAAAAAGAACCACAAATTCAAAGACCGACGAGGAGAGACTTTATTTATTGATGCGCGTAAAATGGGGGTGCTGGTTGACCGACGACATCGTGAATTAACCGATGAAGAAATCATGAAAATTGCTGACACTTATCATGCTTGGCGGGGTGAAAAAGGAAAGTATGAGGATGTACGTGGTTTTTGCAAGGTCGCCTCGCTTGATGAAATACGCAAACACAATTTCATTTTGACCCCTGGCCGTTATGTCGGTATGCCTGAGCCTGTAGAGGATGATGAACCTTTTGAGGACAAAATGAAGCGATTGACTGCAGAGCTTGCCAACCAATTCAAGAAATCCAAAGAACTTGAAGAGGAAATCAGAAAAAATCTTAAAGGTTTAGGATATGAAATATAATCATCATATAATATAAAGATAGTATGAGTACCACAAAGATAATTATAGATGCCTGTTGTAGAATCCCGTACGCGAACAAGCCGGGAAGATCTTGTCGCGGAAAGTCAGCCTGTGGTGTATTGATAATCGACGAAAAAGGAAATGAACATGAGAGATCACAATATTTGGGTGAAATGACGCCTCCACAAGCGGAATTTAACGGACTGTTATTTGCTCTGGATATAGGTACAGAATACACGCGTGGAGAGATTGAAATTTGGATGGATAGTGAGTTAGTAATAAAATGGATGAACGGTGATTATCGACTTAAAAAAGCACATATAAAACCACTGTTTGATAAGGCCAAACAATTCGAGGGACGTTACAAGGGTGTTAAATATTTCCATCATGGCCGGGAATCAAAATTCGCAAAAAAAGCTGATAAAATTGCTCAATGTGAATTTGAAAAACATTCGTGAGAAAAATAAAAGATGAATCGCAAATTCAAGCAAACTGTAATTGATAAAATCCCAGAGGATTGGGTAAAAAAAACACTTGGTGAATTGGTAACATTCCAAAGAGGACATGATTTACCACAAAGAGAGAGAAAAACCGGACCGTATCCGATTATTGCTTCAAATGGAATAGTTGGATATCATAATGAATATAAAGCAAAAGGACCAGGTGTTACAATTGGCCGAAGCGGGAACTTAGGTAAGCCATTTTATGTTGACCGGGATTATTGGCCACATAACACTACTTTGTATAGTATTGAATTTCATAATTCAGATCCCCGATTTGTATACTATTTTCTAAAAACTATGAACCTTAAGAATTTCAACGCGGGTAGTGCCGTACCAACATTAAATAGAAATCATATACACCCAATAGAGGTAATTATACCTAAAGATATCCTCGAACAACGCGCCATTGCCAAAATACTTTCTGATTTGGATGAAAAAATCGAACTTAACCACCAGATGAATCAAACCCTCGTATTCATCGCCCAGGCAATATTCAAACATTGGTTTGTAGATTTCGAATTTCCAAATGACGACGGCAAACCATACAAATCAAGTGGTGGAAAGATGGTTAAATCTGAATTGGGGAATATTCCTGCAGGATGGGAAGTGCGTACATGTAAAGAAGCACTTTTAACAATCGAATCTGGTAGTAGACCAAAAGGTGGTATTGGATCATATTCAGAAGGTATTCCTAGTATAGGTGCTGAAAATATATTTGGATTAGGGCAATACGACTACCCTAGAACAAAATACGTGCCAATTGATTTTTATAATCAAATGACTACTGGACATATCAAAAGCGAGGATGTATTGCTCTATAAGGACGGTGCTCAACTAGGGAGAAAAAGTATCTTCATGGATAATTTTCCTTTCGCTGAATGCTGTATTAATGAGCATGTATTTATCCTTAGACCTAAAGAAGTAATTACTGCTACTTATTTGTACTTATGGTTAGATCAAGATTGGATGACTAATGAAATTGTAAACCTCAATGCAAATTCAGCTCAACCGGGAATTAATCGAGATGGAGTGAATTCACTACTGATAATAATACCTAATGTTAGTGTTATTAAGATGTTTGGAAATAAGGTAAAACCTGTTTTTTCACGAATATTTAGCAATTGCCTTGAAAGTAATAATCTGTCTCAAATCCGAGACTCACTTCTGCCAAAGCTAATGGCTGGTAAAATTAGAGGTCCTGTGGAGGTGAATCAAAATGCTCGCTAATGCGGTACAATTACATAAAATATTGAATTCAAATCTACAAATGATTGTCCCTATATTCCAAAGAGCGTATAGTTGGAAATATGAACAAGTTAAAACTTTGTGGGATGATATACTAAAACTCTATAATAACATTGACAAAAATGAGGAAACAAAACACTTCTTAGGTCCTATTGTAAGAGTTGAAGTCTCTACGAGCAGTGTAGATACGAAAAAACTATATCTTATTGACGGACAGCAAAGAATAGCAACCTTAATGATTCTCTTAGCCTGTTTGAGAAATATTTTCAAAGAAAAAGATGACTCTGTTGTTAGGAAAATAGAATCCGGCTATTTACTAAACTACGGAGAGTTAGAACCAAATCGGTATAAACTTATCCTAAGTGAACCCGATAGAGATATTTTTAGAAAAATAATTTCGTCAGAAGAAAATGTTCAGGAAAGCAAGCTAAAAGACACTTATAAATATTTTACAAAGAAGTTAAAATCTCAAAAAGTTGAATTAAACATGGAAAAATTGCGAAGGATAATAATCAATAACTTAATGTTAGTCAATATAGACGTGGATAAGAATGAAAACCCTTATCTAATATTTGAGAGTTTAAATGCAAAAGGAACACCCCTCACTCAAGCAGACTTAATCAGAAACTATATCTTTATGAAAATTTCCTCAGAAGATGAACAAAAAGAGTTATATAAACGATATTGGATGCCCATGGAATTGTTATTAGGTGATGGATTAGAAAATTTTTTCTGGAGATATTCTCTCAAAGATGGAACTTTTGTAAAAATTAAAAGAACTTATTCTAATTTGAAATCTGATCTTGAAACGAATTCTGCAAAAAGTGCAGAAACTGAGTTAAAAAAATTACGGGAATATTCTGTTTATTATAGTAGGTTGATTTCCCCAGATAAAGAACCAAACTCCGAATTACTAAAGAGATTTATAAGACATAATAGATGGGAAATAGGGACCGCTTATCCTTTCTTATTAAACATATATAAAGATTATCAAGACCAAAAAATTTCGGATGAAGTGTTTTGTCAGATATTGGAAATTATCGAATCTTTTGTTATAAGAAGATTTTTCTGTAAAAGACCGTCTAACAGGCTAAACAGGCTTTTTATTAGCCTTTATAAGAACTTAGATATAACCAATATAATTAAGTCACTGAAGTATAATTTGCTCGACGACTGCCCAAAGGATGAAGAGTTTGGGGAAGGTTTAAAATCATTTCCTATTTATTCAAGCGGAACTGAGAAATGTTCTCTCGTTTTAGAAACTATAGAAGAATCTTTCCATCATAAGGAGCCAGTTCATTTTGAGAATTTACAAATAGAACATATAATGCCTCAAGTACAGGGAGATCAAAACAGACTGCCGCCACAGTGGAAAGAGATGTTAGGTAAAAATTATAAGGATGTTTATTCTAAGTATGTGCATACTTTGGGAAATCTTACGCTAACAGGTTATAACCAAGAGTTGTCTATTAAACCATTTCTAGAGAAAAAAGAATTACTTAGGCAAAGCCATCTAGAAATGAACAAATATTTTGAGACTATCCGGAAATGGGATGAAGAAGAAATAATTAAGAGAGCAGATTTTCAGATTAAAATTGCAAAGTCTATTTGGAAGGATCTTGAGTAAGACAGAAATGCCGTACATTATTACAGAATCACAGATTGAAAAAGTCGCTTTGGAAATCCTCGAAAATCTTGGTTATGAAATCCTTCATGGTCCTGATATTTCACCTGATGGAGTACGACCTGAGCGGCAGAGTTATTCGGATGTAGTGTTGTTGGATAGACTTAAAAGCGCAATTGATAAGATAAATCCCAAGATACCTACTGGCGCAAAAGAGGAAGCACTGAAAATGGTGTTAAGACTATTCAGCCAAAATCTTGCTGAGAATAACCGGCAGTTCCATAACATGGTGGTTAACGGAGTAGATGTTGAATATCGCCAAGAAGACAGAATTGTCGGAGATAAGATCTGGTTGTTCGATTTTAAAGACATCGAGAAAAACGAATTTCTGGCTGTAAACCAGTTTACAGTTATTGAAGACAATAATAATCGTCGTCCTGATATTGTTCTATTTATAAATGGATTACCCATAGCAGCTATAGAGTTAAAAAATCCGGCCGATGAAGATGCAACCATTGAAACCGCCCGTACACAACTTGAAACATATAAGGCACAAATTCCTTCTTTGTTCAGGTATAATGAAGCATTAGTAATTAGTGATGGTATCGCCGCGTGTGCTGGTACTATTACATCGGATAAAGAACGCTTTATGGCATGGAAAACAATAGAAGGCATTGAAAAAGCACCGGATGTAATACCACAGATCGAAATTTTACTGAAGGGTATGTTTAACAAACAGGTGCTGCTGGATTTAATCCGACATTTCATCGTTTTTGAACAGGATAGAGGTGGTTTGCTTAAAAAGATGGCAGGTTACCATCAGTATCATGCGGTCAATAAAGCTATTGAAGCTACCTTACAAGCAACAAGCCCCCAGGGTGACAAACGCTGCGGCGTAGTCTGGCATACACAGGGTTCAGGGAAAAGTTTGATTATGGCATTTTACACAGGTAAACTCGTGCTGGCAATGGATAATCCAACAATTGTCGTCATCACCGACCGTAATGACCTTGATGATCAGTTGTTCGAGACGTTTTGTCGTTGTCAGTCTTTATTGAGACAGACTCCAGCTCAGGCAGAAAGGCGCGAGCAATTAAAAGACTATCTGATGGTTGCATCCGGCGGCATTGTTTTCACAACTATCCAGAAGTTTTTTCCCGAAGAAAAAGGAGATAAATATCCGCTGCTCTCTGATCGTAGGAATGTCGTAGTTATTGCTGATGAGGCACACCGCAGCCAGTACGATTTCATTGACGGTTTTGCCCGGCACATGCGCGATGCCTTGCCTAATGCTTCTTTTATTGGATTTACCGGTACGCCGATTGAAAAAGGTGACCGTAATACAATTGCAGTATTTGGGGATTACATTGACGTTTATGACATCGAGCAGGCAGTTAAAGACGGTGCAACTGTTCCAATTTTCTATGAAAGCCGATTGGCAAAGCTGGAACTGGATCCAGTTGAAAAACCAAAGATTGATCCAGATTTTGAAGAAGTAACAGAAAGTGAGGAAGTTGAGCGCAAAGAGAAGTTGAAGACAAGATGGGCACGTCTGGAAGCTGTAGTTGGTTCGGAAAAACGTATTGAACAAATTGCTCAGGACTTCATACGACATTTTGAGGAAAGGTTAAATGTAATGGATGGCAAAACTTTTGTTGTTTGTATGAGCAGACGTATATGCGTTGAACTACATAATGAAATTGTGAAACTCCGACCGCAGTGGTATCATAAAGACGATGATAAAGGTATGTTAAAAGTAGTCATGACAGGGTCGGCGAGCGATCCTGTATCCTGGCAAGAGCATATACGTAATAAACAGCGGCGGCATGACCTTGGCGAACGTATGAAAGATTCCAAAGATTCATTCAAAATTGCACTGGTTAGAGATATGTGGTTAACAGGCTTTGACGTTCCCTGTCTGCATACTATGTATATTGACAAACCGATGCGCGGACATGGATTGATGCAGGCAATTGCCAGGGTTAATCGTGTTTATAAGGATAAGCCGGGTGGGTTAATTGTTGATTATTTAGGTATTGCGGATGATCTCAAGCGGGCGCTGTCAGAATATACTGAAAGTGGTGGTAAAGGTAAACCAACGTTTGATCAAGAAGATGCAGTTGCAGCAATGTTGGAAAAATTCGAAATGGCTTCTGCATTCTTTCACCGTTTTGATTACAGACCGTTTTTCTCAGCTACTCCCAAGGCAAAACTCGAGATACTTGCTGCTGCAGAAGAACATGTTTTGAGCCAAAAAGAAGGGCGCGAATTATTCATGGAGTATGTCTCCCAGCTTACCCAAGCTTTCGCACTTGCTGTTCCTCATGAGGAGGCATTAAAAATTCAGGATGATGTAGGATTTTTCCAGGCAGTGCGGTCTCGTTTAGCGAAATTCACAGTATCCGCAGGCAGGGCTGATGAGGAACTGGATACAGTTATCAAACAAATTATCTCACGTGCAATTGTGTCTGACGAGGTGGTTGATATATTCGAAGCAGCGGGTTTGAAAAAACCAGATATTTCTATTTTATCTGATGAATTTCTCGCAGAAGTCAAGGGAATGGAACACAAGAGCCTTGCAGTAGAATTATTGAAGAAGCTGCTCAGTGATGAAATAAAAATCAGGAGGAAGAAAAACCTTATTCAGGGGCGTTCTTTTAGGGAGATGCTTGAACAGACATTAATTAAATACAAAAATAAGGCGATTGAAACTGCGATGGTGATTGAGGAGTTAATTGAATTAGCCAAGGAAATGCGTGAGGCCGGTAAGCGTGGTGAGAAGCTGGATCTATCCGAGGAAGAACTGGCATTCTATGATGCTTTAGAGGTAAATGATAGTGCCGTAAAGGTGCTGGGCGACGAGACACTACGAACCATTGCTCGTGAGCTCGTTAAGGTGATTCGCAATAATGTTACTATTGACTGGACTTTACGTGAAAACATCCAGGCTAAAATGCGGGTCATGGTGAAACGCATTTTGCGCAAATACGGCTATCCCCCTGACAAACAGAAAAAAGCAACTCTCACAGTACTTGAACAAGCAACATTGATCTGTAAAGACTGGGCCGAAGCAGCATGAAAGATAAACAGGATATTGGTAAAAAACTTCCAAGATCGGATGGTGATAATTTCAAGGCAGTTTATGAAAATTATGGGGTGGCATGTCCTAATTGTGGAAAGTGGAATGAATTTAACAGAGTAACGGATATAAAATCAATTGGTACTGCATGTGGTAAGAAAGTCCAGTGTCTACACTGTAAATGTGCTTTTGTTATCTCTACTGATGATGTAAAAGAACAGTATGAGTATTTCCTTGATGATTGTGAAGAATTGATTAAACAAAACAGGTATATGTATTGTATTTTGAACCTATGTCAGGCATGTGAAGCTTTCTTCATGAAATGCATTGATATTAAATTACTATGGGAACCATATAGAAAAGGTGTATTCGGTTGGAATGATAAGAAATACCAACTATTTGATAAATTTTTTGAAAGAGTCCATAAAAGATTCAAGAAATTCAGTTATTGCAAGCTTCGTAATATAGTGTTTGATGTATACTTAAATGATAAATCCTTTTCTACGCAGGAAGAAATTCCGGATTATCTTGATAAACTAACCGATAACACTATCCAAGATCCGAGTGACAGAAATGTTAAAGCTATAGTAAATGAAAAACAACGTAATATTCTTATGGATCTTAAGAAATTGAAAATCCATGAAATTCGTAATGCGGTAGCACACAAAGAAGGTTTTAGACCAACCCTTAATGATGTTAAATATCATATGGCTCAAGTCAAATCATTTATTGAGGATTTCAAGACAGTGTTTAACTTACATGATATTCTGGAGTATTGTAGTATATCCAACGTGATGGAATCGTTAAGAAAAAGACATATTGAATTTAAAAATATTTAGATATAGGAAATGAAGAATGGCTGTTTGGGTGGTTGGAGGAGGAAGTGATATCTATTTACATAAGGGAGGATTAATGAAATTACTAACTGGACAAGCTCTGATAGATTTTGTGCGCAAATTTTGTAATGCGGCAACACGCAGGATTTGGATAGTGTCACCCTTTATAGGATCGTGGTCTGACGTCAGAAGGATAATAGGCATAAAATGGGTCAACAATGGAGATCTCAATTTCAGGTTGATAACAGAAAAAACTGCTATGAGTAACCGAAATCAGAAAACTCTTTATTGCATTTGTGATAATGGTGAAATTAAATCTCTGAAAGGCCTTCACGCAAAGGCGTATATAATAGACAACAGTGTTATTATTACGTCAGCAAATTTGACAGGCACTGCTTTTTTCAAAAGACATGAGATAGGGATATTAGTTAACAAGATTGAGGCAAGATCATTGGTACAGCTATATGAGTATTGGTGGGATGAGTTGTGTGAACCAGTTTCGCTCGAGCAGATCAGTAAAATTGTTAAGAAAAAAGGGGGGCGATTTCGCGAAGATGCGTTAGGACAGCACTTGTCAATGTTGTGGAATAGACCAAAAGACCCGGGCGATCCATATACTAGTGTGACTTTTGAATTTCGCGACTACAATAAATTCATGGAATATTACAAGGATTTTGCGAGCATTTATCAAAACCTACAACGCCTATGGCCTAAAGCATCATTGTATTTTGAGACAGATGCGTTTCTAAATTACCTATATCACCACGCACCGGGTACACCAAGCCGAAAATTCAGAGACGTTAACCCAAGAGTGTTGAATAGTGACAGACGCAAAAAGGAGATACGGATGTATGCTACCTTATTTAAAAAGTGGATTGCTACAGGATCTGAAGGAGTGGAAGAAAAGCTTTATAGACAAAGGAGTTCCGCAATCATAAAAGGGTTGTTGAATCGTAATCATATTTTGCAGATCAACAGAAAGGACGTTACATTGATTGCGGACCAGTTCCAAAGTCTGAATTCATACGCTATTATGAAAGCAAAGTTTCTTAATCCAAAGAACAATAGTATTAGTAGGATAAGAAATGCATGGTATGTCTTGCTCTATGGAGTCGATTCATTACCAGTTAAAATGCACAAATGTAACAAAATGCTTAATTTTTTTGGGAAATCAAGCATACAAGAACTAATCGGTTTTTGCATGCCAACTAAATATCCTGCGAGAAATAGAAATACAAATGCTGGATTAAGATTTCTTGGATACGATATCTCTATATATTGAAAGATTGGGATGGCACGGGATGTGGGGTCATCTATGAAAAAATTGCACTTCAATGAACTCCCCTCAGTTCTTCGGGATCTGCGTCAGTACAGACTTCTTGACACGGAGCGAATTGTGTATAGACTTTATCTTGGAGAAGGTATGAGTGCCTTGGGTGCGAAAGCACCTTAGGGTGGCGTACCTTTTTTGAGCTAGTGTTTAAAAGAGAAGATGCGTGGGGAAGCAAAGGTGAGAAGGAGGTATTATGCAATTGAAACAAAGATCAAGAAGTCAATGTGAAGTATTTAGATTTGACCCCATAAAGTCCCAAGTATCATCATATTCAGGTATAGATAAAATAGATGCTGGTGTATATATTGTAACTACTTGATCATTTCAGAAAAAGATGAAAAGTGAATACAAACAAAATTGGGAGGGTAGTTTAATATATAAAAAGGTTGTAAGGTACCTACCACATTTTAAAAGTACAATACAGGTACCAATATATGTTATTGGGATAGATATGTAACTACAGTACGGCAGTGAATTTTTAAGGATTTTAAATATGCTGACACCAAGAAAAAATACTTACGCAAAACTCTATGCAGAAAACAAATAGAACTAGAAAAAGCAAAAAAAAGAAATTTTATATACCAAAACCTATTGATATATTGCTTTTAGTCCTAGGTGGTGGAGCAGGATGGTTCCTTAGTTGGTTTTTCACATACCCAATAAGTGAAAACATCCATCTGGTTGCTGATATTAATTGGCTTCATGTCACTTCTGCAAAAGTTGAACCGAGTAAGAAACTAGAATTGTGGTTTCACGCCAATGGTATTGAACTATCAGCAACAGGGAATTTGGATTTAATGGTATTTTTTGATTCAGTCTTTGCTCACAGCGTGAAAGAACTGCAAAAATATGAATATGTTTCTACCACTAAGCCTGTTTACGCAAAGGCAACAGTAATAAAAGGTGATTATAAGAATGTTGAATTTTTTCCAGATTCTTCTGGACTACCGCTTATATACCTAACATCGAAATGTTCTACATATTATTACACAGATTTTCCCGATACTCTAAGTCATCATTTTGTACTTGCACCATTTTATCTTCAATTACCAGTTGGCTGCTCATTCCATCTTTCTTTTTTAAATTTTCCTATTGGTGGTGGAGAATCGCCTAATTTCCTAGAAGAACTTTCTATTAAAACGCCATTTGATTGTGGGAGAACTTTAATTGGTGCAGACTTTGATAGCCTACCAAGAACTATTGCAATTGGAATTGCCAACAGCAATTCCACTCCAATATCATTCAAGCTTTTTTCCCAAGAGGTAACTTTTCACAATGTGCATGGATATCTCAAAACAAATGGCTATCTGTTTCGTGATATAGAAACTGGTAAGCTGGATTTTTTGGATCTTGGACCTACAGAAATTTTTCTTGCTGATACCGATTTTATAACTTATGACATCCTTATGACACCAGAAAAAACCCTTGATTTTACAGGTGGTTTAACAATGATTGGCGGTGCAAGTCATGTTGTGCTAACAATGAAAAGAGGCTCACTGGCTATCGGTTGCAATCACATTGAGCTTAGTACGACAGACAAAGTGGAACTCACAGGGAAATTCAATATCGGTATGGAGTTTATACCAAAGAGTAAAGCTAAGATTGAAATTGTTGGTCAAGCAGAACAATTATGGATTAATAATGCAGGTCAGATGCCAACACGTTGGCAAGGAATGGGTGCTACCATGCAGGCTGCAATTATAGGTGCGATGATTGGTATTGTTGGTATTGTCGGTGTTATTATAACTACTATTATAACTACTTTAGTTACCCATAAAAAAAGTATTGGGAAAGCATTAAAAACCAGAAAAAAGAAATGAAATAAGATGTATTACGGCGTGCAACAAGCAACGCGAAATAGAAAACCACTACTATTATTGAATGAAAACTAACCTGCTATACTTTGTTGAATTTTATGCCTAAAAACTTTCGATTTCTCGTAAGATATTTTCCTGATGGTTCACAATCTATAATCCTTGTTGATTTTTCTCTTGCCAAAAATGAAACTAACAAAAAAGAAAAGCCCCTCGATTCCAGCGGGACACTGAATTTTACAGTCAAATCCTAGATTTGAGCAAAATTCGTGACAGCCATTATCTTCTTGTTAAATTAAATGCAACGAGTAAACTCGTATGATTACAGCGATGAAAATAGCAGATTACAGTGATTATATTTTATTTGACTTTGGTTAAAAAGGTCATATAATATAACAGGTAATAATTGTGTGGTGTGAAATCAAAAGTAAGATAATATGTTTATAAGAAATTTAGTTCTCGCATTAGCTCTCTTTATATTTGTAGTAACTTGTGGATGTATAGCTCCTATGTCACGCACTTCGGTCATTAAACCTAATGCTCACTATGAAATTGGCGGTGGTGCTATACTATCTAAAAGTGTTGTACAAGTCGATGATACTACCAACGCTTGGGGCGGTCGGTTAGAAAATGCAACTTACTTAGGGCTACAAGGAAATCTGCGGTTAGGTTATGGCTTTGGTTCTCATTATGGTATTGATTTTACATTCAGCATCTTAAGTGGCATACCATTATTTAAAGAACATAGTTTTGAGAAATTTGCAATGTGGCCGTATGGTTCATTTTGTCTTAAATTAAGACCTTGGCAATCGAATAATCTTCTTCTTTGCGGAATTGCAACCCCTGGTATACTAACAGTCAGCTGGGTCCACGGATGGACGTCTCAAGAGAAAGAGAAATACAGTAGTGCGATTGAAGTAGGCAACATGCTCCCTGCCGCAGTATTCAATGGCTGGACTGGCCAAGATTTCAAAGGGGGTTTACTACCTTCAATGATATCATTTTGCGTATCGCGCAATATTTATTACGGCAGTCAGCGTTTATCACCAAATTTTGCACTAAGCCTTGTGTGGAATTGGGATGAGAACGCTATCGAACTTGGAAGCATAATGCTTGGTTTAAATTGGGCACCATAGGAATTATGGAGAAATAGTAGTAATTAAGGAGGACGGTGTTTGATTTTTGACAAATTAATGAAGATGCGAACCCAAAAATGAAACCAACAAAAAGAAAAAATAGTTATAATTTTTTTGTTAAATTAAATGCCCTGGATGGGAGATTAAATTTATTGACTAATGATGGTTACTGTCTATAATCAAATATGGTCGCGGACACTAATTACAGTCCTACTGTTCATCCTGTTCTAAATTTAAGTAGTCACGACGAAAGGTGTAAAAAATGTAAGGCTGTCATCAAGGAACTCTTAGAAAAAATATATGGCAAAGTGATTGCAGAATATAAGTTTAGAGTGGGAACAAAACCTGAAGACTTTAAAGGTAGCGCATATTATTATAAACTACAGGAAATATATGAAGCGCTTCAATACTATAGAGGCTTTAAAGATTTTGTAAAAGCAAAAACTTTACCAAATTGTGATTATTTCGTTCCTAAACCAGGATTTCTATTAGAATTAGATGAATCACAACATATGACAATGCCACGAAAAGTTGTATTAGAGCTATATCCGAGCGAATTAAAGTTAGGATTTAACAGAAGTAGATGGATAAAATTGTGCGAAAAATATAATAGACATGATAACGACCGCCGATGTCCATATAGAGATGAACAAAGAACTTGGTATGAAACTTTGCGTGATTTCTTACCAACGTTTGTGAACAAACTACACCCTACAACAAGATTGTTTATTAAAGACTATGTTTGGTGTAGCTTAAATCCAAACAAGAAAATCGATATTGATAAGTTTAAAAATTTTTTATATAATAAAATATGAAAATAGGACTCGTTTCATTTACGATAAATTCAAATGATACAAATACGGCAGAAAATCATGCTAATTTCTTTCTTAAATTCGTCAATAGTTATGATTATTTAAATATCATTGTATTCTCTGGATGGACTATTTTGAAGCAAGATATTAAAGAAATCAAAAAAGATATTATTAACAAAAATTCTCTTGTTTTATTTGAAGTACGGGACGATATTTATAACGGTGAGGAAATGCACAAAGGATATTACTTCCAAAATGGAATCTTGCATGATAGAAATATTGTTCAAATTTTCTCAAAATCATCAGAAGTTAACGGAAACAAGAACCTTGTGATTAAACTTCTGGAGCAAATAAAGAGTAAAAGAATAATAGAACACAAGGGCAGAAATATTTGTTGGTTAATTTGTGGTGAAATAAATATACTAAAAAATATCCAAAAACAAAGAAACAAAGTTCTGTTTCGTTTTGAAAATGATAGTATTTTAAAAGAAAAGTTTGATGATTTATATAAAGAAATTAATATTTTTGTAAATCCCACACATACGATTATGGGAAATCAAGGAAAGTTAGCACGAAGAAGGGAATATTTGTCAAAAGATAATAAAATTTTTTGTTCTGTTTCAAATGCTGATAAACGACTCAAGCAAAAAATATCTTATAAAAGTATACAATACTGTTATAAAAATGAGAAAACAATAGATGGAGAACTACTCTATAAAAATGAGGATGTAGTTTTTAAGGAGTATCCCATGACCTAAAGAATCATGATGAAAGTCGCGGTCTCAACTTCCATAATACAAATATTGCATTATTGTAAGAACCAAAACTGAAACCAACAAAAAAGACCAGCTATAACTTGGTGATCTATTAGAAAATAGAAGTATAGGGCTAAAAAATCTGCTTTAATTGAAGGTTCTTACGTTATAAATAGAAGAGGTATGAGAGGGCATACGAAGGTTAAAATGGCAATAATATGGCAATCTGAGACTAAAAATGAGCATATTTCGGCAAAAATGTGCATTTAGTTTTAAAAGTCTCGAAATTTCGAGCCATGGTTAGTAAAGTTTTTGAACAGAAAACAGTATAATATATATAGGGTTCTCAGAAACTGAGAATCCTTTGATCACGGAGATTAAGGGATCAGCAAATACAGTGAGAATGGAGGTTTAATGAGGTTTTGGCGGTATTTTGAGGATAATGATGAGCTTTCAGAATCCGCGCGCCGTAATCAGGTGGAACGAATGACCAGGCTCCATCCTGGATCATTGACCAGCAGTGATGGTTCATTTACTTGACATGTTGCCAGTAGAAGACTACACTGTTGGTGTTAGAGGTGCTGTTCTATTTGTAAAACAGTTGAGTTAATCCTCAATGTATTAGAAGAATTGCATAATAATGAGGATTATAGAAAAGGGCACTATATTGGTGGAATCATTGATTGGGACGAGGCAATTTTATTAAGAGCGCTTCCATATCATTTATTAAAAAAAGGAGGAAGAAAATGGTAAGACATACAGAAATACGTTTAGAATTATCAAATTCCAAATACATTGATTATAGTATTCTAAGAAATAATATGCAACTCTTGCATAAGACTCCGAAAAAGAGTCGCACAAAATTCGTGAACGTATGGCTCTTTGTTCTACCCGTTCCCGTTGACAAACCAACAAAAGGCTTTGTGATTGCAGATCCCGACTCGATTAGAATTGAAAACGATGATTTAATAACCGACTTCTACTTTGATGATGATGTGGATTTTGATGAGTGCGGAGCATATGTTAAACAAAAATACGATGAATATCTTAATATCAGAAATCCGTTAAGTGAAAAAATTGATGATGACTTTTTAGCCAAACTTAAAGAAAAAAATAGCGCCTGGGAAAATTTTGGAGATCTATTAAAACATTTGATGCAAAAACACCAAGGTTTGGTTCGACCAAAATGGCCAGGACCAGATATATATTCAACAATCCTCTGGTATGCTGGTGCACAAAATATTGGTCAGCGTGCTGAAATTGAGCAATTCTGCAAATTCTTTGATCTATTAGGACTATGGGGGAAAATAGAGGTTGGTAAGCAAGAAATATGGTTTCCAAAAGTACTTCCTTTCAGATATATATCGGAAAGTAAAGAAAAGCCA
>Ga0209986_10002593_pt1 | contig 16413 bp, 16 predicted proteins | sample BlataG_FD_183168 | JGI IMG/M metagenome (GOLD analysis project Ga0209986, IMG submission 183168) | Deep subsurface microbial communities from Black Sea to uncover new lineages of life (NeLLi) - Black_00105 metaG (SPAdes) (version 2) | ecosystem: Environmental > Aquatic > Marine > Oceanic >...
TCAGCGATGCCTTGCCGGAGTATGCAATCACTGCCATTCGCGAGGCCCTGCCCGCCTTTGCTAAACAAATCAAAGATTTCGACCTGGCCGATGCCGTGCTCACTGGGGTGGAATCCCGTACATCCTCGCCGGTGTGCCTCAAGCGCAACACCGACGACCTGCAGAGCATCAACACCAGGGGGTTCTATCCCACCGGTGAAGGTGCGGGTTATGCTGGTGGGATCCTCTCCTCGGCCGTGGATGGCATTAAGGTCGCCGAGGCCGTGACCTTAAGCATGTTGGCCTCGGAGCCCCCAGGTGAGCAGCAAAATTAGTCTGCCGAAATGAACATGTACCTCAGTCGATAGTAAGGTTTATACGGGAAATACATTTCCGCTAACAATCCGCTCAAGCCGACGCGAGTAGCCGTGGTTTGTTTCCGGCAAGCGCTGCGGCGCGCGGCTTAGCTTTCCGTTGTAGATATTTTGCGATATATTTACCGGTAACTTCAATATCCCCACCTACGATGACTGCAATAACGTAGCATTCCAGAAAGAATATAGATTTCATCGCACTCCTCCAACAGGATCAGGATTCCAGCGATAAAGCTTTCATTTGTAGATCCTCACTCAAAGAACCACTTTTCCAGCTACAACTCTCTGTCATGTATTGTCGGACCGCTCTCCACCATTTGCGCTATCCTATCGGACTTCTCGAATATGCGAATCACTGTGGTGGGCACTGGAGTGAGAGGAGTGGCCGGCTCCTATTTGCAATTGGGCACTGTTGAGTGTATGATTAATCGTAAAAGGAGAGGTAAGCGTTCACAGGTTCAGAGTTCACCCTGTTAAATTTCCCTAAGGGACCCTATTTAACGGGGTAAAAACCGTTCAGCCTCCGGCCCGTAGGGCCTACGCCCCGGAGGGGGTTACCTTTCTTTGGTTGACCTCACCCGTATGCCAGCCAGTAATTGATGAAACCTCGAATGGGAGCGCGGGTGCGTCCCGCATGATCATACACGTCCTGAAACTCAACGGTTCGTTTGTTCGGTGAACCCTGAACCCGTGAACGGTTACAAGAAAACCAGGTTTTCCGTGTGAAATAGAGGAAAAAAACAAGGGCATACCAACTTGCGAATAGGTGAAAACACATGAAAAAAGAGGTAATAGTCCGCTTCCCCCCGAGCCCTACCGGATATCTTCATATCGGCGGCGCCCGGACAGCCATATTTAACTGGCTATTTGCTCAAAAAACAGGTGGCAAGCTGATCTTAAGGATCGAAGATACTGATGCGGAAAGGTCTTCCGAGGAATCGATCCAGGGGATTCTTGAGAGTCTTAAATGGCTGGGGATTACTTGGGACGAAGGCCCCTATTTCCAGTCGCACTACATCAAGGAGCATGTGGCGGCTGCACAAAAACTCCTTGAATCGGGTCATGCGTACAAGTGCTTCTGTACAAAGGAGGACCTTGAGCAGAAGCGCGAAGAAGCACGAAAAAGAAAGACCGCCTTACAATATGACGGCGCTTGTCGCAATTTAGCGCCCGCGGAAATTGCAGAAAAAGAAGCGGCCGGAATAGCCTACACTGTTCGTTTAAAGGTCCCCCGCGGGCAAGGCTTTGTGAGTTTTGAGGACACGGTCTACGGGATTATTGAGAAGAGATATGAAGACATAGAGGATTTTGTCATCGTTCGTTCCAACGGGCGGCCCCTCTACGTCCTTTCCAATGCCGTGGATGACATCCGTGACCGGATTACCCACGTCATTCGCGGGCAGGACGGGTTGGCAAATACGCCCAAGCAGATCTTGATCTACAAGGCCCTCGGCGCACCGGTTCCGAAGTTTGCTCACATGTCTCTTACCTTGGATCCAAAAAAGGCCAAGATCTCCAAACGCACGCACGGCGAATTGGTCGCAGTCCACTTTTACAAGGAGCACGGCTTCCTGCCATGGGCATTTGTGAACTACCTGGCCCTTCTAGGATGGTCCACCCCTGATTCCAGAGAGATCTTTTCCAAAGAGGAACTGATCGAAGCATTTTCATTGCAAGGACTCAGTAGGGCCAATGCTATCTTTGACGCAAGAAAAGATGATCCGAAATTTTTCACAGACCCCAAGGCCATTAGCATAAACACCCACTACATACGGAACGTGCCCGTTGAGGAAATCGAGCCGTACGTGAAAGAACAGTTGGAAAACGAGGGGATTTGGGACCCGGAGTTTGAAGGATCAAAGCACGATTGGTTTCTTCGAACCATTGATCTCATTCGAAGCAGGTATCATGTGACCACGGATTTTGTGACTCTGGGCCGGGCCTATTTTTCCGACGAATATCCCATCGACCCCAAGCCCCTGAAGAAGAACGTCCTAAAGCATGAAGGACTCAAAGAGTGGTTTCCAATGCTGGCGGATCGCCTCCAAAACATTGAAACCTTTACTGTGGACGAAGCCGAGAAGGTGATCCGCGAGATGGCTGACAAGCTGGGAATTAAGGCAGGGATACTAATCAACGCTATTCGAACAGCGGTGACCGGTCAGGCAGCCGGCCCAGGACTTTTTGATATCCTTAGCACCATAGGACAGAGTCGTGTCGTAGAACGCTTACGCAAGGCCGTGAAATTCTTCGAGCCCTAAGCAAACAGACCTGCTACGCAGCCTGTCATCAGGCATGCCAGCGTGGCAGCATACAAGGCCCGGATGCCAAGCTGTGCAATGTCTCTTGCCCTGGCCGGCGCCAGAGCGGAAAAACCACCCACAAAAATTGCCAGCGACGCAACGTGAGCAAACCCGCAAAGGGCGTACGAGGCAATGGTAATGCTTCTCGCATTCGTCAGTACGCCGTTTTGAATGAGCTGATTCAAGTGCTGGTAGGAAACCACCTCTGTGGCTATGGTTCTTTCCCCAAGGAGCGTGGCCACGTGGCCTGCATCCTGAAGGGATACCCCCATGATAACCGTCACCGGATAATATAGGTATTTCAGTATCAGTTGCAGGGATAGGCCCACGCCAAAAATCCTGGTCCCAATAAACCCAAGCAGCCAGTTACACATGGAAAGCAAACCGAGGAAGGCCAGAAGAAGGGTGATTATCCCGACACAGAGCTTTGCTCCATCGTTTGCGCCGTTGATGATCGACTCTATCCAGGTGGTTGACCGGTGGTCTTGTCCCGGCTGAACGCTCATGCCCAGAGTCTTTGGTGATTGTGTTTCCGGGAGGACCAACTTAGACATTATGATAGCTGACGGCGCGCTAATGATCGATGCCGAGATTAAGTGCCCGGCTATAGACGGAAACTCTTTGTGCAAGAATCCTATATAGAGGGCAAGCACCGTGGAGGCTATTGTGCCCATGCCTGCAGTGAGCACTGTGCAGATCTCCGATCTTGTCATGTCCTGTATGTAAGGCCGTATGGTCACGGCTGACTCAATCCCGACAAATATGTTGCTTGAAGCACACAGAGACTCTGCTCCGCTGATGCGCATCAAGTACGTGAATATCCTGGCAAAGAGCCTGATCAGGCCCGGAATGATGTTTAAGTAATAGAGAAGGGAGACAAGAGACGAAAAGAAGATTATGGACGGGAGTACCTGGAAGGCCAGGATAAATCCAGGGGATACTTCGCCCATTTGCCCGGTTTCTCCCGGTGATATTGAAAGGGGGCCAAACACAAAGTACATGCCCTCTTTTGCAAAAGAGAGCACCCTCAATGCCGCGTCATTCACCCATGAGAAGATGACAACACCTGCGGGGAGTCTAAAGACAAGCAGGGCAAAGGCGAACTGAAACAGGAGGCCGGTCGCTATCAGTCTGAAATTGATGTTTTTTCTGTCCCTGGCAACCACCCATGCCAGAAACATCAAGACAACAAGTCCAAGGAGGCTGATCAGTCTATGCGATAGCATTTTCTCAACAGCTACAGTTCTTGTGGCCCAAGAAGGGCAGTGAGTCTTTGAGCTGCTTCCTTGCCAAGTGTTCCTTTGGCCTTGGCAAGATCAACCGTGCAAAGACCGAGGGTTCTGTAAAGCGTAAGGAGACTGGGGACACGCTCTTTTATCGTCTCAAGGTGAGCCGCAACCGTTTCCACATCCCCTCGGGCGATGGGTCCTGTCAGGGCTTCGGGTATGCCTTTGGCGCCAATATTGCCAAGGGTTCCTTTTATCAAAGGCAGGAGCGCCCTGAAGGAGACATCAGGTGGCATTCCGGCTGCGCGATCGAGCTCCAGGGCAAGGTGCATCACTGTCACCAGATAGTTGGAAGCTGCCACGGCTGCTGCATGATAAAGGATCTTGGCCCCCGGGGTTATCTCCATAAGCACACCACCCATATCCGTTACCAGTTGACGCACAACGGGCAGGGCAGCAGCATCACCTTCCACAGCGCAAAAGGCGCCGGGCACCAATGTTTCAGCCTGTGCCACAGTGGCAAAGCTCTGTAGGGGGTGAAGACTTGCGACCACAGCCCCGCATTTTCTTGCCGACAAAAGGATCTCTGAAGAAAGCGCCCCACTGCAGTGAATCACCACTGTCTTGCTGTCAAAACCCTTGTGTTCGGCAATGGCCTTACATGTTGACTGGATCGCATCGTCAGGCGTAGTAATAAAGACCACACGCGCTCCCCGGCTTATGTCCCAGGCGCGGTCAGAGAAAAGCTTTGCGCCAATGATCTTGGCCGCCCTGGCAGCTCTCTCAATGCTTCTCGCAGAGACGCCTGTGATGGAGTAGCCTGCGCCGGCAAGCAATTTTCCTACAGCCGTTCCTACTGTACCGCAACCGGCTATGGCGACAGTGGGTTTCATTTAAAGACAACCCAGATAGAATCTTACTACATCGGCCTGCCCCGGATCAACAGCCTCGCTGCCTTGCTCTAAATTGTCCAGTAGCGTCAGCGAAATGGCCCTGGCGTCATCCAGCCTTTCAACATGAACCAATTGCTTGAAAAGGTAGTCATAAATGCCGGCCTGAACAGCTACGTCGGTTCCCATGAAGCGCTCAATGGCATCTTCCCAAAGAGCCTGATCGCTCAAATAGCTAATGGCAAGGCGCTCGTGACTGGCCGTGTCGTACTTATTGTCATAACAAAGAAGGTTAGGGAAAACGTCCCTGACATATTGATGGACCTTAAAAGGGCCGGCTGGCGCGCAGTAGTAGTAGGGCAGCAAGTACCCTTCGGACTTAGTCCCGAACAGATTCTCAGAGGTGCTGTTTCTTTCGACGTAGTCGCACAACGGCGTGCCCTGATAGATCCTGCCTCCGACTGTGTATTCGTACTTCCTTATGGGACCAACAGGGTATTCTTTCATCCTCGCCAGAGTGTAGTCTATGGTCTCATGGCTCTCTCCGGGAAGTCCAAATATGAGAGAGATAGTGCAATCTATGCCTGATTTCTCGCATTCCCCTAGGGCCTTTGTAATGTCCTGCTCCTCATAAGATATGAGGTTTTTTTCAAGGACCGTGTTCGAAAAGCTCTCGCAGGAAAAGACCACAGAAAAGTTCGCGTCAGCCAGGAGCCTTGCGAACTCCAGGTCGAACGGTTTGGGTATCAACTGAGTGACGAAACGAAAACGCTCTTGAAGCCCTTCCCTGATGATGGCTTTCACAAGGCCGGAGCAGTACTTCAAATCCGGGACATTAAATTCCGTGTCGATAAAGAATATGGTATTGGCCCCTTCCAGGACATCGGCAATGGCTTTGATCTCGTTGATGATGCTATTGATATCTCTAAAAACGAACTTTCTCCCTTCGATCAAGGGCTCCACGCAGTAGCTGCATTTGTGGTGGCAACCTCGCTTGACTTGAACGGGAATTCCGGCGGCCTGATACGCAAAGTTGAACTTGGGTTCTCTGCGCTCCAGGGCTGCATCCGGCCCGAATTCGTAAGGCTTTCGAAGGTTTTGCTTATACCGATTGAAGTGGCGGCATATCATATTCGGTATCCGGGATATCTTCTCATTATCAGGGAAGGCTTCTACGAACTGGCAAAAAGGCTCTTCCCCTTCTCCGACAATCCCATAGTCCAGACCGAGATACTTCAGTATGGCTACGGGCGATACTGTGAAGGCGCCACCGCCCACTACTACTGGGATGTGAGGGATCACTTCTTTTATTTCAGAAACGATCTCCTTTATTTGGGGGAGAAAATAGAATGTCTGATAATCATCCCCCTTGAAGTCTCCATATTGCTCACATGACATACAAGTATCAAGGTTTCGTATTCCTATGCCGACTACATCCGGCTCTGAGCTCTCGATGGCCTCTCTTACGTTTTTCTTCCAATCCATATCCGGCAAGAAGGGATATTCAATTCCTACTCTGTGGCCACGTCTGCTCAGATAATTGGCAATGAGGTCCAGGCCAAACGGATAGACCTGATTCACCAAATAGTATTTGTCGGCATACACAAGCATTACATTTTTACCGCCGACAGGCATGAGTGTTTCCTTTTCTCAATTGGGTAGAGGAGTTAGGGTCAGAGTCATGGTCTATGCAATGCTCGACAGGTAGGCATTCATGAGTTTGCGAAGCGCCCTGCCCGCTTCAATGGGGGCAGATCAAAGCCACGTCCCTTGGGAGTGAACTGGTTACGCATTTGGCAAGTATGGGGTGAGATCCTCGACGTATTTTGTCAACACCTTAAATCCAGCTTCAGTTAAAACAGAAACCGCGTTCTCCTTGTCTGCGGCAGCCACCATCATGACTAACTGATAAACTCCCTCGTATTTTCTCTCGGGCCAAGTGACCAAACTCCGGATATTGATCTGTTTCTCTTTCAGGATTCTGGACACTTCTGCTACCATCCCGATGCGATCCTGAACCAGGACTGTAAAACGGAAGCTGTCCCTGTCAATGCCGATGGCTTGAAGCAGGACCTCCATGACGTCAGTGGTTGTGATAATGCCAACGAGATTCTCCTTTTCCATGACCGGTAGTGCGCTGATCCTGTTTTCTTGCATGATACGAGCCGCACGCTCAATGGTTGTGTTAGGCGAGATGGTAATGATCTTTTTCCTCATGATCATATCTACCGTTAACTGCTTCAGCAGATAATTCAACTCGTGAACGCTGAGCGTTGTTGCCGGCGATGCCCAACTCTGCTTAAGATCCCTGTCAGAAATGATCCCAACAAGGTTTTCTTTCTTGTCTACAACAAGAAGGTGGGCAATTTGCCTTTCAGCTATGATATCCTTTGCTTGTACCAGCGAAGTATCGGGTGGCACTGTGACAAGGTCTGTATGCATGACACGGCCAACATACATAGGGGATAACTCCTTTGTATAACATGGTGACACAGTCAGGGGCCAAACCCCCAACTTTAGTAGATATATATAGCATCATCTTGTAATTTCAACAAATTTTTTTCTAACTACCGTTCCGTTTTCCAGCGTATGAGTCTTCAAAACGACTTTCAGGCGATTTTCTGCAAACAACTGAATGCATGCCGGGTAGAGCTCCCACTCAAGCTTCAGGCCCTTAGCCCTGACGGACTCAAGGGTATCTTCAGGCGCCATTTGAAAGGCTTTCTGGCCAATAATTGGTCCTGTGTCTTCTCCATAGTCCACAAAATGAACCGTGCATCCTCCCACTTTACACCCATAACGATATGTGTCCCCGTAGCCGTCCACACCAGGAAAAGACGGAAGAAGCGCGGGATGAATGTTCATAATCCGAGGTCTTGACGGATCTGTGTTGGCTCGATCTATGAAGTAGGGGGTAAGGACTCGCATGAATCCGGCCAAGACCAACAGGTCAAAGGGGTAGGCAGCCATCTTCTTGAGCAAATCTGCCTCTCCGATAGCCCTCGTAGAAAAGAATATTGCTACTTTGTCTTTGTCTGCAGCAGGCGGTTTTAGCCTTTGTGAAGCCAATATCTTTTCCAGATTAAAATCCTCAGGCACAAGGTCTTCCGGCCGCTGGTCTCGGACTTGCTTAAAGATGGCCTTATAATCAGTTACAAATGTTGGAATCCCGTGTTTTTCCGCCCTATTCAGCCCATGGGCATCAGGGTTATCCGAACCCACAAAGACGAGCCTTCCGTCTATCTGGTTAGACTCGCAGGCGTCAATAATAGCCTGCAAGTTGCTTCCCCTTCCTGAAATCAGTGCCCCAATGCGGATTTTATCAACCATAGGTGAAGCATTATCAGGAGGGCCTTTGTGCTGTCAATAAGGTTGGTCCCTCAGGTGTAAGATTCGTGTTTTTGGCCTTGACTTTGAACCCATCAAAATCTATTGTTTTTTCATGCAAAGTCACCGTCTTGCACGCCTGCTTCGGATGATTGTCGAAGTCAGGACCCAGCCGCACAAGCATCCCGAACAGATCGCCAAAGACATTGGAATCTCTCTCAGGCAATTCTACTACGACAGAAATGAACTGGCCCGGATGGGATTCCGGTTTTCCAGGGCAAAGGGGCAGTTTGCCATCCTTAGCGACCCCCTGATCACCATAAGCGAGTTCCCGCTGAGCGAGATCTTGTCACTTGTTTTGGCTGCCCGCCATCTGTTTGCCACCCAGGATTTCTCCGTCGTGAGACGCGTCCTTAATGGCCTTTATGCCATTGTCGACCATATGCCGGAATCTCAAAAACAGCTTTTGAGGCCTCTAATCCAGGATGTGATTATCAAAGACGGTTTTGGTTGCAGGCCGGATATTCTCGAAGACATCATTCGTGCAGTGGAAGAGAAAAGACGCATCATGGTCCGTTTTCGGCACAGCGCCCGAGAAAGGCGAGTCACACTGGATCCCTTTGATCTCTGTTTAAGCCGGTCCAAGCTGTTCTTGGATGCTTACTGTGTCGAAAGAAAAAGGCGCTCACGATATCGGGTTGCCACCATGGACAGAATCGTATTCACACCGCTATATAGACCGGAAAATTCTCATGCAACTTGATTTTGCGAAATCGCCAGGAGATTTCATAACCGTTTGACAACGGCCTGCCGGGCTTATTATGGTAACATTCTTGAGCGGCTACGCGATAGATAGAAGGAGGATTTATGAAAGAAGTTGTCATTGTGAGTGCAGCGAGAACAGCTGTCGGAGCATTTCAAGGGACCCTGTCGAATATCTCGGCCACTGACCTGGGGGCGTATGCCATTAGAGAAGCCATGAAACGCGCAGGGATCTCTTCAGAAGGTGTTGATGAAGTGATCATGGGCAGTGTCCTCCCGTGCGGTCTGGGACAGAATCCGGCCAGACAGGCCTTGATCAAGGCAGGCCTTGAGTATGATGTGGAAGCCTTTACAGTAAACAAGGTTTGTGGTTCGGGTCTAAAGTCCGTCATGCTGGGCGCCCAGGCTATCATGACAAACGATGCAGACGTGATCGTGGCCGGCGGCATGGAAAACATGAATCTTGCGCCCTATTTCTTGAAAAAGGCTCGAACAGGGTATCGCATGGGAGACGGCAAACTGATTGATGGTATGGTGCACGACGGCCTGTGGTGCCACGTCAATGACTTTCACATGGGTATGAGTGCGGAGCTTTGTGCGGAAAAGTATGAGGTTACCCGAGAGGATCAGGATGAATTCGCGCTGAATTCTTACAACAAGGCCTTAAAGGCACAAAGTGAAGGGGCATTTGACCAGGAGATATTTCCTGTAGAGATACCGCAAAGAAAAGGCGATCCTATCTCCTTTGCAAAGGACGAAGTGGTCCGTCCAACCTCCATGGAGGCCCTGGCCAAACTTGCGCCGGCCTTTAAGAAGGACGGCACGGTGACGGCGGGGAATGCCTCCAAGATTAGCGACGGGGCTGCGGCCGTAGTCCTGATGACCAGAGAAAAGGCTGAAGCCATGAACTTGAAACCCCTGGCCCGTGTGGGCGCACAATGCTCCGTGGCCATTGACCCAAAATACGTTCTCATAGCGCCCATCTACGGCATCCCCAAGCTCCTGAAAAAAGGAGGCCTTGCCACTGGCGACATTGACATCTTTGACATCAACGAGGCCTTCTCTGCTTCAAGCGTGGCCATTACCAAAACTTTGGGACTTGATCCTGCCAAGGTGAACATGCGGGGCGGGGCAGTGGCGCTCGGTCATCCTATTGGCGCCAGCGGCGCCAGGGTTCTTGTGACCCTACTGTATTTGATGAAGGATAACGATGCAAAACGCGGAGTGGCATCACTATGCCTGGGCGGCGGCGAGGCGGTCTGTTTGCTGTTAGAAAGGGATTAAGGAGGCTGTTATGTCTTATAAGACGATTAAACTTGAGGTATCCGAAGCTGTTGCAACCCTTACATTTGATCGGCCCAAGACGCTCAATGCCCTTAGTCCGGAGGTAATCGGAGAATTTCATAAGGCCATTTCCGAGGTTGAGAGGATGGATGAAGTCAAGGTCCTCATATTGACAGGGGCCGGGAGGGCCTTTGTGGCCGGCGCTGATATCGAAGTCTTGCAGGGCCTTGACCCGCTTGGCGCGAAGCAGTTTGCGCTGGCCGGGCAATGGGCCCTGTTCGCCCTGGAGGCCATGGATATTCCGGTCATTGCGTGCGTTAATGGCTTTGCCTTGGGAGGTGGTTGCGAAATCGCCATGGCCTGTGACTTTATCTGTGCTTCAGAAAAAGCAAAGCTAGGACAGCCGGAAATCAATCTCGGACTCATACCAGGTTTTGGCGGAACTCAACGGCTTGCCCGCCTGGTAGGAAAAGGACGGGCCAAAGAACTCTGCATGACAGGGCGCATCATCACTGCCCAGGAAGCCTTTGCCATGGGCCTGGTTACAAGGGTGTTTCCAGCAGAAACCCTGATGGAAGAAACGCTTAAGATAGCAAAGACGATAGCAGAAAAAGGCCTTGTGTCCCTCAGGGCCGTCAAGCATGTCATTGACAACGGATTTGACGTGGACCTGAAAAACGGGTGTGCACTGGAAGCAGACGCGTTTTCCATCTGTTTTGCCAGCCCAGACCAAAAGGAGGGAACCACTGCTTTTCTAGAAAAACGACCGCCCGAGTTTACGGGAAAGCTAGTGTGACAGAGGAGGTTATATGAATTTTGATCTGACCGAAGAGCAGAAGATGATCAGGGACATGTGCCGGCGTTTTGCAGAAAACGAGATCAAACCTGTGGCCGCCCGACTTGATGAAAAAAAAGAACATCCGGTTGAATTATGCCGGAAGATGGGAGAATTGGGCCTCATGGGAATTGCCATTCCGGATGAGTACGGCGGGGCCGCGATGGACTATGTCTCTTACATGTTGGCTGTTATTGAAATATCTAAGGCTTGTGCATCTACCGGCGTGATCATGTCGGTAAATAATTCCCTGTACTGTTTTCCCATCAACACCTTTGGCAGCGACGAGCAGAAGCGCAATTATCTCACACCAGTAGCAAGTGGCAAGGCGATTGGTTGCTACGCCTTGACCGAAGCGGGGGCCGGCTCAGACCCGGCTTCCTTGCGAACCACTGCGGAGCTTGACGGAGACACCTGGGTCATCAATGGAGAAAAGAAATTCATCACCAGCGGCAATGTAGCGGATTACTGCGTTCTGGCGGCAATGACAGACAAGGAAAAAGGATACAAGGGGATCAGTTCTTTTGTTGTTGACTTGAAAAATACCCCTGGTTTTTCAGTGGGCCGCGTGGAAGACAAAATGGGAATCAAGGCCTCCGGCACTGCAGAAATGGTCTTTAGTGACGCCCGTATCCCCAGAGAGAATATCATCGGAGAAGCCGGGGCGGGCCTGAGGCAGATGCTGACGACTCTTGATGCAGGCCGTCTCGGAATCGGGGCGCAAGCAGTGGGGATCGGCCGGGCAGTCCTGGAAGAGGCCCTTGTATATTCAAAGGTGCGCGAACAGTTCGGAAAACCGATCAGCAGCTTTCAGGCAATTCAGTGGAAACTCGCAGACATGGCCACGGAACTGGATGCGGCGGAGCTACTGCTTCTAAGGGCCGCCTGGTTGCAGGACCAAGGGAAGCCCTTTGAAAAGGAGTCTGCCATGGCCAAGATGTATGCCTCAGACATTGCTATGCGGGCTGCTGTGGAAGGGGTTCAGATACTTGGCGGATACGGCTACTGCAAGGAGTTTCCCATGGAACGTCATATGCGCGATGCCAAGATTTGCCAGATCTACGAGGGAACCAATGAGATCATGAGGTTGGTTATAGCGCGGAATCTCTTGAAACAGACAAAAGAGAAGTAAGTGGAACTCGAAAAGGGGCTCATACAGGTCTACACAGGCGACGGAAAAGGGAAAACCACGGCAGCTCTGGGTCTTGCCCTTCGCGCCCTGGGCCAGGGGCTGAAGGTCATTATGATTCAGTTCTTGAAAGGAGACAGCCGGACCGGTGAATTGGCCATGGCCAGGCGCCTCTCTCCTGATCTTGAGATCAAGCCTATGGGGAGAAAGGGTTTTGTTGGCCCGGAGGGCCCTGGGCCAGAGGACCTGAGCCTGGCAAAAGCTGCCCTAGAGGAAGCCAGGAGAGTCCTGGACAGAAGGCTTTGCAATCTCCTCATCCTGGATGAGATTAATGTGGCGGTCTCCATGGATCTGGTTCCCGAAGATGCCGTGTTGGATCTCATGAATACCAAACCAAATGATGTTGAGCTGGTCCTTACAGGCCGAGAGGCTCCCTCATCATTCATTCAAAGGGCCGACCTGGTGACTACCATGCAATGCACCAAGCATTATTTCAACCAGGGACAGGCGGCTCGGGTTGGTATAGAGCTTTGAGAGGGACTCAATGAGCGCACTGTTTAAGCAAGATGAAGTCGGCAAGATAAAGTCGGGCAAAGAGGCCTGGCAGGAGCAACTTCAAAAAAAGCCGGCAGGCCCCCGGTCAGGCAAGGAGACCTTTACCACAGTTTCAGGAAAGGAGATAGGACCACTATACACACCGGTTGACATAAAGGACTTTGACTATACGGACAAGCTGGGTTTTCCGGGGCAGTATCCTTTTACCAGAGGTGTACAGGCCTCCATGTATCGGGGCAGGCCGTGGACCATGAGGATGTTTGCGGGCCTTGGAAGCGCGGAGGAAACCAACGAACGGTTTCATTATCTGGTCAGCCAGGGGCAGACCGGGCTCTCCACGGCCTTCGACATGCCAACACTCATGGGCTATGACACCGACGACCCCAAAGCCAGCGGAGAATGCGGAAAGTGCGGTGTGGCCATCGACACCTTGAAAGACATGGAGATCCTTTTTGACGGACTGCCCGTAGACAAACTCACCGCTTCCATGACGATCAACCCCCCGGCTCCGGTCCTGTGGGCCATGTATATTGCCACGGCAGAAAAAAGGGGGATTCCCAGGGAAAAACTGGGCGGAACCATTCAGAATGATATGCTTAAGGAATTTATTGCCCAGAAGACCTTTATGTGCCCGCCTGAACCCTCCATGCGCCTTATTGTTGACACTATTGAGTTTGGAACCCTGGAGGTTCCCAGGTGGAACACCATAAGCATAAGCGGTTATCACATCCGCGAAGCAGGTTCTACGGCAGTGCAGGAACTCGCCTTCACCCTGGCCGACGGTATTGCCTATGTCCAAGCGGCGATTGAGCGTGGCCTTGATGTAGATGCCTTTGCCCCTCGCCTTTCGTTTTTTTTCAATTCACATGTTGATTTTTTCGAAGAGATCGCCAAATACCGTGCAGCCCGCAGGATGTGGGCAGACATTATGAAAAACCGGTTCAAGGCAAAATCAGAACGTTCCTTGTGGCTCCGTTTCCATACGCAGACAGCAGGCTGCAGCCTGACGGCTCAACAGCCTTTTAACAACGTAGTTCGTACCACAGTGGAAGCGCTGGCTGCCGTGCTGGGCGGGACTCAGTCTCTTCATACCAATTCCTTTGACGAGGTCCTTGCCATTCCCACGGAAGAGGCCGCAACCATTGCCTTGCGAACCCAGCAGATCCTGGCCGAGGAGACAGGTGTGGCCAATACCATAGATCCGCTTGGCGGGTCTTACTTTGTGGAGTCCTTAACCGATCAGATGGAGAGGGCCGCCTGCGAATACATCAATAAGATTGACGATATGGGCGGTATGTTGAAGGCCATCGAAAGAGACTATCCCCAGATGGAAATCGCAGATGCCGCATACAGCTTTCAACGGGATTTTGACGAACAGAAAAAGATAATGGTGGGTGTCAACAAGTATGTAGTTGACGAGGAGATTCCGGTTGATATCTACCAGACTGACGAGGCCCTGGAAGATCGTCAGCTTGCCCGGACAAATGAAGTCAAGAACAACCGAGACCAAAAAAGGGCCGAGGAGTGTTTGGAGCGACTTGGGGAGGCGTGCAGTGGCAAGGAGAATGTTATGCCTTGCCTCATTGAGGCCGCATCAGCCTATGCGACCTTGCAGGAAATGTGTGATGTTTTCAGGAAGGTATTCGGCATTTATAGAGACCCGGGAACTTTCTAGCTTTATAAGCTCATGGCACGCAAAATCAGAATACTCGTGGCAAAACCCGGCCTCGACGGCCATGACAGGGGTGCGCGCATTATTGCCAGGGCATTTCGAGAGGCGGGTTTTGAGGTCATCTATACGGGTCTTCATCAAACACCCGAGCAGATTGTCAGCGCCGCCATCCAGGAAGATGTGGACTTGATTGGCCTGAGCAGCCTGGCCGCCGCTCATCTCTATCTGTTTCAGAAGGTCATCGATCTGCTGAAGACCGAGGGGGCGGATGATATCATGCTGGTGGGCGGTGGTATCATTCCGGAAAAAGACATAGGTAAACTAAAGGCCGTGGGCGTTCGAGAGATCTTCCCTCCTGGCAGTTCCCTTGAGGCTATTGTGGACTGGGTTCACAAGAATGTAAAGCCTCGGTAGGTGGAACTTCCGCCGTTCTTCTTTGTTTCCTAGATCTACTGTATTGAAAACCTATAATGCAATGGACCTTAACGCCTTCCCCACCGCACAAGCCGCCTTATACAACAATTCTTTTTGACCTGCACTCACTCAACCACATACAGTTCCTTTATTCAGAACGGACTAAACTGTTGCTGAGATACAACATATGGCATACAGATAGGTCTTGACACACAACAAATAGTGTTTTATGGACTATTTACAAGCTGTGAGCCAATAATGAAAGCATTGTAGGCACTTACTGTACCCCGTCACTTATGTAGAGTGATCTCAGATTTTTGTACTTGAAATGCCAGCCTTATGGGGTTTAATAATAGAAGTCTTGATCCAGTTCCAATTTGAAATCTGATATTCTTGAGACATCCAATAGAAACTTAACTTTAACCAACTGTATTTTCATCAATTCTTCTTATCCTGCCAAAGCGCGATGCTATTATCCACTTTTCGACATATTAAGGGTATCGGTAAAAAGACAGAATCGTATCTCTGGGAAAAAGGGATCACGAATTGGGATAAGTATCTAAAATTAAACGGGAAACAGCTTTCTTTATTCAACGATGATTTCATAAATCCAATTGAGTCGTCAATTCAGGCATATGAAGACGGAAATACCGGTTTTTTTGCCCCCGACCTCCCAAGAACTGAATATTACCGTATCGCTCTAACCTATCCGAAAGAAACACTATTTCTGGATATAGAGACCACTGGGCTTAGTCTGTATTATGATCAAATCACACTCGTGGGGTGGTCCATAGGACAAAAATACGGGGTTAGTCTTAAGGATCAAGATGCGTCAGGGCTCTTAGACGCTCTTAATTCTGCTAAGGCCATTGTTACTTTTAATGGCACATTGTTTGACCTTAAATTTCTAAAAAAAACGTTCCCTACCATATACATGCCACCGATACATATCGATTTAAGATTTTTCGCAAAACGGGCCGGTTTATCCGGCGGTCAAAAAGCGATTGAGCCTCAAGTTGGTTATAAAAGACCGAAATTAGTTAAAGGAATGGAGGGGGAGTCAGCTCCGATCCTCTGGTACAAATATCGGCGTGGTGATAAAGCGGCACTCAAGGAACTGGTGACCTACAATCATGCTGATATTGAAGGCATGAAGTGGGTTTTCGATTACGCCTTGAAAAAGATTTATGAAATTGACAAAATTCCTAGTGAAATCCGATCAAAAACCAACTTTTCTAAATTTAAAAGCAAAATAGACTGGGTTAAGAATGAACCGAAGAACGGAAACCCATACAGGGTCTATTTGGCTGAGTATTCTGGGCATCTAAAACCCTTAATTACCTTTAACGAACTCAATGAGATCGTACCTCTTTCAGATGAAACGTTTATTGGAATTGATCTCGTATCTTCTGAAGACCGTGAGTCCGGATATTGCATTTTGACAGGGAATAAAGCCAAAACGTTTCGGATAAAGACCGATGAGGAAATGATTCATTTTGCCCAAGATGCAGGGGCTGCGCTAATATCTATCGATTCCTATAGCGCTCAGATAAATTGATACACTTTCGCTCAGGTAAATTGAGATGTTCGTTCACACAACAACGAAGAGAGAGCTTGGCCAGATCCCGCTACCCCGCCCCAATAGGTAAAATACTACCCTGCC
>Ga0209986_10002594_pt1 | contig 16412 bp, 12 predicted proteins | sample BlataG_FD_183168 | JGI IMG/M metagenome (GOLD analysis project Ga0209986, IMG submission 183168) | Deep subsurface microbial communities from Black Sea to uncover new lineages of life (NeLLi) - Black_00105 metaG (SPAdes) (version 2) | ecosystem: Environmental > Aquatic > Marine > Oceanic >...
TTATCGGGATGCATTTAGGTGGTGAGACCAGGCGGGGCGCGAACTCTCAGATAATGATAGAACTGGTTACTCCGAAGTGTGACTATGTAGTGGTAAGAGAAGATGGAAACAAGGATGGTATCTTCACTAAGATATGTTCAGAAAACAAAATTACTCTTACCGAAATTGAAAAAACATTGCAAGTTACGGATGTCCTTAAAGCGCTTTTTCAATTAGAAGATTAACACCCGGCTATTTGTGTAAGATTTTTGATAGCGTAATTGGATTTTAAAAAACAGACTTAAATAAAAAGATAGGAGGACATATCAATGAGCGAGACTTTAGAAATTGTTATAGCGCTTGTGGCTATGGGTATAGTATTTTATCTAGGTTTTAAGGCGAAGTTAACTGTTGGTATTATTATGATCCTCGCTTCGCTTACAGCAGCTGTGTTAGTTGGTTTTGGGCTACCTATTCAACACCTTGTTGAGGGATCCTTTTATTTCGAGCATTTGATGGCTATAATTATCACCGGAATGGTTTTCATAGGGATAATGCGTGCTACTGGAGCTCTGGATGCAATAACTCGCTTTATCATGTATAAATTTTATCGTATGCCGAGTGTCTTGTTGGGAATGTTGGCTATTATTGTCATGTTTCCGGCAATGATCACTGGGTCTACACCGGTGGCAGTTCTAAGTACAGGAGTGCTTGTTGCTCCCATACTTCTTCGTATGAAGATACCCAAATTGGAGACAGCAGGTATCATTGGAATGGCAGCCCTTATGGGACAAAGTGCTCCCCCCGTCAATGTGATGGTCATGATCATCTGCACTAGTACATTTATGCCTTACGAAGGGTTCATGCTACCCTTAGCCCTGTTAACCTTTCCCCTGGCAATATTATCAGCAATTGTCTTGGGAAGGCGATTTGTTACTGTTCCTCAATTAAAAGAATTAGTGGATGAGGATATTAAAGAGAAGAGAATATTCAGTGGAGGCAAGCTTTATATGCAGTTTGCGCCCTTAATTGTGCTAGTTATACTTATGGTGCTTCCCCGGATATGGCCATTTGGTTTCCCAGACCCATCGATGCCCCTAAATTTTATGATCTGTGCTGTAGTAGCATTATTCACTGGAGCAAAGAAGGTTAAATTTTTTACCGAGTCTTTAAGCATCTTCCGCGAAGCTTTTGTAGTGATGGTACTGTTCGTGGGAATGGGGATATTTGTCCATTTTATGGCCCTAACCGGAGGTAAGGGATTACTGGCAACAACTACAGTAGCTTTACCCAGGTGGGCGCTCTATATCAGTACTATTATCGCTCCCCCATTGGTAGGAGGACCTATTGTTCCTTTTGGAACCTCGGCAATCTTAGGACCTCCCATTGTTTTAGCTTTTGCAGATAAACACTCGATTATTGTTACTTCAGGGCTCTCACTGTTTCTCTCTCTGGGTTGTCTGGCTCCACCCACAGCATTGAGCTCTCTCTTTGCTGCCAGAATTGTGGGAATAGAAAATTATCTAACGGTAACCAAAAGGTGCTGGTTGCTGGCATTGATTACCGGGATTATAGGTTTCCTGGTTATTTACTTTGCCAATCCAATCGCTGCCTTTCTGGGATTATAACAAGGAGGTAGAAAGATGGATATATTTGGTTTCTACAATATCTTATATCGAGTAATATATATTTATGTTATTGGGATGTGTATTTGGAGTATCTTTACTCACAAGGAGTTTCAGAGGCAGATAGGCTATGCAATGATTATGGTTCCGTTCTTACTAAGAGTCTTAGGTATTAAGTAAAAAAATATTAATTAAAGGAGGTAATAATCAGATGGCTGAGAAGGAAGTGGTTAAAAAAGGAATCATTGCTCTGGTTATAGTCTTGGCAATTATTAGTCTTGGCTCGGTTTACTTTTTAAGGCAGCGTATCGAGGCGCCTATTGTGTCTGGTCCGGGCGTTACCAAGATTAGTATGTTAAGTGACTACTTTGAAGGTTTAAAGGGAAGTCGTGCAGATACTGAAGTTTATTTTCTTGAAGGTGAGGAGCCCGGTGGTACTATGTTGTTAATGTGCGGGACTCATCCCTGTGAACCGGATACTCTACTAAGTGCGGTTATGTTTATCGAAAATGCTATAGTTAAAGCCGGAAGGCTTATCGTTGTCCCAAGAGCGCAGAAAACTGGTTATGAACAGACCCAGCCAGGTCGGGGCTACCCTCCGCGATTTCACATCAAGCAGGATGGGGATAATATGAGGTGGTTCCGTATGGGAAACCGCACTATGGATGCGGCTATTTCATGGCCTAATCCTACGGTATATGTTCATTACCCCGAGGGTCAAACTCTGGCAGAAGGTGAAACTTTGAATTTGAATCGTAACCATCCAGGTCGACCCAATGGCAGACTAACAGAGAAGTTAGGTCATGCAATTATCTCATTGATCAAGAAAGAGAATATAGATGTTTCAATTGACCCTCACGAAGCTCCTCCAGATCGTCCTTTGGTTAGTGCTATCTGCGCACATGAAAGGGCAGTAGATGTTGCCACACTATCTGTTCTCAATATGGAGTCAATATGGGGAGTAAGGGTTCGTTTAGAGATGTCTCCTAAAAATCTAAGAGCTCTTTCTCACCGAGAATGGGGAGATCATAGTCAGACATTGGCAATGTTAATTGAGACACCCAGCCCAATGCATGGTCCTATTCGAGGTAAAGCAACGGAGAAACTTTTATTAGATGCCATAGATGAACTTGAGCTTCGAGCAGCTAAGGCAGGACGGGTCTTCTGTCCTTATGATGAGAAAGGTTATCCCATTAGCGTAAGAAATGCCCGGCACGTGCAACATTATATCGAAATTGCTAGTGCCTGGACTGAACTTAACCCGGATAAACCTATTATAATTGAGAACATACCTACTTATACGGAGATTGTGGAGAATGGAGTGGGGCATTATCTCGCGGTAGTTGAAGAGCCAGAACCCTGGCTTTTCCCAATTCCCGGGATCAGAGAATTTTTCTTTAACGAAGGGAGGCCCTTCTGGGGTTACGGTAGTGGATGGACCTACGATAAAGTGCTGGGCGCAAAACCTCGATGATATAAGTAATACCTTAATTATGGATAATAAATTGAGCAATGAAGTTAGATTTTAAACAGGAAAGGATTGAAATTAAGGAATTAAAAGGAGGTGATAATAAGCAGAGAGTTTAATAATTTTTAAAGGAGAAAAAAATAAAACTAAATAAAAATTAGATATTGAGATTAAAATTCTCACGGAGGTGAAAAAAATGAATAAGATTAAATTAATTATGTTGCTTTTAGTTATAGGATTGTTTTTGTTGACAATTTCTATTTCAGCTTTCGCAGACTGTACGGTTTTTATGGTTGGCAAGGATGTTAGTAAAGATGGAAGTACAATAATAAGTACTTCCCAAGATCAGCCACAGTACGATGCTAGAATGGAATATATTCCTCCAAAAGATCATGCTCCCGAAACCATTAAAGTAGTATATGACTTTCCGCAAAAATTTCGTTGGTGGGATGAATACGGCAAACCGATAGATGCTACTGCAGAAGATAAAATTGTTGCAAGAATACCGGAAGTTGAACATACTTATGGTTACATTAGGCGCATGTTTGGAGTTATGAATGAGAACCAGGTATCGACGGCAATGGCAACGATGAGTGGTGAAAATCTTTCCAATGTGTTATGGAATGATTATACAAAATTAAGAATGACTGTTTTAACTTATATAGCATTGGAGAGAGCAAAAACCGCCAAAGAAGCCCTTGAAGTAATTACTCTATTAGCCGAGGAGTATGGATTTAAAGGAGAATCCTATGCTGGTAAGTCTATGGCTATCGCTGATCCGAATGAAATATGGTTATTACATATGACTGAGCCAGGTCCATTTTGGACTCCCGATTCTGGTGAACCTGGAGCGATTTGGGTTGCCCAAAGGCTTCCTGATGATCATGTGGGTGTTTGTCCTAATGGATTTAGTATTCAGGTAGTTGATTTTGATGATCATGATAATTTTGCCTATTCTAGTAATTTGGTTTCTTTTGCAGAGGAAATGGGTTGGTATAATCCAGATAGTGGTGCGCCCTTTAATTTTAATGAAGCATATTCACAAAACAAGTATACTAGTTTTGGAGTATCATTGCGTTCTTGGAGGACTTACCAGCTATTAGCGCCCAACGTGGATTTACCAGATCCAGATGAAAGCTTGAATGTAGAAATGCCTCATGGATGGCACTATCGTTATCCCTTCTCGGTAAAGAGTGATAGAAAAATTGGACCAGAGGATTTAATGCCCTTATATAGGGATAAATTCGAAGGTACGAAATATGATCTAACTAAAGGACCTTTAGCCGGACCATATAGAAGCCCAACAAGGACAATGGGTCTAACATTAAAAAAAGATGGAAAGATTGTGGGTAGCGGTAGAGCCTTAGCCGCTGATGGTACTACTTATGTTCAAATAAATGTGATGAGAAGTTGGTTGCCAGATCCTATTGGTGGAATTGTTTGGTGGGCTCCTGGGAGAGGAAAAACCTCTTTCTTTGTTCCTTTCTATTGTGGTATAAATGATATTGCCTCTGAGCACTATACTACAGGAAATCAAACTGAAATGGAATGGGGTAAAACTGCATACTGGGCTGCTACTTTTGTCAATACCTTTACAGATGTAATGCATTATTATATTATCCAGGATGTTCAAATGGAACAACAACTTTTAGAAGGAATTGCATTAGGCGCTATTTCAGTTGTTGATAACATAGCTTTAGAGCTATACAAAAAGGATCCTGCGGAGGCCAAAGATTATTTGACAAGATGGTCTAATAATAATGCCAATGAAACAGTTAAAAAATATTGGGAATTTGCAAACTATCTGATTGTCAAATATCACAATAGATATATTAATATACCAATGCTATCCAACCCCCCAAAAATTCCAGATTTTGATTATTGGTTTAATCTTGCACTGGAATATCAGAGGGATGTACGCGGAAGAGAATTGCCTGAAGATTATTATTAGCATCCTAAAATAATAATCAGTCCAAGTTAATAAGTGAAGGTTAATAAAAAGGAAGGGTAGATTTTAAAAAATTTCATCTGATCAAATGAATATAGGTATTTCGAATACTATACCCTTCCTTTTATATTTTGTTTGGCTAATTTTGTATATTGTTTTTTTAAGGAGACTTTTATGAGAATAGGCATTACCGGAGCTGCAGGATTTGTAGGTTCTTATCTAACTTCACGCCTTATAGAAAAAGGACACCAACTAAGGCTTCTTGACACATCGGTTGGAACTCTTAAAGAACTTAGAGGAGTGGAAGTCATAGAAGGAGGAATTGAAGATCAGGCTGTGGTGAGGTCTTTTGTGAAAGAGATAGAGATTATCATCCACTTAGCCTGGTCCTTTTCCGAAGACCCAGTTCGGAGTTTAGAGGTAGATGTAAAAGGTACTCTTAATTTGATTAAAGAATCTGTTGAACAGAAGGTTAAGCATTTTATTTTAGCAAGCACAGCGGTAGTTTACGGAAAGCCAGTACATGTTCCTTTAATTGAAGATGATCCCTGCTTGGTGGAAGAGGCAAGAAAGCCTATTTATGCTCTTTCAAAGTTCGTGTGTGAGAAACTCGGGCTTATTTTTTTTAAAGAACAGGGACTACCCATTAGTATTTTCCGATTCTGGTGGGTTTTTAGACGAGAAATTGGTGGTAGACACCTGAGAGAAATGGTAAAAAAAGCATTGGAAGGTAGAGAGCTTGAGGTTCCTTCTAAGGCGGGAGGAAGTTTTTTACACCTAGATGATCTGGTTAAAGGTTTTGAATTTTCTTTTTTGAATCAAAAGTCCTTTGGTCAAGTCTTTAATCTTTCTTCTCTGTTTCTTACCTGGGAGGAGATAGCTAATATTATTGTGGAAGAGGTAGGTAGTGGAAAGGTTAAGATCGTCTCTCAGGAAGATTGGAAAGGAAGTTCTTTTCTTGCCGATGTATGGAATCTTTCATCCCAAAAAGCAGAGAGTCTTCTGGGATTTAGACCAGAACTAAGAGAATCAGACTACAGAGTTCTTTTTAAAGAAGCTATCAGAAGTGTGGTAGATAAATTAAGGTCGGTATAAAGAAAGAGTGGTTGTAGTATTAACTAACCATTAGAAGTCTGTGAAGGTGATCAGGGATTATAAGTTTTGGCTTTCTTAATTTTTTTCTCATATTTCTTGACAATAATCCGTACTAGGCATATATAAGTTAGTGAATTTTTTCAAAGTTTTACAAGAATAAAAATTCTTGTTAAGAGTATTAAAAAAGGGATTTATCTTAAATAAGGTTTTTTAATTTACATACAAATGAATATTTTCTGATTAAAGAGGAATATGTTATTGAAAAAGTAAACTATCTAAACCGTGAAAAATATTATACAAGGAGGTGTTTAAATGTTTTAAAAAAGTATTTGTGGTAATAGTGATTTCTCTTTTTAAAATTTTCTATCTAGATACTTAACTATCACTATCCTCTTTAAATAGGATTGGAATTTCATAAAAATTCATCCATAATTCAGGAACCCCGCAAATTGGGTCAATGATGATTTTTCGGTTATCCTGTAGGGCTTCCCTGATATAATCATAATACATCCATTGATTCAATAGAGATGGAGAATGTTGATAAGCCATTAATTGCAAATCAAATCGCTTTCCTTCCCCTTCGGCTTGTTTGGTTTTATCAAATACATAACACTCCGCCTCTTTTATTTGTTTCTCTGCTTCACTCCGGGCTTGGGGTAAGGACTCAAACTGATAGGCATAGGCTTGATTGATAATCATTTCCTTTTCCTGATAAGCGGCAATGACTTCTTCAAAAGAATTGGCTATAAATATTGGAGGATGAATATCCTTTAGATTAACACTCACTATCTCTAAACCGCTACTCAGCTTATCCAACTTAGTCTGAAGTTTTTGCACCACTTCATTCACCAATTGTTTCCGATAAAGCGTCACAATGTCATAAAATTCCTTATCGGCAAATATCTTGGCCATTACATCATGGGCAACGTTATCCAATAACATCTGCGGATTCTCATTATGATAACGATAGTCAAAAATATCTTTAATTCTATAATGTAAAACAACATAGGGATAAAAGAAAGCATTGTCTGCTGAAAGAAATGCTTCTTCGGTGCCATGCTCTTTGGTCCAGATAAGGGCATAGCTTCCTTCATCGACAATATTCCCCACATTCAGCTGCCTGATTAAGCAAGAATCAATCTTGATGACTGAATCAAAGGGCCAGGGCAACTTGAGATGTAAACCGGGAGAGACAGGGTTGTCTTTATTAATCACCCGCCCCAATCTCTCTATAATTGCTTCTTGAGGGGCCTTTACCATATAAAAAGAAGTGGAAAAATATAAAATAAGAATCAATAAAAGAGAGCTTAAAATAATGGGATGTCGATACCGATGTAAAAAAGGGCTTATTTTGAAATGTAATTTGTTTTCAAAATATTTTTTAAACATTGTGCACTTATCCCAAAAAAATAGTCATATATTAATCAATAAATTTATCGTATAAAATTAAGTACAACATTAATAATCTTTATTTGTAATATAGTAAAAAAACGATTAATTTCTTTAATTACAAAATTTATTAAACATATACTGGCTAATAGTCAAAAATCACTTAAGAAATTTATTTTACCTTAATTTGTAATTTTATAAATTCTTGATCACCATTTTGATCGATTATGTACTTTTCTTCCAAATTAGAAAACATATTTTTAGCAAATTCTAAATATAATCTTTTTTTGGTAATATTTTCTGTTCCCTCGTACGTTTCTAATTTAGATAAAAATCTCTTTGTTTCTCCTTCGGCCTTAGAAATAACTTCATTTTTATAGCTTTCAGCTTCTTGCAATAATCGGTTTGCTTTACCTTTTGCTTCTGGTATTTTTTCATTAAAATAAGATTCTGCCTTACTTACCATTTTTCTTTTATCGATTTGAGCGTTAATTACATCATTGAAAAATTGTTGTACTTTCTCCGGGGGCCTCACCTCTCTTAATTCAACAAAGGAAACTTTTAAACCACTATTTAAATTATCCAAGTCTACTTGTATATTCGTTTGAATATATTCTTCCATTGTTTTTTTTCCATAGGTTAAAATTTCATCAACCGATATTTTTGAAAGACATTTTAAAATATTATTACAGGTAGCATCATGTAAAACTTCTTCCGGTTGCTTTAAACTAAATAGATAATCTGCGGGTTTTAATATCGTATATTGAATGACACAATTAATGACTACAATGTTATTATCTCCAGAAATACAGTAAGTTTCCAATCCGGTTTTTCTAAAAAATTGACTTGATGAGAAACTTGGGTCATTACTCTGGTAAAAATCATTTATTTGAACTCTTTTCACTATTTTTACAGGTACTTTGCTCACTTTATCAATGGGCCAAGGTATAGCATAATGTATGCCAGGTCCTACACGATCATTTTTAATCTTACCAAATCTTTGTAGAACACCAATTTCATTCTGAAGAACAGAATAAATACCTGAAAATAAGAAGACAATTAACAAGATTAATAAAATCCATCTTGAAAAACCTAGGGTTACTTTAATGGAATTTTTCAAATATTTAGTTATATGTTCATCAAATAATCTCATTTTACTTCACCAGATTCTTTATTTATTTCAAATTGAGTTAAAAATTTAAATAAATCTGAATCTGTAGACAATATAACAGTACTCTTGTCTTTTAAGATATCACAATAAGTTTCTAGCGATTTTGAATATTCAAAGAAATCCGGATTCTTGCTGTAAGCATTAGCATAAATCTCCATCGCCCTTTTGTCCCCCTCACCTTTTATGATTTCAGACTGTTTATAAGCATCAGCTAAAATTTCCGCTACTTCCTTATCCGTTGATGCCTGTATCTTGGAAGCTTCTTCTTTTCCTTCTGCTCGAAATTTTCTTGCTTCTTTTTCGCGCTCTGCCCGCATTCGTTCATAAACGGATTCAGCTACTATGGAAGGATATAATATTCGGCGAATACCTAAGGTTACAATCTTGATTCCATAACTTTCCCGAGTGTTTTTATTTGCATTTTTAATAATTCTATTTTCTATTTCTTCTAGTTTTACCATCTCTGTCTGCGTGTTAATAATATTGTTAATTGTATAATCTCCTAAAACCCCACCCAATTGAGAATTGACCATATCTCCCAGTTTTTGCGCTGCTATTAGATTGGTAGAAAGAGATTCAAAAAAGGATAATGGATCTTCAACTTCCCAGCAAACATAACATGTTAATATGACCGGATTTTTATCGCCTAATAGTAATTGAATTGGTTGTGTAGTAAAGTTCTTAACAAATTTGTCAACACGATTTATATTTTGTAAAAATCCAGGTAATTTAAAATATAATCCAGCTTCTTCAACTATTCTTACTGGTTTTCCAAATTGAGTAATTATGGCGTATTCTTGCTCATTAACAGTATAAGCAGCGGTAAACATAAATATCATTAATATTAAAATAACCGGAATTAGTAATTTTCGCATTTTAAGTTCCTCCAATCTATTTAAAAATTCATAAATTTTTATTTAAATCACTTTTTTAAGTACAATATTACTGATTCATTTGATTTTCCATTTCCATCTGTTTTTCCATGATTATTTGTTCTTCATAAGCTTTTTGATTTTCCATAACCATTTCTCTAATGTTTTCCAAAATCTTATTGACATCTAACCCCTGTTTTCTAATTTCTTCAAAATCTATTTCCCTCGCAATGTCTGCCAGGCTCTTTCCTTTTTCTATTTGCTTTTTAATTTCCAGAATAAAATCATTTGTGGTAAGATATTCTTTTTCCTTTTCCTGTCCAGAATATTCAATCAGTTTACCTGAATCTTTTTCTATCATTTTTTCATCTTCTATTATTTCATAAAAATTCATCCATAATTCAGGAACCCCGCAAATTGGGTCAATGATGATTTTTCGGTTATCCTGTAGGGCTTCCCTGATATAATCATAATACATCCATTGATTCAATAGAGATGGAGAATGTTGATAAGCCATTAATTGCAAATCAAATCGCTTTCCTTCCCCTTCGGCTTGTTTGGTTTTATCAAATACATAACACTCCGCCTCTTTTATTTGTTTCTCTGCTTCACTCCGGGCTTGGGGTAAGGACTCAAACTGATAGGCATAGGCTTGATTGATAATCATTTCCTTTTCCTGATAAGCGGCAATGACTTCTTCAAAAGAATTGGCTATAAATATTGGAGGATGAATATCCTTTAGATTAACACTCACTATCTCTAAACCGCTACTCAGCTTATCCAACTTAGTCTGAAGTTTTTGCACCACTTCATTCACCAATTGTTTCCGATAAAGCGTCACAATGTCATAAAATTCCTTATCGGCAAATATCTTGGCCATTACATCATGGGCAACGTTATCCAATAACATCTGCGGATTCTCATTATGATAACGATAGTCAAAAATATCTTTAATTCTATAATGTAAAACAACATAGGGATAAAAGAAAGCATTGTCTGCTGAAAGAAATGCTTCTTCGGTGCCATGCTCTTTGGTCCAGATAAGGGCATAGCTTCCTTCATCGACAATATTCCCCACATTCAGCTGCCTGATTAAGCAAGAATCAATCTTGATGACTGAATCAAAGGGCCAGGGCAACTTGAGATGTAAACCGGGAGAGACAGGGTTGTCTTTATTAATCACCCGCCCCAATCTCTCTATAATTGCTTCTTGAGGGGCCTTTACCATATAAAAAGAAGTGGAAAAATATAAAATAAGAATCAATAAAAGAGAGCTTAAAATAATGGGATGTCGATACCGATGTAAAAAAGGGCTTATTTTGAAATGTAATTTGTTTTCAAAATACCTAAGTGCTTTTCCCCAGTTACGAATTTCCAACAAAAAAATTACTATATCAATGGTTCGATATTGAAATACATTACTTTTATTTTCCTTCTTTGCTCCAAATACAGTATTGATAATGGTCTCAAGGGAAAACGAAAAAATAAATAACGCAATAATAATGGCAGCAAAACGATCGATATTTACACCGAAATGGTACAAAATTAAAGAAAATCCACCAAACAAAGAAGCAACCATATCTGCACGTGAATGCATACCATCAGAGACCAAGGCAACAGAATTTTCTTTCCTGCCGATCTCAGTTTCAAAATCATATACAACATAGGACCCTAAAGAAAAAAGAATAAAAAAAAGTCCGGAAATTAAAGGATTTCTTACAATAATAGTTGGTGATAATAAAGCTTTTCGGAAAATTGATAAAGAAACAAATATCATAAATATGCCGATACAAAACGAGATGGCATATTCCATTGTTATAAAAGGAAAAAACCGTTTAATCCTCGAATTATTTGAATTATGAAAATTAGCTGATCTTTCTTTTTCGATCAAATCTTCACTAATGGCAAAATAAATGACAAAAGAAGTGGCAATATCAGAAAAACTATGCCATGCTTCTGCCAAAATGGTTATACTTCCCGTAAAAAAATATATAATAAATTTTAGGACTGTTAATAAAACATTTAATCCGATGGAAATGGAAGCAGCTTTTTTTTTAAAATTCATGAAGGGTATTCTCTTTATGTAAATTATTTAAAAATTAAATTTTTCTACTAATGAAATAATAAATTTTAATATCTATATATCTTAAATTATATAAACAATATGAACTAATTAATGTTTAATAATAGGACTTATATTAATAATATTAACATAATATTTTTTTCAATTCTATTTTTATAATCGAATGAGCAATATATCTTTGCCTCTTTTGAGCAATAGCGAGTTTTTATGTACAGGTAAAACAAACCAAAATTAGAAAAGGATAATATTAGATAAAAATTCATTGATAAAAACTAATTAAACATTTTAGTACTCAATGAAAGAAAAGCTTAAATGTCAAATAAGGATAAATAAACAATGAAAAAGAAAGATTATATTATTTAAATTCTATTATATATTTTTACTAGAGACTGCCATTTCAACGCAGTTCTTAGCTATTAAAATAATTGACGAAATATGGGGCGGAAATAACTTATTAAATATAATTGTATCCAATATCCAAAATATGTTATCATATATATGTGTTATCTGTCAAGTAATACTCTTTTCTTGTCATTTAAAAATCAAAAGTGGACTACCCAAAAACAATAAAAAGGTATAATTTAGAACTAAATCTTAAAGAGAAAAGAGGTTCTAAATTATGTCTACGCAATTACACAAAAACTTCACCGATGGTCAGGTTAAATCATTTTTAAAAAGTTATGTGGATAAAGAAATCAAGCTTGATTATATTTTGCAAATGCTTAAAATCAAAAGAAGAAGATTCTTTGAATTACTAGCAAAATACCGTAAAGATCCAGATAGCTTTTCTATCCAATATGAAAGAAAAACAATTAATCGAAAAATAAATCCAGATATAGAGAAAAATATTGTAAAAGAACTAAAGATCGAAAAAGATTTAATCAAAGCAAAAGATATACCGATTAAGTATTACAACTACAGTTATATAAAAGATCTTTTAGAACAAAGATATAATCAGAAAGTATCTCTGCCTACCATAATTGGCCGAGCCAAGAGAAATAATTTTTACTTTTTAAGGCCAAAGGGAAAAGCTCATGATAAAGAAGTAATAACTAACTATCCGGGAGAACTTATCCAACACGATTCCTCTCATCATCAGTTTGCCCCTTATACTGCCAGAAAATGGTATCTAATTACATCTTTAGATGACTACAGTAGGCTTATTCTGTATGCCGTTTTAGTAGAAAGAGAGACCACCTGGGAACATATCCTGGCCTTAGAATATGTTTTATTAAAATATGGGTTTCCTCTGGCCTATTATGTAGATAGCCATTCTATCTTTCGGTTTGTACAGGGAAGAGACAGTTTCTGGCGAAACCATTACAAACTTACTGATGAGGCAGATCCTCAGTGGAAACAGGTTTTAGATGACTGTGGGGTAAAGGTAACCTATGCTCTATCTCCGCAGGCCAAGGGTAAAATTGAAAGACCCTATAGGTGGATTCAAGACAAGATATGTTTGCTATGCAGGAACCAATTGAACAGGCTGCTCTCGATTTATATAAGACCAGTCCTGATCTCGCCCAGAAATTCCTCACCAACTATACTTGTTCGCTTATGAACCACACAGAAGAGGTTTATTGGGATCTTGTTGATAAATTCCTGTATGAACTCAACAATAACTAAAGTAAAAAGATGATGTGGCAAGCTTGTTACCATGGCAAGCTTGCCATTCTCATTTAGAAAAGAGGATTATTATAAATTTTCTATATTGAAATATATAAGCAATAGAAAATGAAATATAAATATAGAAACTAATGAAAAGAGGTGATGCAAAAAAAATATGCGCAGTGGGAAGCATGATTTTTACCAAATCTTTTCAGAAAGAAGGTGTAAAAAATGAGATTTAAAAAATTACTTCCATTTGCGAGTATGATTTTTTTAATGTTAGTGCTGTTAGTTGTTTTTGGAATAAGTGCTTATGCTGACTGTAGTGCCATACTAGTAGGAAAAGATGCGTCGGTGGATGGATCGGTGATGACTACTCATACCTGTGATGGCTGGTATGACAATCGCATTCAAGTTATTCTCGGACAGACTTTTGAGAAGGGTGCGATGACTAACGTGTATAAAGAAATATGCCATTTAACTCGCCCAGGCAAAGAATTGATAAAAGTTGGTGAAATACCTCAAGTAGAAAAAACTTATACCTATTTTAATGTAGGCTATCCCTTTATGAATGAACATCAAATAATGATAGGCGAGACAACCTTTGGTGGACATAGAGAGTTTATGAACGGAGATGCAATAATGATGATCGAACAAATCGAGATATTTGGCTTACAGAGAGCAAAAACAGCAAGAGAATGTATAGAGATAATGGGTGCACTGGCTGAAAAGTATGAGTATGGTGATGGTGGAGAATGTCTTACGGTAACTGATCCCAATAAAGCCTGGCAGTTTGAAATCATGGGTGCTGGACCACTATGGACACCTGAAAGTGGAAAGCCAGGGGCAGTATGGGTAGCTCAAAGAATCCCGGACGGAGAAGTGGGAGTAAGTGCTAACCGTGCCAGGATTGGAGAGATTGATCTAGATAATAAAGATTACTTCATGGCCTCAAGCAATATTTTTACTCTTGGAGAAGAAAATGGGTTTCTATGATCCTAAAAGTGGCAAACCATTCGTCTTCTATGAAGTATATGCTCCAAAAATTTCTTTCTACAATAGACGTCGGGAATGGCGAGTACTAAGTCTTGTGGCTCCTTCTCTTAACCTTGACCCCTGGGCGGAGAGATATCCTTTCTCAGTCAAGCCAGATAAAAAGCTTACAGTGCAAGACATTATAGCTATCAAAAGAGATCATTACGAAGGAACCGAATTTGATCTAACCAAAGGAATGGCTGCAGGTCCATTTGGCAATCCAAACCGTTATCCTACTCCTAGTAACGTTAAGCCAGAAGATAGTAAAAGTTTAGATTGGGAGAGAGCTATTTCTATGTTCAGGTGCTCATACAGCTTTGTATCACAAGTGAGAAGCTGGCTTCCTGATCCGATAGGGGGAGTTCTCTGGTTTGGTGAGGATGCCCCTCATTCTACTTGCTATATTCCTTTCTATTGTGGGATTACGGAGGTTCCAATATCATTTAGTAGTGGAAGAAGAGATGTATTTGATAAGGACTCTGCGTGGTGGGCTTTTAATTTCGTGTCCAATTGGGCAGATCTTAAATTTTCCTATATGATTGAGGATATAAAGGCTGCTCAAAATGAACTGGAAGGCGATTTCTTTGCCATGCAACCGGCTGTTGAAATGGCTGCAGTGGAGCTATATAAAAAGGATCCTGCTTTAGCTGTGAAGTACTTGACTAATTATTCCAATGACTGTGCCAATAGAGCTGTAGATAAATGGTGGAAATTAGCCGAAGAGTTGATTGGTAAATATGATGATGGTTATATAGATGGAAGTTCCGTAGGCTATCCTAATTGGTGGTTAGAAGAGGTAGATTTCGGCGGTACTATGATTGAATAAGATGATATAGCAAATGTTAAATAAATTAAATAGGATGTATTAAAAAACGGGAAGTCATCTCCTAGAAAAGACTTCCCGTTTTTTAAAATAGTTTTAATTAAAAATATTATACTATTAGAATTGTAGCTTTTTAGTGGTATCTCTTCAACTCTTTAAAAAAAGCAGTAAGATTAATCGGACTATTATTGATACTATTGCGAGGGAATAAAGGGTAGGGAAGATGCCCTGTCTTCTCATTTCGTTGGCTATCAAACCTGGAATTATGTAACCTATGCTCCGAAGCTCGATCCCGGAAATAGGTATTGTAATAATAATCTCTTCGGTTAACCATTTTAATAGGAAACCGATAAGTACCATAGCTAAAAATCTACGCCGCCCGTATAGAATAATATAATTAGAAAGCTTGCTTACAATAAAATAAGTAAGCAAAGCTACCAATAGAGTAACTAATATTCTGATTGGCTGATCCAAGAATAAGGCGATATAACCGGGAACCACTATCCCCCCGGGGGAGAGTCCTACTATTTCATAGAAGGCAAAACTTACCACTATTCCTATTCCAATAGCTTGATATATCATTTTATTTCTCCATATTGATTAAAATATTCTACGAGGATTTGACCCATACCTTTGGTATTTCCAAATCCGATTAATAGCACTTTATTATTGGTAAATTGCAAAACAATCTGCAATACTTTTTCTATATCTGTTATTCTTGCTAGATTTATTATATTCTCGGGAGGGACTTTTAATTTTAAAAGAGCCCTTTCGGTTAACTTACTTAATGGTCCTACCAAGATTATTTTGGAAAGGGTGATTTCTTTAGCTAAGATATGAGCAAATTGAATAGCGCGAAGGGCTCGGTCTTCTCGACTATTAATTATTCCTATTACTGGTAAATTATTTAAATCGAATATTTTCTTTACATTTTCCCAGATTAATAAAGCAGAGTGTCGGTCGTTAACCGCAAAGGCATTGACAAAAAATATAATTTTACCTTCTTTGATTAATTTATACACCTTTAAGGCTCCGGGGTCTGGGTTTGCTTTTAACATCCCTCTCAAAGCTACCTCTTCTTTTACCCCCAGGAGTTTATTGACCCGAAGGGCAATGGAGACGTTCTCTTTAAAATTCATATAATTAAATTTCTTAATTATTTTACTTGAAATATAATCTGGGTCAGCCCAAATAATTTTAGTCTTTAGTTTATCCGCTTGTTCCTTAAAGATAGAGAAATAGTCTTTTTCTGCGGTTACTAATATTCCATTTTGCGGAATAGTAAGTTTTAGTGCCTCGACCATATTATTAAGTCC
>Ga0209986_10002595_pt1 | contig 16410 bp, 9 predicted proteins | sample BlataG_FD_183168 | JGI IMG/M metagenome (GOLD analysis project Ga0209986, IMG submission 183168) | Deep subsurface microbial communities from Black Sea to uncover new lineages of life (NeLLi) - Black_00105 metaG (SPAdes) (version 2) | ecosystem: Environmental > Aquatic > Marine > Oceanic >...
GTATAACAATGTGGGATGCTTCAAAATGTGACCTCTGTGGCGACTGTCTGGTGAAATGTCTCTATGTCGACTATGACAAGGACAAAGCCGCGACCGAAATCAAGGCGCTCATGGAGGGCAAAGATGCCGATATACTGCACCGGTGCATCACCTGTTGTGCCTGCAGCGAGTACTGCCCCACGGGAGCCGACCCCTTTGACCTTATCTTGAGGATGATGGAGAAGACCAAATCCTTCCCCATAGGCGACGAAGCGGCAGCCATGTTTGACATGGTCTTCAACGTCCCAAGCGAACTGGTATCGGGCGACCCGGACAAGCCTGTCCTCTCCCTCTGTACTATGGGGCCCATGATACCCGAGGGTGCGCTGGACGGGCAGCTATTCAAGGGCATGACCGTGGCCAAGGGCGGAGAGTACTTCTGCCTCATCGGCTACGTGCATGTTGCCAGGGAGAGCCCTATCGAGAAGGGTGCGCAGAAATTCATAGACAAGATGGCCGGCCTGGGTAAGGACATCATATTCCTGCATGATGACTGCTATGCCATGGTGCACGCCAAGGTCAAGGACTACGGCATCACTGTCCCCTTCAAGTACATGCACCTCTTCGAATACCTGCGCAACTATCTCAGAGACCACCAGAGCAGCATCACCAGGCTAAACAAGAAGGTTGCTTACCAGCGTCCCTGCGCCTCGAGGTATACCCCCGAGAAGGAGGTTTTCCTTGACGAGATCTTCGAGCTCATCGGGGTGGAACGACCGCCGAGGAAATATGAGCGGGAGACTGCCTTCTGTTGCACGGGCGCGATAATCAATGTTTGGCGAGACCGGGCCGTTGAGATACAGGCCAAGAACATCGACGATGCCATGGCATGCGGTGCCGACGCCATAATAACTCTCTGCCCCATGTGTGACCGCGTGTTGAGGCGGCCGACATCGCAGCGCAACTTCAATAAGATTTTTGTCACCGACCTTTGCCGCATGGCCCTGGGTGAGAAACCCTGGCCTGACTAAGCTAGCTTGCTACTCTCAGGTAATGTGGTAGGTAGCTTGTCCCGCGTCCCACAGCCAGTCTCTGAAATCTGGATGAGCAATTTCAATCAGAGAAATGGCCCTTTCTCGTATGCTTTTCCCCCGCAGAGCAGCAATTCCATACTCCGTTACAATGTAATGGACATCGTTTCGTGAAGTAGTCACCGCGGCTCCCTCGGGGAGCTTGGGAACGATCCTTGAGTGCTTTCCTCCATCGGCTGTAGAAGGGAAGGCCAGAATGGCCTTCCCGCCCTTGGACCTCGTCGCCCCCCTAACAAAATCCACTTGTCCCCCGACACCAGCAAACTGCATGGGTCCAATGGTTTCTGATGCCACCTGACCACAGAAATCAACCTGGAGGGCAGAATTGATAGCTACCATGTTGTCGTTCTGAGCGATAACAAAAGGGTCATTTGTGTAATCCACAGGATGCATCTCTATAAACGGGTTATTGTTGACAAAATCATAGAGCTTCCTAGTACCCATGAGAAAGTTGGCAACTACCTTTCCTGGGTGGAAGTTCTTTCTGGCGCAGGTAATCACACCCTTATTGATAAGATCTACTACACCATCGGAGAACATTTCGGTATGGATACCCAGGTCCTCTTTCTCTTCCAGAAAGGCTAAGACTGCGTCGGGAACAGCACCAATGCCGAGTTGAAGACAGGCACCGTCATCTATGAGTTCTGCGCAGTAGCGTCCGATATCCATTTCGGCGATTACTTTCGCAACGTAGAGTTCGTTGTCCATTTCCGATGCCGGAGCTTTTGGTGGCTGCAACTCCAAGAGCGGCTCATTGTATTCCACGATGTAGTCCAGCTTGGAGACATGAATGAATGAGTCTCCCATGGTTCTCGGCATTTGCTCATTGACCTGAGCTATGACAATCTTGGATGACTCAGCCGCCGGCTTGGTATAGTCTACCGATATGCCAAAACTGCAGTATCCATGCTCATCGGGGAGAGATAATTGGCACATTGTCACATCGACTGGAAGAACCCCATCGGTGAACAACCGCGGGATTTCCGAGAAAAAACAGGGGGTGTATTTGGCTCGCCCCTCGTTGACCGCATCCCTGCTGTTGACCCCGACAAAAAGGGAGTTGTGTACGAAATGTCCTTGCATTTCTGGTCTGCAATAGTAAGCTGGACTCACCGACACCATATGGACAATCTCCACATCTTCATAGGCGTCCTTGTTGGCCACCATTGCGTTGACTAGGTGTTGAGGCTGCCCATAAGCATGTCCGAGCACTACCCGATTGCCGGATTTGACTGCTTTTACTGCCTCTTCAGCCGTTGTCAGCTTGCTCTTGTAGTCTTCTGTCTGATTCGTCAAGGTTCATCCGTCATGTTGCGGTGCCTAAGATTCAACACCCCACGATCTCTTTGCAGTGTTCTTCATTGTATGAACTTATCAACCGTGAGCTCCCCCCTCTCATCCATTCTCTGTAAACGCTCATGGACAGCCTTCATAGAGGCTGCTCTTCTATCCCGTTCGGAGCAAGGGGAAAACTGGTACGCGTTTGAGGTATAGGTTTTATGCCTACTAATGATGATAGCACCACGGTTTCGGACCGTCAATTAGCGAGGGATAGTGGGCAAAAGTATGTGGGAAGGGCGCTGAGCATCGTGAAAAACTGTTTGCAATGCGCTTCTCATGCTTGTTGACTTATGAGGGAGTTCACCGGTGTTGGGATTCCGGTCAAAGCGCGGGAAATTACTGCTTGAGATCTCCACCCGCATCCGGTGGCCCTCTTTGAAAACGTTGCCTGTAGACGAAAGGTCAACAGTGTACTCGACCACCGTGTTGGGTTGAATCAAGGTTGAGGGCACCTCGGGTCCGTTGCGGTAACGGGCGCGGATTATCCCGTCCACGATATTGTAAGCACGCCCATCTGGATAAACGTCCACGAGTTTGGCCGTGAAATCGGTATCTGTCGCACTGGTGGCTGCATACAGCTTCACCACCACTGGTCCGGTAACCTCTATGTCATCAGGGAGCACATCGCTGGTATACACCAGTACGTCGTGCCTTTCTTCAACGTCCAGTTGGCTGGCTGGCCCGCGGGGGTAGTATATGGGTAGTATGTGGTTTCCGCCGCGAGTTGGTACGGGGTTGCGGGGGTCATATATGAAGTGGTCTTCAGGCTCCCCCGCAGGCGGGACCGGTGACAGGCCTCCATCTCCTCGCAGGGAATTGGCTTTTCCTGCGCTATGGAAGTAGAAGGGTGTGTATTGTGTGCGGGCAAGAGGCCACTCGTTTTCGTGGCGCCAGACGTTGTCACCCATGACGAAGAGCTTGACCGTCGGCTCCTCGTCAAACCCGTTCTGGATACCTTTGAGCCAGTAGTCAAACCAGCGGAGTCCATGGAAGGTCAGGTCTCCTTTGATCTCGAGAAATGAAGTTGAGGCGGCCAGCCCGAAATTGAGCTGCCCGACCGAATCCAGTATGCCGAGATGGGTCCAGGGGCCGACAACCAGGTGAGAGTTGTCCCGTGCTAGACGGGACTCTGCCTCGCGTCGCGTCCGCGTGAAATGTTGCAAATCACAGTCCAGCAACGTGTCATACCAACCGGCGAAGGTCAGGGCAGGAACCTGTACCTGTTTGTGTCTATCGACCATAGATAGGCTCTTGTGGAAATCGTCATACGTATCATGCCTCAAGACATCATAGAAGTATGGGGCAAACCCCCCTCCCAGCTTGAAAGCAGGAATGTCCTCCATCGGAAGTGCTCTGAAGGCATCTTCGATATGGTCAATTGCGTGCACAAGAGCCATGAACTCCTTGTTCGCCGTTTGGTCCCGCGCGATCGCATTCGGGCCGGCTAGCAGGAGTATCCAGCCAATTACTATTGCCAGGTCTAATGCTCCTCCCCGGTGTGCAAAGAAATCCATTGCTGCCGAGAAAGGGAAAATGGCCTTGAGATGGGGTGGTTGTGTTGAGGCTGCCTGCCATTGAGTCATGCCACAGTAGGAGTAGCCATACATGCCAACGCTGCCTGTTGAGTATGGAAGTGATGCAGCCCATTCGACCGTGTCGTAGCCATCTGTGAACTCGTCACGGTATGGACAGAACCTGGCACCTTCAGATTGCCAGCGGCCCCGTACGTCCTGAATAATGACGGCGTAACCCGCTCTCGCTGCCCTGAGCGGATCCAGTGTCAGGGTAGCCCAGGGTAAGAATGACTTGTTGTAGGGCGTTCTCTCGAGAAGTACAGGGCATTTCTTCTCGCCTGCAGGCCGGTAGACATCGGCATGTAGTATAGTCCCGTCGCGCATGCTAGCCGGGACATTGTGTTCTACGATAACATTGCTCACTGCCTCTGCCATCCTGTTTCCTCCTGTGATAACAAGTGATAGTAGCGATGCCTATTATACTACCACAGGAATAGCCGGGACTATGTGGGCGCGGTTGCTATGGCGTGCGTTTTGTACTCCGCCAGGCTTGGTGGCCGGAAGAGCCCAGCTGCCCCGGGCATTCGAATCCACGGGCACTCTCTCGCCTTGCTGAGAGACGAGGGTGGTGGGCTTACTGCTTGCCGGGTTCCGCGCCAGAGTTCTCCCGCAACAGCTTCTTGTCAAGTTTCCCGACGCTGGTCTTGGGGACATCATCCATAAAAACCACATCATAGGGGATCTGCCACTTAGCTACCTTGTCTTTCAGGGAATCCAGTATCTCCTCTTTGGTCATCTTACCCTTGAACTCCGGCTTCAGGCTGACAAAGGCAACTGGCCTTTCTCCCCAATACGAGTGAGAAACCCCGATCACTGCTGCCTCGCGAACAGCGGGGCAGCCTTTTATCATGTCTTCGAGGTCTATCGAGGAAATCCATTCGCCACCGCTCTTTATCAGGTCGCCCAGGCGGTCCATGAGCTTGATGTGTCCTTCTTCATCTACAGTAACCATGTCCCTGGTGTGCAGCCAGCCTCCCCGTAAGCTGTCCGCGGTTTTCTCAGGTTCCTTGTAGTATTCCTCTATTATCCAGGGGCCCCTGACCAGGAACTGGCCTATCTCTTTGCCATCCCACTTCACCTCCTGTCCCTCCGCGTTCACCACCTTCCAGTCCAGCCCCGGGATTACCAGGCCCTGCTTCAGCAAGTGGGCATATCTTTGCTCCCGAGTCCAGCTCTCCATGCGACTCCCGAGTACGTTTGCTGTGAGGAGCGGGCATGACTCCGTCATCCCGTAGCCATTTATCACACGGATCTCCATTCCCTCCAGGGCTTCCAGCAAGGGGAAAGCGGGAGCCTGTCCGCCGATGTCAATCCTCTTCAGGCTGCTGATGTCAAACTGCTCCTTCTCTTGGATGTCGAGCATGCCCTCTAATACTGTCGGAACCGCCCCCGCAAATGTCACCTTTTCGTTCTGGATTAGCTCACACAAGGTGCGCGCATCGGGGCGAGAGCCAGGGAAAACCTGTTGCGCACCGAGCCATGTTGCCGCATAGGGGATACCCCATGCCATCACGTGGAACATAGGAGGTATGTGCATTACGGTATCTTCCTCCGACATGTTCCAGACGTCTGGTAAGGCTACAACGAGACTGTGGAGGTAGATATTCCTGTGGCTGAAGACGCACCCCTTGGGCAGGCCCGTAGTCGCGGTGGTGTAACAGATGCTGGCCGGCGAGTTCTCGTCCAGATTATCAGGGAAGCTATATCCTGCAGCAGCATTGGCAAGTAGTTCTTCATATGAGAGTACCGGTGACAACGTTGTCTCCGGGATTCCGTCCTTGTCGGTCATTACAATGAACTGCTTCAGAGTCTTGATTCTGTCCTTTATACCTTCTATGACGGGCACAACGTCTTCATCAATGAAGATGACCTTGTCTTCGGCATGGTTGATAATGTAGACCAGTTGGTCAGCAAACAGCCTGATGTTCAAGGCGTGTAGCACTGCCCCGATGCAGGGAACGGCGAAGTAAAGCTCCAGGTGCCTGTGGTTGTTCCAGGCAAGAGTGGCCACTTTGTCTCCCTCTTTGATGCCCAGGCCCTCCAGCACATTCGCCAGCCGGCAAACCCTTTGATACATGTCCCCGTAGGTATACCGGAATGGGGCTGAGGAATCCCTGCTGTAGATCTGTTTCTTCGGGAATAGACGCGCTGGTCTCTCCAGGATGCTCTTGATGAGCAATGGATACATCTGCCACCTCCTACAATCTTGCAGCAAAAGAGCAGTATCATGCTCCGGCATCCTGCTCTGTTATTTGCGGCCTCCTGCGGATACTTGACTGTTGCGTGTTGCATCACAGGGCGAGGCAAGACCCTTGTTGCGGGGCAACAGGCATCTGGGGAGCAATTGTATCAGTTGTGCTGGCCTTGTGAAAAGGTGGTTAGCCCGAAGTATCTGTCCGCAAGTCTCTGTAGCATCATACTCTGCTTCATGGGCTATCTAGTGGGATCGTCTGGGTCGCATGGCGTTGCCGGCACTCATTAGACCGTGCGGGTCTCGCCACTTATCGGGTTGAGACATGGCAAAGAGTATTCCCTTTTCCAGTGCGTGGGCGGAGTGCTTTCCGTCACCCGCGGAGTTGTTGTCCAGATGGCACGCCAGGGGATTTGCGACCAGCAGCATGACACCGATAAATGATAATAGAGTCAATTATCCACTGCGTCTTATTCACCTGTTTTCCTCTTCGCAGACTTCGGCAGTGCCGTGTCTGTATACTTTGCTACCGTTCGGGCCGTCTGTAAATCCCCCATTGGTACCGTTTGGCAACGTACTTAAGTAACGAGCGTTCTCGCGTTCAGCTCGGTTGGAGAGCTTCGCCGGCACTGATAGACGAGGATTCTGAGGACTGCCGTGCACAGCTCGCATGTCGCGGGCTACTGTAGGGCTCTGAGAGTGAGATTGACAACCGGGTGCCGTGGACATATTATTGGTGACCAGAGCGATGAGGTATCCTGATCCCTCATTGCGAGTTGAAATGGGGGATCCCAGTATACTGCGCATGCGCCAAAATAATTGCAACAAGGGGGTGTGAAAATGGCAGAATATGTGGAGAGGGGACTCTTACCGCCGCCGGAAAACCTGGTAACGGATGGCAAATTCAATTTCGGCACTTTTAGCAGCCAGTTCAGAAAGGTGAACCCGCTAGAGGCTGACAAGCCGCTGGGCATCTGGGCACCAGGGCTGCTGCTCAGCTTCAGGCTGAAGGAGTGGCAGGCATTCCAGCTGGGCAATAGCAGGTGGTTCATGCTTGCCGTGCTCTACAATGCCAAGTTCTCAGCGCTGGCGCAATTCATTGCGTATGATAAGGAATATAAGAAGAAGTACTTTTTTGAAAAGCTATTGCCCTCGTGGAAAATCAGAGTGCCTGGTTCGATATGGGATGCAAGGCAGTCCTACTGGGACAAAAATTGCCTCATAGAGCTGATCAGCCATCTGGATAAGGGACGCTTTTACATAAATATACAGGTACGCGGTTACAGGGAACTGCCAGACATCGCGACGCATTTCGAAGCATTTCACGATAACGGACTGGTCGAACCGATAGTGGTTTCCATTCCATTTGGTGAGAACAGGGGGATGTACTCTCACAAGTGCCTCATGCCCATGCAGGGCAGCCTCTCCATAGGGGATGAAAAGACCGAGTTTTCGCGCCATGAGAGTTTTGCTATTATCGATGACCACAAGGGATTCTACCCTTACGTAATGAAGTATGACTGGGTAACTGCTGCGGGCTTTAATGACAGGGGTCAATTGGTCGGGTTCAACCTGACCGATAACCAGTCCCTGGACCCGGAGAAGTACAACGAGAACTGCCTGTGGCTTGACGGTAAGCTTAATCTCCTGCCGCCGGTGAAATTTGAAAGGCAGGACGGTGTCGAGGGCAACTGGTTGATACGTGACCGGTACGGCATGGTGGATCTGGTTTTCAAGCCTGAGACAATGGGCACAATCGATATGAATTACCTTGTATTAAAAGTAAAATATTGGGGGCCGTTCGGCTGGTGCAACGGGTTTATCAGGGATCGGATGGGTAACAACGTGATAATAAATCAGTTTTTCGGCATGGGCGAGGATAAATATGTCCGAGGATAATATATGATAGTGACGGAAAAAACAGCTATTTACTTCGTTTCCATTGTTCGGATTAAAGGGGGAAAATATGGGGACCATTATCGAAAAGAAGGCCGGCACCGAACAGAAGAAGGTACAAAGGCTACCCCTCGGGATAAAGCTGAGCTTCGGCATCGGCGACATCTCCAATAACATTTTCATCGTCACGACGGGGATGTATCTCCTGTTCTTTATGACGAATGTCCTCGGTATCGATCCCGCGCTGGCAGGGATGATGCTCCTGTTTCCGAAGATCTGGGATGTCATCTCCGACCCGATCATGGGGGCGCTCTCGGACGTCACCCGCTCCCGATTCGGCAGGAGGCGTCCCTACCTCCTCTACGGCGCGATCCCCTTCGGCCTCGCCTTTTTCGTCCTCTTCATCGCCCCCGGCCATCAGACCGAATTCGCCAACGCGCTCCAGGTATCGCTCCTCTTCGCGCTGGGCTGCACCGTGTTTACGGTCGTCAACGTTCCGTATGCGAGCATGGTGCCGGAGATGTCGGACGATTATAACGAGCGGATGTCTATCACGTCTTTTCGCATGTTCTTTGCTTCCGTCGGCGCCCTGCTGGCGGGGGCGCTGGCCATGCCTCTCGTGGAGGCTGGTGGGGGCGCCGCCGCCGGTTTTCTATTCATGGGGATTGTCTTCGGCGCAGGTATGGTTATCTCGTGCCTCATCTGCTTTTTCGGCACCAAAAAGGCGCCAAGCCTACCGCCGCAAAAAGAGATGCCGCCCATGAAAGAGCAGATCAGGATCGCGGCCAAGAATTATCCCTTTGTCATGTTGATGACCAGCTATTTCTTACAGGCGCTGGCCATCGGCGTCATGATGGCGGGATTCATCTACTATGTAAAATACGCGATGGACCTGCCCGAGACCGCGATGAACGTCGCCTTTCCGGTCTTTATGGTCACCGGCATCCTTTTTATCCCGGTATGGCTCGCCGTGGGAAAGAGATTCGGCAAGATAAGGTCGTACTATTTCGGGCTCGCCTTATTTACCATCATGATGGGGTCCCTCTTTTTCACAAGCCCTTCCCTGCTGTGGCTCTTCTATGTCCAGGTGTTCCTGGCGGGGATCGGGTTTTCGAGTTTTCAGCTCTTTCCCTTCTCGATGCTCCCCGACACGATCGAATATGACCAGATGCAGTCCGGCCTGCGGCGCGAGGGGGTCTTTTCCGGCATGTGGTCGGCGGGCCAAAAGATCGCCTACTCAGTGGGGCCGCCGATCGTGGGCTTTGCCCTCGCCCTTTCGGGATTCGTGACAGAAGGCCCCCAACCCGGGAGTCTAGATATCGGGGTTCGCGCGATCTTCTGCCTCTTTCCAGCGGCCATGATCCTGTTGAGTTTCCTGCCGTTCCGCAAGTACACCCTCACCGAAGAGGAATTCGAACGGGTAAAGGCGCAAATCTCCCGAACGGAACGGTAGCCAGCACGGATTGGGCGTGGCCGTGGGGTATGATGGCTATAGACCACCTGACCGGGGTCTCTGGACCACCGGGGGAATCCATCATAGAATGTTTGGTCGTTGTTGCCGGCCCCGCCGGGTAGGTTGCAGGGAAGAAAGAGGGACGTTGGCGGCCGGAGAGCCAGACGTAGCAACCAGGTGTGCGAAGTTAGGAAAGGACACATAATGAATGATTTGACTCTGGACTACCTGTTTCACCCACAGTCGATAGCCATCGCTGGCGTTTCTAGCGACCCAACCAAATGGAATCCAGGCCGGGGCTACATGTATGCATTGGTCGGTTCCGGGTTCAGGGGCAAGATCTATCCGGTAAACCCCAGTGGTGGCGAAATTGATGGGACAAAGATGTACGCGAGCATTAAGGATATTCCAGATTCTGTTGACTATGTCATATCGGCAATTCCTGCCCAGTATACACCCCGGTTGATAGCAGACTGTGCTGCCAAGGGAGTGAAGGCTATCCACTTCTTTACCTCTGGTTTTAGTGAGATAGAAGATGAGGAAGGCGAACATCTGGAGTCGGAGATACTCAAGGTAGTTCGCCAGAGTGGTATCCGGGTCATCGGGCCTAATTGCATGGGGCTCTACTGTCCCCGAACAGGCCTGTCATTCGCTCTGGAGTTTCCCAGGCAAAGTGGCTTTCCCAAACAGAGCGGCCCGGTTGGCCTTTTTGCTCAGAGCGGTGGGAACAGCATCTATTGTATCAGGGAAGCCAGTGCCAGGGGCGTCTATTTCAGCAAAGTAGTAAGCTATGGCAATGCTGTTGACCTTAATGAATGTGACTTCCTGGAGTATCTTGCCGGTGATTCAGAGACCGAAGTAATCGCGGCCTACATCGAGGGGGTAAGGGATGGCTCTCGTTTTGCCAGAGTGCTCAAGGAAGCAACCAAAGTCAAGCCGGTGATCATCTTCAAGGTTGGCGCTACGGAAACCGGTACCAGAGCTGCTGCCTCGCACACCGGCGCCATAGCGGGGGCAAGTAAGGTTTGGGAGAGTCTCCTGAGACAGTCTGGTGCTATCCAGGTATATAGCATGGAAGAAATGGTTGATGTAAGCCTGGCTTTCTTGCGCGTGCCTCGTCCTGAGGGAAGGAACACCGCGGTAATTGGAGTGGGTGGTGGGGCCAGTGTCATAGCGGCCGATGAATGCTCAAATGCAGGGCTGACTCTGCCGACGTTGCCTGTACATCTCAGGCGAAGACTCAAGGATATGTACACCACAGAGGCGGGCCGCATCTTCAGAAACCCGGTGGATATGGTTCCATTCACGGGGCCGGAGATTCTCGCGGACAGTATCAGAGCAATTGCTGACTGTGACCAGATTGATCTGCTGATTATGCACGTGGCATTTGACATGTGGGCCCTCATAGATGTAAATGATGTCACCGCGGTCTACGTTGAGAGTATCCTCGACTTGAAGGGCACAATCGATAAGCCTGTCGCCGTGGCCCTGCACTTCTGCGCCGCGGACCGGGCAAAGGAGCTTGCTTCTCAGGCGCGTGCGAGATTGTGTGAAGCCGGGTTTGCCGTGTATCCGTCAATGGGGCGGGCTGCCAGTGCCGTCAACAAGGTAATCGAGTACCACGAGTGGCGCCAGAGAAGCCACGAAGGGGATAGCTAGTGTACTGCCATGTTTCCCCGTGCGAGTCACCCGCCCACGGCGCCCTGTCTGCTCCTCCCCTCTCCATCGACGGGAGTCCTTTGCCCGTTTTCCCTCTCCCTCGACAGGAGAGCGTTAGAGCCTGCCCTGAGTCGTTCGCTTCCCGTCATTCTGAGGGAGCAGGGCGACCGAAGAATCTCGAGCTTAGGATAAACTCCGCGAAGGGGTGAGGGTGGCAGATGCTCCCCCTCCCTCTGACTCCCTCCCGCCAGGGGAGGGAGAACTGTGTGCAGCCCCGTGCCCTCACGTGAATCCTGTTTTGAATTTCGGGTTTGGGCATTTGAGTTCATTCCGAAAATAGACTGTCGTACCCTGGCCCGGGTGGATTGGAGCATCGGCTCCAATCATGCCTAGAGCGGATGCTCTAGGCTACCCCTAACATTCTTATCTTCTGACGGTAGAATCGAAGGGGTTATTGGTGAGGTCAGGTCTGGGGCCTGACACTCACCAAAGCCTGTTTTGGGGTTTAGATATTAGGATTTAGAATTTGCCTGCTTACGGGTGACAGCATCACGGATTCAAGGACGTAGAACTAGTTGCCGAGGGTCGATTGGAGCTCATGCTCCAATCGTGCCTAGGGCGGATGCTCTAGAATACCCCTTGGGCCAATTATGCTGTGGGCAGGTGACCTACACGTAAACCTCAGCGCTAGTGGCTTCAAAGCTTTGCCCTTTTGGCGCGGAGATAATCCTCAACAACTGCCTGTCCCAACTCGCGGGGAGTGGTAAAGAACACCCTGCCCAGATTCCGCCTGGCCATGGCTGAGGCTAGCTGTTTCAGATGCGGAGTCTCGTCCAGCATTATGACGTTGAGCCCTATGTTGTGTCGCCTGTAGTTCAAAGCCTCGTCCATGATGCCCACGATGGCCCTTTCAAAACCGACGTATCTCCCATTCTCGACGTTTGGTTCAGTGTCGGTTATGAGATATGCCTGCCTGTCTCCCTTCTGATTTGCAGCAGCCTTGAGAAACGCCCGCATCGCGGTCCTGATATTGGTGAAGCCACCGCTCAACACCTCGTTGACTATTGCCCACGGTGGTATCTCCTTCGCCTGCTCGGAGAAGACGAAGACCCTGAGAGAGTCCTTCGGCTCCCTTCGAACAAGCTCAGCGAGGGCTAGAGCTGTCTCTATGGCCGCTTCCAGCTTGTGATGGCTTCTCATCGAGCCGCTCTCGTCGATTATGAGCCCGACGCACAGCCTAGACTGGTGGACCTCCTCGTGGACCACGAAGTCACGCGGTTCGAGGTCCAGGCGGCCGCATCGTTCTAAGGCTTCGGTAGCCGTTTTTTCTATGTTGACCAGGGAGTAATCGTCTCCGAGCTCATATTGCCTGGTACGTACGGCCAGCCCTGAGCCGAAGCCCGATTCCTCGACGGGATGGGACCCCAACTCCTTCCCGCTGAGCCCCTGCAGGACCCTCTCCAGGGCGTTGCTGCCAAGCCTCCTGGCCCCCTTTGAGGTTATCTTTAGCTTTCCGCCTCGCAGCTCAATGTAACCTTGCCTCTCGTGTTGCCCCAGAGCTTGCGTGACATCCTCCTCGCTGATGTCCCGGGGTTTCCATCTCAGGGAAGCTACCTTGTGTTCCAGGTTCTTCTTCCTTTCATCCAGGGCCATGCGCTCCGCTAACCCGTCTATGCCTTCGCCCTGGAGAATGCTGTCCATCGCCTCGTAGGCTGTATTCTCTGTCAGTTCCTTGAGTTCCCTCTGGTATTCTGCCAACCGGTCCTTGTCCCGCTGCAGCCTCTGGCCTGCATACTCGCTGGCCAACCGGCCTACCTGACTGTCCCGTCTTCGCTGGGCATGCCTTAAGATGTTGTGCAGCGAGCGGTCTGTGGTGTAAGCGACCTCCTTCAGGAGCTCATCTTCGGATTTGAGCTGGCACCTGGTGCAGTACTCAATTTCCATCTCTGGCCTTGAACTTGCGGGGGACAAAGAATTGGCCTGCCGCCGATTCGTCTAAAGTCCCGCTATGTACGCAGATGTTGGCGAGCATTTCCAGCGCGGAGTAGTTGTATTCGTCGGCCACACTCGCTTCTTCGCTATCGTACAGCTTTCTCTCCGGTTCCCCGACGAGCGCGTGGTTCACCTTGTCCTGGGCTACCTTCCTCATCCAGTGCATGGCTTTTGTCAGCTCGCTGTGTGGCGATACCAGTATCCACGGCACCCGGTTGCAGGCCGGGTCGAGTTTCCCTGAAGAGGAGAGTGCACTCAACTCTGCGCCGAGCTTTTGCCCATCGCAGTCGCCCAGCAGCCCGGGCTGGCCCCGCATGTCCTCGAATACATTCCACATGAAATCCGCCGCAAGCTCGTCTCCAAGCGCGAACGTCCTCTCGGGGTTGTCAAAGTCTATGATGTCGGTCCTCAGCCCAATCCTGCCCCTCAGGGCCAGCCTCAGACCGTAGTAGGCGTGACGCAGGTTAGCAATGTGCACGTTTTCCATTTCAACGCTAGCGTAGGTGTGGTCGAGGGCCCTGTTGGTGGCTCTTATGCTCGCCTTCTTCTCCACGTAGGGGCAAATCCTGCTGTATCTGACTGCCTTATTGACGATGTCCATAACCCACCAGGGAGCTGCCGCCGTCCTGGCTATCTCTTCCAGCGTGGGGTATGGAGGCTCCTCATCCTCGACGCTGGCATTCGCCTCCGTGCCAACCGTGAACGTCTCCTTCAGCATAATATCCCTTTCCAGCTCTTCCGCTGGTAGCTCCATGTACACGGCCTCGAGCCTGTCCAGCAGTGGCCTCGGGATGTCGTTCACGTGGGAGAAGCCCAGCGGGTTGCCAGTGGCCACTACTACCAAGTCTAGCGGATGCTCCCAGTTGTACTCCTCTAGTATCGCCTTCTTTTCTTCCATGATGGGGTGAAGCAGTACCTGAACCTTCGTTCTGATGGCCGGCAGCTCATCGACAAAGAGCATGCCCCTGTTGGCCCTGAAAACGCCGGTGCCGGTGAAGGCTTGCGGATCCGACGGGCTCTTGCCGTCGACAATAGCCTGAATATCCTTCAGGCCCAGGAGTTTGGCCTCATTGGTGTATTCGTTACCCTGAATGCGCGAGAACCTCTGCGTGCCCGAGACGAAGTCAATCCCGAATTCCTTGACTGGGTCCTTGCTTGCCCTGCACCTTGGACACAGCAGTCCAGCATGCCACTTCGGGTCGTCGTGATACGGGCAGCCTCTGATGACCGGTACTTCGGGTAGAAGCCGACTCAGCGACCTCGCCAGCCTGGTCTTGCCGGTGCCTTCCTCGGATACCAGGTATGGATGTGCCCCTGAGAGAAGGGCTCTGATTACGTCGGCCTTTGTCTCCTCTCTGCCGTCGATTTCCGGCAGTACAGGTTGTTCCGCCCTGATCCTACGCAGGATGGATCCCCTGAGCTGGTAGGCGACTGGCAGTGGCTGGTAGCCTTCAAGGTTGAAACTTGAACCGGGCTTCTTGTCGTTGTATGATTTCTTCGGGTGGCGCCTGGCGAACATCATGTTTTCCTTTCTGCTCTGATGCTATGTCCGATGAACCGACGCTGATAAAAGTCCTGAGATACCTGCAGCGCAACGCAGCACCCAGCGCGTACAACGATATTATCAGTGCTGTGGGGGAAGGTCAAGCGCTGGTAGACAGGGCCCTGGGCAAACTGGTAGGCGAGGGTATAGTGGAGAGCGTTGACGAGGGCTACTGCTACCTTGCTACGGCCAGAGCTGAGGGACTCTGTCAGAAGCTGTTTGCCCTTTATGAGCAAGTGGCAGCCCAGCCAGAATTAGAGCTGCTTGCCCGGGGCTTGCTTTGCCAGGCCAGCGGCTACTATCTGCTGCGGATGAACACCTTCCTGGAGGTGCTTGAGGAGGAGGGGTTCACCCCTGACGACGTAACCCGATTTCTTGATGGCGAGATTGAAAGGGGATACGTTAAAAGGGCGCGCGGCGCTTTAGCTGGCCGGGTCTCAATATCGGCGCCGATGTTCGTCCCTTCCTACTATGCGTTACGGGGAACAGGGTTTCGTGACCAGCAGCAACCCGGGGCGTGGGATGCCGACCGGGACTGTTTATCCCGTGAGGAGGACTACCTTATTGGCGTCTACCCGCCCGAGGTGGCAGAGCCAGCTATACAGTATGTGGAGACGCACAAACCTGGGCTCAGCCAGGTGCTGAAAGGGGAGGCATACCGCCAGTGGTACGTGTCCGATGACCCAGATACCCGGCTACGCTGAGGAGACTGTGTGCTCTGGCCCAGTCAGTCGGAAGCAAGGCGCTGTCCGTTTTCACTGAAGCCGCTCAGGAAACACTTCAACCAGAAGGATACGCCCTTGGATTAGCGCCTAGTTGTGCTGGCTCCCGCAGTTCATCTGTCGATGATGGCCACGACAGGCAGGTGGTCGGAGGCAGTGGTGGCAAGCACCTTGGCGTCAGTGACTTTTAAATCGGGCGACACCCAGATGTAATCGATACGCTTCTCGAGCTCGACTGAGGAGAAGGTCAGCCCTGGGGTACCTCCCACGGAGGCCGCAGCATCTACAAGGCCGGCCTGCCGTAGCATCTCCATCTCCTGGTCATCGGGCTCGGCGTTCAAGTCTCCCAGCAGCACCGTCAGTTCAGCACCGTCCCAGAAATCAATGATGGCCTTGGACTGGACCTGGCGCACCTCAGTATCTGCCTCGGGGTCGTGGAAGTGCGTGGCGATAAGCTGGAGCTGAGTGCCACCGCCCACGTCTATCTGCGCTGCGGTGAACCCTCGCAGCAGGCGGATGTCAGGCGGCGGTAGCTCGTGCTGCGTGTATTCTACGATGGGGTACCGGCTGAGGATGGCATTGCCCCAGATGGGGTCTGATGTCGGCCCAAAAACGTATGGCATTTGTAACCGCTGTGACAACCACATCAGCATGTCCAGGCGGCCGCTGACTATCCAGCCTCTGGATATTTCTTGCAGGGCAACGATATCCGGGTCGTTTTCCTCGATGACTTGAGCCAGCGCTTCCATGTCAAGATGGCCGCTGGGGTTGAAGCCGTTGTGCAGGTTGTAGGTCATTATCCGCACGGGGAAGCCTTCGCCGGGGACTGCTTGGGGCACCCGCCAGGCGATTACGCCGGCGAGGGGCGATATCAAGAGGAATAGCGCCAGTACCGGCACTGCCCATACCTTGGCGTCGACCTCTATCTCCCGGGGTGCGGGAAGGGCTGCACCCAGCGCGCAGATTGCC